>JACXTT010002787.1_pt1 | contig 27407 bp, 26 predicted proteins | sample 9270951 | NCBI WGS metagenome assembly JACXTT01 (sample SAMN15532306, study PRJNA645909) | rock metagenome | isolation source: weathered quartz diorite | place: Puerto Rico | collected 2017-06-21 | reverse complement strand
GGGACCGCCTGGTTGTCGGCGGGCTCGGCGGCGGCGGCCCGGACGGCGCCGACGTCCAGCGCGTAGCCGGTCGCGGCATCTCGGCGCGGCACGCGGACGACCGCGGCCCGCCGCTGGTCGGTGAGGATCCCGTACATCGGGTACGTCGGGGCGGGCACGATGGCCGCGCCACCGGCGGGCAGGAATGCCTTGGCGCACAGGTCCAGGATCTCGTCGGCGCCAGCGCCGACGAGCAGCTCGTCACGTCCGACCCCGTAGCGCTCGGCGGCCGCCGCGACCAGACGGCCGTAGTCGGAGGGCGGGTACTCCGACAGCGGGACCTCGAAATCGCCCGCCTCCAGCAGCCGGCGGACGAGGTCCGGTGGCGCCGGGGCGGTGTTCTGGTCGAAGCGGACCACCGACTCGACCGAGATGCCATACCGCTCGGCGACAGACTCGCTCGTCGCCTCCCACGACCAGGAGGCGGGCTTCGTGGGCGACGCGAAGCTGGACGTCGTGGTGGGCATGGAGCCGGCGCTCAATGACTCGCCGAGTCGGCCGATTCCTTCTTGTGCTGCTCGATGACCTTCTCGGCGATGTGGGTCGGCACGTCTTCATAGCGGTCGAGCGACGACCTGAACGTGCCGCGGCCGCCGGTCAGCGACTTCAGCTCGGTGGCATACGAGAACAGCTCGGATTGCGGAACGTGCGCCGTGATCACCTGGAACCCGTCCTGGACGTCCATGCCGAGGACTCTCCCACGGCGCCCGTTGAGGTCGCGGTTGACCTCGCCCATGAACGCCTCCGGGACGCGGATCTCGACCGTCATGATCGGCTCGAGGAGCACGGGCTTCGCCTGGAGGATCCCGTCCTTGAGCGCCATCGAGGCCGCGATCTTGAACGACAGCTCGTTCGAGTCGACGGTGTGGAACGACCCGTCGTACAGCGTCGCCTTGAAGTCAGACAGGGGGTAGCCGGCGAGGACCCCTTCGGCGGCCGTCTCGCGGATTCCCTTCTCGACGCCCGGGAAGAAGTTCCGCGGCACGGAGCCGCCGACGACACGCTCGGCGAACTCGACGCCGCCGCCAGGGTTCGGCTCGATCTCGATCCAGACGTCGCCGAACATGCCGTGGCCGCCGGTCTGCTTCTTGTACCGGCCGTGCGCGTTCGCCTTGCCGCGGATCGACTCTTTGTACGGGACACGCGGGGTGTGCGTCGCGATGGCCGCGCCGAACTTGCGCTTGAGCCGCTCGATGATGACCGCGGCCTGGGCATCGCCGAGCGTGCGCAGGATCTGTTCGCCGGTCTCGCTCCGCTCGACGCGGGCAGAGGGTTCCTCCTCGAGCATCCGCTGCAGCGCCGGCCCCATCTTGTCGAGGTCGGTCTTGGTCTGCGGTTCGATGGCCATGACCAGCGTCGGCTCGGGGAACGACAAAGGCGGCAGCGTGAGTGGCTTCTCCCTCGTCGACAGTGCGTCGCCGGTCGCGGTCACCGCGAGCTTCGCGACCGCGCCGATCTCGCCGGCCTTGAGCTCGCCGATTGGTTCCTGGTCCTTGCCATGCAGCAGCAGCAGCTGGCCGATGCGCTCGTCCTGGCCGCGCGACTGGTTCCAGGTGTGGCCCTGTGAGTGGAGCGTGCCCGACAGGACGCGCAGGTACGTGAGCCGGCCGACGAAGGGATCCGCGGCGGTCTTGAACACGCGCGCAAGCAGGGGTCCGTTGGGATCCGGGGCGACCTCGACGGCGGCGCCGGACTTGTCGATGGCCCTCGTCGGGCTCTCGTCGGCGGGGGACGGGAGGTACCGCACGATCGCGTCGAGGAGAGCCTGCAGCCCGACACCGGTGGTCGCCGAGCCGACCAGCACGGGGGCGAGAATCGACTCCTTGACGCCCTTGCGCAGACACGCCTCGAGCTCGGCGTCGGCGACCTCCTCGCCTTCGAGGTATTTCATCAGGACGTCGTCGTCCGCCTCTGCCGCGGCCTCGAGCAGCTGGTCGCGGCGGCGGGCGACCTCGTCGGCCAGCCCGTCCGGGATGGCCGTCTCGACCTCCTTGCCGCCCTGCCACGTGTAGGCCTTGCGGTGGAGGAGGTCGACGTAGCCGTTGAAGTCGTGGGCCGCGCCGATCGCCAGCTGGAGTGGCGCGATCTTGTTGCCGAAGACGCCGCGCAGCGCGTCGAGCGTCGCAGTCGGGTCGGCGTTCTCCTTGTCGCACTTGTTGATGAAGAAGCAGGCCGCGGTGCCGGTGCTCCGGCCGAACGACACGGCCCGCTCGAGGCCGGCCTCGACGCCGCCCGTCGCATCGGTGACGAGGATCGCGCCATCGGCGGCCTCGAAGCCGGAGATCACCTCGGCGACGAAGTCGAGGTAGCCCGGCGTGTCGACGATCGTGACCCGCGTGCCGTCGGTCTCGAAGGTCGCGACGGCGAGGCTCAGGGACTCCCGACGCTTCTGCTCCTCGGGCTCGTAGTCGAGGTGGGAGCTGCCGTCATCGACCTTGCCGACGCGCCCGACGGCACCGGACCTGAAGAGGAGCTGCTCGCCGAGCGTCGTCTTGCCCGCACCCGCGTGGCCGGCCAGGACGACGCTCCGAAGGTGGGGGAGATCGACGCTCTTGGTGGTCATCGGCGATGGGTTCCTCGTTCAGCAGGGTCTGATGGATCGGTGCTCGAACGGGGCCTTTCGATCGGCCGCCGGAGGGGTCCGGCCATTCTAGTCCGGTATACTCCCGCCCGATGTCCGGGCATTCCAAGTGGTCCACGATCAAGCGCCAGAAGGGCGCCAACGACGCCAGGCGGGGAGCCGTTTTCACCAAGGTCGCGCGCGAGATCGCGATCGCCGCGCGGGCGGGTGGCGGGGACCCCGATGCGAACTACCGGCTGCGGCTCGCGATGGACAAGGCGCGCTCGGTGAACATGCCCGCCGACAACATCAAGCGGGCGATCGAGCGGGCGACCGGCGGTGGTGATGCCGAGCAGTTCGAGGAGATCGTGTACGAGGGCTATGGCCCGGGTGGCGTGGCGATCCTCGTCGAGGCTGCGACCGACAACCGCAATCGAACCGCGGCCGAGGTTCGCGCCCTCTTCACCAAGGCCGGCGGCCAGCTGGCCGGCTCCGGCGCCGTCGCCTGGCAGTTCGAGCCTCGCGGCCTGATCACGATCCCGGCTCGCGGACACGATTCCGATGACGTCGCGCTCGCCGCGATCGACGCCGGGGCCGAGGACGTCGATACGAGCGGGGACGAGCTCGTCGAGGCGTACACCACGCCCGGGGGGCTGGAGCAGGTCCGCAAGGCGCTCGACGCCGCGGGCGTCCCGGTCGAGCATGCCGAGAGCACGATGGTCGCCAAGAGCACGATCACGGTCGACGAGCAGCGGGCGCGACAGAATCTCCGCCTCGTCGAGTCGCTCGAGGACCTCGACGACGTCCAGCGGGTGACCGCCAACTTCGACATCCCCGAGGAGCTCTTCGCCGAGGTCGGGGTTTGACCTCGGCGCCCCGCGTCCCGGCGCGGCGACCCGCCGCGTGATCGTTCTCGGCATCGACCCCGGCACCGCCGCCCTCGGCTACGGCATCGTCGCGAGCCGGGGCGGCCGCCTGCGGCTGGTCGACGCGGGCACCCTGGCGACGAAGCCGGACGCCTCGCTGCCACAGCGGCTCCTCGCGATCCACGCCCTCCTGAGCGACCTGATCGCGCTGCACAAGCCGGACATCGTCGCCGTCGAGCGGCTGTTCTTCTCGCGGAACGTGCAGACCGCCTTTGCGGTCGGGCAGGCGCGCGGGGTCGTCCTCCTCGCCGCGGCACAGGCGGAGGTCCCGGTCCGCGAGGCCACGCCGAACGAGGTCAAGGTCGCCGTCACGGGCTTTGGCAAGTCGCCGAAGGACCAGGTGGGGCGGATGGTCGCGGTCTGCCTCGGGCTGCGCGAGCCACCTCGGCCAGACGACACCGCAGACGCGCTCGCCGTCGCGATCTGGGCGGCCAACGCCGAGCGGCCCGGGGTCGAGCGGCGGTCGGCCGTGCTCGATCGGGCAGCGGTCGACCCGATCACGCGGGACCGCGGGAACGGCGACGGCGGCAACGGCCATGGCGCCGCGAACGGCTGGGAGCGCGCCGTCAAGGAAGCGCTCGCGCGCGAGGAGCCCGGCAAGCGCCGGTGATCGCCTCGCTCGACGGCACGGTCGCGGCGATCGCGCTCGATTCCCTCGTCGTCGAAGTCGGGGGCGTCGGGTATCGGGTCTATACGGCACCGTCGGTCCTCGCGACGGCAGCGCCTGGGAGCCGCCTCAAGGTCTTCACCCACCACGTCTTCCGCGAGGACCTGCAGGCCCTGTACGGCTTCCGCACTGTCGAGGAGCTCGGGTTCTTCGGGTTGCTGCTCACGGTGACCGGCGTCGGCCCGAAGGTGGCGCTGGCGATCGTGGGCTCGCGGCCCACCGCCGAGCTGCAGCTGGCGATCATGCAGCAGGATCAGGCCCTGCTCGTGGCGATCCCGGGCATCGGCAAGCGGCTCGCCGAGCGGGTCATCTTCGAGCTCAAGGAGAAGGTCGCGGCGGCGGGCGTGGCGGCCCTGGGCGTTGCTGTAGCAGGCCACTCTGCCGCGGAAGGCGACGTCGTCGGTGCGCTGCAGGCGCTCGGCTACTCGCTGCCCGAGGCGCGTGAGGCCGCGCGGATCGGCCTCGGGATGGCCGGCGCGCAGGCGTCGCTGGAGGAGCGGGTCAAGGCCGCGCTGCGAGTCCTCGCTCGCGACTGAGGCTCACGGCCGGAGCAGGTAGATGAACGCCGCGATGAGGTAGATGGGCAGAAGGGCCAGGGCAGCCCGGCGGAACGGCTCGAGCTCCGGGTCGCTGGATCGCCGGAACATCCACATGGACGGCGGCGGCGTCCCGTGCCGCGCGACGTAGCCTCGCAGGAATCGCCGGCCGGAGATCAGCAGCCCGAAGCTGGTCGCCATGACCATGCTCAGCGCGACGATTTCCATGTCGTCATTCTGCGGCCCGCCCTCGCGGCGGGCTACCCGCCGGTCGCACCAGGGCTTCAGGCGGATTTGCGCTGCCCGGCGGCGTGCGCGGTGGCGGCCTGTTCGATGGTGAGGCCCTGCGCCCACGTCGACTCGAACGAGGTCTTGAGGACCTTGGCGAGGGATGGATGCTCGACGACCATGATCGTGAGATCGCCGCCCGACCCGACCGGATCCTGCATGCCGAACATCACGACGGTTTCGTCGATGATCACGAGCTTGAGTGGCAAGGTCTCCACGAAGCGCGCCTCCTCGCCCGCCTCGATGAACCGCTCGACACCGGCGATGAAGGCCGGGTCGTCGAACGCGCTCATCTCGTAGACGCTTCGCGCGCGCAGCGTGCGCGAGACCTCGATGCCCTCTGGGTTCTCCTGCGGTTGCGTCGCATAGGGCGGCTTGGTGAAGACGAGAATCTCGCGCTTCACCGACGCCTGGAGCTCGCCGAACCGCTCGTTGATCGCGCCGGCGTCGCGCAGGACCTCGATGTACTCGAGTGGGTCGGTGTGCTCGAGGCCTGTCCTGTAGGCCGGCTCGAGGTCGGCGACGGCACGGGCGGCGGCGTGCTCGAGGTCGTCGAGCCCACGTCGATGCTCGGCGACCAATCGGTCGACCGCCAGCTCGGGCGCGACCGCGGCGTATTTCACGACCGAGCCAGGACGAGACGACGCAAGCCCCTTCTCGACGAGGCTGCCGAGGACGTCGTAGATGCGCTGGCGGGGCAGGCCCGCCTGGCGACTTACCTGCGCGGCGGTGAACGAATCTCGGCCGAGCAGGGCCACGTAGGCCTTGGCTTCATACGTGGTGAGCCCGAGCTGCGTCAGCTCCGAGACGCTGCGAGTTGGCGGGGCCATAGAGGGAGGCTAGAAACCACCCGATGTGGTGTCAAGGACGAGGCACCGCAAGGGCAGGAGGGGGTCATCGGGCCATGATCGAGTCGAACATCTGTACGAAATGGCGCCGTGGCTGCTATCCTCGCGACAGTGGGCAAGGACGACGTTTCGCACATCCTGGCGGCAGACCTGCACGACGCCGACGTGGTCGTCGAGAGCTCGCTTCGGCCTCGCAGTCTCAACGAGTACATCGGCCAGCGTGAGGTCAAGGCCAACCTCTCGATCCTGCTGACCGCGGCGAAGGCGCGGGGAGAGGCGGCCGATCACGTCCTGTTCTACGGCCCGCCGGGCCTCGGCAAGACGACCCTGGCGACGATCATCGCCCGCGAGCTCGGCGTGAACGTTCGCTACACGTCAGGCCCTGCCGTGGAACGGCCCGGCGACCTCGCGGCGGTCCTGACCAGCCTCGAGGAACGCGACGTCCTGTTCATCGACGAGATCCACCGCCTGAACCGGGCGGTCGAGGAGATCCTGTACCCGGCGATGGAGGACTTCGCCCTCGACGTCATGATCGGCAAGGGCCCTTCGGCGCGATCGCTCCGGCTCAGCCTGAAGCCGTTCACCGTGGTGGGTGCGACGACTCGCGCGGGCCGGATCTCGTCGCCCCTGCGCGACCGCTTCGGGGCCACGTACCGCATCGACTTCTACGAGGAGGCCGAGCTCACCGAGATCATCGAGCGCTCGGCCCGGATCCTCGGCGTCGACATCGATCGAGCCGCAGCCGAGGCCATCGCGCGGCGCGGGCGGGGAACGCCGCGGATCGTCAACCGGTTGCTCAAGCGCGTCCGCGACCACGCGGAGGTCATTGGGACCGGGGTGGTCGACGAGCCCGCCGCGCTGGAGGCGATGCGCCTCCTCGAGATCGACGACGCCGGCCTCGACTCCACCGACCGCAAGCTGCTCGTCGCGATCATCCAGAAGTTCGCCTCCGGCCCGGTCGGCGTGGCGGCCCTCGCCGCCGTGCTTTCCGAAGAGGTCGAGACCATCGAGGACGTGTACGAACCGTACCTGCTCAGGCTCGCCTTCCTCGACCGGACGCCTCAGGGCCGGATCGCCACGGAGGCCGCGCGGACGCACCTCGCCGCGCTCGGTTACGAGATCCCGCCCCCGCGGCGCGCCGAGCCGGACATCGTTCCGCTCTGGGACGAGCCGGGCACGAGCAGCGGAGGCTCGTGACCGCCGTCGCGGCCCGACCGTCGACGTTCGAGGTCCTCGCCCCGCCTCCCGTCGGCGCCCGCACGCGCGCCCGGCTCGGCAGGCTGACTCTGCCCCATGGCGTGGTCGAGACGCCGCAGTTCATGCCGGTCGGGACCAACGCCACCGTCAAGTCACTCGACCCCGATGACCTCGATGCGGCCGGCGCAACGATCGTCCTCGCCAACACCTATCACCTGTTCCTGCGGCCCGGGCACGAGCGGATCGAGCGGCTCGGTGGCCTCCATCGGTTCATGGGCTGGGATCGCCCGATCCTCACCGACTCGGGCGGCTTCCAGGTGGTCTCGCTGGCGGACGCTCGCGAGATCGATGACGACGGCGCCACCTTTCGGAGCCACCTCGACGGCTCGACCCACCGACTGACCCCGGAGTCGTCCATCGCGATCCAGGAGGCACTCGGCGCCGACGTGGCCGTCGCCTTCGACCAGCCGGTCTATCCCTCCTCACCGCGTCGGGTCGTCCACGAGGCGACCGAGCGGACACATCGCTGGGCGGAACGGTCCCTGCGAGCGCACGGCCGATCGGACCAGGCGCTGTTCGGGGTCGTCCAGGGCGGCCTCGAGCCGGACCTCCGCGAGGCCTCGACGCGGTTCATCGCAAGCCTGCCGTTCGACGGCATCAACATCGGCGGCCTGGCCGGCGACGAGACCCGGGCGCAACGGCGTGAGGCGCTCGATATCGCCATTGACGTGCTCGCCGACGACCCCCGACCGCGTTACCTGATGGGCCTCGGCTCGCCGGCGGACCTTCTCGACGCGGTTGATCAGGGCGTCGACCTGTTCGATTCCGTGCTGCCCTCGCGCGTCGCCCGCACCGGCCAGGTGTGGCTGCCGGGCGGCCGTCTCGACCTCCGGGACGCCTCGCTCCTGGATGACCCCGCGCCCATCGACGACGGCTGCGCCTGCCTCGGCTGCAGACGGTTCTCGCGGGCGTATCTCGCGCACCTCTTCCGCGCCCGCGAGCTCCTCGGCTACCGCCTCGCGACGCTCCACAACCTGACGTTCACGCTCGACTTCATGGCCCGGGTCCGGGCGGCGATCCCTTCCGGTCGATTCACGGGAGCGATCGACGAGCTGCGTCGGCGCGCCGGTCGGAACGGTCCGGGCGAGGGTGCGACAATGGCGGCCATAGCGGCGGGTAAGCCGGCGTGAAGCGGCGGCGGGTACCGTCTTTCCAGCGCGGAGGTAGCGTCGATGGGCTCTCGGGATCGACCCAGCCGCGAGAAGAAGAAGGCGCCGAAGGACCGCTCCGGCGCGCCCAAGGTCCAGCCGCTTTCGGAGCCGCCGATGAACGTCGAGCTCATCCGAAAGCCGCGCAAGCCGCGATGGGACGAGGAACAGCGGGACGAAGGCTGATCGGTCGCGCGGGGTTGCGAGCCCCTGCGTGGAACTCGGGGCTCGAACACACAGGAGCGTGACGGATGGCGGTAGCTGACCAGAACGGCGCGCGGGCCGTGGCGGAGCGCGGGCGGGCGGTGGATGCCGCGATCCTCGCCATCGAGAAGCAGTTCGGGTCCGGCTCGATCATGCGCCTCGGCTCGGCCGAGCGGCAGCAGGTCGACACGATCCCGACCGGCTCGATCGCCCTCGATCTCGCCCTCGGCGTCGGCGGGATCCCCCGCGGCAGGATCACCGAGGTCTTCGGACCCGAGTCGTCGGGCAAGACGACGCTCTGCCAGCACGTGATCGCCGAAGCGCAACGGAAGGGCGGCGTGGCGGCGTTCATCGACGTCGAGCACGCGCTCGACCCGGGCTACGCGCGGGCCTGCGGCGTCAACGTCGACGAGCTGCTCGTGAGCCAGCCGGACACGGGCGAGCAGGCGCTCGAGATCACGGAGACGCTGATCCGTTCCGGCGGCATCGACGTCGTGGTCGTCGACTCGGTCGCGGCCCTCGTGCCCCGGGCCGAGATCGAGGGCGAGATGGGCGACTCGTTCGTCGGCATCCAGGCCCGGCTCATGAGCCAGGCACTCCGCAAGCTGACCGGCGCGGTGAGCCGCTCCAACACCTCGCTCGTCTTCACCAACCAGCTGCGCGAGAAGATCGGCGTCATGTTCGGCAATCCCGAGACGACGCCCGGCGGCCGCGCGCTCAAGTTCTACGCCAGCGTCCGCCTCGACATCCGCCGCGTCGAGACGATCAAGAGCGGCCAGGAGTCGATCGGCAACAGGGTCCGGGTGAAGGTGGTCAAGAACAAGGTCGCGCCGCCGTTCCGCGTGGCCGAGTTCGATGTCATGTACGGCGAGGGCATCTCGAAGGAGGGCGGCCTCCTCGACGTGGGTGTCGCGATGGGTGTCGTCGACAAGACCGGCGCCTGGTTCACCTTCGGCGAGACGCGCCTCGGCCAGGGCCGCGAGGCGGCCAAGGACTTCCTGCGCCAGAACGCGCCGATCGCCGCGGAGATCGAATCGCGAATCCGATCCAAGGTTGCGGGTGGGGATGCCACCGTCCCTGTGGAAGGCATCGAGGAAGCGGAGTAGCGCGGCGTGATGCGCCCCGGCTGTGGCGTTGGCCGCTCCGGGCTGGTGCTCACGCACCCTGAAGTGCGCTCGCACCGGTCCTCACGGCCGCCTTGCATCCGGCACGCCTGACGCCGCGCGAGGACCAGCGCCACCGGTGAACATCCGGCGGCGACAGAAGTCGCTCGAGGCTCGAAAGAGCGAGCATGCCGAGGTCACTGACCCGTCGCTCGTGCTGGCGGCCGCGCTCCGGTTCCTCGAGGCGCGACCGAGATCGACCGCCGAGGTGCAGCGCCGACTCCTGACCCAGGGCTACCAGGCCGTCCTGGTGGAGGGCTGCGTCGCACGGCTGCTCGACCTCGGCATCCTCGACGACGCGGTCTTTGCCCGGAGCTGGGTCGAGTCACGTGACCGCGCGCGGCCGCGTGGCGAGCGCGCCCTGCGCAGTGAGCTCGCGCGTAAGGGCGTTGACCGCGCAATGACGGACGAGGTGCTGGGGGAGCGGGAGGTGGCCCACCCGGATGCGGACGTCGAGGCGGCGCGGCGGGTGCTCGCGCGTCACGAACGGGCGCTCGAGCGCGAGGCGGACCCGCGAGTGCGGCGGCGACGCGCCTACGCCCTGCTTGCGCGAAACGGCTTCGATTCCGAGACGGCGACTGAGGTCATCGCGCGAAACCTCATTCGGGATTCCGGTTAGGACGCGGGCCAGCCCTCGACGAGCGCGATCGCGTCGCGTTCGAGCCCGACGAGGTTCGCCGAAGCCATATCCACGAGGTAGGGCGTCCCGATGAAGCCGACGCCCGGGACGTCGGTCCAGCCGCCCGCCTGGATCGGGAGACCCCACTCGTCGACGACGGGCAGCTCGAGCCAGCCGAAGTCTGGGCGATAGCCGCTCGTCCAGATGACGGTCGAGACACGAGCCGCGGCGAGGTCCAGCTCGGTGATGGGGCTCGGCTCGAAGTCGACCTGGGCCATCGAGTCCAAGGGAAGACCGAGGTCGGCTCGCTCGGCATACGCGTCGAACTTCGGTCGGAATCGCTCGTCGAAGAATCTGTCGACGAACGCCAGCGTCGGCTGGAGGTCATCGGCGAATCTCGCCGTCGTCCCGTCGAACCCCTCGAGGCGACCCGCGAGACGGAGGCCGTCCCTGGCCATCTGCCGGAGGTTCGTGTCGTGGCGCATGCCGTGGCCCGACAGCTGCGGGTTGCAGTTGAGGCGGGCGCGCGGGCCGGCGAGATCTGCGGGAGCGGGCAGGCGGACGTCGAAGGCGGCCCCATGGACGGCGAGCTCCCTGAGCCACCAGAACGCGTCCTTCCCGCGATAGGTCCGGGGGAAGCGCCCGCACTTGCCGACGGCGAGCGTGACGTCACGTCCTGACGTCGTGAGCTCCTCGGCGAGCTGGACGCCGGACTGGCCGCTGCCAACGAGCAGCACGCTGCCCTCCCGTAGGCTCGCAGGGCTCCGGTAGTGATGGACATGCACCTGGTCGATGCTGGGGTCGAGCGCGGCACCGAAGCCCGGGATGTACGGGACCTGGAACGGTCCAGCGGCGACGACCACGGTTCGCACGTCGATCTCGCCACCGCTCGTCGTCAGGCGGAATCGCGCGGCGCCCCGACCGGGCTTCGCAGCAAGGCGGGTCACCGTCGTGCCAAGGCGCACCGGCGCATCGATCGCCGTGGCAAACCGGCGGAAGTGCGCGACGATCTCGTCCCGTGGAAGGTACCCGTCGGGGTCGCCGCCCCCGTAGTCAAACCCGCGCAGGCCGAGCATCCAGTTCGGGGAGACAAGCTGGAATCCGTCCCAGCGGTCCTGCCAGGCGCCGCCGAGCGATGCGCGGCTGTCGATCAGGATGTGCTCCCTGCCCTGCTCGCGGAGCAGAGCGCTGACCGCCAAGCCTGCCTGACCGGCCCCGACGATCACGGTGTTGACCGACTCGCGCACCACAGGACAGCCTAGGTCAAGGGCGAGCGCCTGGACCGTCAGCCGCGCGGTGCGATCATCCGCTCGATGCCCGCGACCAGCCGCGATCCCGTCCAATCGCCCCCGACCGGGACGGTCACGTTCCTGTTCTCCGATATCGAGGGCTCGACGCGCCTGCTCCAGCAGCTCGGCGACGGGTACCCGACGGTGCTGCAGCAGCAACGAGAAGTCCTCCGCCGCGCCTTCTCGGAGCACGGTGGCGTCGAACACGGCACGGAAGGCGACTCGTTCTTCGTCGCCTTCGCCGACGCCGGCGGGGCTGTGGCGGCAGCGGTGACCGCGACCCGCGGCCTCACCGCGGCCGACTGGCCGAGCGGTGCCTCGGTGCGCGTTCGGATCGGTCTTCATACCGGCGCGGGCAGGCTCGTCGGCGGGGACTACGTCGGGTTGGACGTGCACCGGGCGGCACGAATCGCGGCCGCCGGTCACGGCGGCCAGGTCCTGCTGTCCGAGTCGACACGGATCCTCGCGGAGAACGGGCTGGCTCCGGATGTCTCCCTTCGCGACCTCGGCGAACACCTGCTCAAGGACCTCCCGGCGGCCGAGCGCCTGTATCAAATCGTGATCGAGGGGGAGCGCGCGGACTTCCCGCCGCTGCGGTCGCTTGCCCGGACCGTTGCCAACCTGCCTGCGCAGCTGGCGACGATCCTGGGTCGCGACCGAGACATGGAGGCCGTCGAGCAGCTTGTGGGCGACCACCGTCTGGTCACCGTCACAGGACCCGGAGGAACGGGCAAGACCCGCCTCGTCCAGGAGGTCGCCCGGGCGATCGCCGTCATCGGCAGCGCGGACGTCGTCTTCGTTCCGCTCGAGGCCCTGAACGACGCGGAGCTCATCCCGGTCGAGATCATCCGAGCGCTTCGCCTTGATGTCGTCGCGTCCCGCGCGCCGTCCGATCGGCTCGTGGACCATTTCGCGATGCGCAGGACCATCCTCGTCCTCGACAACCTCGAGCAGCTGTCAGGCGCGGGCGTGGTCATCCGCTCCTTGCTGGATCGCGCGTCGACGCTGTCGATCCTCGCATCGAGCCAGGCCGCGCTGCACCTCGCGGGTGAGCAGGAGTACGGCATCGGGGGGTTGCCGGTGCCCGAGTTCGCGCTCCCAGGCCGCACCGCAAGTGTTGCCGATAGGCCCGCCGTCCGGCTGTTCGTCGACCGAGCCCGAGCGGTCAGACCGGACTTCGTCCTCGACGACGACAACGCCGCGGTCGTGGTCGACATCTGCACGCGGCTCGATGGCCTGCCGCTCGCGATCGAGCTTGCCGCCGCCCAGGTCAAGCTCCTCTCACCGGCGGCGATCTTCGAGCGGATCGACGATCGACTCGACACCCTGGCGAGCCGGCGCGCCGACCTGCCGGCCCGGCAGCGGACCCTGCGCGCGACCGTCTCGTGGAGCTATGAGCTGCTCGGCGAGGTGGAACGGCAGCTGCTCCGTCGCATGTCCGTCTTCGCCGGCGGGGCCGGGATCCCGGAGATCGAGGCGATCGGGCGGGTCCAGCCGCCGATCGACGATCCGGTGGACGCGCTCGAGACGCTCGTCGACCGCAGCCTGGTCGCGGCCCGGCACGACGGACCGAGTGGCGATCGGTTCGCGCTCCTCGAGACCGTTCGGGCCTATGGGCGCGAACTTCTTGACGAAGCGGGCGAGGCCCCCGGCGTCGTTGCCGGGCACGCCGCCATCTATCGCGAGCTCGCGCATCGCGCGGAGCCGGAGTTCTACGGCGGGTCCCGCCGCCAGTGGGGCGACCGTCTCGTCAGCGAACACGACAATCTGCGCGCGGCGCTGGAGAGCCTGCGGGCGAACGGTGAGCTGGAAGGAGCTCTTGAGCTCACGGCCGACCTGTGGCGCTTCTGGCAGCTCCGTGGCCACCTGACGGAGGGCCGCGAGCGCCTGGATGAGCTGCTGGCGGCCGCAGCGGCGCCCGGCGCCCCGCCGATCAGCCCGCTCGTGCTGAGTCGTGCTGAGGAGGCTGCGGGCAGCATCCGCTACTGGACCACCAGCGACCGAGTGCAGCCGAAGCCCTTCTACGAGCGGAGCCTCGACCATGCGATCGAGTCCGGCGATCGCCGCCGCATTGCCTGGGCGAAGTACAACCTCGCGTTCGTCTTCGACTTCACGCCCGCGCCCGAGATGGGCTCGGCAAACGTGGAGCGCGCAACGGCGCTGCGCGAGGACGCGCTGGCGGCGTTTCGTGCGCTTGATGATCGCCGCGGGATCGCGGAGTCCCTGTGGGCCATGGGCGGCAACGCCCTCATCATGCTCAGCCAGCCGGCGAAGGCCCGCGGCTTGCTCATGGAAGCGCTGCCGCGCCTCGAGGAGCTCAGCGACGTCTACGGGCGGGGCTGGGCGCTCACGAGTCTCGCCATGCTCACGGCGCTCGAGGGCGACCTCGACGGCGCGGAAGACCTCATCCTGCGCGCGGCAGACATGTTCGAAGGCGACCGCGAGATGGCGGGTGAGATCGTCGGGCTCATGGCGGTCGGAGCCCTCATGGCGCGGCGCGGGCATCACGTCGACGCGGTCCGGATGGCCGCGGCCGCGACCGCCGCGGCACGGGCGCTCGGGGCGGAGATACCCAAGATCGCACCGATCATGCAGCCCCTCGACGAGGCAGCCTCCCAGCTGGCCCCTGACGACCTGCAACGGGAGCGCGAGGTCGGCGTGGCAATCGGCGCGAGATCGATGCTGAACGCCGCGCTCGAGGCCTGGCGGGCGAGGGGCGGGGTGTCGACCGGGCCGTAGTAGGCTACGCAGCGAGTACACAACGCGTCCGGCCACCCGCGCCGGATGGGAGGATGAAGATGGACACAACCGCCCTCGCCCTCGGGGCGCTGGTCGGCCTTGCCATTGGTCTCGGCCTGGGCTATGTCGTCCGGAGCCAGCTGGCGAGCCAGTCGATCAGGGCCGCCACCGAGAAGGCCGCGCGCATCGTCGCGGACGCGAATGCCCGACAAAAGGACCTGATCCTCGAGGCCAAGGAGGAGAAGATCCGCCTCGTCCGCGAAGCGGAGGAGGAAGCCCGCGAACGTCGCGGCGAGCTCACCAACCTGGAGCGGCGCCTGCATGCCCGCGACGAGCAGCTTGACCAACGCTCGGACATGCTCGAGCAGCGCGATCGCAAGCTCCTCGAGAAGCAGATCGAGCTCGACAAGAGCCGCGAGGAGCTCGAGAAGGTCAGCATGGAGCGCGTCGCCGCGCTCGAGAAGGTCAGCGGGCTCTCGGTCGAGGACGCCAAGGCCGAGCTCACCGAGGCCGTCCGCGAGGAGGCAGAGCGCGACGCCGTCAAGCTCGCGAGATCGATCGAGCGACGCGCGCGCGAGGAGGCCACCGAGAAGGCGCGCGACATCATCCTCACGGCGATGCAGCGCGTCGCCGCGGACCACACCGCCGAGCACACCGTCACCGTCGTGCACCTGCCGAACGACGAGATGAAAGGCCGGATCATCGGCCGCGAGGGCCGCAACATTCGGGCCCTCGAGCAGGCCACCGGGATCGACCTGATCATCGATGACACCCCGGAGACGGTCGTCCTCTCGGGCTTCGACCCGGTCCGACGCGAGATCGCACGCATCTCCCTCACGAAGCTGATGGGCGACGGCCGGATCCACCCCGGGCGCATCGAGGAGGTCGTGGCCAAGGCCCGCGCCGAGGTCGACCTCGTCATCCGGCAGGCAGGGGAGCAGGCCGCCTACGACGCCGGCGTGCCGGGCCTCCCGCCGGACCTGCTGAAGCTACTCGGCCGGCTCAAGTACCGCACGAGCTACGGCCAGAACGTGCTGCTCCACTCGATCGAGACGAGCTTCCTCGCCGCGACCATCGCGTCCGAGATCGGGGCCGACGTCATGGCCGCCAAGATGGGCGGGTTGCTGCACGACATCGGCAAGGCGGTCGACCACGAGGTCGAGGGCCCGCACGCGGCCATCGGCGCACAGATCGCCCAGAAGCACGAGCTCCCCTTCAAGGTGATCAACGGCATCGCGGCGCATCACCAGGAGGTCGAGTACGCCTGCCTGGAGGCGCCGATCGTCCAGGTCGCCGACGCGATCAGCGCGTCACGGCCGGGTGCCCGGGGCGAGACGATGGAGACCTACGTCAAGCGCCTCGAGGACCTGCAGGCAATCGCCGAGAGCTTCGGCGGGGTCGAGAAGTCGTTCGCCGTGCAGGCCGGCCGCGAGGTCCGCATCCTCGTCCGACCGGAGGAGATCGACGACCTGTCCGCCACGCGCCTCGCGCGGGACATCGTGAAGAAGATCGAGGAGCAGCTGACCTACCCGGGCCAGATCAAGGTCACGGTCATCCGGGAGACCCGCGCGGTCGAGTACGCGAAGTAGCCGGGACGCTCACGCCGGCGAGCAGGCGAGGTCGGCGTCGAATCGGAAGGCGAGGTACTGGACGAGGACCGTGGGCCCGCCCGTGAACCCGCGCCGCGTGCACAGCCGCTGCGCGCCCTTCAGCGAGCCGCCGCCGGCCAGCCAGCTCGGTGCGCGGCTGAATGCCAGCGAGCCCCCGGTGATCTTGTTCCACTGGTAGCGGGTCGAGTACAGCCCGATGCGGATCACCCCCGCGAACCGCAGTGAATCGACCTCGCCCAGGAGCGCCGCAACGTTGAAGTCGAGATTGTCCGATCGCCAGCTGTTCGACGTCTCGACGTCGAGCCACCACGCGGTCGCGGCGGGAGTCACGGTGATTCCGAGCGACGCGTACGCATCGACCGCCGTCTGGAACGACTGCACCGCCGCGTTCCAGCCGTAGTCGTAGGCGCAATCGGCGGTGTCGAGGTTCGCCGGGTCACACGTCCGCGGCCACAGCTGATTTCTCGGCCAGAAGGTCGACTTCGCCGGCCCCGGGTTGCCGGTGTTGACGTAGAGGGACGCGCTGGGGCCGCCGCCCCAGGCGATCTCCGCCGCGAGGCACGGGTTCACGCTGAACGCCTTGCCGCCGTTCACGCCGACGATCGCGAATGCCGGTTTCGACGGAAGCAGCCGAGCGCACTGTGGATACGAGACGTCGTAGCCACGGGGAACGATGGTGCCGTCCGCCTGTGCGCTGTCGTGCTCCGCCGAAACGGCGGTCGCCGGCCCGGCGAGGAGCAGCACGGCACAGACGGCAAGCGGAGCTGCAACGGGAAGCCGCCGAAGGCGCGGGTGAGACAGGGGCACGGGAACCTGACGTCGATGGGATCTTGGAGCCCGACCGTAGCCCTGGTTGCATTCGAGCGTCAACCGCGCCTCCCACGGGCCGGCCCGGAGCTCGCGCGGTGATAGCCTCCCGGCGTGCCAGAGACCCCCTCGGATTCCCGGGCCGCCGGCAAGGTTCGGCTCGGCAACCCGGCCAACGGCAACGCCATGCGCCCCGCCGGCGCCTGCCGCGTGCTGCTCATCGGTGACGTGATCGGCAAGCCCGGTCGCCTCGCGGTCGAGGCGCTGCTGCCGGGGCTGCGCGTACAGCGCTCGATCGACTTCGTCACGGCCAACGGCGAGAACCTCGCCGGCGGGATGGGCCTGACGCCGAACGTCGCCGACGCCCTCTTGGCGGTCGGTGTGGACGTGCTGACGTCGGGCAATCACATCTGGGACAAGAAGGAAATCTACCCGGCGCTGGAATCGAACGACCGAATCTTGCGGCCGCTGAACTACGGCACGACCGGCGTGCCGGGCCGCGGCTGGGGTACCTACCAGGCGCTCGACGGCACGGACCTGGTGGTCATCAACCTGCAGGGCCGCACGTACATGCAGCCGATCGAGAACCCGTTCCACGAGGCCGATCGGCTGCTCGACGAGGCGAGTGAGCCGCTGGCGCCGGTCCGCTTGGTCGACTTCCACTGCGAGATCACGTCCGAGAAGAACGCGATGGGCGTGCACCTCGACGGCCGGGTGTCGGCGGTGGTCGGGACGCACACCCACATCCCGACCGCGGACGAGCGCATCCTCCCCGGCGGCACGGCATACCAGAGCGACCTCGGCTGCACCGGGCCGGCGTGGTCGATCATCGGCTTCGATCCGGCCACGGTGCTGCCCCGATTCCTCAACGGCCTGCCGACGCGCTTCGAGGTCGGCGATGGGTCGGTGGTCTTCAACGCGACACAGATCGACATCGATCCCGCCACGGGGCGGGCGCTCGCGATCGAGCGCGTCCAGCAGGTCTGGGAGGCATGACCGCCGATCCCGGCGCGACCGCTGGCCGTGACGCGAACGTGGACCGGCACCACACTGGCGAGGGGCGATTCCGACCGCCGACGCCGTCGACCGTCGATCTCCACACGCATACCCTCCGCTCGGACGGACTGCTCAGCCCGAGCCAGCTCGTCCAGGCGGCGGCCGCCGCCGGCGTGCGCCTCCTCGCCATCACCGATCACGACACCCTCGCCGGCGTTCGCGAGCTGCGGCGAGGCGCCATGCCGCCCGGGCTCGAGCTCGTGCCGGGCATCGAGATCAACTCCGTCGTCGAGCACCGCCAGCACGTGATGGAGGGTGAGGTCCACGTCCTCGGGCTCGGAGTGGATCCCGACGACGATGCGCTCGAGGCGGCGCTCGCTCGACAGCGCGACGCGCGCCGAGTTCGCTTCGACCGGATGGTCGCCAAGCTTCGCGACCAGGGCATACCGATCGACCGCGCCCTTGAGAGCCTCCCGCCGACGACGGACGAGGACGCGCTGGGCCGGCCGCGCCTCGCCCGAGCGCTGATCAAGTGCGGCTACGCGACGAGCGTCGAGGACGCCTTCCGGCAGCACCTCTCGCGGGGCCGACCGGCGTACGTGCCGCGCGAAGGCCTCGGGCCCGCGGAGGCGATCCGGGCCATCCGCGCGGCGGGCGGCCTCGCGTCCCTCGCGCACTACGCGGAGGCGACGGAGCACCGCGACTGGGTTCGGGCGCTCGTCGAGATGGGCCTCAACGGCCTCGAGGTCTACTACCGGGCCTACGATCAGGAGACCGTCTCCAACCTGCATCGGATCGCGACCGATCACAGTCTCGTCATGACCGGCGGCACGGACTACCACGGCGATCGCGAGACCTACGCCGAGGCGCACGCCGAGCTCTGGTTTCCAACGGAGGCGGCTGCCTCGATCAACGGCACGTTCAGCCAGGTTCCTGGAGCCGCGACCACGACTTAGGATCGGATGGCAGGCCTCCGGGATCCGATCCGCACAGTCCGGCGTATGGCCACATGGGCGCGGCTTCGCGCCCGTCGTAGCGTCGTCGATTCGAGGGGCCGGCGGCACGGAGGTCCTCGATGCTTGGAAGAGTCATTGTTGGCGTCACGAGCGCGACCCTCGCACTCGCGTTGTCCGCGACCATCGTCCTCGCGGGCAATCCCTCGGGCACGGGTCAGCCGAGCGCCGGCTGCGGCGACCCGAATGCCACCGTCATGCCAAACGGGTTCAACACCGCCGGTTTCGCCAACGCCGATCAGCACTATGCCAATCCGGACAGCACCGGCGGCCTCGCGTCGGGCAATGCCCACGTCGTGTCGCAATACGACGTCGCCTGCTACCAGCTCACGCTTCACCAGCATTGATCGCCTCTGCCACGTCCAGCTAGCAGGTCAGCACAAGTCAATGGTTCAGCGATAGGTTCGGTCCGGGACTGACAGGCAGGGCGGCCCGAAGGACTTGCGGGCCGCCCCGATCCTGAGTGGCGACGCGATCGCCGACCAGACACAGAACAGCTACGTTATCTGGCTCGAGCTCGGTCGGCGTTCGCGAACGTCACGTGGCCGCAGTGCGCGACGGATTGTCAGGGCCGGCTGTCCCATCGATCGGCGCGGCCGCTTCGGCGCGGGCCGCATCCCGGATCGTGTTGTAGAAGATCAATCCTGGCCCGATCACGAGAGCAACGAGCAGCAGGAGCTCCAGGTACCCGAGGCTCGCGACGATGATGTTCGCGGCTGTGAGGAGTGTCATGCCGGTGAGCAGGCCTAACCCGAACCGGCGCTGGCGCTCGTCGGACCAGGCCGGCCCGGGTCGAAGCACCAGGTAGCCGCGAAGGTCCGGCAGCAGGAGTAGGACCGTTCCGACACGGACCGCCACTGCTTGATCACCCCCGGAAATGGTGTAGGCGACCAAGGTCCCGTAGGCCGCGAGCGCCCGCGTCAGACCCAGAATGACGATGTTTGTGATCCGGTACGCGATGACCGCCGAGTGCTCCCCGGGTCGCCGACTCAAGGCCGCGATCACTCCCGCGAACCCCGCCAATGAAACGCCGACGCCGGCGAGCGCCATGAACAGTCCCGAATCCGTCAAGTCGGACTCCCATCAAGCAGCCTGAATGACGGCCGAGTATGGCGGTCTCGGTAGCGCCCTGTCGCATCGCTCGCCATGCCCACCGCGCGGGCCGCGCCATCTGTTGTGTTACGGACCCAGGTAGGTCAGTCAGCGCACGAATGTCGCGCGCAGCGTCACGGAGTCGGGCCAACTGACGGCGGCGCCGGGACCTTGATCACGAATGTCAGGAAGGTCAGGCTCGAGGAGCCAACGGTTCCAGTGATCGCCCAACAGCCCTCGGTAGCGAACCGCACGCCGCTCGCTTGGAACCCCGACTCCCCATAGCCATCGGGAACGTCGCCCATTGCTGGCGGAGCCGGCGGATCACGGCGGAACCCTGTGATCTGGAGCCTGCCCGGCGCGACGCGCCACCAGCCGAACTTCATCGACACTGCACCGTCGGCGTCGATGAAGCGCGGATCTCCCAGGATGATGCCGTCGGGCCAGAGCCCGCCCACCCACAGCTTGCCGTTCCCGAACGAGCTCCCGGAACCGAAGAACTCGCCGCCGGGAATGCTCTCAGGTGCAGGCTCACCGAGCGTGCTCGGGCAGTTCGAGGCGTCCGCCATCGTCACCGGGACGATCAGAAACGTGCTCGCCGTTGGGCTGGGCACCGAAACGAACGTTGGCTCCGGGCTCAGCGTCGCGGGTGGCGGCACCTGGATTGGGCCGCACCCAGATACGGCGATCAGTGCGACCGCAGCCAGGGCCTTCACCCACGGGATTCTGTGCCAGGGCAAGCTGTCGCCTTCAGTCAGCACCGGCGAATGTCACGCGGCCGACGGAGCTCGACACCTGGGTGTTCAGTCTGGGCCGTGCCGCGTGGTCACTCGACCATCACCTGGTCGTAGCGGGCGTACAACTCGCCCCAGTCGGACTTCGACATCTGTCGCCCGGTCGCGCCAATCTCGGCGACCGCCTCGAAGTAGCCCTCACGGGCGATGCCCGGCGAGAAGAGGATCAGGAACGTCGCCGGCGCGGGCGACCCATTGTTGAAGCCGTGGATGCCGCCGCGCGGCACGTGCAGAAAGAACCCAGGCGCGGCCCGGGTCCACGTCTCGCCGGTGAAGAAGCTGGGGTTCCCGTCGAGGACGTAGAACGATTCGGAGAAGCCGCGATGGAAGTGCCCAGTCGCGCCTCCGGTGTTGGCGGGCATCTCCCAGCGGTAGAGTCCGAAGTCGCCGCGGGTGAAGGCGCCGGTCGCGACGAATCGCGCCACCGTGCCGGATTTCATGGTGAGGGCCCGCATCTCGGCCTGCCCGACACCCGTGGCACTGACCTCGCCGAGCTCACCTTCGTAGGTCACGGCCGCCTCCGACCGGGATTTGCCACTAGCATGGCACGGCCATGACGACCGGCCGACTGCTGCCGATGCTCGAGATCGCGCCCCCGCCGGCGTCGGCCGCCCGCTCGGCCACGGGCGCCGACGACGCCCGCCTGACCGAGTTCCGACCCGAATCTCGCGCCCTGCCAAGCTTCTACGTCTGGACCCTCGGCTGCCAGATGAACCACAGCGACTCCGAGGAGATGGCTGGCAGGCTGCTCGCCGCCGGCTGCGCCGAGGCCCGGGCGATGGACAGCGCGGACCTCATCGTCATCAACACGTGCGCGATCCGCGAGGCGGCCGAGGCGAAGGTGATCGGGCGCCAGGGCGAGCTCGCACGGCTCAAGGACGCGAACCCCTCGCTCAGGGTCGTGATGACGGGCTGCGCCGTGCGCGAGATGGACAGGGAGCGGCTGGACCGGCGCTTCCCGGCGGTCGACATGTTCCTGCGTCCCGACCAGGAGCCCGAGCTCGTCGATCGACTTGGGCTTGCGTCCGTCCAGGGCCCGATCGGAATCACCGGCGCGCTGACTGGGGCCACCACGATCGTTGGTCGATCGGCGGTCGGCGTCGCCGATCACCTGCCCGGGACCCGCGCGGCAGCGGTGGCCGGCGGTGCAGTGCACCGCCACTCCAGCGTGAGCGCGTGGCTGCCGATCATCTACGGCTGCGACAAGACGTGCACGTACTGCATCGTCCCGTTCAGCCGTGGCCCTGAGCGTTCGCGCCCGTTCGACGAGATCGTCGACGAGACCCGCGCCATCGCGGCCCAGGGCTTCCGGGAGGTCACGCTCCTCGGCCAGAACGTGAACTCCTACGGCCATGACCTCGCGCCGGATGCGAGATTCGGCCACGTCCGGACCGAGCGCTGGGCCGGCCGCCGGCTCGACCTCGGCAGCCGGCCTGACCTGGCCGAGCTGATTCGCGCCATCGATGGCCTGAGCACGGCGGACGGCACCAGCGCGATTCCGCGCCTGCGCTTCATCACGTCGCACCCGTGGGACCTGTCCGACCGCCTGATCGAGGCGATCGCCGAGTGCCCGAGCGTGTGCGAGGCGCTCCATCTGCCGGTGCAATCCGGCGACGATGCCGTGCTCAGGCGGATGGGCCGGCAGTACACGATCGAGCACTACCTCGAGCGGCTCGATCGGATCCGCGCGGCGGTTCCCGACATCGCGATCTCGACGGACGTCATCGCCGGCTTCTGCGGCGAGACGGAGACCCAGTTCGAGTCGACGCTCCGCCTGCTCGAGCGCGTCCGCTACGACCAGGTCTTCGCCGCCGCCTATTCCGAGCGGCCGGGCACGCCGGCGACACGGCTCGCCGACGACGTCCCCGCGGACGACAAACGTCGCCGCCTGAACACCCTGCTCGCGCTGCAGGAGCCGATCGGGCTCGAGCGGAACCGCTCCTGGCTCGGGCGGACGGTCGAAGTTCTTGTCGACGCGGTCGTGCCGCCGCGGTCGCACGAGCACGAGCCCGAGCCGGACGAACCGACCATGTCGACGGCCGGCGCCCAGCCGGAGTGGGGGAGCGACGAGGTCCACCTGTCTGGCCGGACCCGGCAGAACAAGCTGGTCCACCTCGTCGGGCCGGCGGCCTGGCTGGGGTCGTTCGTCGACGTCGGCATCGACCACGCCGGGCCGTACTCGCTGCGAGGCCACGCCATCTGAGCGGTAGCCCACCGCTCCTGGTCATCGCCGGCGCGACCGCGACCGGGAAGACCGGGCTCTCGCTCGCCGTCGCCCGCGCCCTCCGCGCCGAAGGCGTTCCGGCCGAGATCATCTCGGCGGATTCGAGACAGGTCTTCCGTGGGCTCGACATCGGGACGGCGAAGGTCCGGGCGGCGGATCGCGTCGACGTGCCGCATCACGGCCTGGACCTGGTCGACCCCGATCAGGCATTCTCCGTCGCCGATTTCGTGCGCCATGCCAGTGCGGCGCTCTCCGGAATCCACGCGCGGAATGGCCTCGCGATCCTCATCGGCGGGACCGGCCTGTACCTGCGAGCCGTTGCCCGCGGGCTCGACCCCGCCGGGCTTCCGTCGGACCGTGACACCCGCGCCGCGGTCGAGGGCGTGCTCGTCCGCGAAGGGCTGGGCGCCGCCGTGGCGCGGCTCCAGCGCCTCGCTCCGAAGCGTGCGGCTCGCACGGATCTGGCGAATCCGCGCCGCGTCGCGCGGGCGCTGGAGATCGCCGAGCTGGTGGGCGATACCGCGCCGCCACCGCTCCGCGGCTACCCGGGGCCGGTGGCCTGGCTCGGCCTGCACATCCGCGGCGAGACGCACCGGCACTGGATCAGCCGGCGCGCACGTGAGCAGTTCGATGCGGGGCTCATCGAGGAGGCGCGCGCCCTTCGCGAGCGGTTCGATCCGGGCTTGCCGGCGTTCTCGGCGATCGGCTACCGCGAGGCGTGGGCGTTCATCGATGGCTCACTGACCCTCGAGCAGGCGATCGAGCTCGATGCCCGTCGGAATGAGCAGTTCGCGAAGCGCCAGGCGACCTGGTTCCGCACCGAGCGCGACATCAGCTGGCTGGATGGGGCGGACGACGCGCTCGAGCCGGCCCTCCGGGCGGCCAGGGCGTTGATTGCCGGGGCGAGACGCGATCGGGGCGTCTAGCCGGCCGCGTTCACCCGGTAGTGCAGGATGAGGATGCCGCGGCTCGTCGTCTGCGACTTCGCGAGCTCCAGCGGCAGCTTGGCCATCCCGTTCTCGAACAGGCGCTTGCCCGTGCCGACGACGACCGGGTACAGCTGCAGCCGCAGCTCGTCGAGCACCCCGTCACGGAGCAGGGACCGGACGAGGGTCGAGCTACCGGTGATGCCGAGGTTCTTACCCGGCTGCGCCTTGAGCCGGCGCAGCGCCCCGGCGACGTCGCCGCCGATGAACGAGGTGTTCTTCCAGTCGGAGCTCGTCAGCGTGTTCGAGACGACGAGCTTGGGCGTGTTGTTGATGTAGGCCGAAAAGGGGTCGTCCTGCGGCTGGCTCGGCCAGAAGGCCTCGAACTCCTGGAACGTCCTGCGGCCGAGGAGGATCGTGTCGGCCTCCTCGAGGGCCTCGCCGATGTCCTGGCCGGCCTCGTCGTCCATCAGTCCGATCTGCCAGTCCTGGGGCGACTCGGTGACCCCGTCGAGCGAGATGAACAGGCCGGCGACGATCTTTCGCATCAGGTGCCCTCCGCGGGCAGGATAGCCCGGCGGCGCTCGCGGCTATCCTTCGCCGGTCATGGCACCGACCCAACTGATCGAGCTCGAGCGACCCGTCGAGAAGGCGTTTCTCGTCGCGGTCGACACCGGCGTGGAGCCCGGCTGGAACGCCGAGGACTCCCTCGCCGAGCTGGCCAACCTCGCCCTCACCGCGGGCGCGGACGTGGTCGGCGCGGAATGGCAGAACCGGCGCCATGTCGACCCGCACTGGTACGTCGGCAAGGGCAAGGCCGAGGAGCTCGTCGCGGCCAAGTCCGAGACGGGCTTCGACCTGCTCGTCGCCGACGACGAGCTGTCGCCGACGCAGCAGCGGACGCTCGAGGGCCTGGTCAAGGTCAAGGTGATCGATCGAAGCCGACTGATCCTCGACATCTTCGCCCAGCACGCGCGGACGCACGAGGGCCGCCTCCAGGTGGAGCTGGCCCAGCTCGAATACCAGCTCCCGCGCCTGACGCGGCTGTGGACGCACCTGTCACGGACGCAGGGTGGCATCGGCTCGCGAGGACCGGGCGAGAGCCAGCTCGAGACCGACCGGCGCGTCATCCGCGACCGGATCAAGCGCATGAAGGAGCGTGTCGGCGACGTCCGGCGGGCGCGAGAGACGGCCGCGCGGGGGCGCGATCGGCGGCTGATGCCAACGGTCGGCATCGTCGGCTACACGAACTCCGGCAAGTCGACGCTGCTCAATGCCCTGGTCGGGAGCGAGGTCACGCGGGCCGAGAACAAGCTGTTCGCGACCCTCGACCCCACGTCCCGCCAGGTGAAGCTGGGCGACGGCCAGACCGCGATCTTGACCGACACGGTGGGCTTCATCCATAAGCTCCCGCACCAGCTCGTCGATGCCTTCCGGGCGACGCTCGAAGAGGTGAATCGCGCCGACGTGCTCGTCGAGGTCGTCGATGCGGCCGACCCCCACGCCACGGAGCACCGGACGACGGTCCAAGCCGTGCTGGACGAGCTCGGCGCCGGCGAGAAGCCGCGCCTGGTCGCGTTCAACAAGGCGGACCTCCTGACCTCCGCTGCGGCGGGCAATGGCAACGGCGGGGGAGGGGAGTCCGCGCTCATCGCCCCGACCTTCGGTGGCGCCGTCTTGGTCTCGGCGCTGACGGGCTTCGGGCTGGACACGCTCCGGGTCGAGCTGTCCGCGGTGCTCGCCTCGCTGTGGGAGGACGTCGACGTCCGGCTGCCGTACACCGCGGGCGAGCTGCTCGCGCGCGTGCGCGAGCGCGGGACCATCGAGCTCGACTACGGCGGGCGCGATGTACGCATACAGGGGCGCGTGGCGCCGGCACTCGCGAACGAGCTTCGTGGACGAGCTGTGGACGGGACCCCCGATTCCGACGGATGAACTTCGAAAGTCGTGGATAAGTGGGTTCCGGTGGCTTGGCGGGCGCCCGTATTCTTCCTCTTGCCCAGAGGGGCAACGATCAACTAGCGGTCTCGCTCGGTGCTTGCATCGAGCTCCGCGACAGGTGCTTGCATCAGTCGTGGTGGGGATCGCATAGGGACCGAGGTTCCTCTGGGCGTTTCGCTGTTCCCGGCGGAATCCGGCCTTGGCGAAGCGCATCATTCCCGACGTGATCGACAGCGTCGCGCGGCGCACTGGCCCCGGGCTCTATTCCCAGATCGAGCTCCCGGACGGCCGCTCCCTCGACGTCTGGCAGGCCGGCCCGCGGGATGGCGAGCCGCTGGTGTTCCATCACGGCACCCCCGGAGCCGGAGTGCCCTTCGATCAGCATGTCGCGGCGATGGCCAATCGTGGGCTGCGCTACATCGGCTGGTCCCGGCCTGGCTACGGCTCGTCCACCAGCCGACCCGGCCGGAGCGTCGCCGACGACGCCGACGACGCCGTGGCCGTCCTCGACCAGCTCGGCATCGAGCGGGCGTGGGCGATCGGCTGGTCGGGCGGCGGCCCGCACGCCCTGGGCTTCGCGGCGCAGCAGCCCGCGCGCGTCCGCGGCGTGGCCCTCATCGGATCGGTGGCACCGTGGGGCGCCGAGGGTCTCGACTTCCTGGCGGGGATGGGCGCGGAGAACGTCGAGGAGTTCTCGGCGGCCGTCGAGGGCGAGGCGGCGATCCGGCCCTTCGTCGAGCGGGCTTGGCCCGAGTACCGCGACATCAGGCCGGAGCAGGTCGCGGCGGGGTTCGGGGACCTCGTCGACGACGTCGACCGCGGCTCGATCTCGGGCGGGCTCGCGACGTGGCTCAGCGAGCTCTTCCACGAGTCCCTGCGGGAGGGTTTCGTCGGCTGGCTCGAGGAAGACCTCCTCTTCACCCGGGCCTGGGGCTTCGACCTCGCCTCGATCCGCTTGCCGGTCCACGTCTGGCAGGGTGCGCACGATCGGATGGTCCCGTACGCCCACGGGCAGTGGCTCGCCGCCCACGTCCCGACCGCGCGGCCGCACCTGTTCGACGAGCACGGCCACCTGACGCTGCTGGTCGATTCGTTCCCGCGCATCCTCGACGAGCTGCTGGCGGCGGGCGGCTAGCACATCGCCGGCAGGGTGCGCTGGGCGTCTCGACCGGTCGCCGTGGACAGCCTGTGGACGTGACGGGCTCGATCGCGCGACGTTCTCGGAATCTCGTGGATAAGGCGCTTCCACGACCGGCGCCCCGGCCCGTACATTTCGTCTTGCCCGGAGGGGCCCTGAGCCACCGAGGCGGACCGGTCGATGCTCGCATCGACAGCAGGTTCGGTACTTGTACCGGACATGTGGTCAGCCACGGAGCGCAGCGGTTCCTTCGGGCGTTTTGTTGTGCCCGGCGATCGCTCGCCGGCGGGACGACGGGCTAGGGGAGGGCGCGTGGCGGCGGGCGGATCCGGGCGGTGAACCGGATCGAGGGCTGGTCGGGAGCGCCGCTCGAGTCACGCCTGCCGACGGTCGCGCTCGTCGCCGCGGTGGGTTTCGGCGCGCTCGTGCGACCCGCCGCGCCGTTCGTCTTCGTCGGGCTCCTGGTCGTGTACCTGTTCCTGCGCCTCCGCGGCGAGCGCCCCGCGGCGCTGGCGGCGGTGCTGCCGGCCGCGGCGATCCTGGTCTGGCGCTCGATCCCGCAGCCGGCCGCGGCGGTGGGCGG
>JACXTT010002786.1_pt1 | contig 27415 bp, 27 predicted proteins | sample 9270951 | NCBI WGS metagenome assembly JACXTT01 (sample SAMN15532306, study PRJNA645909) | rock metagenome | isolation source: weathered quartz diorite | place: Puerto Rico | collected 2017-06-21 | reverse complement strand
AGCGCAGACCCTGCACCATGGCCACGGTGACCGGGAAGAAGCACAGGTACATGGCAATCACGGCCTTGGGCGCCACACCTTCAAAGCCCAGGCTGCCCAGGATCACCAGCACGATGGGCGCGATGGCCAGCACCGGCACGGTTTGCGAGGCGACGATCCAGGGCAGCAGCGCGCGGTCCAGCGTGCGGCTGTGCACGATCAGCACCGACAGCAGCAGGCCGAGCAGCGTGCCCATGACAAAACCCAGCAGTGTGGACTGGCCGGTCACGGCCACATGGAACAGCAGGTTGCGCGGCGAGTCGATGGGCCACTCGGTCAGGCTCTCGTAGAAGTCGGTCGCCACCTGGTGCGGCGCGGGCATCACCGGGCGCTCCATGGTCATGGTGGCCTTGAACAGGTCGAGCCAGGTCCAGTGGCTGGCCGGGTCCAGCACCCGCTCGATGGCGCCGGGTGCATTGAGCATCCAGGCCAATCCATACCAGAGCAGCACGCCGGCCAGCAGCACCACGGCCACCGGCAAGGCCTGGTGCACGGCGCGCTCGGTCAGCGTGGAAGTTGACTTAGTCATGGTGGCCATCGGCCAAGGCCTCGCGCACTTCATGGGCCAGTTGCATGAACTCCGGGGTGTCGCGCAGGCCCAAATGGCGGGCATCGGGCAGCGGTGAATCAATCACCTTGACGATGCGCCCGGGGCGCGGCGACATGACCACGATCTTGGTGGACAGATAGACCGCCTCGGCAATCGAGTGGGTCACAAACACCACGGTGCGGCGCTCACGCTGCCAGAGCTGCTGCAGTTGTTCGTTGAGCCGGTCGCGCGTGATTTCGTCCAGCGCGCCAAAGGGTTCGTCCATCATCAGGATGCGCGGCTCAAACGACAATGCGCGCGCAATCGACACGCGCTGCTGCATGCCGCCCGAGAGCTGCCACGGGTATTTGCCTTCAAAACCGGTCAGGCCCACGCGCGCGAGGTGTTCCATCGCAATCGCCTTCGCCTCGGCTTGGCCCTTGCCCTGGATCTGCAGGGGCAGCGTGACATTCGCCAAAACGGTGCGCCATGGGAACAACGCTGGTGCCTGGAACACATAGCCATAGGCGCGCGCCAGGCGCGCAGCGTGCGGCGACACGCCATTGACCAGCACTTCGCCAGCGCTGATTTTTTCCAGATCGGCGATCACGCGCATCAGCGTGGTCTTGCCGCAGCCCGAGGGGCCGATCAGCGAGACAAACTCGCCCTCGGCAATGTGCAGGTCAATGTCGCTGAGCGCATGCACGGGTGCGTCGGCAGTCTGGTAGACCACGCTGGCATGGCGCACCTCCACGGCCACAGGGGTGGGTGTGGCGGAGCGGGAGGGGACGGCAGGGCGGGACGCTTCAGAAAGTTTCATGGCACAGGAATGGGTTGAAGCAGGGCTGCACCAGAGTGGGTACGGGTGCCGCCCATAAGTTGACCAATTGGTTAACTTATGGGCCGATACTAGCGAGTTCCGTGCCACACCGACCACTGGGGTTTGTACTGCCCTAGGGCGCTTCGGCGGTTTACAGTGATGGTCTGTGTGTTCCCGTTCGCTAATCAGGAGACCTTGTGCGTATCTGGCAAAAACCCATTTCGGTAGAAAACCTCACCACCTTCAGCAACGACACCGCCGCCAGCCATCTGGGCATCGAGTTTCTGGAAGTGGGTGACGACTACATCACGGCCCGCGTGCCGGTGGATGCGCGCACGCGCCAGCCCTATGGGCTGCTGCACGGCGGCGTGTCGGTGGTGCTGGCCGAAACCCTGGGCTCCAGCGGCGCGTACTGTGCCTGTCCCGAAGGCCACCGCGCTGTGGGCCTGGACATCAACGCCAACCACCTGCGCAGCGCCACCAGCGGCTGGGTCACGGGCACGGCACGGCCGGTGCACATGGGCCGCACCACCCATGTGTGGCAGATTGACATGCGCAACGAGGCGGGTGAGCTGACCTGCGTGTCGCGCATCACCATGGCCATCCTGGCACCGCGCTGACGCGGCGCGGCTGGGGCCTCAAACTGGTGCGCCGTGCTACGTGATGTACTGCCGCACAAAGTCCTGGTACCAAGCCCGACGGCCCGGGTTGGCCTGCTGCTCCGATGTACCTTCTGGATGAAAACCAGGCCACCCCGTGTTCAACGCCTCAGCGATGCCGATAGCGCCGATCCCAGTCGGGCAATGGCAGCGTTGCTGTCTTGCATCGTTGCGACCGTTTGCGTGATGTAGATGCCGACAACGACGGGGGCATGCGCTGTTGGCCAGACGACCGCGATGATGTTGCGCGAACCATAGCCCCCCGCGCCGGATTTGTCGGCGATCTTCCAGTCCTTGGGCAAGCCGGCACGCAACAAAGCGGCAGCCACCTGATCGCCGAGCATCCAATCCGTCAATTTGGCGCGGGAGTCTGGCGTCAGGGCGTCGCCGAGGACGATGCGGCGCAGGCTTTCGACGATCGCCACCGGGGTTGTGGTGTCGCGTTCGTCCTGCGGAATGGCGCTGTTCAGCTCGGGCTCCATGCGGTCCAAACGTGTCTTGTCATCGCCAATGGAGCGCATGTAGGACGTCAAAGCCTCTGGCCCACCGATGGCCTGGGTCACTGCGTTGGCAGCGCTGTTGTCGCTGACACTGACTGCAGCTTGGCACAACGCTTCCAGTGTCATCGTTTCAGGGGCGACGTGCTTCTCCGTGACGGGCGAATACGTCACGAGTTCCGACGGCGCGATGGATACCGGTTGCGCCAGCGATAGCCGATGCAGATCGACTTGGTGCAACAAGGCCGCGCAGCTGAAGGCCTTGTGCGTGCTGTTGAGCGCAAAACGCTCGTTCCCCCGATAGTCCCAGCGGCTGCCGTCCGACGTGTCGATGACGGCGACGCCAACCCTGGCGTTCAAGGCACTTTCCTCGGCGCGAATGGCGTGCTCGAGCTGGGCTGTATCCAGTGCCCACGCCGAGGGGGTCAGCAAGGCCGTGCCCAGCCACCATCCGGCGAGGGTCGAACGGCGTGCGGCGGTTACAAACAGGCAACTCAAGGGCATGGTTCTTACGCGGAAGGATTCAAAATTAAAGTGTAGCAACCGCAAAATGAAGGGATGGCGAATCCTATGGGGCTCTTGTGGAGAAATGCCATGTCTGCCAGCAGTTCCGGGACAAATTCGCAAGCGATCAACTCGGTGAACAGGAACCGTTGCTGGCAACTCCCGATCACTTGCCAGTCGAAGCTCTTTGACTACGGGAGCATGCTCATTGCTTCATCCGGCTTCACGTACTTGCGGAAGATTCGCAGCAATGTTCCATCGCGCCGCATATCAGCGATCAACTGTCCCCATTGCTTCGCTTGCGCTTCGTCAAAGCTTGCTTTGCTCAGCATGAGATTGCCTACAACCTGGATGTGGCCAGTATCCCAATCCACAATCCTGATGTCCTTCATGTCTGCATCGGTGCCCAGATCCAGGCGATAAGCCCCTGCGGAAGAGACCACGGCGGCGACCTCGCCACGTCGCATTGCCCCTATGAGCAAGGACTCGTCGACGTATTCGACAATCCGCCCCTCTAGCTTCCACTTGGCAATGTAGGGTTCGTAGAAGGAACTGTGCACATAACCGCGCACAACGCCGAATTTCAAAGTTGTAGCGTCTTGAAATTCGGCTGGGGTGGCTACCGTCGATGGTGTGCCAGGTCCCAGAAGAGTCACTTGGTGCGTGTGCTTGTAGGGCAAGAACCAAAAGTATGCATCTCGCTCTTGTGTCCGAATACCGCTTGGCGCCATGTTGATGCGTCCAGCCGGAAGCTCGATCCACAATCTTGCGCGGGGAACCACCTGCCCCTCGAAAGAACATCCACTTCGCTTGCTCAACTCCTCGATCAGATCGTGGTCAATACCCACCCCGGTATTGCCTCCGCGGATCGACTTGTAGAACACACCGAACTCTAGGTAGCCTACCTTGATGGGAGCAGAGGGACAATTGGGGCCAGCAATGGCCACGCCAGCGATCTGACTGAAAAGAAGCTAGCTTCCGATGCAGGCAAAGATGCGAATTCGTGTGCCCATACCCAACGCCCTATAAGCCGCATTTCAACATGGTTGACGCTACGCTGTCTATCAGGACTCATAGGCATGCACTTCCGTATGCATCTGGGGGTTGGCCCCACCCAGAAGGAAGCCGCACCGTCAGGCCGGCGCGCCGTGCTGCGCAATATGGCGTTGCGCAAAGTCCTGATACCAGGCCAGGCAGCCGGGGTTGGCCATGGCATCCCGGTTGACCACCTTCTCCAGCGGCTGGCCCAGCAGTAGTTTCTTGATTGGCAACTCCTGCTTTTTGCCCGAGAGCGTGCGCGGGATTTCGGCCACCGGGAAGATGGCATTGGGCACAAAGCGCGGCGACAGCGCGGTGCGGATGGCCTGGTTGATTTTGTCGCGCAGCACGTCGTCGCAGGCCACGCCGTCACGGAGCACCACAAACAGCGGCATGTAGCTCTCGCGGCCCAGGTACTCCAGGTCCACCACCAGACTGTCCAGCACCTCGGGCAACGCCTCCACTGCGCTGTACAGCTCGCTGGTGCCCATGCGCAGGCCGTGGCGGTTGATGGTGGCGTCCGAGCGGCCGTAGATGATGCAGCCACCCCCGGGCAGGATGCGCAGCCAGTCGCCATGGCGCCAGACCGGGCCGGCGCTGGCATCGGCGTCACCGCCACCAGGCCGGCGGCCATGGCCGGGCGGGTACATGTCGAAGTAGCTCGACAAGTAGCGGGCGTTGTCTGTATCTCCCCACAGGTACAGCGGCATGCTGGGGATCGGCTGGGTGCAGACCAGCTCGCCCACCGCGTCCTGCACCGGTCGCCCCTGCTCGTCCCAGGATTCGACCGCGCAGCCGAGCAGGCGGCACTGCATCTGGCCCGCGACCTGCGGCAACTCGCGGTGGCCGCCGATGAAGGCCCCCGCAAAGTCGGTGCCGCCGGAAATGTTGCACCACCAGATATCGGGGGTTCCCAATGTGTCGAACTGCTGCGTGCCCCAACGCTGCGCCTCTTCGCTCAAAGGCGAACCGGTGCTGCCCAGAGCCCGCACGCCCCGCAGGTCGCCGCACTGGGCCAGGTCGACGCCGGCCTTCATGCAGTTGCCAAAGAACGCCGCGCCGGCGCCGAAGAAGGTGGCGCCCACGGCCGCGCCGAAGCGCCACAACGTGGTCCAGTCGGGCGCGGTCTTGTGGCCGGCCGCGTCCACGGTGCTGCCGCCCGGGCTGCCGTCGAACAGGCAGCAGGTGGTGCCGTTGAGCAGGCCGCTCAACTGCGCATTCCACATCACCCAGCCGGTGGAGCTGTACCAGTGGTAGCGCTCGCCGAAGGAGTTGGCGGCGTAGCTGCAGCCGATGTCGTTGTGCAGGATCTTGAGCGCCAGCGCCACCAGCACGGTGCCGCCGTGGCCATGCACGATGGGCTTGGGCAGGCCGGTGGTGCCGCTGGAATAGACGATCCACAGCGGGTGGTCAAACGGCAGCCACAGCGGTTCGAACGCCGCCGTTTGCGCATCATTTCTGTCGGCAGCCCTAGTGAAATCTGCGCAAGTCGCTCCTGAATCGATAGCAAATGCGGGCAAATCCAGGTTGCGCTGCAGCAGCACGTGGCGCACGCTGGGCAGGGCCGCACAGAGTTCGGCCACCACGCTGCGGCGGTCGAAGTCGCGCCCGCCAAAGTGCACCCCATCGCAGGCGATCAGCACCTTGGGGCTGATCTGCCTGAAGCGGTCCAGCACGGCGGCCGTGCCCATGTCGGGCGCGCAGATGCTCCACACACCACCCAGGCTGACCACGGCCAGAAAGGCCACCATGGCTTGGGGAATATTGGGCAGGTAAGCGGCCACCCGGTCGCCCGGCTGTAAACCCTGGGCCTGCAGGTGCAGGGCCAGTGAGGCGACCTGCTGGCGCAGCTCCGGCCAGCTCAGTTCTTGCGCGGAGGCACCGGCGGCCAGGCTGCGTTCGTTGTGGCTGATCAGCGCCGGCAGGCCCGCCGCGTGGGCCGCGTCGGCATGGCGCAGCACCTGCTGCGCGTAGTTGGCCTGGGCGCCGGGGAACCAGACCGCACCGGGCATGCGGTTGTCGGCCAACGCCGCGCGGTGCAGTGTGGGCGATTGCAGATCGAAGTAGTCCCAGATGCTTTGCCAGAAAGCGTCCAGCTCCGTGGTGGACCAGCGCCACAGCGCGTCGTAGGAATCGAATGCCAGGCCACGCTCCTCGCGTAGCCAGTTCTGGTAAAGACGGATCTGCGGGATGTGTGGACTGGTCATGGCGTCATGGAATTATTCGGCGCCTTGGGCCATGCGCTCGCTTTTCCAGTACACGTCGTCGCCCACGCTGCCATCGGTACGGTAACGGTTGAGCACGCGGGCCAGCACGAACATCAGGTCGGACAGGCGGTTAAGGTACTGGCGCGGGGTGTCCTTGAGCGGCTCTTCCTGCCCCAGGGCCACCACCGCGCGTTCGGCGCGGCGTGCCACGGTGCGGCAGACATGGGCCTGCGACGCGGCGCGCGTGCCGGCTGGCAGGATGAACTCCTGCAGGCGCGGCAGGGTGGCGTTGTGCTCGGCCAAGGCCTCGTCCAGCGCCAGCACGGCCTCGGGCTTGAGCAGCTCATAGCCGGGGATGGACAGCTCGCCGCCCAGGTTGAAAAGCTGGTGCTGGATTTCCACCAGCAGCGTGCGCACGCCCTCGGGCATAGCCTCGCACAGCAGCACGCCGATGTGCGAGTTGAGTTCGTCCACATCGCCCATGGCATGCACGCGCAGGCTGTGCTTGGAGACACGGGTGTTGTCACCCAGGCCGGTGGTGCCGTTGTCTCCGGTGCGGGTGGCGATTTGGGTGAGGCGGTTTCCCATAGGGCATCCTTGGAACAAAATAGGATTATTCCCGGTTTGGGCCCGCGCCCTTTTGTTCATGCCACCAGTCCGCTCCCTTTCTACGCCTTACGCCCTGTCACGCCGGGGGCTGCTGGGCGTCCTGGTGGCCGGTGCGGCACTGCCGGGCGTTGCCGCCGCCCCGGCGCGTGCGCGCATCGGCGTGCCCGGCGATGTGGCCGACGACCTGCCGCGTTTTCTGGATGGCCGCGATGTGGCCACGCTGGCCCATTTCGGCGGTGCGCATGCGCGGCGCGATGTGATGGAGCTGGCGCTGTTCCTGCGCGAGATGCGCCGCGCCCTGCCCGACCTGGTGCCGGAGCTGGTGCGCATCGACAGCTACGAGCGCCTGCTCATGGAACTCGGCGCCGGGCGTGTGGACGCATTGGGCACCAGCGCCTGGCAGCAGGACCTGGCGCAGGCCGGCAGCGGCATCCGCCACTCCCCGGCCCTGCTGTCCAACGGCGAGTTCGTGGTGGGCCTGTACACCAATGCGGACAACCGGGCCGCCCTGGCCGTGCGCACGCGGGCCCAGTTGCAAGCCCGCACCATGGTGTCCAACAGCGCCTGGACCGCCGACTGGGCCACGCTGCAACAGCTCGGTGTGCAGCAGGTGCTGGATGTGAAGACCTGGAACCAGATGGTGCTGATGGTGGCGCATGGCCGCGCCGACCTGCTGCTGGCGCCCTTCCCCGCACGGCCCTCGCTGACGCTGGAGTACGAAGGCAATGTGCTGGTGCCGGTCCGGGGCGTGGCGGTGGCGCTGGTGGGCTCGCGCCACCTGGCAGCCGCGCAGACGCCCGTCGGTCTCCAGATTGCCACCAAGGTCTTTCCACGGCTGGGCGATCGGGTGCATGATGGCAGCCTGCGCCGGGCCTATGCCGAATGCGGCTTTCGCAACCCGCAGACCCGCCAATGGCCGCTGATCAACCCGGCCCCCCGGAGACACCCATGAACGCCCCCACTGCCCACGCCCATCTGCTGCCCAAGCTGCACCCCCGCGCCGTGCCCCCGGCCCTGCTGGAGGCGCTGCAGGCGCGCTTCGGCGCACAGTTCTCGCAGGCCCTGGCGGTGCGCGAGCAGCACGGGCGCGACGAATCGGCCTTCACCGTGCCGCCACCCGCCGCCGTGGTATTTGCACAGAACACGCTGGACGTGGCCGATGCGGTGACGCTGTGCGCACAGCACAAGGTGCCGGTGATTCCGTTTGGCGTGGGCTCTTCGCTCGAGGGGCATCTGCTGGCGGTGCAGGGCGGCATCAGCCTGGATGTGGGCCGCATGAACCAGGTGCTGTCCATCCAGCCCGACGACCTGACCGCAACGGTGCAGCCCGGCGTGACGCGCAAACAGCTCAACGAGGCGGTGAAAAGCACCGGCCTGTTCTTCCCCATCGACCCCGGTGCCGATGCCAGCATTGGCGGCATGAGTGCCACGCGCGCCAGCGGCACCAACGCCGTGCGCTATGGCACCATGCGCGAAAACGTGCTGGCGCTGGAGGTGGTCACGGCCCACGGCAACATCATCCGCACCGGCACGCGCGCCAAGAAAAGCAGCGCGGGCTACGACCTGACGCGCCTGATGGTGGGCAGCGAAGGCACGCTGGGGGTGATCACCGAAGTCACCGTCAAGCTCTATCCGCTGCCCGAGGCGGTGATGGCCGCGACCTGTTCCTTCGCCACGCTGGCCGATGCGGTCAACACCACCATCCAGATCATCCAGCTGGGCGTGCCGATCGCGCGCTGCGAGCTGCTGGACGCCAACACCGTGCGCATGGTCAACGCGCACTCCAAGCTCACGCTGCGCGAAGGCGCGATGCTGCTGATGGAGTTCCACGGCTCGCCGGCCTCGGTGCGCGAGCAGGTGGAAACCGTGCAGGCGATCGCCGCCGAGCATGGCGGCCAGACCTTTGAGTGGGCCGAGACGCCCGAGGAGCGCACCAAGCTGTGGACCGCGCGGCACAACGCCTACTTTGCCGGCGTGCAGTCGCGCCCGGGCTGCAAGGCCATCACCACCGACACCTGCGTGCCGATCTCGCACCTGGCCGATGCGCTGCTGGACTCGGTGACCGAGGCGCAGGAGGCCGGCATCCCCTACTTCCTGGTGGGCCACGTGGGCGACGGCAACTTCCACATGGGCTACCTGATAGACCCGGACCTGCCCGCCGAACACGCACTGGCCGAGCGGCTCAACCACCAGCTCGTGGCGCGCGCGCTGGCGCTGGGCGGCACCTGCACCGGCGAGCACGGTGTGGGCCTGCACAAGCAGGGCTTTTTGCTGGACGAGACGGGGGAAGGTGCGGTGGCGATGATGCGCACACTCAAGAAAGCGCTGGACCCGGACAACATCTTGAATCCGGGCAAGATCTTCGCGCTATAAATTCAGGAGCTGTCAGCGCACATGTGGTGCGGATTGGCAGTGGTTTTGATTACAAAACCGCGACCTCGGCAATGGCATTGGCCATGTATTCGATCTTTTGCTGCATGTCGGCTTCGGTGTCGGCATGGCGCTGGGCAATCGCGGCGAATTCCTCGTTGACTTCGATGAAGGCATCGACCACGTCGGGATCGAAGTGGCTGCCGCGTTCGCCGAAGATGATCTGCACCGCCTTGTCGTGCGGTACGCCCTCTTTGTAGACCTTGTTGCTGATCAGCGCGTCGTACACGTCGGCCAGCGCCACGATACGCGCCGACAACGGAATCTGCGTCTCGGTCAGGCCCTGCGGGTAGCCGCTGCCGTCCCACTTCTCCTGGTGTGAACGTGTCAGTTCCTTGGCCAGCGTGAGCTGCGGTGACGTCCGCCCCAGTGTTTTTTCGGCCCGCACAATGGCCTCGTACCCCAGCGTGGTGTGGGTGCGCATGATGGCCACCTCGTCGGGGGTGAGGCGTCCGGGCTTGAGCAGGATGCGGTCGGGGATGCCCACGGAGCCCATGTCGTACAGGGGCACGCTGAGGTACAGGGTCTGGACATAGTCGGGGGTCAACACGTCGGCAAACGCGGGGTGGGACTGCAGCTTGGTGGCCAGGGTGCGCACATAGCGCTGCACGCGCACGATGTGGCTTTCGGTGTCGGACTCGCGCAGCTCGGCCAGGGTGGCCAGTGCAAACATCACCACGTGGCTGGCGTGCAAGGCCTCTTCTGCATCCAGGGCGAGGGTGGGCGATTTAGAGGCCATGCTGTTCTCCTGCGGGTGGCACCAAAGGCACCCGGTATATCGGCGCCATTTTGCCACCGGCTGGTCGCTGCGGGGGCGTTCTTCTGCCGGACGGCGACCAAGGGCGGGGTTTCCCGGATCGACGGCTTAAGAGCCTGTTCAAGGTCTCAGCGCAGGTTCAGCGGCGCCTGGTACACCCAGAGCGGTCGTTGCGGTCCGGCCAGCAATTGCGCCGTGGGCGTTATCAAGGTGGCTTCAAATTCCAGGCTCACCAGCCAGGCGCCGGGTCGCAGCTCGGCGCGGGCCTTCTCAGCCGCACGCGCCATGCTCTCGGGGCGCTGGAACACGTAGACCAGGTCGTAACCCGACCAGTCGGCCTGCCAGATGTCGGCGCGGCGCACGCGCGCCCAGGGACAGCGCAAGGCGCAGAGGGCACGCAGCGGCCAGCTCCATTCCAGGCCGTGCAGCTGCGCCTGCGGGTAGGCGCGGCGCAGTGCCTGCAGGCCGTGGCCCAGGCCACAGCCGGCGTCCAGCACCTGGGCGCCCGCCGGCAACGGTGCATGCACGGGCAGCGCATCCAAGGCATCCAGCGGGGTGGGAAACAGCGGCGCATCGCGCCAGGCGTTGACGGGGTAGACCAGCAGCAGCAGGCCCAAGGGAATCAGCCAGCCCCAGGCCGGCAACTGGGCCAGCGTGGGCGACGACAGCAGCAGCGACAGCGGAAAGCCCGCCGCAATGCACAGACGGCGCCACCAGCTGTTGCCCCACAGACTCAGCAGCACGCCCAAACCACTGGCCAGGCCCAACGCAACGGCCAAGTCCGCGGCCTGCGCGATGGCGATGCGAAACACCCCCCAGCACACCAGCCAGGCCACCACGGCCGGCAGCGGCCAGGTGTGGAGGATTTGCCGCAGGCGCTGCGCGAGATTCAGTGCCATTGTGGCCTCTAGCCCTTTTGGGTATTGCGCAAGCAGCTACTATTTGTATAGCAATTCAGTCTATCGGCTGGCGCCGGGCGAGAGCCGTTCGATCAGGCCGTTGAGTTCGTCGAGCGAGCCGAACTGGATCACCACTTCGCCCATCTCTTCAACGCGGCCGTTGCGCTTGACGCGTTTCTTGACCTGCACCTCGACCTGGGCCATCAGCAGGTCCGACAGTTCTTCTTCGACGCGCTTGAGGTCACGCGACTTTTCCTTGGTCGGCTTTTGCGGCGTCAGCGCAAATTCGGCGCTGAGTTTTTTCACCAAGCTCTCGGCCTCGCGCACCGACATCTTCTTGGCGGCAATCTGGTTGGCTGCGGTGATCTGCGTGGCACGGTCCAGCGCCAGCAGGGCACGCGCATGGCCCATGTCCAGGTCGCCGGCCATCAGCATGGTCTGCACCGGATCGGCCAGGTTCAGCAAGCGCAGCAGGTTGCTGGCGGCACTGCGCGAACGGCCCACGGCCTGGGCGGCGGTTTCGTGCGTCAGGCCGAATTCCTTGATCAGGCGCTGCAGGCCCTGCGCTTCTTCCAGCGGGTTCAGGTCTTCGCGCTGGATGTTTTCAATCAGCGCCATCGCGGCGGCGGCCTCGTTGGGCACATCGCGCACCAGCACCGGCACGCTGTCCAGCCCGGCCAGCTTGGCGGCGCGGAAGCGGCGTTCGCCGGCGATGATTTCGTAGACCGGGCGCTTGCTGTTGCCGTCGCGGTGCTTCGCCGCATCGGCGTCCGAGAGCTGGCGCACCAGGATGGGCTGCATGATGCCCTGCACCTTGATGCTCTCGGCCAGTTCGTACAGCGCGCCTTCGTCCATGCGCGTGCGCGGCTGGTAGACGCCGGCGACCATGTCGGACAGCAGCAGCGTGCTGGGCAGGCCGGGGTTGGCGGGCGTGGCATCGGCGGCGGGGGCGTCCTTGACCTTGGGGCCCAACAAGGCCTCCAGTCCCATTCCCAAGCCCTTGGGCTTTTTCGTAACCATCGTTCTCTTCCTTTGAAATTCTTCGGCGTGCTCAGGCAGCGCCAGTGATCAGCGCCTGCAGGCGTGCCTGGCCGTCGGGCCAATCGCCGAGTCCGGTGTCGGCATTGATGTGGCCGGCCATGCCGTAGTCCACAAATTTCGCGCCCCAGGCACTGGCAAATGCTTGCGCTCGTGCAAAGCTGCAATACGGGTCATTCTGGCTGCCCAGCAATTCGGCCCGAAACGGCAGGCGCTGCATCACCACGGGCGACCAGCTCTTGAGCGCAGCGCGTAACTCCTCGCGCTCCGGGTCGCCAGGCGCCACGAGCAAGGCGGCCTGCACCTTGTGCGTGTTCTGCGAATGTGCGGCCCAGGCCGCAGTCAGCATGCAACCCAGGCTGTGCGCCACCAGCACCACGGGCGAGGTGGCGGCCAGCACATACTCTTCGAGCTGCGCCATCCAGTCGCCGCGCAGTGGCTGCATCCAGTCGTGCTGTTGCACGCGGGTGTAGCCGTAGAGCAGCTCCCAGCGGCTTTGCCAGTGGGCGTCGCCAGAGTTTTGCCAGCCGGGCAGGATCAGGACGGTGGGGGTAGTGGATGTCATTTGCTATGAATTCAGTAGCTGCTTTGGCAATATGGATGCGGATTACAGGCCAATTTGGCTTGTAAATCACATCGCCTTGATGCGTTCCACCATCTCCTGCGCAAAAGTCACGAACGCCTGGGCACCCTTGGAATTGGGGTCGAACACCACGCCGGGCACGCCATAGCTGGGCGCCTCGGCCAGACGCACATTGCGTGGGATCACCGAGTCGAACACCTTGTCGCCAAAGTGCGCCTTGAGCTGGTCGCTGACCTGCTGCTGCAAGGTGATGCGCGGGTCGAACATCACGCGCAGCAGGCCGATGATCTGCAGGTCGTCGTTGAGGTTGGCCTTGACCTGCTTGATGGTGTTGACCAGATCGGTCAGGCCTTCGAGCGCAAAGTATTCGCACTGCATGGGCACGATCACGCCATGGGCGCAGCACAGGCCGTTGAGCGTCAGCATGCTCAAACTGGGCGGGCAGTCGATCAGCACAAAGTCGTACTCATGGTCGACGGCGGCGATGGCCAGCTTGAGGCGCTTCTCGCGCCGCTCGACTTCCACCAGCTCCACCTCGGCGCCGGCCAGTTCGCGGTTGGCGCCGAGGATGTCGTAGCTGCAGCCGCCCTCTTTGAGCTTGTCGCTTTGCGCACGCGCCTCGGTGATGGACGCCGATTCGAGCAGCACGTCGTAGACCGTGAGTTCCAGCTTGCGCTTGTCCACACCCGAGCCCATGGTGGCATTGCCCTGCGGGTCCAGGTCAATCATCAGCACGCGCTGGCCGACCTTGGCCAGACCGGCAGCAAGATTGACAGTCGTCGTAGTCTTGCCAACGCCACCCTTTTGGTTGGCAACACAAAAAATCTTGGCCATGGGGAGGTTGTTCTCTTTCTATCGTTCTTATTTAGACAAAGCCAGTTTGATGCCAAAGCCGACCAGGAAGGTGCCGGCCACTTTTTCCAGCACGCGGCCGATCATCGGGTTGGCGCGCATGCGCTCGGCCAGAAAGTGGGTCAACAGCGTCGCACCCAGGCCGTAGAGAAAGGTCAGGGCGGCAATCGTGGTTGCCATGAAGCCATAAGTCACCAGGCCCTGCTGCTTGGCCGGATCGACAAACAGCGGGAAGAAGGCCATGTAGAACAGGATGGCCTTGGGGTTGAGCAAGGTGATCATCAGCGCCTGGCGCAGGTAGTGGCCGGCGGTGATGTTGAGCACCGGTGCCGCGCCGGGTTTGGCCAGCAGCATCTTGCCGCCCAGCCAAGCCAGGTAGATGGCACCGGCCCACTGCACGACGTGGAAGGCGTCGGGGTAGGCGGCCAACAAGGCAGCCACACCGGCCACGGCCGACCACATGAGCACCTGGTCGCCCAGGATCACGCCCAGCGTGGCGGCCAGTCCACCGGCCATGCCACCCTTGCTGGTGGAGGTGACCAGGGCCAGATTGCCAGGGCCGGGAATGGCCAGGAACACGATAACTGTGAAGACAAAAGTGCCGTAATCGGTGACGCCGAGCATGGTGGGTTTCTTTCGGGGGAAGGGGGTGAGTTTACGTTGGATTTGTACGGGGCTTTTTGGGGAGTGACTCGGAGGTTTGTTTCACGTGAAACCTTGGCTACTGTTCTATGTTTTTCTCTGCGAGGCACCTCGCCTCCCCCCCTATCCCCCCGCCCTTTCACCCCCGCCGGGGTGAAAGGGAGCTAACAGCCGATTTGGCTTCTGCGCTCCAGACAGGGGCTACTTGCGTAGGTTGCGACCGTTATCCCCCTCCACGGCCAAGGGAGGCTGTTGGAGTTGCTGGGGAGAAAGCGGTGCGGCACCGCTGGCGGCTGCGCCTGCCAGGGGCGAGTCAGAGATTGGCTGCTACGTCGCATACCCGTTCGGGCTGAGCCCGTCGAAGCTAGGCCCATGCCTCGCTCCTGGCAGGCGCAAGCCGCCAGCCGGTCCGAGCCAATTCAGTGGAGATAACTACAACCGAGTGCGCTGGCCGTGGAGCGAAATAGCGGTGGCAATCTAACCCTGTAATTCCGTATCCGGCGACCAACCACCAAATCGGCTGTTGGGCTCCCCCTCGCCCGGCGGGGCGAGGGGGTTGGGGGGAGTGGGGAAAGCGAGGTGCCCCGCAGGGCAAAACCTAGGAAGCGGAAGAGACCTTGCGCATCCAGACAATACACCGCTCCGCATCCAACCCCGGAACCCGCAAAGGTTCCACGTGAAACACAGACACCGAGGATGGCAAAGCGGCCATCTCCTCCCCAGGATGCTTGCCCTTCATCCCCATCCAGACGCCCTGCTCCGCCAGCGCCCCCACCGACCAGGTCGTGAAATCGACCAAGGAGGCAAAGGCGCGGGAGCTGACCACCTGGTATTGGTCGGTCAGGTTTTCCACGCGGGCATGGATGCCACGCAGGTTAGGCAGCTTCAGGCTCACCGCCACCTGCTGGATAAACGCCGCCTTCTTGGCCACGGTATCCACACAGTGCACCGTGATGTCCGGGCAGCAAATGGCAATCACCGCGCCGGGGAGTCCGGCGCCGGAACCCACATCGAGCAAGCGCACCGGGCCCGGCGCCTGCCGGCGCAAGGGCGCGATCACCGCCAGACTGTCCAGCAAATGGTGCGTCAGCATTTCCTGCGGATCACGCACCGCCGTCAGGTTGTAGACCTTGGTCCATTTCTGGATCAGGTCCAGATAGTCCAGCAGTTGTTGGGTCTGGGCTTCAGACAAGGGCAAGCCCAGTTCGGCCAGACCGTGGTCCAGCCCTGCCCGCAAAGGATGGCTCACGCGGACAACTCCGCCGCAGCTTCGGCTTTGTCGGTGAAGCCGCGGAAGTTGCCCTTCTTCAAATGGATCAGCAACAGCGAAATCGTGGCGGGCGTGATGCCCGACAGGCGCGAGGCCTGGCCCAGGGTTTCGGGGCGGTATTTGTTCAGGCGCTGGCGCGCCTCGATGCTCAGGGCCGAGACCTGCATGTAGTCCAGCTCGGCAGGCAGGCGCAGGTTTTCATAATGGGCGGCACGCTCGACCTCGTCCTTCTGGCGGTCGATGTAGCCCGAGTACTTGGCGGCAATTTCCACCTGCTCGATGACCGAAGCCACGAAAACGTCCTGCGCCAGGGTTGCGGCATCCGGTGTTTCACGTGAAACCGGGGCCGGCAAATCGCGGTTCGCATACTTGCCATGGTCCAAAGACATCAGCTCGGCATAGCCCACATTCGGGCGGCGCAGCAGGTCGGCCAGGTTGTATTCATGCTCGATGGCCTTGCCCAGCACGCGTGCGGACTCAGTGGCTGGCAGGTTGTTGGGGTTGACCCAGATGCTGCGCAGGCGTTCTGTTTCACGTGAAACAGCGTCGCGCTTGCGGCAGAAGGCATCCCAACGGGCATCGTCCACCAGGCCCAGCTTGCGGCCGGTTTCGGTCAGGCGGGCGTCGGCATTGTCTTCGCGCAGCTGCAGGCGGAACTCGGCGCGGCTGGTGAACATGCGGTAGGGCTCGGTCACGCCCTTGGTGATCAGGTCGTCGACCAGCACACCCAGGTAGGCCTCGTCGCGGCCCGGCAGCCAAGGAGAATCGCCCCGGCATTGCAGTGCGGCATTGATGCCGGCGAACATGCCCTGGGCCGCAGCCTCCTCATAGCCGGTCGTGCCGTTGATCTGGCCGGCAAAGAACAGGCCGCCGATCTGGCGCGTCTCGAAGCTGCTCTTCAACGAACGCGGGTCAAAGTAGTCGTATTCGATGGCATAGCCGGGACGCAGGATGTGGGCATTTTCCAACCCGGCCATGCTGCGCACCAGGTCGTACTGCACGTCGAACGGCAGGCTGGTAGAGATACCGTTGGGGTAGTACTCATTGGTCGTCAGGCCCTCGGGCTCCAGAAAAATCTGGTGGCTGTCCTTGTCGGCAAAGCGGTTGATCTTGTCTTCCACGCTGGGGCAGTAGCGCGGGCCCACGCCTTCGATCTTGCCGGTGAACATGGGGCTGCGGTCAAAGCCGGAACGGATGATGTCGTGCGTGCGCTCGTTGGTATGGGTGATCCAGCACGGCATCTGCTGCGGGTGCATGTCCAGCCGGCCCATGAAGCTGAACACCGGCATCTGGTCGCTCATGCCACCGGCCACGCCATCGCCGGGCTGCTCGATGCATTTGCTGAAATCAATCGTGCGGCCATCCAGGCGCGGCGGGGTACCGGTCTTCAGCCGGCCTTGCGGAAGTTTCAACTCCTTGAGCCGTGCGGACAGCGACACCGCCGGCGGGTCCCCTGCCCTGCCCGCCGCGTAGTTGTTCAGGCCCACATGGATCTTGCCGTCGAGGAAGGTGCCCGCCGTCAGCACCACGGTCCTGGCGCGGAACTGGATACCCACTTGCGTGACGGCGCCGACCACGCGGTCGCCTTCCACCATCAGGTCGTCCACCGCCTGCTGGAACAAGGACAGGTTGGGCTGGTTCTCCAGCATGCGGCGGATCGCCGCCTTGTACAGAACGCGGTCGGCCTGGGCGCGCGTGGCACGCACGGCTGGGCCCTTGCTGGAATTGAGGATACGGAACTGGATGCCCGCCTCGTCCGTGGCCAGCGCCATCGCACCGCCCATGGCGTCCACCTCTTTCACCAGATGGCCCTTGCCGATGCCGCCGATGCTGGGGTTGCAGCTCATCTGTCCCAACGTCTCGATATTGTGCGAGAGCAGCAGGGTCTTGGCGCCCATGCGCGCCGCGGCCAGAGCGGCCTCGGTTCCGGCATGGCCACCGCCAACGACGATGACATCGAATTGTTCTGGATACAGCATGGTGTTCTTATGGGGGCGCACTAAAGACCGGGAGGGTGCGCCAGATGAGGGATAACCCGCAATTTTACCGGTTGCCTCATTTTTGGGCAATGCTGTTTGGCGACAATAGGGGCATGACCAAACTCCTGATCTTCGCGGGCAGCACCCGCCAACACTCCTTCAACCGCCGCCTGGCCCATGCCGCCGCCGAACTGGCCCGTGCCGCCGGTGCCGACGTGACGCACCTGGAACTGTCCACGCTGGACATCCCCATGTACAACGCCGACCTGGAAGCGCAAGGCACGCCACCCGACGTGATTCGCCTCAAGGACACCATGGACGCGCACCCGGCCTGGATCATCGTCTCGCCCGAGTACAACGGCAGCTACACCGGCCTGTTGAAAAACACCATCGACTGGGCCAGCAGCCCGGTCAAGGGCCACGCGGTGTGGGGCGGCCGTGACCCGTTTGCCGGCAAGGTTGTCGGGCTGCTGTCGGCGTCCAACGGCGCCCTGGGCGGACTGCGTTCGCTAAGCCACCTGAACCCGCTGCTGCAAAACCTGCAATGCTGGATCGCACCCAAACAGTTTGCCCTGGGCCGCGCCAGCGAAGCCTTTGCCGACGACGGCAGCCTGAAGTCCGACGCCCATCGCCACAGCGCCCAGGCCGTGGTCGACCAGGTGCTGTGGGCCGCTGCCCGTTTGGGAAGCAAATAAGCCTGCAGCCAGCACAGGAGCTGCGCAAGCAGCTCCTGATTTAATAGCAACTAACCTACCGCACCACAGCGCTCCAGCGCCGGCAGCGACAGGATGTCGATGCGCCCGTACCCCAGCGCAAGCACGCCGTCGCGTACCAGGGCCTTGAGTTCCTTGGACAGGGTTTGCCGCGTCATGCCCAGCATCATCGCCAGCGCCTCCTGCGACACCGCCACACTGGCGCGCGCTTGCGGCGCCATCGTGGAGTCCCCGCGCGCCAGCGTCCGCAGGCGCCGCGCCATGCGCGCCCGCGTGGAGCGCAGCATGGCATCCTCCGCCATGCCGTACAGCGCCCGCACGCGCGCGCACAGCAGCGCCGCGATGGCACGCGCAAAGGCGCTGCGCTGCATCAGCCGCTCGAACTCCGTGGCATTGATGACCAGCAGCGTGCTGGCCTCGATCGCTGTGGCATCGTGCGGGCGCGGCAAGCCATCCAGCAATGTGGTTTCGCCAAACCAGTTGCCCGCCTCCATCAGCGACAGAATGCCTTCGCGCCCGTCCTCGCCCAGCGTGGACATCTTGAAGGCGCCGCTCAGCACGCCGTAAAAGCCGCCCGCCGTGTCGCCCTTGCGATACGCCATTTCACCGGGGCGCAGGTGCAGCACCTCGGCCGCAGCCAGCATGGCGCGCCGCTCGGCCAGCGGCAAGGCGTCAAACCAGGGGTTGTGCGACAGACTGCGCAAGCTTTCGTTGCTGGAGGTGGTCATCCGTTCGATCCCCGTGATTACCCTAGATTGTTAATCTTTTGACATTCTTGCACCCGGCCCGCGCCTAACCTAGTGTTTCTTGTCACTTTCCGGACGCTTATGAACGCACGTGCCCAATTCACCCGCATGCAGGACAGCACCCAAGCCGATTGGCAAATCATTGGTGGCGAGTTCATGCAATTCACCAAGACCTTGCCCGACCGTGTGCTGGCCCACCTGAAACTGCTGGACGGCGACTACGGCGGCTTTCCCATCGACCGCCTCAGCCACTGCCGCCAGACCGCCACGCGCGCGCTGCGCGACGGCCGTGATGAGGAGTACGTGGTGTGCGCCCTGCTGCACGACATCGGCGACACGCTGGGCACGTTCAACCACCCGGACATTGCCGCCGCCATCCTCAAGCCTTTTGTGAGCGAGGCCAATCACTGGATGGTGCAGAACCACGGCGTATTCCAGGGCTACAACTTCTTTCACCACATCGGCATGAACCGCAATATGCGCGACATGTTCAAGGGCCACGAACACTACGCCCGCACCGAGGAGTTCATCGCGCTGTACGACGACCCGGCCTTCGACGCAAAAGCCGAGACCCTGCCCCTGTCCGAGTTCGAACCTCTGCTGCGCCGCGTGCTGGCCCAACCGCGCAACACCATCTACAAGACCGAAACCCTGGAGACCGCCAAATGAACATCCCCTCCCTCAAAGATAAAGTCAGCCCCGAAGAATGGCAGCTGCGCTGCGACCTCGCCGCCGCCTACCGCCTGGTGGCCCTGTACGGCTGGAGCGATCTGGTCTTCACCCACATCAGCGCGCGCATTCCCGGCCCGGAGCACCACTTCCTGATCAACCCCTACGGGCTGATGTTCGACGAGATCACCGCGTCCAGCCTGGTCAAGGTGGACCAGCAATGCAACAAGCTGATTGAGTCGCCCTTCCCGGTGAACCCGGCCGGCTTCGTGATCCACAGCGCCGTGCACGAGGTGCGCGAGGACGCAGGCTGCGTGCTGCACACCCACACCCGCGCCGGCGTCGCCGTCAGTGCGCAGAAGGCCGGCATCCTGCCCTTGAGCCAGCAGTCCACCTTCGTGCTGGCGTCCCTGGCCTACCACGAGTACGAAGGCGTGGCCTTCCGCGACGAAGAGAAGCCGCGCCTGCAGGCCGACCTGGGACAAGCCAACTTCCTGATGCTGCGCAACCACGGCCTCTTGACCGTGGGCAAGACCATTGCCGATGCCTTCCTGAGCATGTACACCTTCGAGTCCACCTGCCAGATCCAGATCGGCGCGCAGGCCGGCGGCGAAGTGACGCATGTGAACCCGCTCATCGTCAAAGGCGTGGCCGAAGCCATGCGCGTACAGACTGGTGGCATGGGCGGCGCCTTTGTCTGGCCCGCGCTCTTGCGCAAGCTTGATCGCCAGTCGCCCGGCTACGACCAATGACGGCCCTGCCGGGCATCGCCCTGGACGCCTGGCGCGCCCAGGGCCAGACCCTGTGCTTCGGGCCACACGCCATCCGCTACTGGGTGGCCGGCGACCCGGCGGCGCAGCCGCTGCTGCTGATCCACGGCTTTCCCACAGCCAGCTGGGACTGGCACTACCTGTGGCAGCCGCTGGCCCAGCGCTACCGCGTCATGGCCTGCGACATGCTGGGTTTTGGTGACTCCGACAAGCCGCGCGGCCATGCCTACCGCCTGCTGGAGCAGGCGGATATCCAGCAGGCCCTGCTGGCCCACCTGGGCGAGCAGCGCCCCGTGCATGTGCTGGCGCACGACTACGGCGACAGCGTGGCCCAGGAACTGGTGGCCCGGCATGAGGAGGGGCGCATCCGCCTGGCCAGCTGCGTATTCCTCAACGGCGGCCTGTTCCCCGAAACCCACCGCCCCGTGCTGGCGCAAAAGCTGCTGCTCAGCCCGCTGGGCGCACTGGTGGGCCGGCGCTTCAACCGGCAGCGGCTGGCCGCCAATTTCGCCAAGGTGTTCGGGCCGCAGACGCAGGCCAGCAGCGCCGAGCTGGACGCCTTCTGGCAACTCATCGCCCACAACGATGGCCCGGGCGTGATGCACCGCCTCATCCACTACATCCCCGAGCGGCGCCAGCAGCGCGACCGCTGGGTGCGGGCCATGCAGACCACACGCCTGCCCTTGCGCGTGATCGACGGCGCGGTCGACCCGATCTCGGGCGCCCACATGGTGGCACGCTACCGTGCACTCATCCCCCAGCCCGACTGCGTGCTGCTCGACGGCATAGGGCATTACCCGCAGACCGAGGCACCACAGCAGGTGCTGGACCACTATTTCGTCTTTCAATCCCAGCGCACTGCTACAACCCACTAGGAGACTCTCGTGCAAGGTGACATCGTTTCCGGCATCCTGTTGCCACTGGCCCTGGCCTTCATCATGTGTTCGCTGGGCCTGGGCCTCACGGTGGGCGACTTCGCCCGCATCGTGCGCCAGCCGCGCGCGCTGCTCATCGGCGTGGTCTGCCACTTCCTTGTGCTGCCGCTGGCCTGCTTTGCCATGCTGCAGCTGTGGGGCATCACCGGCGCCTTTGCGGTCGGTTTCATGATCCTGGCCAGCTGCCCCACCGGCACCACCTCCAACCTGCTCACCTACCTGGCACGTGGCGACGTGGCGCTGGCATTGAGCTTCACCGCCATTGCCAGCGTGCTGACCATCTTCACACTGCCGCTGGTCGTGTCCTACGCGCTCACGCAGTTCCTGGGCAACGCCCAGACGGTGCAGGCCCCGGTGGGCACGCTCATGGGCCAGACCTTCGTCATGCTGGGCCTGCCCGTGGCCCTGGGCATGGTCGTGCGCCACCAGGCCGCGGCCTGGGCCCTGCGCGTGGAGCCCGTGGCCACCAAGATCGCCACCGTGCTGTTCGTGGCCATCGTGCTGGCCAGCATCGCCAAGAACTGGGGGCTGTTGCGTGACAACTTCGGCACGCTCGCGCCCTTTGCCATGGCGCTGAACCTCAGCATGCTGACCTTCGGTTTCCTCGCCGCCTGGCTGGCGCGCCTGTCGCGTCGCCAGTCGGTCACGCTGGGCATAGAGACGGCGGTGCAGAACGCCACCCTGGCCCTGGTCATTGCCAGCTCCGTGCTCAAGCAGGACGCCATGGCCATCCCCGGCGCGCTCTACGGCATCCTCATGTACTGCGGCGGCCTGGTGTTTGCGTTTGGCATGCGCCGCTTCACGCGCGAAGAAGGCGCCCAGCCGGCCGCTGCCATGGCCTGAGCCGCGCTTCCAAGCTGGGGTTGGCCAGCGGGGTGGGCTGGGGGCGGGCATGCCACAGGCCTCGGTGATAACCCTGATCGGCTCAATCTCTGCCATTATCCCGGCATCATTCGGCTTACCCTGTTGCTTCCTGTCCTTTCATGTCCGTCATTCCCCTGCATGCCATCCCTCCCAGCAACGCCGTCCGCGCGGAGCTGGAAGCCACGCTCCAACTGCAACGTGCGGCCTACCTGGCCCAGCCCAACCCCAGCTTGGAAGCGCGCCGTGAAGACCTGCTCAAGCTCAAGGCCTTTGTCACCGACCACCGCGACGCGCTGGTCGCCGCCATCAGCGCCGACTACGGCCACCGCTCCACGCACGAATCGCTGTTCGCCGAAATCTTCAGCGTGATCGACGGCGTGAACTACACGCTCAAACACCTCAAGCGCTGGATGCAGCCGCAAAAGCGCCATGTGGACCTGAAGAACTTCCTGGGCGCGCGCAACCGCGTCACACCGCAGCCGCTGGGCGTGGTGGGCGCCATCATTCCGTGGAACTTCCCGATCTGGACCAGCTTCAACGGCCTGATCTGCACTTTTGCGGCCGGCAACCGCGCCATGGTCAAGATGTCGGAAAACTCGCGCCGCACCTGCGCGCTGCTGATGGAGAAAATCCCCGAGTACTTCGAACGCGACAAGCTCGCCTTCTTCGATGAAACCGGCGGTGTGGGTGTGGAGTTCTCGCAGCTCAAGTTCGACCACCTGATCTTCACCGGCTCCAGCCAGACCGGCCGTGCCGTGATGGCCGCCGCCGCGCAGAACCTGTGCCCCGTCACGCTGGAATTGGGCGGCAAATCACCCGCCATCCTCTGCGACGACTTCCCGCTGCAGACCGCCGCCGAGCGCCTGCTGTTTGCCAAATGCTTCAACGCCGGCCAGGTCTGCACCACGGTGGACCACCTGTACCTGCCGAAAGACAAAATCAAGACCTTTGTGGCCGCCGCCAAGAAGATCGTCAAGGGCCGCTACGCCACACTCTCCAGCCCCGACTACACCGCCATCATCGACGACCGCGCCTTCCAACGCCTCGTGCGCGCGCTGGAAGAAGCCCGCGAGGGCGGCGCCACGCTGGTGTCGCTGATTCCCGGCAAACCCTGGGACGCCAAGACCCGCAAGATCGCTCCGCATATTGTGCTCAATGCCCCCGCCGACTGCGCGCTGATGCAGCGCGAAATCTTCGGCCCGGTGCTGCCCCTCATCGGCTACCAGTCGCTGGACGAGCCGATCACCGCTATCAACGCCGCCCCCCGCCCGCTGGCGCTCTACCCGTTCAGCAACGACAAGGCGCAGGTCGAGCACCTGATCACCCACATCATGTCGGGCGGCGTCACCGTCAACGACGGCATGCTGCACACCGCGCAACACGACCTGCCGTTTGGTGGGGTTGGCGACAGCGGCATGGGCCATTACCATGGCTACGAGGGCTTTCTGACCTTCTCCAAGCTGCGCCCGGTGATGCACCAGGCGCCGTTCAGCGCCATCAAGTTCCTCTGGCCACCGTATGGCACATTGGCCACCAGGTACCTCGACTTCCTGACCAAATAAATTCCTCCACCAACCCGGGACCATTCCATGCCCTTGCAAGAATTTGACTATGTCATCGTCGGCGGCGGTTCCGCCGGTTGTGTGATGGCCAGCCGCCTCAGCGAAGACCCTGCCGTGTCGGTGTGCCTGCTGGAAGCCGGCCCCACCGACAACTCGGTGTTCATCCACTGCCCGCTGGGCCTGGCCGTGATGGCCCAGACCGGCCAGGCCAACTGGAAGTTCGAGACCACGCCGCAGCCCGGGCTCAACGGCCGCAAGGGCTACCAGCCGCGCGGCAAGGTCATGGGCGGCTCGTCGTCCATCAACGCCATGGTCTACACACGCGGCAACCGCAACGACTACGACGGCTGGGCCGCCCAGGGCAACCCCGGCTGGAGCTATGCCGACGTGCTGCCGCTGTTCAAGAAAGCCGAGAACAACGAATGCTTTGGCGCCACCGAATACCGCGGCGTGGGCGGGCCCCTGAACGTGGCCTACCTGCGCAGCCCCAGCCCGGTCAACGATGCATTCATCGCCGCCTGCAACGACAAGGGCATCCCCACCAACCCCGACTACAACGGCGCCGTGCAATACGGTGTCTCCAGGGGCCAGACCACGCAAATCAACGGCGAGCGCTGCAGTGCGGCCAAGGCCTACATCACGCCGAACCTGGGTCGGCCCAACCTCACCGTCATCACCGACGCCCATGCCAGCCGCGTGCTGCTGGACGGCAAGCGCGCCACCGGTGTCGAATACCTCAAGGACAAACAGACACAGCAAGTGCGTGCCAAACGCGAAGTGATTCTTTCCGGCGGTGCCTTTGGCTCACCGCAGTTGCTGATGCTCTCCGGCATCGGCCCTGCGGACCATCTGCGTCAGCACGGCATTGCGGTGCAGCACGCCCTGCCCGGCGTAGGCCAGAACCTGCAGGACCACATCACCACCTGCCTGATCTACCGCACACACCGGGTGGACGCGTCGTTCGGCCTCTCGCTGCGCGGTGGCTGGCTCATGCTCAAATCGATTTTTGAGTGGCGCAACAAGCGCACTGGCATGCTGACCTCCTGCATCTCGGAAACCCAGGGCTTCATCTCCACCGACGGCAACACCGAACACCCCGACATCCAGCTGGCCATGTGCGTGGGCATCATCGACGACCACGCGCGCAAACAGCACCTGGGCCACGGCTACACGCTGCACGTCACCCTGATGCGCCCCAAGAGCCGCGGCAGCGTCACACTGGCCAGCGCCAAGCCCACCGATGCACCCGTCATCGACCCGGCCTTCCTGCAAGACCCCGATGACATGGCACGCCTGGTCAAGGGCACACAGCTGGGCCACGACATCATGGAAGGCCCCGCCCTCACCGCCTACCGCGGCAAGATGCTCTATCCGATTGAGCGCAACAACCCCGCGCAGATCGAGACCTTCCTGCGCAACAACTCGGACACCGAGTACCACCCCATCGGCACCTGCAAGATGGGCCCGGCCACCGACCCCATGGCCGTGGTGGATGCTTCGCTCAAGGTGCACGGCCTGCAGGGTCTGCGCGTGGTCGACGCCTCCATCATGCCCAGCCTGACCACCGGCAACACCAATGCCCCCACCATCATGATTGCGGAGAAGGCCGCCACCCTGATGCGGGCCGGTGCTTAACTCTGGATAGCTCTCGCCATGGTCACCTGCTACCTGCGTTACGTCATCGACCCCTTCAAGCTGCGCGAGTTCGAGCACTACGGCAAGCTCTGGATCCCGCTGGTCACCAAATTTGGCGGCCAGCACCACGGCTACTTCCTGCCGTCCGAGGGCGCCAACAACATTGCACTGGCGATGTTCACCTTTCCCAGCCTAGCCGCCTATGAGCAGTACCGCACCCAGTCGGCCAGCGACGCCGAATGCCAGGCTGCTTTCCAGTACGCGCAAGACACCCGCTGCATCCTCAGCTACGAACGCAGCTTCTTTCGCCCGGTTTTCTCCTGAATGCACATCCGCCCGTTTCGCCCCGGTGACGAAGCGGCGCTGTACCGTGTGTACTACTCCGCCATCCACCAGATCGCGGTGCACGACTACACGGCGGAGCAACTGGAGGCCTGGGCGCCCAAAGCGCTGGACCCTGCAATATGGGCCGAGCGCATGCGCGCCATCCACCCATTCATCGCCGAGATCGACGGCCAGATTGCGGGCTACGCAGACGTACAGGCCTCGGGCTATATCGACCACTTCTTTGTCGCTGGCGACTTTCCGCGCCAAGGGGTGGGGCGGGCCCTGATGGAGCGCATCCATGAAGAAGCCGCGCGGGTGGGATTGGCGGAACTCACCTCCGACGTGAGCCGCACCGCACAGCCCTTCTTTGCCCACTTCGGGTTTCAGCTCGTCGAGCAGCGATTTCCGGTGGTGCGTGGTGTCACGGTTCCGAATGCGTTGATGCGCAAGGACTTATCCGCGGCGTGATGCAATCGCACCTCATTTGCTATCAATTCAATAGCTGTCTGCGCATATTCTATAAAGGCCAGAAGGTGTTTTTGCATATATTTCAGAGAAACGCCAATAGTGCGAGCGGCAAATGCCGCCTTCTGACGATTCACTTAAATGGGGATGTTCAAGCGTTACGCGGCCATGTGAGAATTCCCCATCCAAACAGCGCCAACGTTAACCATCCAATGAAGCGCCTGATACTTCTTGCCACAACTGCAATTGCTATGAGCACCAGTGCATTCGCCCAGACTTGGGCTACCGCAACTTCAACGAACCAAAGTAATGGCCGCGTGATCATCTTTCGTTACATCAACGAACTCGACCCAAACCTAAATCGTACAAGTCAACCTGATCGCATCATTCTGGCGTGGAAGTATCAATCCGAAAGTGGAATGCCAACATCGACCGAGCGTCAGCGAATGGATCTGATGGAAGATTCAGTGGCGCCAATCGTAGAAAAGGATGGTTTCGCAACTCTCGCTCTAGTATCAACGGGAGAAAATTTACGCGAATGGACCTACTACGCAAAGTCCGAAGCTGAATTCATGGTTCGCCTAAACAACGCACTCTCGAAGCAAACCGCATTCCCAATTGAAATACATACAGCCGCCGACCCCAAATGGACCATGTACGAGAAGTTCAAATCTGGGGTTCGAAAGTGAACTGCAGTAGTTAGAGCGCCTTTTGCCGCGCAGCTAAGCCCGTGACCCTGGCGCTGGGCAGCAGGTTGTGGCGCACAAGGGCCGCAGTCGGCGCCACCATCGAGGATGGCGTTACGCAACCAAATCAAATCCTACCCTTACCTCAAGCCTTGCACTCCATGATTTTCGGCAATCCTTTGAATTTTGCTGTGGAAGCCGTACTCGAACCGGGGCCAGAGTTCCCATCTTCATTTGGCGGCAACATTACTGGCCGTATGCGTCTGCTTATTGGGGGTATCAGCGTCGGAGATATTGACGAGCCGTGCTGCGTCCTGCGGGTTTTGAGCGAACACCTGATTGAACTGTGCGCTACCGCTCGCACACTGTGGCATCCATTGCTTGCGGGCATTTCGCCGGACGAGCAATTCCAAATGCTGGACAAAGCAATGTTCCTTGGCAGTGGCTATCGAGAGTTGGAGGAATGTCACGAAACCATTTTTCTGACGAATGTGTCCGAAGCATTTGATCCGGTGAAGGGTTTTGTGTTGTCTCCATCACCAGAAGAGATGATCGTATTGCTCAAACTAGACAAAGATGGGGCGCTTCTTCACCTCGTTATCCCGTATGCCCAGTTCTGGCGTGTCCTCGCTGCCTTTGCACAACGGGTAACTGAACATGAGCCCGCGCGACTCAACTACCGCCAGGCATT
>JACXTT010002785.1_pt1 | contig 27416 bp, 26 predicted proteins | sample 9270951 | NCBI WGS metagenome assembly JACXTT01 (sample SAMN15532306, study PRJNA645909) | rock metagenome | isolation source: weathered quartz diorite | place: Puerto Rico | collected 2017-06-21 | reverse complement strand
ATCCTGCTCGTCGATCAATTGCATGCGCTCGAGGTCGGGGAACACCCGGCGCATTTCCTCGTCGGCCCCGGGAAACAGCTCGCGCAGCGACGGTGCCTCGGGGTCCAGGTTGAAGTAGATGAAACCGCCCAGCTCTTCGGTCCGCACCTTGGGAATGTTGAACTGCTGCACTTCGAAGTTCTTCATCCGCTCGCAGCGCGGCGCACTGCGCAGGCTGCCGTCCATCTCGTAGCACCAGGAATGATAGGCGCAGCGCATCACCCCGCCGGTCGTGCCGCGGCGCTGCTCGAGCAAACGGTTGCCACGATGCTGGCAGACGTTGTGGAAGGCATGGACCTGCCCTTCCCGGTTGCACGCCACCACGATGCTCTGGTCGAACAGGTCGCAGACCACGTACTGCCCCGGCTCGGCGAACTCGTTGCGGTGCCCCGCCACATGCCAGGCGTGCATGAAGATGTTGTCGCGCTCGGCCTGAAACAGCCCTTCATCGAAGAAATAACGCGATGGCAAGGTAAAGGCTTCTTCGGGATTCTGCTGATCCCAACCTTCGACCCGGGATTGTTGTTTCTGGATATGAATAGGTTGCATGGATGTGCTCCTCGACCAAGGTTGGGCGCTCGGTTTGGCTGCCGGCGTTGGAACCTAATCTAGAGCACCCTCCCGGGCCGGGATTGATGGAAAACGACCCGTTGGACGGGGAAAACATCAACCGCGATAGACACCCTTCTCCTGACAAATAGCGCTGCGAAAAGCCGCAAATCTGCGGGAAAAGCCCCACAAATAGGCGTTCATGACTCAACTAGGGTGAAGAGCAGACACATATTTCCTCTTTAATTCTATACGTGAGTAGCGTACAAACAATGAATGCTCTGTTTATCGAACTGCCCCCTTTCGAACGTCATCGCAGAGCCTACCTGGGCGACGAGGCGTTTCGCTGTTTCCAACTCGCCTTGCTGCACAACCCCGAAGCGGGTGAGGTCATCCAGGGTACTGGCGGACTGCGCAAGGTCCGTTGTGTGGACATGCAACGACATAAAGGTAAACGGGGCGGCATCCGGGTGATCTATTACAAGTGGCCGCAAGGCTCCCAGTTCTGGTTGTTCACCCTATACGACAAAGACGAGCAGGACGATTTGAGCCCACAGCAGAAGGCAACCCTGAAGCGGCTTCTGAACATTGAGATAGAGGCGAGAAACCATCATGAAGCGTGACATCTTTGCAGAACTGGTCGAGGGCCTCGATGCCCTGGCCGATGAACGCCAGGGGAAGGTCACCCTGCGTACCCACAAGGTTCAGTTGAACAAGTTGCAACCGATCAGCGCCGATGAACTGGTAGCAATCCGTACCCAGTTGAAACTGTCACGGGCGGTGTTCGCCCTGTACCTGCGCACCAATACCCGGACCCTGGAGAACTGGGAGCAGGGCCGGGCCAGGCCCAACGCCCAGGCCACCACGCTGATCCGCCTGGTCGAGAAGTACCCCGAAACCGTGGAACACCTGGCGGCCCTGACCTGAGGCGACGACTATCGTCAGGCAGTCGCCAACGTCGATTGGGACTCGAAGCGATCAGCCAGGAATGGCGTGATATCCAAAGGCAGCGGCTCCTGATGGACCAGCCGTTCGAGCATCACACCGGTGATCGCCGACGTCAAGATGCCGGTACGGAAATGCCCGCAGGCATTCAGATACCCTTCCACATCCGCCATCGGCCCGAGTATCGGCAGTTCGTCGGGCGACCCCGGGCGTAGGCCAGCCCAGCAGCGCTTGAGGTTGATACCCTTGAGCTCAGGCACACAGCGCAAGGCCCCTTGCACCAGGCCAGCGACCTCCGGGAAGGTGGTACTGACATCGAAGCCCTTGTCCTCGGTGGTGCTGCCGATCAGGATTTCACCATTGTCCTTTTGCGCCATATAACAATCGCTGGTGGTCAGGCAGCCCTCCAGCAACTTGGGCATGCGCTCGGTCAGGAGGATCTGCCCCTTCACCGGCTTGACCGGCAGCCGGATCCCACTGGCCTGCTCGCTGAGCTCGGCGGCCCAGGCGCCGGCAGCATTGATCAGCGTGGCGCAGTGGAAAGTGCCTTGCTCGGCGGTCCGCACACCGCTGACCCGGCCGCCCTGATGCAGGACATCGGTGACATTGGTGTTGAAGTACAGGTCCACGCCATTCTGCCGCGCCGCCTCGGTGTAGGCATCGGCCAGGCGGAACGGGCTGACCTGGTGGTCGCAGAGAAATTCCAGCGCGCCTTGCGCCTCGTGGCTCACCGCCGGTTCAGCCGCGCGCAGCGCTTCACGATCCAGCCAACGCAATTGCTCGGCCAGGTGCGGAATCCGCGACACGATGTGCTCGGCATACAGACGGTCTTCATCGTCGTAGATCACGTATTTCAAGCCGGTGCGTTCGAACTTGAAGTCCATGCCGTGGCGTTCGATCAGCTCGCGGTGCAACTCCGGATAGAGGGCGTTGGACTGCAGGGCGAACTCGAAGAACGCCGGCGGCAGGATATGCGGGGTACTCGCGTCCACCGCCACCGCCGCGCCGTGGGCCTCGCGACGACGCTGGGCCGACATCATGCGGAAGAAGATCACCCCGCAGCCCAGTCCCACCGACTCGCCGATGGCCCACAGGCCTCCGGCCGAAGCGCGGGTCGCGTTGCCGGGGCGCTTGGCGTCGATCAAGGCGATCTTGAGGTTCTGCCGCCGGGACAGATGGTAGGCGCAGGAAGCACCGATCACGCCGCCACCGGCAATCACCACATCGTAGGTTCTGTTCATGGTTCAGGCGTCCTTGCCCAGGTTCTCGAAGGCGGAAAAGGGAATCGGCTCGATGGGAAAGCGCGGACGCAGCCAGCCGACATCGGCGCGTCCGGTGGCCTGGCGCAGGCGGTCGCTGCAATAGCCGACACACATGCGCCCCTGGCAATCGCCCATGCTGACCCGCGTGCGCATCTTCAGCGCGGCCATGTCCTCGACCCCCTGGGACAGGGCGAGGTCGATATCGGCGCGGGTCGCATGTTCGCAACGACAGATCACCGTGTCGGCCCTGGGCAGGTCGATCTGCCGGGTACCGCGACGGGTGTAGCGATCGACAGCGGCGCGGAACTTGCCGATCTTCGCCAGCTTGTCCAGATAGACCTGGCGCAGAGCCAGGGCGGCCTCGGTGTCGAGCACATCGCGTTGCATCAGGATCGACACGGCGGCAATCCTGCCGGCCAGCATCGCCGCCTCGCCCCCGCGAATCCCACCCATGTCGCCGGCCAGATGGATGGACGCTTCGCTGCCCTGCTGCCAGACGTTGGTCTCGGGCCGCAGGCAACCGTCCTCGCCGACTCCATGGGCCAAGCCCATCTGCTGGCTGAGCTGGGTGCGCGGGACAAAGCCATAGCCGACCGCCAGGGTCCGGGCCTCGATCCGGTGAGCCTGGGCCAGGTCCGGCTGCCAATCGCTGGAATAAGGTGCCAGGGTCACCCGCGTCAATTCCTCGCGGCCCTGGGCCTCGACCACACCCCAGCCGTAGTAAAACGGGATGCCGTGCAACTTCAGGTAGGCGAGCATGCTCAAGCCATCGAGAAACATCTGCGGCTTGTGCAGCAGGGCCAGGCTTTCACGGGCGATCCGGCCAAACGCGCTGGCTTCATAAACGCCCGCCACCGACACCCCGGCGGCGTGCAACTGGCAGGCCACCAGGGGCAGCAAGGGACCGGTGCCGGCGATCACCGTGGCCCCCAACGGCTTGACCACGCCGCTCTTGATCTGCAACTGCAGGCCGCCGAGCAGCATGACCCCGGGCAGGGTCCAGCCGGGAAACGGCACGTTGCGCTCATGGCAGCCGGCAGCCAGCAGCAGTTGCGAATACTCGACTTCATGCAGGCGTTCATCGGCGTCCAATGCCATTAGCGTTCGCCCGCCCTCGCCGCCGAGGATCCGCGTCCCCAGGCGCACATCGACCCGGTCGGAATAGCGCGCGAACTCACCGTGCAGCCGCTCCAATACCTCGCGGTAGCGCGTGCCCAGGTAGCCGAGATCGACGCCGTCGCGCAACGGCCCACGATAGACCACGCCACCCAGTCGCGACGCTTCCTCGAACAGAATGCTGGACACCTCGTGCCGGGCCAGCTCGGCGGCAGCCGCCATGCCGGCCGGACCACCGCCGACAATCACCACGGGCAAGCGGCTCATAGCACCTCCAGCACAGGGAAGCGGCTGACGCCGGTTTCGATTTGCATGCCGGGTCGTACCAGTGTCTGGCAGGCCCGGCGCTTGAGCCGGCCATCAATCGAGACCAGGCAGCACTGGCAGACGCCCATGCCGCAAAAGGCCCCGGCGACCTGGCCGTGATCGTTGCGCGCCAGCTGCCGCAAGCCGACCGATTGCAGCACGCTGAGCACGGTCTCGCCAGCGGCCGCCGGCACTGGCTGCCCGTTGAGGTGGACGGTCATGTCCACTTGGGAAAGGGGTTGAATATCGTGTTGCCGATCCAGGTTCTGCATAAGTACATCGTCCATGACTAGCGTGAAAGGTGCACGCTAAGGGATTCGGCGCTGCGGAAATTTGATCCAGGCCAGTAAAGAGGAACAAAAGTCCTGGGGGACGACCGGTGGCGAGCGGGCTTGCCCGCCCGCCACAAACGCGCCCTAACGCCGACGTTTCATCAGCCAATAGGCCGCCGGCAGCACCAGCATCGACAACAGCGGCGCGGTGATCATGCCGCCGACCATCGGCGCGGCAATCCGCTTCATCACCTCGGAGCCGGTGCCGCTGCCCCAGAGAATCGGCAGCAGGCCGGCAATGATCACCGCCACCGTCATCACCTTGGGCCGGACCCGCAAGACCGCGCCCTCGCCGATCGCTTCAAGCAAGTCGTGGTCCTCCTCGCGCCCGGCGTCCTGGCGCGCCATCCAGGCGTTCTTCAGATAGAGCAGCATGATCACGCCGAACTCCGCCGACACCCCGGCCAGGGCGATAAAGCCCACACCCGTGGCCACCGACAGGTTGAAGCCCAGCAGATAGAGCAACCAGACCCCTCCCGACAACGCGAAAGGCAGGGTCAGCATGATCAGGCCCGCTTCGCTGAAACGTCCGAAGGTGAGGTAGAGCAGCACGAAAATGATCAGCAAGGTGGCCGGCACCACCCACATCAACCGGGCATTGGCCCGTTCCAGGAACTCGTACTGCCCGGAATAGGAGACGGTCATCCCGGCCTTGAGCGTCACCTGCTGCGCCACCTGTTGCTGCAGGTCCCTGGCGGTCGACGCGAGGTCGCGGCCACGGACATCCACATAGACCCAGCCCGACAGACGACCGTTCTCACTGCGCAGCATCGGCGGCCCCGCGCTCACGCCGATATCCGCTACCGCGCCGAGGGTGATCTGCTGCCCGCTGGCGGTGAGTATCGGCAAACGCTGCAAGGCCTGCGGGCTGTCCCGCCACTCCCGTGGGTAACGCAGGTTGATCGGATAACGGGCCACGCCCTCGACTGTCTCCCCTACCGTGCTGCCGCCCACCGCACCGGAGACCACCGCTTGCACATCGGCAATGCTCAGTCCGTAGCGGGCCGCCGCAAGGCGATTGATCCGGATATCCAGATAACTGCCCCCGGTCAAGCGCTCCGCCAGGGCCGAACTGACCCCAGGGACCTGTTTGGCGATGGCCTCGACCTGATGGGCAACTTCATCGATGTCGGCCAGGAATGTACCGGCCACCTTGACCCCGATCGGGCTCTTGATGCCGGTGGCGAGCATATCGATACGGTTGCGGATCGGCGGGACCCAGAGATTCGACAGCCCCGGCACCTTGACCGCCTGGTCCAGCGCCTCGATCAGTTTCTCCGGGGTCATGCCGGTGCGCCATTGCTCGCGGGGCTTGAACTTGATGGTGGTTTCGAACATCTCCAGGGGCGCCGGATCGGTGGCGCTTTCCGCCCTACCGGATTTGCCGAAGACGTGCTCGACCTCCGGCACCGTGCGGATCATCCGGTTGGTCTGCTGCAGCAGTTCGCTGGCCTTGCTTGCCGGCAGCCCCGGCAGCGCCGACGGCATGTACAGCAGGTCGCCTTCGTCCAGCGCCGGCATGAACTCGCCACCCAGCCGGCTCAACGGCCAGAGGCTGGAAAGGAAGATCAGCAGCGCCAGCATCAGGGTCAGCTTCGGCCATTTCAGTACCGCCTCAAGCAGCGGGCGATAGGCCGCGATCAGCCAGCGATTGAGCGGATTCTGCTGCTCGCCGGGAATGTGACCACGAATCCAGTAGCCCATCAGCACCGGCACCAGGGTCACCGACAGGCCCGCCGCCGCCGCCATCGAATAGGATTTGGTAAACGCCAGCGGGCCGAACAGCCGCCCCTCCTGGGCCTCCAGCGTGAACACCGGGAGGAACGACAGGGTGATGATCAACAGGCTGAAAAACAGCGCCGGGCCGACCTCCGCCGCCGCCTCGCCAATCACCCGCCAATGGCTCTCGCCTTGCAGCTTTTGCCCGGGATGGCGCAGTTGCCAGGCCTCGATATGCTTGTGGGCGTTCTCGATCATCACCACCGCCGCATCGACCATCGCCCCGATGGCAATGGCGATACCGCCCAGGGACATGATATTGGCGTTGACGCCCTCGATGCGCATCACGATAAAGGCCATCAGTACCCCCAGCGGCAGGGTGATGATCGCCACCAGGGACGAGCGCCAGTGCCAGAGGAACAGCAGGCACACCAGCGCCACCACGCCGAACTCCTCCAGCAGTTTGAAGCTCAGGTTGTGCACCGCGCGGTCGATCAGTTGCGAACGGTCGTAGGTGGTGACCAGCTCGACCCCGGACGGCAGGCTGCCGCGCAGGCTGGCGAGGCGCGCTTTCACTGCCTGCAGGGTTTCGTCGGCATTCTTGCCGGAGCGCAGGATCACCACGCCGCCGACCGTCTCGCCCTCGCCGTCCAGCTCGGCAAGGCCACGACGCATCTCGGGGCCGATCTGGATCGTCGCCACCTGGCCGAGCAAGACCGGCACGCCCTGCGCCGAGGTTTTCAACGGGATATTGCGAAAGTCCTCCAGGGTCTTCAGGTACCCCGAGGCCCGCACCATGTATTCGCGCTCCGCCAGCTCCAGCACCGAGCCACCGGCTTCCTGGTTGGCGCTTTTCAGCGCATCGCTGACCTGTTGCTGGGTGATGCCGTAGGCCACCATCTTCTGCGGATCGAGCAGCACCTGGTATTCCTTGACCATGCCGCCGATGGTGGCGACTTCGGCGACATTGGGCACGGTCTTGAGTTCGTACTTGAGGAACCAGTCCTGGATCCCGCGCAACTGCGCCAGGTCATGCTGGCCGCTGCGGTCCACCAGCGCATATTGGTAGATCCAGCCGACGCCGGTGGCATCCGGGCCCAGGGTGCTGGTGACGCCCTGGGGCAAGCGACCCTGGGCCTGGTTGAGATATTCCAGCACCCGCGAACGGGCCCAGTACAGGTCGGTGCCGTCCTCGAATATCACGTAGACGAAGGAATCGCCGAAGAACGAGTAGCCGCGCACGGTCTTCGCCCCGGGGACCGACAGCAAGGTGCTGGCCAGCGGATAGGTGATCTGGTTTTCGACGATCTGCGGCGCCTGCCCGGGAAAGCTGGTGCGCACGATCACCTGGGTGTCGGACAGGTCCGGCAATGCATCGAGTGGCGTATTGCGCACCGACCAGATACCCCAGGCGACGATAAACAGGGTGGCCAGCAGGATCAGGAAACGATTGCCGATGGACCAATGGATCAGGCGCTTGATCATTTCATGCCCTCCATCGCTTCCATCGGCTCATCGGTGGGGGCGATGCCTTGCAGGCTGGCTTCCGAGTCAAGCAGGAACTGTCCGGACGTCACTACCTTCTGACCCTCGCTCAGGCCGTCGAGCACCTCGATACGCCCGGCGGACTCGCGCCCGATACGAATCTCCCTGGGCTGATAACGGCCTTCGTCCTGCGCCAACATCACCAGGCTGCGTTTGCCGGTGCGGATCACCGCTTCGCTGGGCACCAGCAGGCTCGGGGTCGGATCGGGATCGGCAAGGCGCACGCTGGCGAACATGCCCGGACGCAGCTTGCCGTCCGGGTTGGGCAACTGGCTGCGTACCGTCAGGGTACGGTTCTGCGGATCGACACTGGGCAATACCGCTACCACCCGTCCCGCCAACGTCTGTCCGGGGTAAGCGGACAAGGCGACGGACACCGGGGCGCCAACCTGCACAGAGGCCGCCTGCGCCTCGGGAATCGCGCTGTCGAGCCAGACACTGCCCAGGCCGTTGATCCGGGCCAGGCTCATGCCGGCGGACACGCTCATCCCCGCCCGCACCTCCAGGCTTTGCAGTTCGCCGGCAATCGGCGTGGACAGGGTCAGCAGCGGGCGCACCTTGCGGGTCTTCGCCACCTGGGCAATCACCGCCTCGGGCATGCCGAGCAATTGCAGGCGTTGGCGCGAGGCCTGGATCAAGCGGCTGTCGCCGCTGGCGAGTACCGCGACGAACTCCAGTTGCGCGGCCGACCACTCGGGAATCAACAGATCCACCAGCGGCGCGCCGGCCGGCAGCACGTCACCGGGGGCACGCTCGTAGACCCGTTCGACAAACCCCGCCGCACGGGCTTGCAGGTTGGCGATGTCGCGCTGGTTGTAGCCCAGCGAACCGACCGCATCCAGCCCGCCGGGCAGGTGTTCGCGCACTACCGCGGCGGTGCGCATGCCGAGGTTCTGGGCCAGTTGCGGCGACACGCTGACCGACGCGGCATCCTCGGTGGAATCGACATACTTGGGCACCAGTTGCATGTCCATGAACGGCGACTTGCCCGGCGCGTTGAAATGCTGGGTCGGGTACATCGGGTCGAACCAGTACAGCGCCGGGCGCTCTTGTTTTGCGGCGTTGGCCGCAGTGGGCATCGCGGTCCCGCCGTGGCCGAGCCAGTAGCCCCCGGCAACTCCCAGTCCCGCCAGCGCGAGGGTCAGCAAGGAGTAAGTGAGCGTCTTCATTCAAGGCCCTCCACATAGGCGTAATACAGGCTGGCGGACAGCTGGCTGAACTGGTTCTGTTGTGTAAGGGTGCGCAAACGTGCCTCGATCAGCTCGCGACGGGCGCCGATGACTCCGTTCAACGGGCTCTTGCCGGCCTTGTAGGATGCCAACGCCAACTCGGCGCGGCGCTCGGCCAGGGGAATCGATGACTGTTGCGAGCGTTCCAGGGCTTTCTTCAAGCGCTCGAGTTCAGCCAGCCCGCTTTCCAGCTCGGCCTTGTGCTCACGCAACATGACTTCCTGCTCGGCTTCCCGTTGCTCAACTTCATGCTGCCGGGCGTTGATCCGTGGCCCTTGCCGGGAACCGCTGAACAGCGGCAAGTCGAAGGTGAATTGCAGCGACGCCATGTCACCGCCGAACTGCCGATCACGGTGGCCGTAGACCAGCTCGACACCCCAGTCGGGCTTCTTCTGCGCAATGGCATCGGCCAGTTCCGCGTTGGCTTCGCTGACCCGGGCGGTGGCGGCCTGCAGGTCTGGATGCCGCCCCAGGGTGTGCTGGGTATGCGGCAGGATCGGTCCCCAGGTCGGCGGCCCGTCGGCCAGGGGCTGGTCGGCATCGGCGCCGATCCAGCGACGCAGCTTGGCCCGGGCCATGGCAATGTTCTGCAGCAGTTCGTCACGCCGGTCGGCCAGCGCCAGGGCCTCCTGGTCGGCCTGGAGTAGATCACCCGCCTGCGCGGTTCCGGCGGCGATACGCGACGGCGTGGTGCTGCGCAACAATGCGACCTGTCGGTCCAACTGATCGAAGTTTTTCACGCTGAGTTCGGCGTAATACACATTCAACCAGGCCAGCGCGGTTTGCCGCTTGATCTCCAGCCGCGCGGCCCGGCGCTCGGCTTCGGCGACGTCCACGCTGGCCAGCGCCAGTTGCTTGCGCGCCAGGCGCTTGTCGCTGTTGGGCACGTCCTGGCGCAGGCCGATCTGGCGCTCGGTCATGGAATCGCCGTTGAAGGAATAACGGCCGGAGCCCTGGATGGGCAGGTCCTGGATCCCCAGCATCAGCTTGGGGTCGGGCAACGCATCGGCGGGACCGACCGAGGAGCGTGCCGACTCGACCTGCGCCAGGCGCGCGAGGTTTTCGGGGGCAGTGTTTTCGGCCAACTGCTGGGCCCGCTCGAAACTCAGCGGCTCGGCCCGGACAGCCACCAGCGGGCTGACACCCAGGACAACAGCGATCACACCGGCCAATACGCGGTGTGCGGGAAGGAAAGCGAACATGCTTTCGTCTCCAATGCAGGATCGACGCGCCCGCTGCAAATAGCGGTCGCGATGGCCCCTACGCCGTTTTTCAGCGGCGGGCGGGGATTCGGATCAGGGCATCAGACGTAACGCGGAGGGCGCCAGAAAGCGGCCGGCTCGGACTGGAGCACGGCGGGCGGTTGCAGGGTGAACGGGAGAGGTGGAAGCGGTGTGAAGGTGCTGATCGTCAGGACCTGGAGCAAGCCCCCGATCTTGCACTCCTCCCCCGACTTGCAGGGCGACTTGGAGGCGGCGCCGTGTTCCATGTCATTGCAGCAGGGAGCGTGGGTCATTTTCGACCCGGACGGGTTCATCAACGGCATCGGACAAGGTTCGGCAAAAGACGCGGCCGCGGCCATGCTGCCGAAGATCGGCAGCATCAGGCTGAGCACCAGGGTCAAGATCAGCTGAAACCTGAACATCGAATGCGCCAATGAAAGGGGGTTGTGGCAAAGGATAGGCTACTTAAACCGCGACAGGTTAAGTCAACATTAATGTTCCTGGGCGCTTGCCCACACGTTATTCCGAAACCGCCTGCAACACCCACCCGCCCTCTTGCTCGACGATCAGCCCGCAGGCCAGTAACAGTGGACGCAACCGAACGTGCAACTCGGGCTTCACGAACTCATGCACGCTGGACAGCTCCAGTGCGCCGGGAACCTCCAGTTCGTTCTTGAAGAACGACAGCCAGGCCTTCTTCAGCGCCAGGAGGACCTCGCTTGGGCTGGTCCTGGCGAACTGGCGGTTGACCACCTTGCCCAGCTCGAAGGTGTGCTGGAAGGCATAGCCGGTTTCAACGCCCGCAGATTCCACGCAACGCTGGCATTTGCAGGCCCCGTCGGCAAACGCCTGGAGCAGAAAGGCGTTGAAGTCCGTCACCGGCTTGAGGGAGAGCCGCTTGTCGGTCTGAAACAAATCGTCCTGCTGTGCCATTTCCGCCATCGTGCCCTTCCTTAACAATAGGTTGCGACTGCCCGCAACCTTTTGGAGTCCCGGGTAAAAAGCCGCGAAGTTAATCCCTTGACTCCCTGATGTCAAAAGCAGCGGGCAACTCGCCCTGGTTGCCGACGAACAGACCTTGCTCCCCCGATAACGCCGACTATGCTCCCCCAAACGTAGCGCTGCACGGCTTCGATCCCCACGGGTAAGTTCCAGGATCCTGACCTGTGTGCCGCGCTTCGCCGACTAGCAGGAAGCTATACCAGCCGACGACGCCTACGCGTTCGTCGCGCGGTCTTCCCCAGGGAGGGAGTCATGTCAGCCTCTGAACGCTACCTGATTGGCATTCCGGTCTACGACGGTGTCGACCTGCTCGACCTGTCCGCGCCCTACGAACTGTTCAACTGGATGGCGCAGCTCGAACCCAGCCTCAATCCCCGGGCACCGACCCGGGAAGTCCGCGTGATCTCGCTCGACGGGCCCTCCGTGACGACCCGGGACAAGTTGCCCCTGGGCGGCAATTTTCCCCTGTTCAGCGACCATACCGATCCGATCGACCTGCTCTGGGTGCCCGGTGGCGACCCGCGCGCACTGCAGCGCCTGATGCTCGACGACACGCGCATGGACTGGCTGCGGCAACAAGGCGAGGCGGCGCAGTTTGCCGTATCGGTCTGTGAAGGCGCGCTGCTGTCCGCCGCGGCCGGTTTGCTCGACGGCTACCGGGCCACGACGCACTGGGCGTTCCTGGCCTGCCTGAAATTGTTTCCGCAGATTGAGGTGGTGCCCGGCTATCCGCGTTTTGAGATCGACCGGCAACGCATCACCGGCGGCGGCATTTCGTCGGGCCTGGATGAGGCCCTGAAAATCATCGAGCTGTTATCCAGCAAGATCGTCGCCGAAACGGTGCAACTGACAATCCAGTACAACCCCCGTCCCCCCGTCAACAGTGGTGATCCTTCGGTGGCCCGGCCACCGGTCTATAACCCCGGCGACGGTAGCACCTGCAGCTTTCCCGGCATGGCCGGGATCATCGCGCAAGTGCTCGAACGCAAGACCTGACGCACACCCAGCCACTGGACAACACGGATAAGGAATCCCCCATCATGAGCAATCCCTTTGCCGGCAAATGGACCTATAGAAGCTTTCTCAACGACCCGGCGCCGACCGATGGCGACCCGGCGAAACTGGCGGCACTGCTGTTCGCCGAAGGCGTGTGGCAGGTGGAAAACACCGTCGACCAGGAATTCATCGGCATACTGAGCTTCGGCCCGAATGCGGTCATGGACCTGCAGGGGACCATCACCCCCGCGTACGGCAGCGTCACGGCCCACGTGCACATCGTCGGCAGCGGTCGCCCCGGCACCTCGACGCAGGACTATTTCTACGACTATGACGGGTCGCTGACCGAGCGCTGGCCCAACGGCGTGAACCAGGTGCCGGCCATCACCGGCTCGGTGATCCGGATGAAACCCCACAACGGCAAACCGGCCGGACTGGTCGCGTCCTTCATCTCGGTCAAGGCCGACTAGCCTGGACCCGGCCCGCCGCGCCAACCCGCGTCGGGCCGCAGCCACAGGCATCTCAAGCCTCTTCGCGAACCACGCCCTGCTCCTCCAGCAGGCGTACAAACATGCTCAGGCTCTGCGACACCGTCCCCCGCCGCCACACCAGCCAGGTGCGCAAGTAGCGCATCGACTCGGTCAATGGCCAGACACTCACGGTGCTGCAGCCGGGCATGCTCTCGAGCATGCTGCGGGGCATCAGCGCCAGGCCGGCCCCGGCGCTCACGCACGCGAGCATGCCGTGATAGGACTCCATCTCGTGGATCTTGCCGGGCACCGCGCCGTCCCTGCTGAACCAGCTTTCGAAGTGGTGCCGGTAGGAACAGTTGGCGCGAAACGCATAGATGCTCTCGCCATTGACGGCTTGTGCCCGCTCGATAGGCGCATGCTGGAGCGGCGCGATCAGCACCATCTCCTCCTCGAACGCCGGCACCCCCTCCAGCGCCGGATGCAGCACCGGCCCGTCGACAAACGCGGCAGCCAGGCGGCCGGACAGCACCCCATCGATCATGGTCCCGGAAGGACCGGTGGACAGGTCCAGCTCGACCTTGGCGTAGCGCTGGTTATACGCCGCCAGCAGTTGCGGAATACGCACCGCCGCCGTGCTCTCCAGCGAGCCCAGGGCAAAGGCCCCTTGCGGTTCCTCTCCGGCCACGGTGGCCCGCGCCTCCTGGACCAGGTCGAGGATACGCCGGGCATAGTCGAGGAAACTCCAGCCCGCCGGTGACAGCCGCAGGCGACTCTTCTCGCGGATAAACAGATCCACCCCCAGATCCAGTTCCAGTTGCTTGATCCGCGTGGTCAGGTTCGACGGCACCCGGTGGATGTGCTGGGCGGCCACACTGATACTGCCGTGCTCGGCAACGGCTTTGAAAATCTCCAACTGGACCAGATCCAAGTCATTCTCCAATCGTGAACGATATGCTCACCATTATTCAGTTTCCAGAAAAGCAATGCCACCGTAATCTGAGGCCATTCCCACCCCAGCAGGACGGTGCCATGTCTTCGATTTCCAGCCTCACCCATGCCTTGTCGATCAACCCCGCCAACGGTGTACAGGTCGGCCACTACCCTTTCGAGTCCGAAGCGGCCCTGGAAGCCGCCCTGGCCCGTGCCGCGGCCGGGTTCTCGCACTGGCGGCGCGTGCCACTGGAACAACGTTCGCAGGCACTGGTCGCCCTGGCCCTGGCCCTGCGCGACAACGCCACGGCGATGGCCGAGATGATCACCCTGGAGATGGGCAAGCCCGTCACCCAGGCCCGTGGGGAAATCGAGAAGTGCGCGCAACTCTGCCTGTGGTACGCCGAACACGGCCCCGCCATGCTCAGCGCCGAACCGACCCAGGTGGAAGGCGGCAAGGCGCGCATCGAGTATCGCCCGCTGGGCCCGATCCTCGCCGTGATGCCGTGGAACTTTCCGATCTGGCAAGTGCTGCGCGGCGCCGTGCCGACGCTGCTGGCCGGTAACACTTTCGTGCTCAAGCATGCGCCCAATGTCATGGGCAGCGCTTACCTGCTGCTGGACGCCTTCAAGCGCGCCGGGTTCCCCGAAGGCGTCTTCGAAGTCATCAATGTCACGCCGGACGGCGTCTCCCGGGCCATTGCCGACCCGCGCATCGCCGCGGTCACCCTCACCGGCAGCGTGCGAGCCGGCATGGCCATCGGCGCGCAGGCCGGTGCGGCGTTGAAGAAGTGCGTGTTGGAACTGGGTGGCTCGGACCCCTTTATCGTGCTCAACGACGCCGACCTCGACGAAGCGGTCAAGGCCGCCGTGATCGGCCGCTACCAGAACACCGGGCAAGTCTGCGCGGCGGCCAAGCGCCTGATTGTCGAGCAAGGCGTGGTCGAAGCCTTCACCGACAAGTTCGTCGAAGCCACCCGCCGGTTGGTGGTCGGCGACCCAATGGCCGCCGAGACCTATATCGGTCCCATGGCCCGCTTCGATCTGCGTGACGAACTGGATCAACAGGTCCGGGACAGCCTGGAGCAAGGCGCGACCTTGTTGCTCGGCGGCAAAAAGGCCGAAGGCCCTGGCAACTTCTACGAGCCTACCGTATTGGCCGATGTCACCGACCAGATGACCTCGTTCAAACAGGAGTTGTTCGGCCCGGTGGCGTCCATCATCACCGCACGGGATGCCGCCCATGCGCTGGAACTGGCCAATGACAGCGAGTTCGGGCTCACCGCAACCGTTTACAGCGCCGATCTGGAACTGGCCCGCAAGCTCGCCGACGAACTGGAAACCGGCGGCGTGTTCATCAACGGCTATAGCGCCAGCGACCCCCGTGTCAGCTTCGGCGGCGTGAAGAAAAGCGGCTTTGGTCGTGAACTGTCGCACTTCGGGGTACGCGAATTCTGCAACGCGCAGACGGTGTGGCTGGATCGTCGCTGAGGCGATCACGCAGCCCGGGAGGCCTGGAGCCCCCGGGCCTAGCGGTGGCGGGGCTGAAAAACGTGCAAAAAAAAGCCCGCATCGCTGCAGGCTTTTTCTTTTGTCTGGCTCCACAACCTGGACTCGAACCAGGGACCCAGTGATTAACAGTCACTTGCTCTACCAACTGAGCTATTGCGGAATGGCGCCTATGTTACTGATATAAAAAGAGAAGTCAACCCCTTCCCGGCCATCCGTCGGCGACGATCAGTTCAGCGGCCAGCCAACTGGCGAGCAGCGATCCGGCCTTGGCGATGCCTGCGGTTTCGCCAAGACGTTCGACGAGCCATTCGCAGAGCTCGGCAAACCGGCCGTTCTCCCCCAGGTACAGGAGTGCCTGATGTTCCAGCGCATCGACGGGCCGCAGGCGCACGCTGAACTGTCGGCGCCAGACCAGCAGGCCCGCCGCCTCGGCCAGCCGCTCGGCCGCGGGCGGCGGCAGCCCTTCGCTGAGGGCCGACCAGATGGGCTCGGCGTTAGTACCCAGGGCATGACTCCTGAGGGACGGCGTGAGTCTCAGGCTGACGGTTTCCCAATCGACACTCGCCAGTGCCTCTATCGACAGCGGCTCGGCGTCGGCGGCGACGAACGATTCGTCGAGTGCCCACTCGATCCAGGCCAGTTCGTGCACCTCGGGATTGTCGGGAAACAGCCGCGCCAGGGTCGCGCCGAACGCCTGCGGGTAGGCGTCCAGGGTCCAGGCATGGGGCGGATGCTGATCGATATGACTGACCGCGGCGGCGAAAAAAGCCTCGGCACCGATCCACGCGCGGACCTGGGGAAAGGCCTCCTCAAGGCACCCGACCAGTTGCGCGCGATAGTTGTTCTGATAGACCGACAACCCGGCCCTCGCCGCGTCTCCCAGGCTAGTCGCCGCCTCCTCCGAGGCGCTGACCAGCCAGGTACGCAACGTCCGTTGCCATTGCGCCAGGTTCATACACCACTCCGTGAGCAGGCCCGCCCATCGAGGGCACCGAGGGTCCGGGCGATCGTCAGCTCCTTGAGCAGATCGGCCAGCGGCGGGATCCGGTCGTCGCGCTCGATCATGGTCGCCAGCGGACCGAAACGGGCCATCGCCACGCTGTACAACGCCCAGACCTCGGCACGGATCGGGCTGTCATGGGTGTCGATCAGCAGCGTCTTGCCCTGGCTGTGACCGGCGAGATGGATCTGGCGTACCCGGTCGAGCGGCAAGCCATCGAGAAATGCCAGGGCATCAAAGCCGTGATTGCTCGCGCTGACGAAGAGGTTGTTGATGTCGAGCAACAGTTCACAGCCGGTACGTTTGGACATGGCCGCGATGAATTCCCACTCGGTCATGGAGGCGCCGTCGAAGGCCAGGTAACTGGAGGGGTTTTCGATAAGCATCGTGCGGCCCAGGACATCCTGGGCCCGGGAAATATTCGCGCAGACGAGATCCAGCGCCTCGTCGGTATAGGGAACGGGCAGCAAGTCATGGGCATTGAAATGGTCGATGCGCGACCAGCTCAGGTGGTCGGACACGAACAGGGGCTCGATCTCATCGACCAGTGCCTTCAAGCGCTGCAAGTAAGCGAGGTCGAGTCCGTCCGCCGAACCGACGGACATCGACACGCCGTGCAACGCGACGGGATGACGCTCGCGGACCTGGCGCAGGATATGCCGCGGTTGACCACCGTCGACCATGAAGTTCTCCGAGATCACCTCAACGAAATCGACCGGGACCCGGGTCTCCAGGAAGTCCCGATAATGCTCCTTGCGCAGGCCCAGGCCATAGCCCGAGAAGAGAGAAGTGGACATCGCATGTACTCGGCTTGAGAGAGGGAATACCGTCTTGCAAACACCAAAGAACCTGTAGGAGCCGAGCTTGCTCGCGAAGGGGCCCGTGAGAACGCCAAAAGCTTCGTCGGAACGCCGCCCGGACCAAGCTCTGCTCCTACAGAGTCTTGCGTAAGGCACCCGTCCTGCGGGAGGAACGGGTGCCCTACCCTTACTTCGGCTCGGTCAGGGTGCCGCCGGCCTTGAGGCACTCGCTCGGGGTCTTGACGATGACGCCCTGCCCCTTGCAACTGTTCAGTCCCTTGCAATCACTCCTGGCGGTGGCGCAGAGGCTTTCGCCCTTGCAACTGTTGACGCCGTAGCAGCGGCCCGGCTGCTCTTTCTCGGCGGCACTGGCCGATACGGCAAAGGAAGCGGACGCCAGTGCGATCAGCGCGGCGGCGGTGGCGATGCTCAAGCGGGATGCGGTGGTAGCCATGATGTTTCTCCAGGTTCAGTCAGGGGGACAGCGGTGATGATTCAGATGCCGATTGGCGTTACTTGACGTTCAGCGCGGCCTGCTCGATGACTTTCGCCACCGCTTCGGGCTGCGAGATGTACAGCGTGTGGCTGCCCTTGATCTCGCTGACCGTGGAGCCGGCACGCTGGTACATCCAGCGCTGCAGATCCGGGTTGAGGGCCTTGTCCTCGGTGGCGACGATCCCGTAGCTCGGTTTCTTGTGCCAGGCCGCGGCCCAGTTCCGCGCACCGAAGGTGGCGCTGCTGGCCGGCACTTGCGAGGCCGCCAGGAAGTCGGTGCGGTTGGTGGTCTGGTCGGCGGCAAAATCCTCGGCGAACCTGGCACGGTCGACGAACAGGTGTCCGTCGCGGGTGGCGTGGATGTCATTGCTCGGCGCCGGCATCGAGCCCAGCAACTGGTTCAGGCTCTCGCCCACCTCCGGTTGCAGCGCGGCGACATACACCAGCGCCTTGACCTTGTCGCGCTCGCCGGCAATGCCGATGACCGCACCGCCGGAGCTATGGCCGACCAGCACCACCGGACCGACCTGCTGGTCGAGGATTTCACGGGTGGCGGCGACGTCCGCGTCGAGGTTGGTGGCCGGCTGGTGCACCACGGTGACCTTGTAGCCCTTGTGGATCAGGATGTCGTGAACGACCCGCCAGCCCGATCCGTCGACGAAGGAGCCGTGGACGATGACGATGTTTCTCGCGCCGGCCGGCGGTGGCGCATCCGCAGCGCCGGCAAACATCGGTGTCGCCAGGGCCAGTGCGGTCAGGGCCAGGGTTGCAATCTTGCGCATGGTATTTCCCCACAGGCCGCCAGGGCCTGATGTGATGGTTGAACATTCGTGGTGCCGTTACCGGCGTTGGCGTTGCAACAGCGCATCGAGGGACCAGCGACCGCCGCCATAAGCGATCAGCGGCAGCAGCAGTCCGAGCCAACTCAGGTGCGTCGGCCAGGCAGCGGGATAAACGAAGATCTCGATGACCAGGGTCATTCCCAGCAGCGCGGCGGCGGCCGGGCGTGTCAGCAAGCCCAGCACCAGCAGCAGCGGAAACAGGTGCTCGGCATAGGTCGCCAGGTGCGCCGCCAAGTCGGACGGGATCAACGGCAACACGTATTCCGAACGGAACAGCACGTAGGTCGACGGCTTGACCGTCAACAGGCCTTGCACCTTGGTGCGCCCCGAGAGGAAGAACACCGAGGCGATCCCCAGGCGCGCCACCAGTAGCAACAGAGGCTCGGGCAGCAGGCGCGTCAGGCCAGTTGCCGCAGCGCTGTTGCCGCCGCTCATGGCTGTTCCGCCAGGGAACCGAAGCCCTTGGGCGTCTTGATCTGGGTACAGGTGCCCTGGTCCACCAACACCCAGGCATTGCCCTGGTAGTCGGCCTCGGCGGTACCGGCGCAGGACGTGCCCTTGCCGGCGGCGCAGTCGTTCTGGCCGGCCTTGGACACGCCGTAGCATTTTTCCTTGGAGCTTTCATCGGCGGCATGGGCCCCGCTGGCGAGGACCGTCAGCGAGAATGCGAGGGTGGCGGCAAGGGCCGCGTAGGGGCGCTTCATGGACATCTCCCGATCAACAATGGATGGAGCGAACCGGCAGCGTCGTGGGCTGCGTTGTTCGACCCGCAAAGTTAATCGCGAACGTGTATCCCTTCTGTGTCCCGGAACCGGTCGGGTGGTCGCGGCATGTATCAACCGCGAGCGCCTACACACTGTGATACACAGCGTGGGATGGCTGGGAAGCGCAACGGCGGCGAGACAAGAGACCGTCATGTAAGCTTCATATTGCGCAGATAGCATTGTGCCTTCATCTTGCCCGGCGACCCCAGCATGCGCGCGGAAAACTTCCCCTTTATGCGTCCACAGCGGCCTAGAGATCATCGCTGCGCGGGTGATTTATGCATTGAAGTGCCGGCGATCGATTCAAGCAGCAGCAATGCCCTGGTGATGGAGACCTTCACCTCGCGCAAGGAAATCGCCTGCCTGGCGGTGCTGGAGAACGAGCGCCCGATCGGCCTGATCAACCGCAACATCTTCCTGTCGATGATGAGCAAGCCGTTTCATCGTGAGCTGTACGACAAGAAAAGCTGCATTGCCTTCATGGACAAGGAGCCGTTGATCGTCGATGCCGGGATGAGCATCGAGGAGTTGACCTTCAAGACCGTGGAGTTTGGCGAAAAGACCCTGGCGGATGGTTTTATCATCACCCGCAACGGCCAATTCGCCGGATTGGGCAATGGCCTGCAACTGATGGAAGTGGTCGCGGCCATGCAGGCCGAGAAAAATCGCCAGATCATGCAAAGCATCGAGTACGCGAGCGTTATCCAGCGCGCCATGCTGCGCGCCTCGCGGGATGCCCTGAAGTCGACCCTGGACGATGCCGTGCTGTTGTGGGAGCCGCGCGATGTCGTCGGTGGCGACTTCTATCATTTCTGCGCCTACCCCGATGGCTGGTTCGGGGCGATCGCCGACTGCACCGGGCATGGCGTTCCCGGTGCCTTCATGACCCTGATCGCCTCCTCCTCGCTGACCCAGGCGCTGGCCCAGCTCGGTCCGCGTGATCCTGGAACGCTGTTATCGGCGGTGAACAAAAGCGTCAAGGAACTGCTGGGGCAGGTCCAGGGCGTCGATGAAACCCCCGAGTCCGACGATGGCCTGGATGCCGCTTTTTTCTGGTTCGATAGCCCGAGCCAGACCCTGAGCTTTGCCGGCGCGCGCATGTCGCTCTACGTCTTGTACCCCGACGCCCAACAGCTGGAAACCCTGGCTGGGCAGCGTGTCGGCGTCGGCTACGTGGACAGCGACATCGACTACCAATGGCCGGTCAACCGCGTGACGCTGGCGCCGGCCAGCCTGGTGTTCATTGCCACCGACGGCTTGACCGACCAGATTGGCGGCCCGCGCAACATTGCCTTCGGCCGCAGCAAGGCCTTCGACACCATACTGGAACACCGCCATCAGCCAGCGACCGTCATCTGCGAAGCCCTGCAACGCACACTGGCCAATTGGCAGGGAGAGCAAGCTCGACGTGACGACCTCACCCTCTTCTGCGCGCGTCTTGGAAACGATCATGATTAATTCAAATGCTGCTCACCCCGACTGCCACTTCTTCGACCTGGCCCAACAGCGCAACGTGATTTTCTATCACATGGGTTATTTCTCCCACACCATCATCACCGCGATGGCCGAGGTGGTCAGGCTGCAACTGGAAATCTCGGGAGTGAATGGGCCGACGCGACGCAAACTGTTTTCATCCTTCGTCGAACTGTCGCAGAACATCATTCACTACTCCTCCGATTCGTTGCCCACCGAGCCTTGCGAAGATTCGTCGTTGCGCCAGGGCGCGGTGTGCATCAGCGCAGAAGGTGATCGCCACCTGATGCTCTGCGCCAACCCGATCGCTACCAGCGACGTCGAGCGTCTGCGGGAAAAGCTCGAACCCCTGCGCAACATGTCGCTCGAGGAGATCAAGCAGGCTTACAAAGTGACCTTGCGTGCGGAAACCCCCGAGGGCAGCAAGGGCGCGGGCCTGGGTTTCCTGACCATGGCGCGCGACGCCTGCGCGCCGCTGGAGTTCGATTTCTACCCAAGAGCGGACGAGCCGGGGACCACGCTGTTCTGCCTTAAAGCCACAATCTAATTAGAAGGACGCAATCGCCATGGATAATTTCTACGTTGAAGCAACCGCCACATCACCGGAAGTCGACTTTCGTTTCGATCAGAATCTGCTGACGATAAAGGGCGAGTCCTACCCGGAAAATGCCGCGGCCTTCTATGCCCCCGTCCTTCAGCAACTGCGCAACTACCTCGCCGCCCGCGAAGACACCACCATCACCACCCACATTGCGCTGGCCTACTTCAACAGCTCCAGCACCAAGATGCTGTTCAGCATTTTCGACGCGCTGGACAAAGCCGCTCAATCGGGTAACGAGATGCAGGTGAACTGGTACCACGATGAAGAAGATGAAACGATTTTCGAGTTCGGTGAAGAGTTGAAGGCCGACTTTACCGCCATCGTCTTCAACGACCATGCAACGACTCTGCAATGAGTCCCCGAGAAGGATGATGAGCATGACCGCCTCAGTCATTTCCGCCGGCGCACAGGATGACGCTGCACACGACCTGTTCAAAAGCGAAACTGACGCCCTTGAACACGCCCGTTCAATTCTGGCCCTGACTGAAGCTGATGCCCCGGTGTACCAGCAGGCACTCGGCGACCTGACCGTGCACTTCGAGCGACTCATGCGCGAGACGCGCCGCCTGATAAGACGCAGCGACCGTGCCGAGCGCGAAATGAATACGCTCAACGCCCAGTTGCAAACCCTGGCCCGGCAACTCGAATACCGCGCCACCCACGATGCGCTGACCGATGTGCTGAACCGTGGCGCGGTCATCGACCTGACCGTGCAAGCGCTGCAGAAGACCGGCGCGGTGATGGTGGTGCTGGACATCGACCACTTCAAGCAGATCAACGACGAGTTCGGCCATCCCGCCGGCGACGCGGTGATTCAAGGCATCGTCGGCTGCTTGCGCCGGGCGGTGGGCAATGCGGGATTCATTGGGCGCGTGGGCGGCGAGGAGTTTACCGTGCTGATTCCCGCCGGAACGCTCGAGGAAGGCCTCAGCCTAGCCGAGACCCTGCGTGACACGATTGCCTCGCATGTCTTCGGGCAGCCGGTCAACCGGCAGATCACCGCGAGTTTCGGAGTCAGTGCCAGCCCAGTGGGTACCAGTTTCGACAACGCCTATGGTTTGGCGGATGCCGCCTTGTATCGGGCCAAACGCGCGGGCAGGAATCGCGTGGAGGCGGCGCGGACAGACGCCGAGGTCTGCCCGCTGGAATAACCGGAAGAAGAGCGCCTGAGCCCCCCTCTTCCGCACCCTGATCAGAAGATCGAGATAGGGTAATCGGCGATCAGGCGCAGTTCGTTGTTATCGCCTTCAGGCTGGTCGGCGTTGGCGCGGTGGAACGACTGGCGCAGGCGCAGCGACAGATCCTTCACCGGGCCGCTTTGCACGACGTACTTGGCCTCGAAATCGGTCTCGTGATGCGTGCCATTGGCGCCGTAGTGCAACTGGTTGTAGGCGCTGTCCGCCGCCATCCGGGTGCCGTTGATGTCGTCACCGTAGACATAGCGGGTCATGAAGCTCAAGCCCGGCACCCCGTAGCTCAGCATGTTCAGGTCGTAGCGCGCCTGCCAGGATTTCTCGCCCGGGCCGTTGAAGTCCGAGTACTGCACGGAGTTGGCCAGCATGATCGAGTCGCCACCGTCGCCCGGGCCGTTGGTGCCGAAGCCGACATAGTCGAACGGCGTGTCTCCGTGGATCTTCTGGAATGCCAGGGTCACGGTATGCGCCGTCAGGAAGGTGTAGGCCGTGGCGAAGGAAAACGCGGTGTTGTTGATTGGGCCAGCCTTGGCCGCGCCTTCGTCATTGGTCCGGTACAGGTTGAAGTCGAAGTTCAGCGACTGCCCCGGGGAGATCCCCAGGGTGTAGTTGCCGTTGGTGTAGTACTGGCGCCAGACGTCTTCGAACTCGGAACCGTAGAGGCTGAAGTTCAGGTTGTCGTTGACCTTGTACTTGCCGCCGAGGTAGTTGACGGCGCTGGCGGTCACGTTGGCGTAGGTGGCATACAGCGAATGATCGTTGCTGGTGGAAACCACCCCGGTACCACTGGTGAAATGCCCGGCTTCCAGGTCCAGGTCCTTGATCTCGCTGCTCAGCAAGTTGAAGCCGGTGGCGGTTTGCGGAATCAGGCGGGTGCCGCCGGCGGCGAATACCGGCGCGGTCGGTTGCATATCGCCGTAGAGCAGTTCGGTCTTGGAAATCCGCATCTTGACCGCACCGCCGGCCTTGGCGTAATCGTCCTCGGGCTCGCCGCTGCGGCTCACCGGCAGGTTACCGGTACCGGCCGTGCCCGCGCCGCCATCGAGCTTGATCCCCCAGTAACCGAAGGCATCCACGCCGAAGCCGACGGTGCCCTGGGTGAAACCGGAGCTGTAGTTGCCGAAGATGCCCTGGGTCCAGTCCTTCTTGTCCGCCGGACCGTTTTTCACGTCACGGTCGAAGTACTGGTTCTTCAGATGCAGGCTGAGGCTGCTGTCCTCGACGAACCCCTTGGCGTCGCCTTGATCCGTGACCGTGGTCGCCATGGCGGCCTGGGCCACACCCAGCGAGACCGCCAGCGTCAGGAAGTTGAGTTTGGTCGACATCATTATTGTAATTCCCCTGGTTAATAATGTTTCACCCTCTTGTTAGTGCGAACGGTGGCGTACACGCCGTCCTCCGCGCGAAGGGGTGGAAACGTAAAACGATGAAGGGCAGAAAGTGCCTGAGGGCAAGGACAATCTTCGTAGTATCGAAGGAAGTGACAGTTGGATCATTATTGTAATTGCCAGCACCTATATATATTTTTTTGCTCGCTTCATTGATGAACACTGATTTAATCAGGGGTGAAGTTTTCTTCACCGAGTTTTAAGTTGCAGTTCATGTTTCTCCAGGCGAAAAAAAAGGCCTGCATCGCTGCAGGCCTTTTTCATGGGGCGCCAAGGTAATACGGGGCGGCTCAGATCACCTGGATGATCGCCTTCACCACCGCCTCGATATTGCGCTGGTTCAGCGACGCCACGCAGATACGACCGGTATCCAGCGCGTAGATGCCGAACTCGCTTTTCAGGCGGGCCACTTGCTCGACGGTCAGGCCGGAGTAGGAGAACATCCCGCGCTGGCGACCGACGAAGCTGAAGTCACGCTTGGCGCCGTGCTGGGCCAGCAGGTCGACCATCTGCATGCGCATGCCGCGAATGCGCAGGCGCATTTCGGCCAGTTCCGCTTCCCACTGGGCGCGCAGCTCAGGGTTGTTCAACACGGCCGCAACGATGGTCGCACCGTGGGTCGGCGGGTTGGAGTAGTTGGTGCGGATCACGCGCTTGACCTGGGACAGGACACGGGCGGTCTCTTCTTTCGACTCGCTGACGATCGACAGCGCGCCAACACGCTCGCCATACAGCGAGAACGACTTGGAGAACGAGCTGGAGACGAAGAAGGTCAGGCCCGACTCGGCGAACAGGCGCACGGCGGCGGCGTCTTCATCGATGCCATCACCAAAGCCCTGGTAGGCCATATCGAGGAACGGCACCAGGTCCTTGGCCTTGACCAGGTCCAGCACGTCTTGCCAGTCGGCCGGGGTCAGGTCGACACCGGTCGGGTTGTGGCAGCAGGCGTGCAGCACGACGATGGACTTGGCCGGCAACGCATTGAGGTCTTCCAGCAGGCCGGCACGGTTCACACCGTTGCTCGCGGCATCGTAGTAACGATAGTTCTGCACCGGGAAACCGGCGGTTTCGAACAGCGCGCGGTGGTTTTCCCAGCTCGGATCGCTGATAGCGACGGTGGCGTTCGGCAGCAGTTGCTTGAGGAAGTCGGCACCGATTTTCAGCGCACCGGTCCCACCGACCGCCTGGGTGGTGAGGACACGACCGGCAGCGATCAGCGGCGAATCCTGACCGAACAGCAGGGTTTGCACGGCCTTGTCGTAGGCGGCAATACCGTCGATCGGCAAGTAGCCACGGGACGCATGCTGAGCCGCGCGCTGGGTCTCGGCTTCGACAACGGCCCGCAACAGTGGAATTTTCCCACTTTCGTCACAGTAAACACCAACACCCAGGTTGACCTTGTCAGTGCGGGTATCGGCATTGAATGCTTCGTTGAGGCCCAGGATAGGATCGCGTGGTGCCATTTCGACAGCGGAGAACAGGCTCATTATTGCGGCGGCTCTGAATGGAGGGTGGAGGGGGTGACAACGCTCCAGCCGATTGCACTAGAGCGGTGCACAAACGGGGAGCTAGTATAGAGGCCATCACCGGTCAGGGCGACCGACTATTGTCGGAATGTGACAAGTTTTTTGATTTATTTGCGGCACGCCCGTCCAATTGCGACAAGCTGTCTGGGTGACGATTGCCTTGAAAGCTGTCGTGCCAAGCACCATATCCAGCATTATCATGGTTTTTCCCTACGACATCGGTCGTAAGAGACCCTTTCTCGTTTTTGCCGTGACTGTCAGGCGGGAGCGAACCCAGAGGTAGGTTATGTCCGAATTCCAGCTCGTCACCCGCTTCCAGCCCGCCGGCGACCAGCCCGAAGCCATCCGCCAGATGGTCGAAGGCATCGAAGCCGGCCTGGCCCACCAGACCCTGCTCGGGGTGACCGGCTCGGGCAAGACCTTCAGCATCGCCAACGTCATCGCCCAGGTGCAACGACCGACGTTGGTGCTGGCGCCGAACAAGACCCTGGCCGCGCAGTTGTACGGCGAGTTCAAGGCGTTTTTTCCGAACAACGCCGTGGAGTATTTCGTTTCCTACTACGACTACTACCAGCCGGAAGCCTACGTGCCCTCCTCCGATACCTTTATCGAGAAGGATGCGTCGATCAACGACCATATCGAACAGATGCGCCTGTCGGCGACCAAGGCGCTGCTGGAGCGCAAGGACGCCATCATCGTCACCACGGTGTCCTGCATCTATGGCCTGGGCAGCCCGGAAACCTACCTGAAGATGGTCCTGCACGTGGACCGCGGCGACAAACTCGACCAGCGTGCCCTGCTGCGCCGCCTGGCTGACCTGCAATACACCCGCAACGACATGGACTTCGCCCGGGCGAGCTTCCGGGTGCGCGGCGACGTGATCGACGTTTATCCGGCCGAATCCGACCTGGAAGCGATCCGTATCGAGCTGTTCGACGACGAAGTGGAAAGCCTGTCGGCCTTCGACCCGCTGACCGGCGAAGTGATCCGCAAGCTGCCGCGTTTCACCTTCTACCCGAAAAGCCACTACGTGACCCCGCGGGAAACCCTGCTCGGCGCCATCGACGGGATCAAGGAGGAGCTCAAGGAACGCCTGGACTACCTGCGCGATAACAACAAGCTGGTGGAAGCCCAGCGCCTGGAGCAGCGCACCCGCTTCGACCTGGAAATGATCCTCGAACTGGGTTACTGCAACGGCATCGAAAACTACTCGCGCTACCTCTCCGGCCGTGCCTCCGGAGAGGCGCCGCCGACCCTCTATGACTACCTGCCGGCGGATGCGCTGCTGGTGATCGACGAATCCCACGTCAGCGTTCCGCAAGTCGGCGCCATGTACAAGGGCGACCGCTCGCGCAAGGAAACCCTGGTGGAATACGGCTTCCGCCTGCCCTCGGCGCTGGATAACCGGCCGATGCGCTTCGACGAATGGGAGGCGGTAAGCCCGCAGACCATCTTCGTCTCCGCCACCCCCGGCAACTATGAAGCCGAACATGCCGGCCGAGTCGTCGAGCAGGTGGTTCGCCCCACCGGCCTGGTGGACCCGCAGGTGGAGATCCGTCCGGCGCTGACCCAGGTCGACGACCTGCTCTCGGAAATCAACAAGCGCGTGGCGGAGGAGGAACGTGTGCTGGTCACCACCCTGACCAAGCGCATGGCCGAAGACCTCACCGACTACCTCGCCGACCACGGCGTGCGGGTGCGCTACCTGCACTCGGACATCGACACCGTGGAGCGGGTGGAAATCATCCGCGACCTGCGCCTGGGCACCTTCGATGTGCTGGTGGGGATCAACCTGCTGCGCGAGGGCCTGGACATGCCCGAGGTGTCGCTGGTGGCGATCCTCGATGCCGACAAGGAAGGTTTCCTGCGTTCCGAGCGCTCACTGATCCAGACCATCGGTCGGGCGGCGCGTAACCTCAATGGCCGGGCGATTCTCTACGCGGACCGCATCACCGGCTCCATGGAACGGGCGATCGGCGAGACCGAGCGCCGTCGCGACAAGCAGATCGCCTTCAACCTGGCCAACGGCATTACGCCCAAGGGCGTGTTCAAGGATGTCGCCGACATCATGGAAGGCGCCACCGTGCCCGGTTCGCGCAGCAAGAAGCGCAAGGGCATGGCCAAGGCCGCCGAGGAAAGCGCCCGCTACGAAAACG
>JACXTT010002784.1_pt1 | contig 27419 bp, 30 predicted proteins | sample 9270951 | NCBI WGS metagenome assembly JACXTT01 (sample SAMN15532306, study PRJNA645909) | rock metagenome | isolation source: weathered quartz diorite | place: Puerto Rico | collected 2017-06-21 | reverse complement strand
CGATTTATTGGCGATGATTCGTAAATATGCCGAATCTTTACTTTTGCCAGCCACACGCAAAAAACCAAGGCATGCTCCGAGCGGTTCTTTCCATCAAGGAGTGTGAGCGCGTTGTTAAAGAACATCCGGCCACGTACATCGGCGAACAATTCCCTGCTCTGGGCAACGGCAACGGATCGGCGAATGATTTCGCCGTCATCAGCTTCCGCGCAGAAGAAACCACCAAGGCGTGGCGTCCCGGCTACTATCGCCTCGACTCAGACTTGACCAAGATTAACGAAGCCATCCTCGCGCTTTCCCGCTGACCCCCCCGCCGAACCCCATGTCTGCGAGTTTGCGTTGTCGTGGCCGCTCGCGCGCTCGAAACGCTAGTTCCATTTTCCCGTCGCGGCCAGCAACTGAAGGCCGACCGCAAACGAGTTCACTCCCAGCGGCTCGCAATAAGCCACACGCGCGCGGGCGCGGAAGCGTCCCTGCGCAGAATGCAGGTTTAGCCGCTCGTTTCTCTTCCACGGCTTGCTGGAAACGACGCGCGCGCCATGCGTACTGACGTTTTCTGTAACGCATTCCTGGGCGCGCTGGCGGACATCCAGGCACCAAAGATCCACTCTTACTGTAACGGGTTTGCGAACTTCCAAACGACGAACGATAACTTCCATGGGAACACCTCAAGGCTTACCGGGCAGGGTGGGAGGCCGAATATCGAGGGTGGGAACGACATCATACGCCCAGAGAAGCAGGCACGGTCAAGGACTTTCACAGAATGTGGAATGGCCCGACGGATACACTGGATGCGCTGGTGTATTGGCCGGGTAGTCCTACAATGGCACTCGGCGAGGCCCCGGACGCGCGGGGCGGCGCGCGTCCAGTGATCCAGGCCGAGGAGTCGAACAAGTCCGTCCTGGTCAGAACGGGCAGTTCCCCGGGCTTTGAACGTCAATCCGACGCATAGCATCTGCCGGAATGAGCTGAACAGTGATGGTGCGCGCCTCGACAGAGCCTTCGTTCTTGAGGATGTGCACGTGATCACCGCCGGGATCAACAAACCCCATTCCTTGTGTGTAAACACTGGCCTTGCATTCGGGATCGTCCCCTTCATAGGCTGTAACCGTTCCTGCCGTGACGACGATCAGGCTGTGGCCCGGGTGCGTGTGCCAACCAGTACTTCCACCCGGCTGCCACACGTTGCTCTGCACGTACACGTCTGAGGATCCCTTCGTCTTCTGGAACGACAGCCAGATATTCCTCTCATGCTCCTCCCCCCGGGCATTCGGCGAAACGAGGTGATTAAAAACACTCATTTCGCCAAATCGGCCCACAGCGAGAGTTGTGCCCGTGAATCCCGAAGCCGTTGTCGCCCGGACATTCTTGGTATAGAGGGCAGTGATCACGATCGCAGCACCAAGCAAAACAAACCAAGCCAGCTTTCTTCGCATGCTGTTCTCCCCTTAAAGTTGCTAGTTGAGCGCGACCCACGCGAAACCGATTCACAACGGCGCAATCAGTGCACCGATTGGGATCGCTCGTAACTGGATGCTGGGCCTGGCGGACATGTAGCGCAAGATGCAAAGGGAGGCAAAGAGCGGCAAAACGCGGTATCCGGAGCCCAATGTCTTCTAAACCAAGTAATTGCTGCGGAAGGAAACTGGTGTGATAATCGCCGGGTCCCGAAGGAGCATTCAGGCCAATGCCCGTTGGAGCGACATCGAGCCCAAAGACCGGCACCGACGCGCAAGGGCGGCTGGAGTCCTGGAAAGAGGTCGCGGCTTACCTCGGGCGTGACGTCACCACCGTCCGCCGGTGGGAGAAGCGCGAGGGACTGCCCGTCCATCGCCTCCACCACAGCCGGCTCGGATCGGTCTACGCCTACACCGCAGAGCTGGACGCGTGGCGGAACGGGCGGGCCGCCGGCGTGGCAAACGGCGGCATGGCCGCAACCGAGGCACCCCGGACAGTCCGCCGAGTCTGGAAGGTAATCACGGTTATCGCGATGGGAGTGGTCCTGGCTGGTGGATTAGCTTGGCTTTGGCGCCAACAAAGTACAGAACATCCCGCGAGTGCCAGCGCGCACATCCGGTCCATTGCCGTGCTTCCCCTGCAGAACTTGTCCGGCAATCCCGAGCAGGACTACCTCGCCGATGGGATGACCGAAGCGCTCATCGGCCGGCTCTCCACGATCCAGGGTCTTAGGGTCATCTCGCGCACGTCGTCCATGCAGTTCAAGGCCACACGTAGTTCGGTGCCAGAAATCGCCCGAAAGCTGAACGTCCAGGCAGTGGTCGAGGGATCGGTGATCCGCTCGGGCGATCAGATTCGCGTCACGGCGCAACTCATTCAAGGTGCAACGGATATGCACCTGTGGTCGGGCACGTTCGATCGCGAATTGCGCGACGTGTTGGTGCTGCAAAGCGACGTGGCGCAAGGCATTGCGCGTCAGATCGAGATCGCTTTGGGGCCGCAAAGCAGCAGACCCGTTGCTTCGCGCGCGGTGGCACCGGCGGTTTACGAGAGTTACTTGAAGGGCCGCTTTGAGCTCCACAAGAACACCCGGGCCGGGCTTGAGGAAGCCCTCCGCCAGTTCCAGGCCGCGATTGATGCTGACCCCACGTTTGCTCCGGCCTACGCGGGATTGGCGGCCACCCACCTGGATTTCGGGAACGTTTTCTTTGGCGAACCTCCTTACGAGTCTGCCCCGAAGGTACTGGCTGCAGCCGGAAAGGCCCTAGAGTTGGATCCCCAAATTGTCGAGGCGCACATTCTGCTTGGGCAGACCCTGGAAAGAGAATGGCGATGGCCAGAAGCTGAGGCGGAGTACAAGCGAGCCATCGAACTGAGTCCGAGCGATGCCGGCGCTCACGCAGGCTACGGGCGCTGGTTGCTCTGCCAGGGACGGATGCAGGAAGCCCTTACCTGGGCGCGGCGTGCGCAGGAGCTTGACCCGATGGCACTTCATGGCATCGAAGTCGGCTGGATCCTCTTTCAGGCGCATCGTTACGACGAAGCCATTCGGGAATTACGCACGGTGCTGGCCATAGCACCCGAGAATCCGTTCGCCCTGTGGTTTCTCGGCTTTGCACTCAGCGGCGCCAAACAGTTCGATGAGGCGATCGAAGTACTGGAGAGAGCCGCTTCCCTTTCGCATCGAAGCTCCGGTGTGCTGGGCGTGCTCGTGCGGGCGTACGCGGGCGCCGGCCGCCGCGCGGAAGCACTGGGGGTTCTTGACGAACTTCACCGGCGGCGAAGAGCCGGGTACGTTCCGCCGGCCGCGTTTCTTAACGCCTATTTGGGACTCGGCGACACAGAAGAGGCATTTACATGGCTAGGCCGCGCCGCCGATGAACGGTCGAACATCACGCAGTTTCTCAAAGTGCATCCCTACTTTGATCCGCTGCGCGGCGACCCGCGCTTTGTAGCGTTCCTGCGCCGAGCGAACCTCCAATAAGAATCTGAAACGCTACGATCTCAGGATAGAGCAGTTCGGTTATTGGCGAATGACCTAGACCGTGGCGGGAAGCCAGTTCTGCAGGACGTCCAGGAAGTTGGGCAGGACTTCGCGGAAGGCGAGGCCCATGCCAAGGTGGATGTGAGACTAGACGACTTGCGCGGGGGCTTCAAAAAATTGCGTCTCCGTGATTATTTTCACCTGGACGAGCGTCACATCGGGCAAAGGATTGATGGTATCCACGTAGCAACCGGAGACACTGAGGTCGCTGATGCGCGCGCTCATGCGCGAGCCGTTATTTTCCGCAAGGACTTCCGCTGCAGCGATGAAAGGAAATCGGGGCGCATGGCGCTGCTCTTGTTCCATGGTTTTGCCTTCCCGTGACTCGCCCAGGGATTCTATACCGAGTCCTGCCCGGCGGCGCGCAAGTCTGGCGCCGCTGTTCGCCTGCCCTTCGCCTCGCAGTGTTCCTCGACAAATTCAGTGACGAAGACGGAGAATTCCAAGTACCATTTGCCCGTCTTTCCCTCAGAACGGGTGCGCAAGATGTCCTCCGAAAGATTGCGTCGAAGCAGCCGTATTCCAAAAGAAATCCCAATCCTGCTGGTCGGAAGCGACATGGAGGGCAAGATGTTTTCGGAACAAGCCAGAACCGTGCTCCTCAGCCGGCACGGCGCGGGCATCGTTTCGGAATACAAGCTATCGCCGGAACAGGAGCTGATCCTTCGTTCCCTGGAGACGAATAAAGAGACCGAGGTGCGCGTGGTGGGCCAGCTCGGCTCCGTCGGCGGGAGCTACACCTACGGCGTGGCGTTTCTGGATCAAAGCATCGACTTCTGGGGTGTGGAGTTCCCGCCCATATCGCAATCGGAGAGAGATGCGAACCGCGTCTTGCTGCAGTGCGCCAGTTGCAAAGCTCGCGAGATGGTCCAACAGAGCGACCTGGAATCTGACGTCTATATGGTCAACGAAGGCATCGTGCGGTTTTGCAAGAACTGCGGCTCTTCCACGTTTTGGAAGCGGGCGGACGATACGGCGGGAGGCGAAGCCGCCCCACCGCAAATCGAAGAGGAGCCAGACTTCCCCGAACCGGAGGCGCCAGACTCCATTGAATCACCGGCCGACCTCCAACCCACCTTGCACGCGGCAAACAGACGAAAGCACCTTCGGACGAGGGTGAATTTTAAGGCCTGCGTACGGACGTTCGCCTTCGGCGACGACATCGTCACGTGCGAAGACATCTCGCGAGGCGGCCTTAGGTTCAAATCCCGCAAGCATTACTCCGTGAAGACCGATATTGAAGTAGCCTCTCCTTACTCACCGGGTTCCCTAAACATCTTTGTGCGAGGGCAGATCGTCCACGTCGAGGAAGTGCCCGGCGAGAAATACTTCCGCTGCGGGGTCGCCTACGCCAAATCCTGATGGCCCTGATTTGTTACACTGTGCGGACCATGAGCGTCATTGATGAAGTTCTGCAAGCGAACGAAATCTACTCGCACACCCATGAATTGCGAAGGCTCTCGCCGCGGCCGGAACGCAGGCTGGCCGTGCTGACCTGCATGGATACACGGCTTTCGATTCGAACGCTGGGGCTGAAAACGGGTGACGCGCACATCATCCGCAATGCGGGCGGGATAGTGACGGAAGACAGCCTGCGCTCCCTGGTGGTGTCGCACTATCTGCTGGGCACCGAAGAATTCATGGTCATCAACCATACCGACTGCGGGTTGATGCTTACGACCGAACAGGACTTGCGCTCGCGAATCCGGAACCGTTCCGGAACTGCCGCTGTCGCTCCAGCCTTTTTTTATGCCTTCCAGAACATCGAAGAAAATGTGCGCCTTCAACTGGAGAAGCTACGCACGCATCCGTGGATCCCCAAGGAGGTTGCCGTGCGCGGATTTGTGTACGACGTGACTAGCGGAAAGCTGCGGGAAATTCTCGGACACTGAATCGTACGGAGAACCCCTCGAAAGTGCTGGAACGAGAGTACTGTTTGCCCAGACCTCAAATTGGTACCGTCAAGCTATTCATTCCTAAGAACTTGGGCCCCAACATCAATCCAACGTGGAGAGGAGCCTCACAAGCCAGTGCACTCCTCTCCTGCGCAAACAGCAGGAAAAGAAAGGCCCCGCGCACGATGCCAACCCTTCACTTTCGCCGCGTTGAACGGCGCCGTACCCCCCGAGTTGCAGTTTTTGCAAATTTAATCATCCAAGGCTATGACGAAGCCAATGAGAAGTTCAAAATTCAGGCGCGCTCGCATTCGGTGAGCGGCCACGGCGGGCTGACGATTCTGGATACACCCGTCGTTCTTGGACAGACGCTCCTGGTGACCAATGAAAGCAGCGGGCAAAAAACCGAGTGCAGAGTGGTTTCCGTACGGTCGGCAGCTGACGGCAGGCACTTCGTGGCGTTCGAATTCATCGCCCCCAACGCGAATTTCTGGAACATGACGTTCCCCGTCAAAGGAGCGAAGCCGCTGCGGCGGATGGTGCCCACAAGGGTCGCTCTGTAACGATTCTGCTCCTGCAAGCCAGGCGAGCGAGACTCGGTCGTGCGGTCCGCTCGTTATCCGGCTACTTCAGGGACGCTTCAATTTTGCTTTTGTACTCGCGGGCTTTGGCAATCACCGCCACCTCATCCACGGTCAGCACTTTCTTGTCGCGCATCAGCACGCGGCCGCCGACGACAACGGTTTCCACATCGCTCCCCTTCAGCGCGTAAGCCAGCTGCGCGTAGACGTCGTACATCGGGACGGCGTTCGGCGCGTCCAGACCGATCAAGATAAGGTCCGCCTTCTTCCCTGCTTCGAGCGAGCCGATCTCTTTCTCCATGTGCAGGGCCCGCGCGCCGTCGATAGTGGCCATTTCCACGACGGCCTTGGCGCCGAGAGCCAACGGATCGGACTTCGTGATTTTTGCCAGCTTGGCGGCCAGGTCCATTTCTTCCATCAAGTTCAAATCGTTGTTGCTGCCCGCCGGCCCGTCCGTCCCTAGGCCGACGGCCACGCCCGCGGCGCGCATTTCCGGCACGGGCGAAACGCCGCTCGCCAGCATCATGTTGCTGGAAGGATTGTGGGCGCATCCGACCTTGCGCTGCGCCAGAATCTTGCGGTCGGTCTCATCCACGTAAATGCAGTGCGCGGCGACCACGTCCGGCCCAAGAATGCCGATTTTGTCGAGATACTGCACCGGCGTCGTGCCGTTCTGCGCGCGGCTGTCGTCCAATTCCTTTTTCATCTCTGCCACGTGGATCAAGATTGGTGCGTTGTACTTTCTTGCCAGGGCCGCTGCATCCTGGAGCGTTTTTTGGGAGCAGGTGTAGATCGAGTGAGGAGCAGTAGCCGCGTGAATGAGCGGATCGTTCTGCCATTTCTTTAGCAATTTTTCCGTGTACTCGAGCATCGCGGCATTGCTCTTGTTGTCCGGAGCAGGAAAATCGATGAACGTCTCTCCCAGCACGCCGCGCATCCCCGCGGCCTTGGTTTCCTCGGCAACGGCGTCCTCGAAGTAATACATGTCGGCAAAGGTGGTCACGCCCGCGCGAATCTGTTCCGCGGCGGCCAGCCGCGTGCCCCATCGCACGAATTCTTCGGTGACGTTTTTAGCTTCCGCAGGGAAAATATATTTTCGCAACCATTCATCCAGCGTCACGTCATCGTGCAGCCCGCGAAAAAGAGTCATCGGAACGTGCGTGTGCCCATTGATGAATCCGGGCAGCACCAATTTCCCTTTGGCGCTGATGGTTTGCGGCGCGGCGTACTTGCTCTCGATCTCCGCGCGCGGCCCCAGTGCAAGAATCGCATCGCCCTTTAGCGCGACGGCACCGTCTTCCAGGATGCGGCGTCGCGCGTCCATCGTGATGATGGTGCCGCCGCTGACGAGCAGGTCTACTTTTTCCTTCTTCGCTGCTTGTGCGTAGAGGCAAACGGAACATAGAAAATGGAAAATCGAGATCAGAGCAGCGGCCTGCCACGAACGGGAATTGCGTATCCAATTTCGATTTTCCATTTTCTATTTTCCTTTTTCTTACAGATTGGAGGAGTCAAATGGTTTCGGAAACAATTCGCGCATGGGGATGACTTCGGTTTTGCCTTTCAAGTTCGCAAGAGTCACCGGCACGTCGCCACAAAATTCCCAGATCAACTGGCGGCACGCACCGCAAGGGGGTGTAAGCGTATCGGTGTCCGTCACCACAGCGATGGCGTCGAAACCGCGCTCTCCTTCGCTGATCGCTTTGAAAATGGCGATGCGTTCAGCGCAAACGGTGAGGCCGTACGTGGCGTTTTCGACGTTGCAGCCTCCGAAAACCCTGCCCGAGGTGGCGCGAAGGGCGGCGCCCACTCGAAAATTGGAGTACGGCGCATGCGCGTTCTCACGCGCCTGCTTTGCCGCCGAAATCAAAATGTCATTGTCGCCCACGCTTTCGCCTCCCGGCGCGCATTGAAGAGTTCAGGAAATGGCTTCCGCAATTCGTGGAAGCAAAGCTTTCAGCAATCCGATGAACTGCCCTTTCACGCGCTCGGCCGTCTCCAGCACTTCCTTGTGGTCCAGCGGCTGGTCCAGGATTCCCGCGGCCGCATTCGTCACGCAAGAAATTCCGAGCACGCGAATTCCGCTGTGCCGCGCCGCAATCACTTCCGGCACGGTGGACATCCCTACAAGGTCGGCGCCAATCGTTCGAAGATAGCGTATCTCTGCCGGGGTTTCGTAACTCGGGCCGGGCAGCGCAGCGTACACCCCTTCGTAAATTCCGAAGCCCATGCGGTTCCCTTCCCCGACAGCCATCTCGCGAAATCGGCGGTCGTAGGCGCTGCTCATATCCGGAAATCGCGGGCCAAATCGCTCGTCATTGGCTCCGGAGAGGGGATTAGCTCCCTGCAAATTAATGTGATCCTTGATCACCACCAGCTTGCCTTGCACGAATTCGCGTTTGATGCCGCCCGCCGCATTGGTGAGGATGACGGCTTTCACGCCCATGCGAGCAAAAACGCGAATGGGAAAGGACACGTCCTTCACGGAGTAGCCCTCGTAGAGATGGACGCGTCCTTGCATTCCGCAAACCGGAATTTTTCCGACTTTGCCGACGACCAGCGTACCGGCGTGGCCGATGGCAGTGGATCGCGGAAAATAAGGAATCTTTGCGTAAGGAGTTTTCGTTGCGCTGGAAAACTCATCCGCGAAAGCGCCGAGGCCCGAGCCGAGGACCAGGGCAATTTCAGGCTTCAGTGAGGATTGAGAGAAAACGAAATCGGCCGCGAGCCCGGCACGTTCGAATTCGCCGAGAGACTCACCGGCTGCAAATCCAGGAAGCGCAAACTCAGGAAGTTCAGGTGTCTGCCTCTCTGTTTTCGTCTTTGCCTTCTTCGCACTCATGTAAGAATCCCGACGATTGCCGCGGACATCAAGTTGGCCATGGTACCGGCCAGCATGGCGCGAATGCCGAATTTGGCGAGCTGCCCGCGCTGCTCGGGCGCAAGCGCGCCGATGCCGCCGATTTGAATGCCGATGGAGCTGAAATTCGCAAACCCGCACAGCGCGAAAGTTGCAATCGTGAACGAGCGAGGATCGAGCGAGCCCTTCATGGGGCCTAACTGCGAAAACGCGTAAAGTTCATTCACGACCATGCGCGACCCCAGCAGGTTTCCGACGGTGGAAGCGTCGTGCCAGGAAACGCCGATGAGCCAGGCGACCGGTGCGAAAACCCAGCCGAAGACTTGCTGGAGGCTTGAGGGGAACCACCCGATGCCGCGCGCGGCGAGCACGTTGTGCGCTCCGGAGAAGAGGTAGTTCACCAGAGCGACGACGGCAACAAAGGAGATAAGCATCGCGCCGACGTTAATGGCCAGGTGCAGGCCGTCCGACGTGCCGCGAGAAATCGCGCCCAGGAAATTCGCTTCTTTCTCCATCTCCGGCATCTGCACGTGGCCGGCAGTGAGCGGCGCTTCCGTCTCTGGCACCAGCATCTTGGCCATCAGCAGAGTTCCGGGTGCCGTCATGATGACGGCCGTAAGGAGATGCTTGGCCTCCACGCCATACGCAATGTAGGCGGCCATGATGCCGCCGGATACGTGGGCCATTCCGCAGGTCATGACGCACATCAACTCGGACTTGGTAAGGCGGTTGAGAAACGGACGGATCGTAAGCGGCGCCTCCGTCTGCCCCATGAAAATGCTGGCAGCGATGTTCAGCGATTCCGCTCCGCTCGCGCCCATGACTTTTGTCATGACCCAGGCGAAGGCGCGAATAATAAGCTGCATCACACCGATGTGATACAGAAACGCAAAGACCGCTGCGATAAAGATGATCGTCGGAAGCACCTGGAACGCAAAAATAAATCCCAGCGAAGATTTCTGCTTGCCCAGCTCGCCAAACACAAACTCCGAGCCAAAGAAAGCGAAACTCAGAAGTTTATTCGCTCCCTTTCCGGCGTACTCGAAGATTGTGCGGCCAATCGCGAAGCGCAGGACAAAGAATGCAAACGCAAGTTGCAGGCCCAGTCCCCAGAGAACTGTCTTCAGGCGTATTGCCTTGCGATTCGCAGAAAACAGATACGCCAAACCCAGCATCGTGACCAAGCCCAGCAATCCTGTAAGTCGTCCCATGCGTTGACCTCTTCCTGTGCACTCTCCCGGCGTTCAAGTGCAGCCCGATCAGCTACGCACCCAAGATGTGACGGACCAGCGGCCGCTTTTCCCGTGGTGCGTGCTCTCCGATGTGATAGCTGTCGGAAATCAAGCTCTTCGCTTCCGCCAGCTTGGCGTCGCTATTGTAATGAATTGTCGCGAGCGGCTCGCCTTTTTTCACGCGGTCGCCGATGCGCTTGTGAAATTCGAGTCCTACGCCGTGATCGATCTTGTCTTCCTTTTTTTCGCGACCGCCGCCAAGCATGGCAAGCGCGATGCCGAAGCCCTCGCAGTCGGTACTGGCGATGAAGCCGCTCGCCGAACTCGCGACGTCGAGACGAGAACGCGCCTTCGGCAGCCGCTGCGGTTCGTCCATCACGCATTCATCTCCACCCTGCAAGCGAATTCCCTGCCGGAATTTCTCTTTGGCCTTGCCGCTGGCGATCATGCTTTCCGCAAGTTTTCGGCCTTCGTCGACGCTCTTTGTTTTTTCGCCGAGATAGAACATCCACGCAGAAAGCTCGAGGCTCAGTTCGCGGAGATCCGCCGGGCCGCCGCCGTTGAGAACTTCGATGCACTCGATGACCTCATTCGAATGGCCCGCCATGCGCCCAAGCGGCTGATCCATGTCCGTGATTAGGGCGACCACTTTTTTGCCCATGCGCTTCCCTGTCTCCACCATGACTTCCGCGAGTCGAACGGAGTCTTCTTCCTTTTTCATGAATGCGCCGGAACCCGTTTTTACATCTAAGACCAGCGCGTCAATACCCTCGGCGAGCTTCTTACTCATGATGGAGGCGCAGATGAGGCCGATATTTTCAACTGTCGAAGTGACATCGCGCAGCGCATAGATTTTCTTGTCCGCAGGCGCAATTTCCCCGGTCTGCCCGATCAAGCCCATACCGCATTCGCGCAGCACGCGACGGAATTCTTCGAGCGAGAGATTGACGTTGAATCCGGGAATGGCTTCCAGTTTGTCGAGCGTTCCGCCGGTGTGGCCAAGCCCGCGTCCGCTGATCATCGGCACGGTGAGGCCGCCGACGGCGACAATGGGCGCGAGGATGAGTGAAGTCTTGTCGCCGATGCCCCCCGTGGAGTGCTTGTCCACTTTCTTGCCGGGGATTTCCGAGTGATCGAGGACTTCGCCGGAGTACAGCATCACCTCTGTCAGGGCCGCGATTTCCGCGCGATTCAGGCCTCGAATCCAAACGGCCATGAGCCACGCCGCCATTTGATAGTCGGGAATATCGCCGCGCGTATAGCCGGAAACGAGAAAGCCAAGTTCCTCGCGGGAGAGTTCCCCGGAATCACGTTTCTTGCGGATCAGGTCAACGGCGCGCATGCTTGTGGGAAGCGAACGGGCGAGCGTAGCATTCGCTTTCCAAGGCGTCAACGCGATGGGAGCACGCAAATGAGGCGGCAGCTACAGCGGCTGCTGCACATCGGGCGGCAGGTTGGTCGCCTGTCCGGAAACCACGTGCCAGCCCCGGGGCGTGCTAATGTAAACGTGAATCGCGCGGATCTGCGTACTGATGCGTTGCCCTTTGACGGTAAACCGTGAGGACCAGAGACACGTGGCAACGGCCGAGTCTTGAAAGATGTGGACTTTGATGTCGGTGGCGGTAAAGAATTCATATTTGATGGTAGGAGATTCGATCGTCTGAAGCCACTGCGTTTTGTTCACCTGCTGACCGTGGGTGAGCGTGCCGGTGTAATCATCGCTGTAAACACGCCGGAAGAAGGTTCCATTATTCAACTGGATGGCGCGCGCGGCCTCTTTTTCAAGACTGACGATTTCCTGTCGTTCCACCTCGGGGTCTGGCTGTTGGGGTGCAGTGACGCAGCGCTGAATGCAAGCATTTCGCCAGGCAGGATCGGGGGCTTGCCCACCGGCAGCAAGCGCCAACCCTAGTGCGAGCCCGGCCACGGATTTGAACATGTCGTGAAATCTCCTCAGCGTCCTGCCGGCTTCCACCGGGGCGCAGTCTAGAAGGGGATGCTACTCTCATGCTAAATCTTACGAGAAGAGGTTCGACAGCGGCAATTCGAGATTTGAGACAAGGTTAACTGGGCTTCTTCCGGGGTGATTAGCACACTGATGCAAGGAGTGCTGTGGAACAGACTGCCATTTCAGACACGAGCGAGGGCGCTGCGACTTCACGGCGAGGTGCGACGCCAGAGCCTCTGCTAGAATAGTTTCTCGCCAAAGGCGGTCTTGCAATCCGGAGTGTCTCGGACTTGGAGGAACAATGATCGATCTCTCGAAAGGGTTTTCGCGGCGCAAATTTATCGCCAGCACGTCCTGCTTTGGAGCGTTCTATGCCGCGGCCAGGCTGATTCCGCTTCCCGCGCTCGCGGCGGAAACTGCCAGCGATTCGCGTGTCGCGCAAACGCCCCTTGTGGACAAGGGCTTCGCTTCGGTCCGGAAAATTGGAAATGGGCTATATGCCACGATTTCAGACCCTTCGAAAGGCATAACCACGATCTGCAATGGCGGATTCCTGGTGGGAAAAGACACCGCGCTGGTGATTGAAGGGTTCGGATCACCGGCTGGAGCGGCGTTCCAATTGGATGCGTTGCGCATGGTGAGTCAGGTGCCGGTGAAGGGCGCGCTGGACACTCACTATCATTTCGATCATTCGATGGGAAATGCATTCTATGGTGCGAACAGCATGCCCATTTGGGCGCACGCAGCGGCGGCGAGGCGGATTGTCGAAAGCTATGGGCCGATGCAGGGAGCAGACAAAGAGGCAGTGCTAGGATCCCTTGAAAAGCGGGTCAAAGACGCGAAGTCGGATGTGGAACGGGGGCACGCACAAGGCGACTTGAATGCCGTCACGGGCGTCTTCCAGATCGCGAATGCGACTGTCCTTGCGCTGCCCAATCATCCTATCGATGCGGCAAAACTTCCGATGACGATGGATTTGGGAGGGCTGACCGCGGTGGTGGAATCGCATCCGGGGCATTCGGGCACCGACATGGTGGTAAAAGTGCCCGAGCAAAATGTGGTGTACACGGGAGATTTGCTTTTCAGCGGCTGGTATCCGGTGTGCTTCGACGAGAAGGCTACAATTTCGGGCTGGCGCGATACGTTGAAGAAATTTGCGGCGCTCGATAAAGACACCTTGTTTGTGCCCGGCCACGGACAGATTTGCGGGCAGGAAGGAATTGCCACGATCCGCGAAGTGTTCGACGACATCGCGGGACAAGCAGAAAAGATGTACAAGGCAGGTGTCCCCGTCGAAGAAGCGCAGCATCGTTACGTCGTGCCCGAGAAATTCAAGAATTTCCCAATCTACGCTTGGGGCTTCACGATCGGGCCGGCGATTACCAAACTTTACGCGGAATGGGGAGCAAAAAAATAGTGAGCACATTCGTCTAATTGGAAAAAAAGGGCGCGAATGGAGTTTGCGCCCTTTTCTATTTCATTTTCGCGCACTAGAATTTGACGAGGATGGCCATGTTCAGCCGGTTCTCGGTCTTGCGAAGATCTGGCAGCCATGTATTTGTGGGCGAGCCGTCGCAAGTGGTGAAACCGCTGAGGCAAACCAGTGAGGAAGGCTTGCCAGTGTTGCCTCCTGGAGGAGGCGTGACTCCGCCGGATCCCGAGAAGTAGGGCACGTTCGCGGCACGATGGTTATATTCCCAGCGAAAAGTAATGTACTGGCTCGGCATCCAATCAAAAGTTCCAGACACATCCCAGGCCTTGTACGGATCGCCCGGATTTTCCGTGAAGTAGGGCGTTCCCGAGGCAGCCGTGGCGCCGTTGATCGGCGGCAGCAGCACCAGATAGCGTCCAGGATTATTGATTTTTCCGCCGCCGAGCGTCAGCGCGTACTTGTCGCGATCGAACCACAGGCGGTTGTAGACCATGTAACCAAGGAAGCTCTGCTTGGGGCCCTTCGCAGAATTACCAGCGCAACTGACGCCCCCGCCATGCTCGCAGCCCATATCGCCGGTGAGTGAGAACGCGGCTTTGCTAATGAAATTTTCCGGATGGTCGTAGTATTTGATCTGAATGCTATCGTCCGTGTGATAGCGCACACGGCCCGGCGTGTTCAGCGCATCCTCGCCCAGAGCGTATTGATTCCCGAGGACCGATAGCCAGCCATTCGGCCGCCACAGAATTTGCAACCCGATACCGGGCCGGTTGTTGAAACGCCCGTAGGACTGCCAGCCGTTGACGAACCACGGCTCGATTTTCAGGTGTTCGGTGGGGAAAATTTGAACACGCACGCCGTTGAAGAACCACGGTGTGTTCGATGAAACATAAGACGGCTGATAGGCCCAATTGTCGAATTGGTAGTAGCTGAAGAGGCCCACATAAGACATGAAGATTCCGGCGTCGACATTGATTCCATGCAGGACGTTGAAGTGGTAGCCACCGTACGCTTCCGAGATATACCGGTAAGCATTATCGAGATTCCATTGGCCGCGTGAAGGGCTGGCGTCGTTGCGCGGTGTCGTTTGCGAATACAAACCAAACTGCGTCATCAAACGCGCGCGAACATTGTCGTAGTGAAAGTCGCCACCAACGCCCAGTTGGGTTACCTGAACTTCATTGGCCCTGAATATCTCGCTCGAGCCGCCGATGGTGTTGTCTTTGGGATGATTGAAATCGTAGATGTAATCGACGTCGGCGCGGATTTCCGGGGTAAAGAATTTTGTGTCCATGGGCGATTCTTTGGTGCGCGCGTTGCCGGTCAGCCACGTAAAGTCGGCGAAGGCAAAGGGTTCTGCTTTAGCAGCCTTGGCCCCACCGGACTTGCCCTTTTCAGTAGCTTGCGCGATACCGAGTGCAACAGTCTTGTCTGTCGGAATAACGTTTGTGCTGGCCACTGCGGCAGGTGCCGCTGATGCAGCACCTGTGGGCAAAGATGACGTAAACAGGTTTGGCAAAGCGGGCGGCGGCGGGGAAATTTCCGTCGCCGGTGTAACGGGCGAGTTGCTCTTGGATTCGAGCTCGGCGACGCGCTTTTCGAGCTGCTCCATGCGGTCCAGCATCCAGCGCTCACGTTGGGTAAGCGGAGCCGGCGAATCGAGCTTTGCCGACACAGATTTTGGGGGTGGATTGCTGATTTCTTTGTCATCCGCAAGCGAGCGAAATGGAATGACGGTGGTACAAAGCAATGCCGCCAGGAACGGGCGCAACTTTCTTCCAACATGATTGAACGGGCGCATCTCTTTCTCTCCTAAGAATACTGATGCATGGCAACGGATTCTTGGTGGGTCAAAATGCGTCTTTGGCAGGCGCAGGATGCTGGTTCGTTGCCTCGGAATACTAGCGTTCGGAACGTAAGAAAATCATAAGTCCGCCGTAAGGATGGGATTAGTTCTGCAAAGGCAAATCGACAAACGTTTTGCGGCTCAATGGCGAACTGGCATAGGAGGGCGGCGGGAAATTTCGAGAGCGACGGCGCGCATTTCTTCGTGAATGAGGCCGTTGGTTGCGAGAATGATGGGGCCGCCAAGTTGATAGGGATCGCCGGCAAAATCGCCGACTCGGCCGCCGGCTTCCTCGATGAGAAGGACGCCGGCGGCGGTATCCCATTTCTGCAGACCAAATTCCCAAAAACCATCGAAGCGGCCGGCGGCGACGCTGGCGAGATCGAGCGCCGCAGAGCCGTCGCGGCGGACGCCGTGCGAGCGCTGGGTGAAGTCGCCGTAGTACTGAAGATTAGGGCTGGCTTTGCGATTGCGTGTGGGAAATCCGGTGCAGAGCAGGCTGGCGGAAAGTGTGGCGACTTTGGAGACGCTGATTTTTTTGCCGTTGAGGGTGGCCCCTTCGCCACGGGCGGCGGCGAAGATTTCGTTGTGGACGGGATTGAAAACGACAGCGGCGAGCAACCTGTCGCGTTGGGCGAGCGCGATGGAAACGCAGAAGCACGGATAGCCGTGGGCGAAGTTGGTGGTGCCGTCGAGCGGATCAACGTGCCAGCGGAATTCCGAGGCGTTTTCCTTGCCGGTGCCTTCTTCGGCAGCAACGGAATGATCGGGGAAATATTCGTTGAGGCGCGTGACGATAGCTTGCTCGGAGCGTTTGTCGGCCTGCGTGACGATGTCCACTTCGTCGCCTTTGTAGCGGATGTCCAGCGGGCGCGACGATTCCTCGACGAGGATCCTGCCGGCTTCCTGGGCGATTTCGATGGCGGCTTCGAGGTAGCTCTTGGTCATACGAATAGAACTTGATCGCTTTCGACTGCGCATCAGCGAAGGCCTCCACTTTACCATCGGCGGCAGGATGCTTGCGCTAGGAGCGGCGCTACGCGCGAAGATGGATGAAGGACAGGTGGATGGGTCTCAATGGGAATCGGGGAGAGTGTAGGCGAAGTCGTAGGAATGCTTGCCGTCGGCGATTTGGATGTCCATTTTGCCGGTGAGGCCGGTGAGCTGGCCGGTGCCGGAGTCGGGGACGACGGTGATGCTGAGTTGCAGCGCGCCGCGCGTCATGGTGCCGGTGTGTTGCAAGATAAAGGTGCCGGTGCGGCCGTGGAGCGTGCCGCTGACGCGCTCGATAGCGACGTAGCCAGCGGAGCCTTTGACGGGTGTGCCGGCGGTGAGCATCTGGCCCTTGCTGGTGGCTTCGAGATCGCCGTGGATTTGCTTGTCGATGGTCATGCGGCCGAGGGTGGCATCGTCAGTTTTGTCTTCGGAGGGTTGCGGGGTCACTTTTACTTCAAACGTTCCGGCGGCGTGAGTGGTCACGACGGCGCCTTTCAGAGCTGGAGTCGAGTTTTGCGAGTGGGTCCGAGGAAGCGCAGTGGAGCCAACACCAAGGGACAAGCACAGACACTCGAAGATTGCTGGTCCAGCGACAGTTTGCTTTTTCATTTTTGCTCCGTAGTGCATGCCTTGAGTTTACATGGTCTGTGGTTACGCGGGGAAAGGGCTGAAGACTATTGGGAACCGGTGAGGTAGGACTTGCGGTGTCGGACTTTGTAAGTGCTGGGGGTGACGGCGACAACGATGGAGCGGTAGGTGTTGGCGGGGCCGCGGGGATTGGGATAGTAGGCGAGGCGGTACTGGGTGCGGAGCTCGCGATCGATGCGGTCGAAGATGGCGCCGAGTTCCTGGGCCGAGTCGGGGTAGAACATGGCGCCGCCTGTGGTGTCCGTCATGGTTTCGAGGGCGTGCTCGCCGGCGGTGTTGCGGCCGCTTTCGTTTTTCACGGGGCGGATGACAATGGTGTAGAGGAGCGCGTTGGAGAGGACGGCTTCCTTGCGGGCGGCATCGAAATCGGCGCGGCTGGTGGTTTCGCCCGCGTCAGTCACGAGGATGATGACGCGGCGGCGATCGTCGCCGCGGCGCTCGAGGGCGCGGGAGCCGAGGAGCACGGCATCATAGATGGAAGTACCTGCGCCGGCGGGGATTCTGCGGACGGCCGCTTGCAAATCGGCGACGTTATCGGAAAACGGGGTAACCTGGGTGACGTTTTCGTCGAAGCAGAAGACGGAGAGGCGGTCGCCGGGACGCAACACCTGGCGGATGAAATGGGCGGCGGCTTCCTGTTCGAATGTGATTTCCTTGTGGGCACTGAGGCTCGCGTCAATCATGATAGCGAGGTCCAGCGGCTGAAGAGTTTCGGATTCGAACTTATCGATTTTCTGCTGGACGCCTTCTTCGAAGAGTTGGAAGGATTCGAGGGGAAGATCGGGTGCGGGGCGATTGTGCTCGTCGAGGACGCTGACGAGCACGTTGACGAGGTTGACGGTGACGCGAATGCGGCCGCGCTGGGCGGCGGGATCCTGCGAATCGCCGGTGGACGATGCGGTGGCCGGGGCGGATGCCGGCGTGGGCTGAACGATTTTCCCGGATTCGTCGGTGGGAGATGAGGCGGGAGCCGGAATAGACTTCGAACCGGACTTTGATTTCTGCGCCCAGGGCGGGCGATCCGGCTTATCCTGCGCGGTGACGGTTCCGATGAAAAGAAAAGTGAGAACGGCCAGGGGCACCGCGGCGCGAGAGCAGAGGGGTGTCATGGGCATTGAAAGTTAAGATGCAGGTTTTGCATGAGAGGTCGCCGCGGGTGCGGGCGGGAGTTCGCCATCGGCCCAGACAGCGCCGTCTTCGAAATACTCCTTTTTCCAAATGGGGACGGTGCGCTTAAGGGTGTCAATGGCGAAGCGGCAGGCGTCAAAGGCGGCGGCGCGATGGTGCGCGCTGACGGCGATGAAGACGCTGGTTTCGCCGACTTCGAGACGGCCGAGGCGATGGACGATGGCGACGCAGTGAATAGCGAATTTTTCGTGCAGTTGGGCCGCGATCTCGCGCATTTTGGCGAGGGCCATGGATTCGTAGGCTTCGTAGTCGAGGTAGAGCGTGGGACGATTGTGGGACTGATTGCGGACGAAACCGTCAAACGTGACGATGGCGCCGTCCTCGGGGGCGCGGACGTCTCGGGTGAGGGCGGGCATGTCGATGGGATTGCGGACCAACCGGCAGATGTCGTTGTGAGAGGGCGTGGTCATGGCGGAGTGCGTTAGCCTCCGCTCACGGGAGGAAGGAACGCGACTTCGTCGCCGGGATGAAGGGGCGTGTCCCATGCAACGAATTCCTGGTTGCGGGAGGCGACGAGCGAAGGCCGGTATTTTGCAAGCTCAGGATTCCGCGCGGCATAGAGAGCGAAGAGTTGTTCGATGTTGGCGGCGACGGCGGAGTTGACAGAGTCTTCGGCCTGGCCGATGAGGTCCTTGAGGCGCCCGAAGAAGAGGACTTTGAGGCAAGTGGATTGGGAAACGGTGGCCACAGATGAATTGTAACCCGTGCGCGGGGATGCGGCTAGGGGCAGAGGCATGCGGTGTGCGGAAAGGGCGGCACGTTTGTCGGATTCGTTGGGGAAGTTCGTTTCGAAAGATACGAAGGCTTGACGGTGGAGGGAGGGTTGCGTAGCGTGCAACCCTGGTGCATGCGTTGCGTTTCCGCTGCGGATAGAAAAGATCAAAGAGGAAAAGATGAAGATTTTGGTGGCGGGGTCGTCAGGGCTTGTGGGAACGGCGCTGGTAAAGGCGCTGGGGCGGGACGGTCACATGGTGTGCCGGCTGATGCGGCCAGAGAGTGCGGCGAACAACGAGGTGAAGGACGGGTTTAACGTGGCATGGAATCCGGCGACGGGAGAGTTGGGCGGCGCTGGAGTGGGCCCGGATGCGGTCGTGAATTTGGCGGGGGCATCGATTGCGAAAGGGCGCTGGACGGCGGAGCGGAAGGCGGTGCTGCGCGCGAGCCGGATCGATACGACGCGGGCGCTGGTCGAGGCGCTGGCGAAAATGAATGTGCGGCCGAGCGTGCTGGTGTCGGCATCGGCGATCGGAATTTATGGAAACCGAGGCGATGAGTTGCTGACGGAAGAGAGCAAGGCGGGGACGGACTTTCTGGCGGGGCTGGCGCGCGAGTGGGAAGCGGAGGCGCTGAAAGCGGAGGCGCTGGGGATTCGCGTGGTGCTCGCGCGGTTTGGGATTATTTTGTCGCGAGAGGGCGGAGCGCTGGCGAAGATGCTGCTGCCATTCAAGCTGGGGGCGGGAGGGAGGCTGGGGACGGGACAGCAGTGGATGTCGTGGGTGACGCTCGAGGATGTGGTGAGGATTTTGCAGATGGCGATTGAGAAAGCGGCGGTGAGAGGCGCGGTGAACGTTGTGGCGCCGCAGCCGGTGAAGAATGCGGAGTTCACGAAAGTGCTGGCGAAGGCGCTGCACCGGCCGGCGCTCTTCCCTGCTCCCGCGTTTGCGCTGCGGCTGGCGCTGGGAGAAATGGCGGACGCGCTGCTGTTATCCAGCCAGCGCGTCACGCCGCGAGCGCTGGAAAAGCTGGGCTACCAGTTTTTGCATCCGGATCTGAAGACGGCGCTCGCAGCAATTCTTGCGAAGACCTAAGCAGAATGCTGCCCTACTTTTGCACGTTAATCGTCACGGAGACGCGAAACGTATGCCCATTCAGCGGATCCGTCGACAACAGATTCTCCGAAGTTTGCCCATCCTTCAGGATCAGGTTTTCGTCAGTTCTGAATTGGCGGACCACCGGCTGCCCACCGGGGTTGGCAACAAGTCTCTCGCCCTCCGTGGATTTGTTTGGATAGAGCGCTGAACGATCGAAGATCAAGTAAAGATGAAAGCGGCCATCGTCTTCAGTTTTTATGCCACAGTCAATATTTGAGCCGATATCCATGTAAGTCATCTTCTGGTCTTTACCCTCCGTCTCGATAGGAACGCGGATGCCCGTACGAAGCCTCGTTGAGTAATTGCCGCCAACCTTTTCATCGCTGATGACTGTGAAGGTGTAGGGCATGCTGGAAACTTTCTTGTCGCCGTCATACTCTGTAAAAATGATTTGCACTTTGATGGGAGTCGGGACTTTAGCGCGCTCCTCGCTCTTGGGCTTTTCCTGAGCGCACAGTTGGACCACCGGTTGGCAGAGTGCGCCGAGCAGAATCAGATAGAACAATTTCTTCATTGCATTTCCTCCTGGGCGATGCGAACGGTGACTGAGGCGATTTGTCTCCACGGGAGTCATTGCGACTTCTCTTCCGCTAAGAGCTTGACGTCAAGCTCGTCGATTTGGATCGGAGCAACTTGCAAGGGAGCCAAAGTTGTGGCGTCGAACTCATGAGCAAGAACCAGAGGGCGCTTGTGAGCACGCCACTGCTCGGCGTATTCCGTGAGCAGGACTTCCTGATCCCTGGGGACCAGCACTTCCTGGAATACGTTGTGAGCGGACTGCAAACCGTGTTGCCGAGGGCTCTTCACCGTGGAGAAATGCGGGGACAGAAGTGACCTGTTTTTCGCGGGCTGTTCGGGACCCTGCGCGCGTTGTTGTACAGGGGGATTCACCGGAGCCGATGGACTCTTTTGCGCGGAGTTGATCTGCGGATTTTGTGGCACATCCGGCCGCCACACGACGCGTGCCACGAAGAACGCGGCGATAACCGCCGCGGCGCTCGCCAAAACCAGCCAGTTCGTAAGCCAGCCACGGTTGGGCGAGGCTTCATCGTCGAGGCGGGCGCGGACGCGCGGCAGAAGTGAGGGAGGAACGTCGGCGTTGGCTGCGGCGCGTAAGCCTTCATCCATAGAAGAAAAGAGAGATTGTTCCTGGGCGAAGGCGTTGCGGCACGCAGCGCAGGCGGCGAGGTGCGCGCGCAATTCGCCTTGTGGCTCACTGCCGGAGGCGGCGGCTTCGATTAACGCATTTTGGTAATGTTCACATGGCATCTCAACTTCTCCGCTAACTGCTTTCGGGCGACAAAAATTCGAGACTTCACCGTGCCGACGGGAATGCCGAGCAGGCTGCCGATTTCGTCGACGGTGTGGCCTTCCATGGCGACAAGCAAAAGCACGAGGCGAAGTTTTTCTGGCAATTCTTCAAGAGCGCGATCGAGGTGCGCTTGAAATTCGCTTGAAGCAGCCAGGTCTTCTGCGTTGAGTGCAGGAGGCTTACACGCGGGCTGGGACCAGAGCGTGTCGCGCTGTTTGCGGCGTTTCGAGGCGCGCAGACGGTCGAGCGCGAGGCGAAAGGAGATTCGAACGAGCCAGGCGCGGAAGCGGTTGCGATCCCGGAGTCGATCGAAGCTGCGATACGCGCGGAGGAGCGCTTCCTGCGCGACATCCTCGGCATCGGCGGTATTGCGAAGAACGCCGCGCGCCACCCGATAGGCGAGCGGGCCGCATTCAGCGAGGCGGGCTTCGAAGTCGCGAGTCGCTTCGGCCTGGGCAACCTCGCGCGCCGACTCTTTCCCTAGCGTGCCACTCGGCTGGACCAGAACCAGCTCCTGCATTGGGCTTCCTGTGAAAGCGCGAACGCTTTTGTTTCGATCGGGCACGATGCCCTCGAAATCGCGCGCCATCCCCGTACAACTACGAGACGCCGCGGGTTGGAATTTGGTTCAGCATGAAATGGCTTCTTTGCGTTGCGACGGGCTAGATGCCCAGCTGTTCGAGGAGCGTTTCGAGGTTGGAATCGTCGACCGCGACTTCGGCCTCCGGCTGGCCTTGAGTGGGAGGTTTGACGACGCCTTCATCAAATGCCTGGAAGAGCCGCATTTTGGCTACAGCGTATTCTTCGCTGCTGGAGAGAGGGCGGCCGTTTTTCTGGCCCCAGGCTTCCATCGCGGACTGGTGGACGAAAATTTTGAAGCGGAAGGCAGACTGGCGGTCAACGGAAATCGCATAAGTAAATTCGCCACCGGGGCTGCCATTGCGCTGGGCGCGGTTTCCCTCGAAGAAGTAATACTGGTAGACGAAGCCATCGGCAGCGGAATAGCTCTTGACGCGACGCACAGCATCGGGGCGAGGCATGCAGGATTATTTGTTGGCGGAGGGCGGATGTCAACGCAGGAGAGGGCACGCGGGCAATTCCGAAATGGGACTGGAGTGGGGGAGGCTCGTTCCGGATTGGGACAGGCGCCAAAGAGTTCGTAGATACAAAAATGGTTTCTGAAGAGACAAAACGGCATACCGAAATGGCACAACTCTCAGATTTACATGCGATTACGACGACAGATCCTTCCGTTCGACTGAACATTCTCGCAACAGTAGGGATCACGTTTTTCGCTGGCCCTTCGCCTGCTTTGGGGAGGGCATGCGGCCCCTCTCGCCACACGAACGAAGGAGATTCCGGATCGCAAGAATTTTTCTATTTGTTCTACCCGCGACGGGGGCGTGGACAATCGGCTGCGGCGGAGGAGGCGCAGGCCCATCCGTGCCTCCGCCTCCACCTCCTCCATCCATCACCGTAACGATTTCACCAAAAGGCGGATCGGTGATGCTCGGGAATGCGATGCCGTTCTCCGTGAAGGTAGCGAACACGGCGGACACCGCCGTGAGCTGGAGCGTGAACGGCACTCCGGGCGGCAACGCAACGTCGGGAACGATCACACCGGACGGCGTGTACACCGCACCCGCGATCCTGCCGGCGTCCGCGACGGTACAGATCACCGCGACGAGCCACGCGGATGCGACAAAATCAGATAGCGCCGCTGCAACGATTGTGAGCGACATCGCAATCTCCGTAGCGCCGAACCCCGCCAGCGTAGAGCTTGGCGCGACGCAGAGTTTTCATTCCTCGGTGGCGAGCAGCGGGCATCCCGATTCGTCAACGCGATGGAGTTTATCCGCCGCGGCGTGCCCGAGCAGCTGCGGGAGCGTGGATGCGGCCGGGACGTACACCGCACCGCAAATTCTTCCTTCGCCCGCAAGCGTGACGTTGACAGCGCAGAGCGTGGCCGATCCTTCGAAGCAGGTTTCCGCAGCGCTGACGATCACCAGCAATTTTTCGTTGCAGCTTGCTGCGCCTTCGAGCCTGCCAGTGGGAGTGACGGCGGCAATCGTTGCGACGCTCACGGCCATCCCCGGTTCCAATCCCACCACCGTGATGGCCTGGACGCTGAGCGGGCCCGGATGCAGCGGGGCTTCGTGCGGGACGATCAGCAGGACGACGACGCAAACGCAAAACGGAAACGTTGTCACGGTCTCGGCGCAGTACACGGCACCGGCGACGGCGCCGAATCCCAACAGCGTCACCGTCACGGCGACGCCACAGGCGGATCCCTCCAAGAAAGCACAGGCCACGCTCTCGATCGTGCCGGGAATCAACGTGAGTGTTTCACCGGCGGCGGCGACACTGGCGGCCAATCATCGCGTAACGCTGACCGCGCAAGTCAACGGAACTTCCACTACCAGCGTGAATTGGAGCGTGAATGGAATTGCGGGAGGCAATGCGGCTGTGGGCCAGATTTGCGTGGCGGGTTCGAATCCTTGCCAGGCGGTCACGAGCAACACTTCACTGCAGGTAGATTTTCTTGCGCCGGGGGCGATTCCCTCGCCGAATCCTGTGACGGTCACGGCAGGGAGCGTGGCGGATACCACGAAGAGCGCGGGCGCCCAGATCACGGTCATCAATCACGTGGTGGTGTCCGTCCAGCCCGCGAGCGTGACGCTTGCGCCGCTCAGCGTGCAGGGATTCACGGCCGTAGTTTTGGGAACGAGCAATCAGAGCGTGGTGTGGCAGGTGCAGGGTGCGGCCTGCGCCGGCTCAGGCGTCTGCGGATCGATTAACACGAATGGAACGTATACAGCGCCCAGCACGGCACCGACACCGAATGCAGTTCAAGTTGTTGCGATCAGTTCCGACGATACATCGCAATCCGGAGTTGCCAACGTCACGATCACGACGGGAGCCAATGTTCTCAAACTGCATCCGTCCAGCGTGTATGCGGGAGCAGCGCAGGGCTTCACGTTGCGCGTGGAGGGAAGCGGCTTTGCGGCTTCAACTCCCGGGCCTGGCTCTGTCGTGTTGGTCGGAGGAACGTCGCGTACGACGGCCTGCACTTCGGCATTGAGCTGCACAGCACCGGTGACGGCAGCGGATGTTGCCGTGGTAGGCAGCGTGCCCGTACAAATTCAGAATCCAGACGGCAAGAAATCAAACGCCGTATCGCTGGTGGTTGCCGCGCCAAACAATTCTGACGAAGTGATTGCGTTGAACAGTGGCGCGCCCATAGCTAGTGGCAAAGACATCGTGGTAGTGGAGCCGACCACCGCGGGAATTTCCACCCCAGGGAATGATTTTGATTTAAACGTTGCAGCGCTGGGAGCGTTTTCGACGACGAACAATTCCTGCACACTGGGCGGCAACGCGATTCCGTTGCCGCGCCCGGCGGGCGGAACGGTGACTGCCGACATCTGCGTTTTCGCGAAGAGCGGGTTTGACACCAGCATGACGTACACGGTGTCCGGGCCCGGCGACGTCGCCGTAATTTCGAAGCAGCCCGCGGGGCTCGGCATCATCCACCTGACACTGCAGGTTCCGTCTAGCGCCACGCTTGGGGCGCGAACGCTTTTCATTCAAAACACAAATTTGGACAAGACCGCCGCGAGCGGCGTGCTGGAGGTGAAATGAGTTTTGTGCAGCGGCGGCGATTTCTTTGGATTTTGTTTTTGGCGGCTCTGGCATTACTTGCGGTGGTTGCGAGTTCGACCACACTTTCGCGGTTGCGCTTTGAGGAACTGGCGCAGCAGGCGACGGCCGTGGCGCGGTTGCGCTGCCTCGGAGCGGAAGCACGCTGGGAAAACGGCGAGATCTGGACGGACACGCGATTCGAAGTCGTCGAACAAAACAAGGGCCTGCTTCCAGGACTGGTCACGATTCGAACGCTTGGAGGAACGATCGGCGGCCTGCATTCGCGAGTGGAAGGAGTTCCAGAATTTCGCGCGGGCGAGGAGGCCTACGTATTTCTCTGGAGCCGCGAAGGCGAGCCTCACCGCATTCTCGGCTGGTCGCAGGGAACGTTTCGCATTGCAAGAGATGCGCGGACAGGATTGGAAACCGTGACCCAGGATTCCGCGGCTGCACCTGTGTTTGACCCGCGAACGCATGAATTCCAGCGCAGCGGAATCCGTAACTTGCCCGTGGCAAGTTTTCAAATGAAGCTGCGAAAGGCGGTCGAGGAAAAGACACCGTGAAGCATTCTGGATCGAAGGCGAAACCATGAGTAGAAAGACCAAGCAGATTTGTGCGGCGGCTCTTACGATTTTTTACGGAGGATGGGCTGCACCCGCTGCGCAAGCCTACGCCTTCAACCTGCTGGTCCCCGACGTGAGACAACCGGCAGGAGTTTCGGGCAGCTCGGCTTGCCCCGTGCGCGCGCATCAACTGACAACGGCAGCAAGCCTGGCGGTGCGCTGGAGCACCGCGCTGAACACCAATCCGGTCACCGTATTCACGCAGAATCAGACGGCGAGTGGACGGCTGGATGAAATCGAACTGGTGATCACGCAATCGCTGGCGGCGTGGACGGGAGTCGGCGGGACGGCGCTAGCGCCGGGAACGCTTGCTCCGCTGGCGCGAACTGCCATACAAAATGCTTGCGGCTTGGACGGCGTAAATTCCATTTGCTTCGATCAGGCGGACATGGCGTTTACGCCGGGGGTGGTGGCGTTCACGCGTGTGATCGCGACGGACCGGATTGGAATGCAGATCGGCGCCAGCGCCGCTGCGACGCAGCTGGGACAAATCTTGGACGCGGACATCTACTTCAATCCGAGCGGGTCTCCCACCACCTATGCCACGCCGCAAGCGCTGGCGTCGAATCCCACGGCCTACGATCTGGAATCGGTGCTGACGCACGAACTCGGGCACACGCTTGGATTCAGCCATTCGGCCGTCTGGAGTGCGATCATGTTTCCGTTCGCGGCGGCGCCGGGAACCTTCAGCGGGATGCGCCCCACGGTGCAGCAACCCGACGCGCCACTGGGGGACGACGATCGGACAGGACTCCGCATGCTCTACGCCGACCCGGCGGATGCGCTGCATGCCGGATCGATTCGCGGGCAAATTTTTCCCGCGAACCCGCTAGCGCTGCCCGCTTCACCCCCGGGAGTAACGGGAGTTTTTGGAGCGCAAGTCGTCGCCGTGGATGTGGCGAGCGGCGCAGTCGCGGGTTCGACGATGGGCGGATGGAGTTGCGCGGGGGCGGGGCCGGTGCAGTTTGACGGCAGCTACGAGGTCGATGGACTTGCGGTCGGGCGCAGTTACATCGTCTACGCAGAAGCACTGAATGGCGCAGTGGACTCGTCGAGCATCAGCAATGCGATCGTTACACTTTGCCGAAATGCCATGACCGATCCGGGATGGCCTCCGCTGCAGGGATGCGTTGTGCCCCCAGTGAATACGAGCTTTACAACACGGACGCGACCGGGACCTTGAAGATGGCGTTCCGCGTTTCGTGTTTAGTTTGGTTCTTGGATTCGACCCCGATCAAGTTGCATGAGAGACAAATCAATCGTGGGGAGTGAGCCAGCCGCCGCCGAAGAGGAGGCCGGGACCGAGAGAGGCGAGGAAGATCGGCTTGCGTTCGCCGCACGGTTGTCTCGCGGCGGCCTGCAAACAGGCGTGGAGCGCCGCGCCACACATGGACGAGCCGAGATTGCCGGAAGTTTTCGCGATGGGAGGAAAAACTTCCGGCGAAACACCGCACTGTTTTGCGAGAAGCGCAACGAGACGCGGATTTGGCTGATGCGTGGCAAAACCTCCGACGGCGGCTCGCGGGATGCCGCTGCGCAGCTCCACGGCGGTGAGAACTTTTTCCATTCGGGTGATGGCGGCGCGAGAAAGAGCTTCGCCGTCAAATTGCACGTCGAGGCGTTCGTCTTGGGAACCGGTCACCTGGATCGCGGAAGCGTAGTGGCCTGCGCAGCCAAATAGAAAATCGCCAAGACGGAAGCCATCGCTTTGCCCGGCGACAGCGCGGCGAAGGAGGAAAGCGCTGGCGCCGTCGCCGAAGAGTCCGCCGAATTCGCCCGCCACGCGGTCCGGCGTGAGCGTGCGGCTGTGAACGTCGGCGGTTACCACGGCGATGGTCTGCGC
>JACXTT010002783.1_pt1 | contig 27425 bp, 24 predicted proteins | sample 9270951 | NCBI WGS metagenome assembly JACXTT01 (sample SAMN15532306, study PRJNA645909) | rock metagenome | isolation source: weathered quartz diorite | place: Puerto Rico | collected 2017-06-21 | reverse complement strand
TGTTCCCCATTCGCAGCCGGGCATACGGCCCGATATGCGCTCCCGCCGCCACCGTCGACGTGCCCACTACTGAAAACGGTCCCACTTCCACGCCCTCCGCCAACTCCGAGTCGCGGATAATCGAGCACGCGCCCACGCGGCAACCGGGCCCAATCGAGGTTCGCCCCAGGATCTGCGAGAACGGCTCCACCACTGTATCCGGGCCGATTCGCACCCACTTGTCGATAGTTACAGTCTCCGGCTTCTCGATGGTTACGCCGTCCAGCATCAACTCCCGCGTCTTGCGGTCGCGGAAGATCCTGTCTACCTGCGCCAGTTCCACGCGGTTATTGATTCCCAGCACTTCGCCGGGCTCGTAGATCCGCATCGACCGGACCTTGTGCCCGCTCTCGTTCAGCAGCCCGACTATGTCGGTGAGGTAATATTCTCTGGCCGGATTGTTGGGCCGGATGCGGCCGATGTGCGCCCAGAAAAGATCGGCCGCGAAGCAGTAAATCCCCGAGTTGATCTCTTTGCCGGAGAGCTGCTCCGGCGTGGCGGCTTTTTGCTCCACGATGGCCAGAACATTGCGCTCGGCGTCGTGAATCACGCGGCCGTAGCCCGTGGGATCTTCGAGGATCGTGGTGATCACGGTTGCCGCCGCGCCCGAGCTTCCATGCTGCTCGGCCAGCCTCCGCAGCGTGGCCGCCGAGATCAGCGGGCAGTCTCCGTAGAGCACCATGAGGCTGCCGCTGAGCCCTTCCAGCCCCTCCCGTCCCACCAGCAGCGCGTGTCCGGTGCCTTTCTGCTCCTGTTGCTCGATGAAGCCGACGCCCCGGCTTGAAAGCGTTTCCCGCACCGCGCCGGCCTGATGTCCGATCACTACCGACACGCGGTCCGGAGAGGTCAGCTCCAGCGCGGTGTCCACCACGTGCTCCACCAGCGTCTGCCCGCCTGCCGCGTGCAGCACCTTGGCCTTGGCGGACTTCATTCGGGTACCCAGGCCCGCAGCCAGTATCACAACCGTTAACTCGCGTTTTTTCGTTTCCATGCGCCGCTATTGTCTCTTCCAGACCGATTTCTTCGCTTCACTCTCGGCCAGTTCTTTCCGCAGGCGGCCCTCCCGCGCCAGTTGCACCGCGACCGACGCCACCGCCTTCGGCGAATGCCGGACCTTGTCGGTCACCTGCAGCAAGTTGCCGATGACCACCTCCAGCCCCATTTCGTCCAGTTCGGGCAGATCCACCTTCACCGGCATCGCCTTTTGCCGGGCGTACCGTTGGATCAGCGCATCCGGGATATCGCGCATGTTCACGATGGCATAATCCAGCAGTTTGCAGCCGGCATGCTCGTACACCGCCCGGACATGGTCGGAGGCGCTGTATTGCATCGTCTCCCCCGGCTGCCACATCAGGTTGACGAAATAGGCCTTCACGGCGCGCGACTCACGGATCGCCTCGGGAATCCCCTGCACCAAGAGGTTCGGAATCACGCTCGTATAGAGCGAACCCGGACCCAGCGTGATCAGATCGGCGTCGGCGATGGCCTTTAGCGTTTCGGGCAGCGGCTTGCATTTCCGCGGGCGGATTTGAATGCTCAAGATCGGCTTCCGGCTCTTGCTGATGCGCGTCTCGCCGAGCACTCGCGTGCCGTCCGCCAGCGTAGCCTCCAGCACCACGTTCGAAGATGTGGCCGGATAGATGCTACCATCGATGCGCAGGATTTCCGAGGACAACCTCACCGCCTGAGGGAAATCGCCGGTGATGTGGGTCAGTGCCGTCAGGAAAAGGTTCCCAAAGCTGTGTCCCTTCAGTCCTCGCCCGGACGTGAAGCGGTACTGGAAAAGGCGTGTCAGCATCTCCTCTTCTTCGGAGAGCGCCACCATGCAGTTGCGGATGTCCCCCGGCGGCAGCACTTCGAACTCCCGCCGCAGCCGCCCGGAGCTTCCTCCATCGTCGGTCACCGTGACTACGGCGGTAATATCCAGCCCCGCGCCGGCATCGGCGCCGCCCGATCGGACGTGCGCCTTGAGTCCATGCAGAAGGGCTGACAAGCCCGTGCCCCCTCCGATCGCCACAATCCTCAGCGGCGTCATCGGGGAATGAGGTGGGACGCGCGGCGCCCGTTACCGAGCAGCGTGTCGATACCGGGCCACAAGTAGATACCGAGCCACGACCGGAAGGGAGTGGTGAAGTCAACCTTCCGGATACAAAAGTCGTCGGATGGAAGGGTGACGCGAAAGCTCCTCGAGATCGGAATCCTGCCGGGCCGCGAGACGATTCCGGGGCTGCAATTCAATCGCACGCTTCAAACTATCATACGCGTCTTCCGCATTCCCACTCAATCCCTGGCACACCGCCAGGGCGTAGTAGATATGGTCGGCCTCGGGCTCAATTTTCACGGCGATTTCCAGGTGCCCGACCGCTTCCTGGAAGCTGCGCGTATTCATGAGCGCGATGGCGTACGTGTAGTGCTCCTCGGCCGACTTCGGTCCTGGCGGGGCGCTCTCAAGCCTCCGGTCGCACATCCGCACATGCAACTCGGCATTGGCCCCGATCGGCCGGGAAGGTCCGCTCCGCGCCTTCTCGAACCAATCCTTGGCTTCCTTGAACTTCTGACGATTAAAAAGCTGGATGGCTTTTTCAAAGTGGGCCAGTTGAACCCGGTCCTCCCGAGGAGGCGCTGGTGGCCTGGCCGCCGCGGGGGGGCGTCCATTTCCCGGAGCCTGAGTTTTCGCCGCCATCTCCTTCTTGAATGCGGGCTTTGGGGGGGGCTCGGAACCGACAGGCTTTTTCCCGGGCTTGGCTGTCGTCTTCGCGGATCGGCTGATTTTCTTCACGGGCATGGGTCAGCCCCTTCTGGTACAACGGTTGTCGAATGTATCAGACCGCTGGTGGAGATGCAAGTTCCGCTTTCTTATTGTCCGCTTTCTTATTCGCTATTTCTTTGCTGCAAAACGCAGGCATGCTTCCTTCAGTTGAGCAGGCGGCAGCAGGCCCTGGGTCAGCAGGAAATCATGAAATTCCTTCAAGCGAAATCGGGATCCCATTGTTTTTTCAATCTCGGCGCGCACCTCCAACAGGCGGGAATAGCCATAAAAATACGCCGTGGCCTGACCTGGCATGCGGAACGTGTACCGCTCTACTTCCTGGCGCGCCATGGCGTCGGACAGCACCACATCTTCGCGGAGGATTCGGTTCGCCTCGTGAGCGGTCACCTTCCCGGATTGCAGCTCCGGATCCAGAAACGCTCGCGCCGCCCGTAGCAACCGGTGTTGGAGCGCGATCAACTGGCCTTCCATCGGCAGATACGGCTCCATCACCGACTCGGCGTAGAGTCCCCATCCCTCGACGTTGGCGCTATTGAACGCGAAGATCGCCCGCGCGTGGGAGACTCCCTCCCTTCTCCACCATCGCGGCGAACTGCATCTCGTGGCCCGGACGGGCTTCGTGCACCGTCAGCGTCCAGGAGGCGACGGCGAAGGTGAAGTCGTCGAAGCTCTGCATTTTTCCCGATGCGTCGGGAATGTTCAGGGGCAGCACGAACTCCCCGCTCTCTCCCCGGTTGCCCACCAGCCGAGGCGGGCGCATGTTGGGCGCCGGACCGGCCGCGCTCTCGGCCGCGCTCGCGAGGCGAATCCGTGCTTCGCGGTTTGGCAGCGTCACCAGATCGTTCCTCCGGACGATCTCTTCGATCTGCTTCAGCCGGGCTTTGTAATGCGGCAGAATGGCCTCGCCGATCAACTGGTCTTTCTTCAACTCCCGGATCACGGCCCGGTAGTCAGTGAGATTCCAGCCGTGCTCCTTCGCCACCTGAGGAGCCAGCTCCCGCATGCGTTTCTGAATCGCGTCGAAAGCCGCGTGTGCCTGTCCCGCCAGTTGCGCAGCGGGAATTTCCACGCCGGCCTGCTCCAGGTTGTCCGCGTATACTTCGGGAGGCAGCCGGAAATCCGTCCGCGTCCGCGGAAGCACTTCTTTGGTAACGAAGTCGTTGTACGCCGCTACTTGTTCCTTCAGTGCCGCCAGCGGATTCTCAAACTCCGCGATCTGGTATTTCCGGAAAAGCTGTTCCGTACCGTCCAGGAAGAACGAAGCCTGGGACAGGTCCTGTTGCACGCGGTCGTGAAAAAGGGCGACCAGAGCGGGATTCTTCAGCGCCTCGCGGGTGCGCGCTTCGCGATCTCCGCGATCGGCTTCAGTCCTTTCACCGCGCCGGTGTACTTTCGCAGACGCCTCAATGCCGCCGGCCGCCGCGCCGGGGCCACCTGATCGTCCAGCAAACTCCGCACGCCGTTAAACACAAGTTGCGCCACCGGCGTATACGGCAGCAGATACTTCTCAGAGATTTCGCCGGACTTGACGCTGGAATCGGCGGCCTGAATCAGGATCTCCAGGTCCTGCCGGACGCTGGAGTCCTTCTCCTCGGCGAGCCGCTTCCGCAATTCGCGCGCCGCCTCCCGCGTCGCATCTCTCCCGCGCAGCGCGGACTCCAGGCTCAGGTCCGAGATCTCGTCGTCGACACCCTCCACGCCCGTCTGGCCCGCGTTCTCCGGCGAGAAACGAGCCATCACCGTCAGCAGCACCCGGGCGTTCTCATTGCTCCGCTCCACCCACGACGCCGGCGGGGCAAAGGCCACGAGAGCAAGACCCACGGCCCCAATCAAACCACCCCGCATCTCTCGATCGTATCAAGGTCGCGTGATGGGGCTCATTTCGCCTTGCGAATATAGATCGACCCGTTGAACGTCTTAAATCGGATCTCCGGCCCTCCGCCGTTGATCTTCGCCTTCACTCCCCGGTCGAACGTCACCTGGTACCGGCCGTTCTTGCTGCGCGAGTCCTCCACCACCGGCTTCGTCTCCATCTTCGTTTGCAAATCGAAATCCGTAAATACATCGCCGTTCATCGCGTTGCTAATCGCCAGGTCGGCCTTGGTGGACGCCGGCAGCGTAACGTCGATCGCCCCGTTCATCGTGCTGAACGACATTGGCTTGTTCGCTTCCACCGCGCTAAAGACCGCGGTCACCTTGCCGTTCATCGAGTGCGCTACCGCCGACCCGCCCACATTCGTAAGCTCGATCGGCCCGTTCATGTTCGTGATCTCCATCTCGCCATCCACCCGCTCCACGTTGATCGCGCCGCTGTTCATCGACTTCAGCGAAAGCGACGTCTTGCGCGGCACCTGAATGGTCAGGTCCACCGAGCGTGAATTATGGGCGCGGATCTCCATCACATTGTTCTCTTCTTCCACGCGCAGCCCGCTCGATCCGATCTCCACGCGCCGCAGGCCGCTCGCAGCCCCGTCCCCTTCCGAGCGCCTGCTCCCGCGAGTCTTGGCTTCCACGATCACCTCCGCGCCGTCGTAGCCTTTCACCGTGATGCCGCCCTGCATCACGTGCACTTTCACCTTGCCCGGCCGCGACGGGTCGCTGAATTTCACCGACACGCGGTCGCCCCCCGCTTCCTGCGCCAGCAACAACGCCGCCGCGCCCGCAAGCGCCAATCCAATCCAGTATGAGTTCTTCATATATTTCTGCCTTCTTCTTTATTGAGTCCTGCTCAGAATTCGCATCTCGCCGTTAAACCCGTCGAGCTTGATCTCCGGTCCGCCCTTGCCCACGCGGCCGCCAGTATACCGGTCCGCCTTATACACAAAGCGACCGTCCTTTCGCTCCGACGCCGGCTGCATTGACGGCAGCGAGGTCATCGGGAAATCCGTGAACACCTTGCCGTTAAACGTCTTCATCCGGAAATCGGCCGACAGGTCCGGCTGGAAGTACAAATCCACTTTTCCGTTGAGCGATCCGAAACAGGACGCCGCCCGCGGGTTCCGCCGGAACACCACTTTCAGCGGCCGGTTCAGGGCGTACGCCTTCCCCGATCCACTGATCTCGAGCATCTCGATCGGCCCGTTGATGTTCTCCACGTCGAAGTCGCCCGTAGTATCCGAAACGCGGATCTCGCCGCGGTTCACCGTGCGCAGGGACAGGAAAGTGGCTCGCGGAACTTCTACGTCGAAGTCGTATTGCACCTCGTAGCGGGGCTCGCGTGACGTTCGCTCTTCTCCGCAACAGCTACCGCGACGCCGCCGGTCGCCCCGGAACGGGTACTCCACCGACACGCTAACGGTGTCGCCCTCTTCCCGCATCTCCAGCTTAACCTCCCGCCGGGCTTGCTCCCGCAGATCCCTGGTTTCGGCGCGCACCGTTTCCTTCGCCGTCAAGCGGATTTCGTTCCCGTCGTACCCGCGAACCCGGATCGCGCCCGTGACATCGTCGATTTCCAACCGTGGACGGGCCGGAAAGTTTTTCTTAACGTCGCGCGTCTCCTCCGGCGTCTGCGCAAACACGCAGGCGGCCGCCGCCATCAGAATCACGTGCCTCATTGGAGTTTCGTCTCCTTCAAGCTGAGCTGCTGGATTCCCCAGCCCGCCCGCTGCCGCACCACATCGTTCGCCTCCGGGTCGGCTTGCAGCAGCTTCAACGCATCCACCGATTCCCGCTCGCGAAACTCCACCAGCGAATCGATCACTCCGATCTGCACCAGCGGGGACTCCTGCCTCGGAAGCGCGTCGATCAGCCCCTTCCTCACATCCGCATCCTGCCGGTAACGCCGCAGCGCGTCCAGAGCCGCCAGCCGCACGTCCACGCTCGAATCCGACTTCAGCGTCCCGATTAGGGCGCGCCGCACATCGATGTCCGAACGGTCGATGCGGCTCGAAAAGCTGACGCCGCGCAGCCGCTCCGCCGCCGACGTCTGTTGCAGAAGCGACAGCGTCACCATCTCCCGCAAATCGCGCACCTCCGCCCGCAGGCTGCCCATGTCTCGCTCCGGCCGGGACCAGCCTGAAGTCGTTCGTCCGGCCACAAATCCCACCGTCGCCAGGGCCACCGCCAGTGCGCCTTGCCACACCGGACGCCAGGCCAAACCGCCGAACCCGCTCCGCTTCTTTGCCTCCGCATCCAACATCTGGCGGAACCGGACCCGCATCTCCGGACCCGGACGCTCCTCCGGCAGCGCTCCCAGTCGCTCCCAGAGCGCTACATCCTCGGCGCATTCGATGCAGCCCGACAGATGCGATTCCACAATCTCCCGCGTCTGGTTGTTCGCTTTGCCCGCCAGATAATCCGGCAGCAGCTCTCTTGCCTGCTCACAGTTCATACCGACCTCTTTCCCGCCAGTTCCAAGTACGCCTCGCGCAGACTCTTCAGCGCCCGGTGGACCCGCGTTTTCACGGTTGCCACCTCGCAGCCGATCAACTCGGCGATCTCGTCGTACTTCATCTCCTGATGCCGGCTCAATACCAGCACTTCACGCTTCTCCGGCGGCAGTTCCATCAGCGCTTTCCGCAGCAGCGCTTCCTCCTCGCGCTGCTCCGCGCTGACCCCTTCGCGGTCCGGCGCGTCCCAGTCGTCCAGCGCCACCTCGCGCTTCCTGCGCTTGATCTGGTCCAGGTACAGATTCCTCGCGATGCGGTACAGCCAGGTGGCAAAGGGGGCATCCTGCCAGAAGGTCTCCCGGCTTTTCAGCACCCGGTAGAAGACCTCCTGCACCATGTCTTCGCTCCACGCGCGGTTACCGGTCATCCGCAGGAAGTAGCAGAATAACCCGGCATGGTAGCGTTCGAAAAGGATCGCCAGTTGATGCACCTCTCCCCCGCGAACCTGCTGCATCAGGATTTCGTCTGTTGGCGATCCCACTTCGGTTTCTTGTCCGTTCGCTATGTAATACTAATCGCTCGCCAAAAGGTTCCCATCCGGAACCCTTCCCCTGCTACCCTACTTCTTTGCCATGCATCGCGCAGGTTGTCTATGTCGGTCGGAAGCTCCCCACCGCCGCTGGACCGGCCTGCTGCCGCCTTCTGGCCGGACTCCCGGCCTTGGCCCACCTCGTCCGCCGTCTCACCGCCGGACTGGACGCACCACTCCACGTGGTTTGCCACGAGGAGGAGACCGCCGCGCGGCTCACCGCCGCCGGCCTCACGGCTCCGGTCATCGCCATCGACTCTAGCCACCGCTTCGATTGCCTCCAGCGCTTTGCCGGCCAAATTCACGCTGATATTATGGTGATTTACTCTGAGGATGCCATCTTCACCGATTGCGTCCGCGCCCGCGCCATGCTCGACGGCCATTTGCAGGATCGTCCGGACGCGACGTTCCCGGAGGACTACCCTCCTGGTTTTCTGCCTGAGATTCTGGAATCCGCCGCCCTGCGCCGGCTGGCCTCCCGCGGCGTTACGCCCGGGGACGCCTTCAACCTGCTCGGCCTGATGGAACAGGCCAACCGCCAGGCAAAGGATGGCCGGCCCGTCTTTCGCTATTATGAATTCCCTCGCGACCACCGCCGCGAGCCCGGCCTTGTGCGACTGCCCGCCTCGCTGCTCCTCTCCACCGAAAACGCGCGTACCGCCGCCGGCGAGATCCTTAGCGATGCTGACGCCGCTTCCCTCGACGCTGCTCCCGCCCTGCGCTTCGGCGACGTCCTGTGCCGGCTCGACCAGGAGCCGTCGATTCCTCGGGTTTCTCCCCCGCCACCGCCCGCTCATCGCATTCTCTTCGCCACGCTTGCCGACCTTTACGCCGGCGCAGAAGAGTCCTTCTTTCTCCTGATCTCAGGGCTCGACCGCGCCCGCTACGCGCCCCTGGTTCTGCTCCCCAATCAAAGCCTGCTCGCCCGCAAGCTATCGGCCGCGGGCATCGAAGTGTTCTGCCCCGGCATCGACCCCCACCGCGTCAATCCGGCCAGCGTCCGCTGGTTCGAGCGGTTTCTTGCCGAGGCCCGCCCGGATCTCATCCACATCGACAGCTTCGCCTTCCCTTCGTTGGTCCTGCCGGCTTGGCTGGCTCACATTCCCATACTCCATCACGTCCGCGTCCTGCATGGCCGCAATTGCCCGGAAACCTATAAGTTCGCCAACCGCGTGGTAGCGATCTCCGATGCAGTACATCTCGACCTGTTGCGCAACGGCATCCACCCAGACTCCCTAGTCACCATCCCCAACGGCCTGGACCTTGAACGATTCCACCCGCGCTCCGCGGATAAGGCCGCCCTTCGCGCCCAGCGCGGAATTCCAGCGGACGCCTTCGTCCTGGCGATGGCTGCGCGTATCTCCGCCGAAAAGCGCCAGCACTTCATCGTGTCGGCGATGCCGGAAATCCTCAAGCGCATTCCCGATGCCGTGCTCGTGCTGGCCGGAGAAACCTACGAGTGGCAGATCGGCTACCGGCAGGAACTCGAGAAAACCATCTCCCGCCTGGATGTCGAAACCCGCGTCCGCTGGCTGGGCTTCGAGCCCGGCCCCGAAATCGTCTACGCCATGTCCGACGTCACCGTGCTGGCCACCGAAGTCGAAGCGTTCGGACGCTGCCTGGTCGAATCCATGGCCATGGAAGTTCCTGTCATCGCGCCGGACCGCAAAGGCCCTCTCGAAATCGTCACACACCGCGGCGATGGCCTCCTCTACCGCTCCACGGACATCGAAGATTTCGTCGCCCAAGTCATCGCTCTCTACTCCGACCCCGCCCTCTACCGCCGACTCGCCAAAAACGGGCGCCGCCGCGCGGAGGAGTTTTCCATCAGCCGCCACATCGAGCGCATTGAGTCGCTGTACGACACCCTCCTCCAATAGATTTCGTCCACAAACATCCCTCTGCTATCATGCTTCCGATGCCCCCGCTGCGGCCGTTGTATCTGCTTCTGGCCCTCAGCATACCCGGCTTCTCCGCCACATCGTTTGAAACCGAAGTCCTTCCGCTGTTCCGTGCCCGCTGCCTGGCTTGTCACGCCGAGAACCCCCAAGCCAAACTGGACCTCCGCACGCCCGAATCGATTCTGAAAGGCGGCATCTCCGGACCGGCCGTCGTTCCTGGACAATCGGCTAAAAGCCTGCTCATCGACAAGCTGGTCACCCGCACCATGCCGCCCGGAAAGGACAAGCTTTCCGACGCCGAAATATCCGCGCTGCGCCGCTGGATCGACGCTTATACGCCTCCCCAGACCATCACTGAACACGACGTGCTGCCGATCTTTCAGGTCCGCTGCGTCACCTGCCACGGCAAGCGCGAGCAGCGCGGCGGCCTGGATCTGCGCACCGTCGCCTCCCGCCTCAAAGGAGGCAAGTCCGGCCCGGCTCTCATTCCCGGCGATCCGGAAAACAGCCTCATCATTCGCAAAATCGTCTCCGGTGAGATGCCGCCGGCCAAGGAGCAGCTCGAAAGAGCGGTGCGCCCGCCCACCGAAGGCGAAGTCGCCCGCCTGAAAGCCTGGATCGCCGCGGGTGCTCCCGTCGGTCCTCCCAGAGACACCGCCTCGGCCGGCAGCGACGATCCTCTGGTGCCCGACAAGGACCGCCAGTTCTGGGCCTTCCAGCCGCCCAGCCGTCCAGACCCGCCTAAGGTGAAGAATGCCCTTCTGGTGCGAAACCCGATCGACGCCTTCCTGCTGGAGAAATTGGAAGCCAAGGGTCTGCGCTTCTCCCCCGAGGCGCCACCCGCCAAACTGGCCCGCCGCGCCTACTTGGACCTCACTGGCATGCCGCCCACGCCCGCCGAGATGGCGGCCTTTCTCGCCGACAACCGCACGGATGCGTACGAACGGCTGGTGGACGCGTTGCTGGCTTCGTCGCGTTACGGCGAACGCTGGGCCCGCCACTGGCTGGATCTGGCCGGCTATTCGGATTCGGAAGGCTTCGGCCAGGACGACGGCGTGCGGCGCTTCGCCTGGCGCTACCGAGATTACGTGATTCGCTCGCTCAACGACGACAAGCCTTACTCGCAGTTCCTGACCGAGCAGATCGCGGGCGACGAAATGATTTCCTCTCTTCCGCCGGCGGGCGCCTCCAAGCCCGCGCCCGTTGACGCGAAGACGCTCGACCGCCTGGCCGCCACCGGCTATCTACGCAACACGCCCGATCCTACCAACGCTCCCGAACGCGGCTTCATCAACGAGCGCATGAACATTGTCGCCGACGAGATGGAAGTGCTGACTTCCTCAGTGATGGGCCTCACCGTAGGCTGCGCCCGCTGCCACAATCATAAGTACGATCCCATTCCCCAGCGTGATTATTACCGCCTCGCGGCCATCCTCGAAACCGCCTACGATCCGTACGACTGGCTGCCGCCCAAGAATCGCGAATTCCCGGTAGCCGCCCTGGACGAGATCCAGGACTGGGAACAGCACAATGCGCCCATCGACGCTGAAATCGCCGGACTGGAAAAAACGCTGGCCGAGTTGAAGAAAGCCGAGGCGGACAAGAAACGCGCCGGCAGCGTCCAGGCGGAAATCAACCGCCTCAAGGGCAAGCTGAAGCCAAAGCCGCACGTGCGCGTGCTGATGGACACCGGTGGCGAGCCCTCAGCCTTCTATCTTCTGCGGCGCGGAGATCCGCTGATGCCCGGCGAGTACGTCACTCCCGGAGTGCCCTCGGTTCTCAAGGCCGGCCTCGAGCCCTATCGCGTCGAGCCGCCCTGGCCGGGCAGCCCTTCGAGCGGGCGTCGATTGGCATTGGCGCGCTGGCTGACCCAGCCCAACCATCCGCTGACGGCGCGTGTCGCGGTGAATCATCTCTGGCTGCGCCATTTCGGACGCGGCCTGGTCGCCAGCCCGTCCAACTTCGGCCGCTCCGGCGCGCCTCCTTCGCATCCCGAACTGCTCGACTGGCTGGCCACCGAATTCGTCCGCCAGGGCTGGAGCCTGAAAGCCATGCACCGCCTGATGCTGACTTCGGCTGCCTACCGCCAGGCATCCACGCTGGACGCTCCTCCCGCGGCCGATCCTGACAACACGCTCCTCTCGCGCATGCCTCTGCACCGCATGGACGCCGAATCGCTCTACGATTCCGTGCTGCGCGTCACCGGGCGGCTGGACGCGAAGATGTTCGGCCCGCCCGCCGAAATCGAAGTGAAGCCGGATAAGGAAGTGGTGGTGAAAGGCGACAAAGCCGGTTACCGGCGAGCGATCTACGTGCTGCACCGGCGGCAGACGCCCGTGACCATGTTCGAAGTCTTTGACCAGCCTCCGATGACGCCGAACTGCGTCGAACGGCGTCAATCCAACGTAGCGACCCAGGCGCTCCAGATGATGAACGGCACGCTGCTTTGGGACCACGCGCGCTATCTGGCCGGACGCCTGGTGGACGAAGGCGGCGACGTCGCGGAGCAAGCCTACCGGAGCATTCTTTCGCGTAATCCGTCTCCCGAAGAAGCGCGCGACGCTCAAGCGTCGCTCTCCGAATTCACCCGCATCTGGGAAGAGAAACTGAAATCCGACAATATCGAAGCGCCCGTGGCGCTCACCGCGCGCTGGCAGGCGCTGGCCACGCTTTGTCACACGCTGCTCAATTCCGCAGAGTTCGCCTATGTCGACTGAAACCAAAACCCGCCGCGATTTCTTCAACCGCATCGCCGACGGCCTTCACGGCGCGGCGCTGGCCACTTTGTTCGGCGGCATACCGGCCCGCGCGGAGTCGGCGGCAGACCCCGCCGCGGACCTCACCGCGAAGACGCCGCACTTCCTGCCCAAGGCGAAATCGGTGATCCACCTCTTCATGAACGGCGGGCCCAGCCAGGTGGACCTGTTCGACCCCAAGCCGGCGCTGGAAAAATACGCCGGGAAGGTGCCCTCGCTCGACCTGGCGAACGACATCACGTCGCCCGCGCAGGCCGGAGGCTTGCTGCCTTCGCCCTTCAAATTCGGCCGGCACGGCCGGTGCGGCATGCACGTGGCCGAGATCATGCCGCAGCTTGCGGGATGCGTGGATGACATCGCGCTCATCCGCTCCATGTACGGCGAGCATTTCAATCATGAGCCGGCGCTGTTCCTGATGCACACTGGACGCACCATCCCCTCGCGGCCCTCTCTGGGCGCCTGGGTGTCGTACGGGCTGGGCACTGAAAACCAGAACCTGCCGGCGTACGTCGTGCTCGACGATCCGAAAGGGATGCCCGTCAACGGTATTTCGAACTGGCAGTCGGCCTGGCTGCCTCCGCTCTATCAGGGCACCCGTGTCCGCACCGAAGGGCCGCCGGTGCTGAACCTGGAAGCCCGGCCGGATTGGCCGTCTCCGTTACAGGAAGCCCAGCGACGTTTGCTGCGAAGGATCGATGACGCACACCGCGCCCAGCGTCCCTACCAGCCCGACCTCGACGCGCGAATTTCAGCCTATGAACTGGCCGCGCGCATGCAGTTGGCCGCCACCGATGCGCTGGATATAAGAAAGGAATCGGAAGCCACGCGCGAAGCCTACGGCCTGAACGATCCGCAAACCGCGTCCTACGGCAAGCGCTGTTTGATGGCCCGGCGTCTGGTGGAGCGCGGTGTGCGCTTCGTCCAGCTTTATATCGAAGGGCAGATCTGGGACAACCACGAAAACCTGGAAGGCGGCTTGAAGTACGCGTGCGGCAAGACCGACAAACCCGTGGCGGCGCTGTTGAAAGACTTGAAGCAGCGTGGCCTGTTCGAGTCGACGCTGGTCGCATGGGGCGGCGAATTTGGGCGGCTCCCCTTATCGCAAAACGCGGCCAAGGGAAATCCGGGTGGGCGCGATCACGGCCCGTCAGGCTTTTCGGTGTGGCTGGCCGGCGCCGGCGTCAAAGGCGGGACTACCTACGGCGCCACGGACGATTTTGGACACAAAGCGGTTGAGAATCGCGTCTCGGTCCACGATTTCCACGCCACGGTCCTGCACCTGCTGGGCTTGCGTTTCCGCGACTTGTTCTATGAACGGCACGGCCTACAGGAGCGGTTGACCGACCAGTTCCCGGCGCGAGTCGTGAACGAAATCCTCGCTTGACTTCTATCTCGATGGATCGCTCGCGAATCCCTGCGTGGCAATATCCGTCACGATCGGCGCGATTGTTCTGGGCGGCATGTCCGTCCTGCGGTTCTACCTGGGGCCATCGTGGGTGAGTACGGATCGCCAAGAGCGCGTCTTTGCCGCCTTCAAAATCGCATACGTAGCGCTCTTCGCCGGATTGCCGGTCATCGAGTATATGATCGCCGCCGCGATCGCAAGAGCCATCTATCCGGAGTTGAAAACCGCTACTGCGATCGGCTTTCTTGGTAGTCGCGGCAGCTGACTGATTCCCTGGGCGATCGCTCTGGCGATTGTTTTGCCCCGCCTGGTCGCCAGAAACGCGAGACAGGCGCCGCGCTAACTAACTCAGCGCAGCCAGCGATCCAGATTCTCGCGCACGAAATCGTCGTCGTTAAGATGCGGATACGCCCGATAAACCCGGTCGATCTCTTCCATCTGCCCGGGCGACAGCTCCTCGGCCGGATTCAGACACCAGCGGCCTTCGAGCAAACCCTGCCGGCGCAGCACCTCTTGGATGCCGGCGATGCATCCGTGAAACAGGTTGGCGACATCGAAGAACGCCGCGTTTGAATCCGTGACCTCGATGGCTAGCGTCAGCCACTCCGGCGACACCGCGCGCGCATGCGCGCGTTCCAGCAGCTCCACCGCCCGCTTCGTCCACACCGCCCAATGCCCCAGCAGCCCGCCCGCGATGCGCAGAGTCGTACCGCCGAAGCGGTGCGGCGTCAGCAGGTCCAGAACGATGTTGTCGTCGTTGCCGGTGTAGAGCGCAATCTCGCCCGCGCGGCCGGAGTCGGCCACGGCGCGGATCACGTCCAGCGTCTGATAGCGATTGAACGGCGCCATTTTGACCGCCACGACATTCGGGATCTCGGCGAACGCTCGCCAGAATTCGTACGGCAGCACACGACCGCCGACGGCGGGCTGCAAGTAGAAGCCGAACACGGGAATCACGTCCGCCACGGCGCGCGCGTGAGCCAGTAGCTCGGGCACCGTCGCGTCGCGAAGCGCGCCCAGACTGAGCAGCCCCGCCTGGTATCCGAGCCGTGCCGCCAGCTCGGCCTCGCACACAGCCTGCGCCGTCGGACCCACCACACCCGCGATCCGGATCGCGTCCGTGCCCTGCATCTCCTCGGCGGCCAGCCCCAGCACCGGCTCCAGCAACCCGTACCGCGGCTCGCGGATCTCGAACTGCGTCGTGTGGACCCCTACCGCGACGCCGCCCGCGCCGGCGGCCAAGTAGTAGCGGGTCAGCGCCCGCTGCCTCCGCTCGTCGAGCTTCCGTTCCGCGGTAAGCGCCAGCGGATGCGCCGGAATTACCACGCCCTTCCGCAGCTTCTCAAGCCAAGGCATCTCTCAGAACTTCCCGTCACGTACTTCGAAATGCGTCGGCTTGGCCAGCGTGCGCCCGCCCATGCCGATCCAGTCCGCCACCCACTCGATCATCTGCTCGAGGGAGACGGACGGGTAGCCGAACAGCCGGTGGCAGCGCGCCGCGTTGTTGAGCAGAGCGGTCGGACCCTCGTGGCCTTCCAGCATCGGCTCGATGCCGAAACGCGCGCCGAAACGCTGGGCGATCCAGCGCACCGAAGCCGTCTCCGGCCCGGTCAGATTCAGAATCGCCGGCGGAGAAGAGCAGATGGAAAACGCCCGTAGGCAGACCGAATTCGCGTCGCCCTGCCAGATGACGTTGACGTGGCCCATGGCAAGATCCACCGGACGCCGCTCGAACACCGCGTTGCCGATGTCCAGCAGCACGCCGTAGCGCAGATCGATGGCGTAGTTCAGACGCAAAATCGTCACCGGCGTTCCGTAGCGGCTGGAGCCGTATTCGAACATGCGCTCCCGCCCCAGCGCGGAGATCGCATATTCTCCGACCGGGGCGGGCGGCGTCTGCTCCGTGGCGCCGCCATGCGTCAGCGGCATCAGCGGGTAGACGTTGCCCGAGGAGAACGCCACGATGTTGGAATGGCGATAGCGTTCGGCGATCAGCCCGGGGACGAAGACGTTCATCGCCCAGGTCAGGTGCTCGGCGCCGGTCGAGCCAAACTTCCGGCCGGTCATGAAAATCACGTTGGGGATGTCCGGCAGTTGCTCGATGGCGTTCTGATCGGAGAGGTCGGCGGCGATGGTCTCGACGCCCGAATCCTCGAGCAAACGCCGCGCCTCCGGCTCAGAGAAGCGCGACACGCCGAAAATGCGCTTCTTCACGCCCGCTTTGTCGCAGGCCCGACGGGTGCGGCGCGCGAGGCTGGGGCCCATCTTGCCCGCCACGCCTAAAAGCAGCAGGTCGCCGTCCAGAGCGGCCATAGCCGCGGCGTCCGCATCCGACGGCGTCGCCAGCAGGTCTTCCAAATCCAATTCGTGTGCGATCACCGTTTGTATCCGATCTTGCGCAGAAAATCGCGGCGGGCGCCCGCGGCGGTTTCGTCCTCGGTCCCCTTGGGCGGCGCGCCGTCGATGACCCCGAGGATGCCGCGCCCCAGCTCGCTTTCCGCCACGATCACCTCCACCGGGTTGGCCGTGGCGCAGAAAATGTTGCACACTTCGGGCACATCCTTGATGCGTCCGAGCACGTTGATCGGGAAGCCGGACAGCATCGCCACCACGAACGTGTGGCCGGCGCCGATGGCGCGCGCGTTGCGAACGGCCAGCTCCTTCAGCACCGCGTCGTTGCCGTCGGCGCGCGTCAGGCATGGCCCCGAGGCTTCGTTGAAGGCGACGCCGAACTTCATCTGCGGCACCGTGTTGACGATGGCCTCGTAGATGTCCTCGACCGTCTTGATGAAATGCGACTGGCCGACAATAACGTTGCCGCCTTCGGGAATTTCGAGAGCTACTGAATGGAGTTTCATCGTGCGTTAAGGTGTCTGCAAAACGCGCCGCCAGTTCTTTCCCACCTGGATCAGAAGCTCTCCCCCGTTGGCGGCGATGGAAAGCTCTTTGACGCGCTCGCCGTTGATCTCGACGGCGCCGGCCTTGATCTTGCGCGTGGCGTCGCTCACCGATTCCGCCAGGCCCACTCGGGCAAGCAGCTTGTCGACGCGGATGCCGCCGTCCTTAAGCACCCCTTCGGGCAGCGCGACCTGCGGCACCTCGGCGGGGACCTCCTTTCGCCGCACCACGCGGTTGAACTCTTCGGCGGCGCGGGCGGCGTCCTCGGCGGAGTGGAAATCGGTGACGATCATGCGGCCCAGCGCGCTCTTGGCTTCCATCGGATGCCGCTCGCCGGACTGCACGCTTTGCCGGAGTGCGGCGATGTCGCCCACGCTCAGATCGGTCAGCAGCTCGTAGTAGCGGTACATCAGGTCGTCGGAGATCTGCATCACCTTGCGGAACATCGTCTCCGGCGGCTCGGTGATGCCGATGTAGTTGCCCTTGGACTTGGACATCTTTTCCACGCCATCCAGGCCTTCGAGCAACGGCGTGGTGGCGATGATCTGCGGGGCCTGACCGTAGTCGCGCTGAAGTTCCCGGCCCACCAGCAGATTGAATTTCTGGTCCGTGCCTCCGAGTTCGACGTCGCATTCAAGCGCCACCGAGTCGTAGCCTTGCGCCAGTGGATACAGGAACTCGTGGATAGAGATTGGCGTTCCTTCCTTGTAGCGCTTGGAGAATTCGTCGCGCTCCAGCATGCGCGCCACGGTGTAGCGGGAGCACAGGCGGATCACGTCCTCGAAGCTTAGCGCTCCCAGCCACTGGCTGTTGAAGCGGACTTCGGTCTTTTCCGGATCCAGGATCTTGAACACCTGCGCCTTGTACGTTTCGGCGTTGCGCTCGATCTCTTCGCCGCTCAGCGCGGGCCGTGTGACGTTGCGGCCAGTGGGATCGCCGATCCGGCCGGTCATGTCGCCGATCATGAAGATGACGGTGTGGCCGAGATCCTGAAAGTGCTTCATCTTTCGCAGCACCACCGTGTGGCCCAGATGCAGATCGGGCGCGGTGGGGTCGAAGCCCACTTTGACGCGGAGCGGGCGTCCCAGCTTCAGCCGATCGTGCAAATCCTCTTCGCGGATGATCTCGGCGAACCCTTTCTTCAAGTAAGCGAGCTGTTCGTCGAGGGAAAGATTGGTCACTCGTTCTATTTTACTTGCGCGGCGCGTAGTCTGGCCGGCTTCAGGGTCCAGGCTTGCAGGCGCGCCAGCTCATGCAGGTTAGGCGCGCTGAAACCTTTTGCGTGGATCGCCCAGTCGAACGTGCGCGTCGAATCGGTGGCGATGTACTTCTCCGCTTCCACCGCGCTACGCCGAACCGCGACCGAATCGCCGGACCCACTGTCCGCGGCAAGCGTAGCGGCGAAATCGGCCGGCGAAAGCGTCGCCGACCCGACCCACACCTGCGACGGAATGCGGCTGCGCGCGGTGATGTAGCCCGCGACGTCGGCCTTGGTGCGGTCGAACAGCCAGCGTGGGATGTCCGGCTTCGAGTAGGTGGAGGCGTACCGCGCCGCCGGTCCCTCGATCACGCGGGGGCTGAGCCCGAGAAGGATCTGCAGCAATTCAGCCGCGCTCAGCGCGCCGTCGGGTCCTTCGAGGTAACTGATCCTTTCGGCCAGGTGATGCGCCGCGACGTCGCGCGTTACGGGACGGCCGACCTGCGGCTCGTAAAGCCGGTCCAGCTCCCGGGCCGTGACGAATTTCACGCCGGCGACGGCGCGGGCGTGATCGATGAAGTCGAAGAAGACCTTGAATACGCGCTCGGTATCCTCGGGGGTGCGGCGCTTGGGCTTGACCCATTCCTCCTTGCGCCGGCTCTCGCCGCGAGGGAAGTTGGCGGCGTCCCAGAACTCGGTGGTGACGAACTCAGTCGGGTGGTAGTAGATGCTGATCAGCCCGCCGCCGCGCTTCCGCAGCTCCTCCACGTCTCCATCGAATTTCTTCAGCGTGTCGCCCAGCGGGTCCTCCGGCTTCAGCGACGCGCGCAGGACGAAGCGCCCCATCGAGAAGACGTGCAGCATGCCTCCGAACCAGAAAGGCTGCTCGTTCAGCCCGACGTGCGAGCCTTCGTCGAGATAGACCGGGACGCCCATGCGCAGCAGCGCGCGATAGCTTTGCGGACCCCAGGAGCTGCCCGGCTGGCCGTAGCAGCTTGGTATGACGCCGAAGATGCGCCGGATGTCCCGAATGCCCTGGCCTTCGCGGCGCTCGAACTCTTCCGCGCCCTCCAGCCACCCCAGGTCGCGCAGATAGACCGCCGGCGCGGGCTGTTGGGAATGTGTCTCGGCGTGATAGCCGATGTCGTGACGCGAGAGCGCCCGGATCACATCCGTGCGGCGGCGCGATTCCAGCACGCGCGCCTTCTCGCCCACCACTTTGAAGGTGGCTCGTATCCCGCGGCTGGTCAATTCGCGCGCCAGCCGCAGCGCGGCTTCATCGGCTGCCGGCTCCACGTAATCTTCGGTATCGAACCACAACACGACGTGGACCGGCGTCTCCGCCGGCAGCGCAACGCACAAAACAAGAAAAGCAAAAATGACCCGAGCCATCACGCCATCCTACCGCAGGTGGGGTGGGCTTCAGCCTGCCGGCGCCTCAAGCGCTCAGACACTCGTCACTTCCTCTTCAGCTCGATCCAACTCGTCAGTGCATTCCCCGCCCGACGCCCCGGACTGCTGATCGCCGTGGCCGCGCCATTCAGGGTATCGCCGCGAAGCATCACATCCAGCGCAATGAAGTGCGGCCGGCGCCCGGCGTCTTCCGTGCCGATCTCGCCTGCAAAGCGTCCCGTAAGATTCCCGTCCTCGAAGCGGACGTCGTTGAGCAGGGTCTTGAGCTGGCCTGCGGCCTCGACGTGAATGTCGCCCGAGGCCGCGATCCTCAAGGTCAACGGCAATTCCCGGGCGTGAGTTTCGATGCGCCCGCTCCACTCGCCGGTGAGCTCCGCCGGAAGCGTAACCGGCTCACTCCTGGCTTCGGAAGCCGGCTGCGGCGGCGCCTTGTAACCCGGAAGCACCACGGCCGCGATCTCGTCGGTAATGCGCGCCGGCAGCGGGCTGGACGAGTTGGCCAGCGCAACGATAGCAATTTTCTCCGAAGGAATCAGCAGCAGCAGCGTCGCGACGCCGCCCATGCTCCCTGAGTGATTAACTGTCTTGTACCCGCCGCGATCCTGGACGAACCAGCCGGCGCCGTACCCTCGCGGACCTCCCAGGCTGGGGCCCTTCGCAGTGGCCCGCTGCATCTCGTCGATTGTCTCGTCGCGCAAAATCGCCTTCTGATCGGGCAGGTGCGCCTTGAGATGGAACATGCCGAAGCGCACCAGGTCGTGCGCGCTTGAATACAGTGCCGAAGCGCCCGGATGATCGAAGCCGTAGAACGGAATCGCCAGGCCGTCCGGCCCGTAGCGCACGGCCTGCTGCTTTTCCAGGCCTGGCGGGATGTCCACCGCCGTGTGTGTGAGGCCCAGCGGAACGAAGACTTCCTCGCGCATGAAATCCTGGTAGGGCTTGCCCGAGACTCGCGAGATAAGATAGTCGAGGATGCCGAAACCGATATTCGAATACTGGTAGTGCTCGCCCGGCGGCCGCACCACGATGCCGTAGCGGCGGATGGTCTCTTCCATCGGCGGCTTGCGGGCTGGTTCGTCCGCGTAGAAGAACTGGTAGTGAAGCGGCAGGCCGGAGGTGTGGTTGGCCACACGCCGGACAGTCGCCTGGGCAGCGTCGCCAGTCTTGGCGGTGAGCTTTGCGGTGCCCAGGTAGCGGTTGATCGGCTGGTCGAGGTCGATCCGCCCGGACTGGCGCAGCAGCATGACGCCGGTGGCCGTGATCGGCTTTGAGATGGAGGCCAGCGAGTACGGCGTGTGCGCGGTGGCCGGTACGCGGTTCTCTTTGTCGGCCCAGCCGAAACCTTCCTCCCAGAGGATTTTCCCGTCTCTGGCGGCGGCGACGGCGAGGGACGGGGTTCCGGTTTCGACAAGCTGGCGGCGGATGGAAGCGCTGACGGTCTCGAAGGATTGGGCGCCGGCTAGAAATGGGATGAGAAAAGCGGAAAAGAGTCGCATAGGCAAAACACAGGCGAGAACGCTTCTGCCACCAAGGGCGGGAACGCCCGTCCCACTAAGCTACAATTTGTCCTGAATGTTCAGCAAGGTGCTGGTGGCAAACCGCGGGGAGATCGCCGTCCGTGTGATCCGGGCTCTGCGGGAGATGGGAATCCGCTCCGTGGCCGTCTATTCCGACGCCGACCGCGGCGCGCTTCACGTGCGCATGGCCGACGAAGCGGCTCACATCGGTCCTTCGCCCTCCGCGGAAAGCTATCTTCGGATGGACAGGATCATCGAGGCCGCGGCGCGCCACAGCGCGGAGGCAATTCATCCCGGCTACGGCTTCCTCAGCGAGAACGCCGGCTTCGCCGACGCGTGCGAGGCTGCAAAGATCGTGTTCATCGGACCGCCCGCCGAAGCGATTCGCAAGATGGGATCGAAGACCGAAGCGCGCCGAGTGGCGAAAAGCGCCGGAGCTCCAGTAGTGCCCGGAACCGATCGCGGCGTCGCCGATCTGGACGAGGCGCGAAGCGTCGCCGCGGCCTGCGGCTACCCAGTGATGCTGAAAGCGTCGGCCGGCGGTGGCGGCAAAGGCATGCGCCGCGTGGACTCCGAAGCCGCGCTCGCCACGGCCCTTCGCGACGCGTCGAGCGAAGCCGAGCGCGCCTTTCGCAACAGTGAGATCTACATCGAAAAGCTGATCGAAAATCCGCGCCATATCGAAATCCAGGTGATCGGTGACCGCTTCGGCAACTTGGTGCACCTGGGCGAGCGCGAGTGCTCCGTCCAGCGCCGGCACCAGAAAGTCATCGAAGAGTGCCCGTCTCCGCTCGTGGCGGCACATCCGGAGATGCGGTCGCGAATGGGCGAGGCTGCGCTGCGGGCGGCGCGCGCCGCGGGGTACCAGAACGCCGGGACAGTAGAGTTTCTGGTGGACCGCGACCGCAATTTCTATTTCCTCGAAATGAACACGCGCCTGCAGGTGGAGCATCCCGTTACCGAGCTGGTGACGGGACTGGACCTGGTGAGCTTGCAGATTCTCGTAGCCGCGGGCGAGCCGCTGCCTTTCAAGCAGGAGGATGTCGCCTGGCGCGGTTGGGCCCTGGAGTGCCGCGTCTACGCTGAAGACCCGGACAACCAGTTCTTTCCTTCTCCCGGCCGCATCGATCATCTGACCCGGCCCGCCGGACCGGGCGTGCGCCTGGACTCCGGTGTGTATGAAGGCTTCACCGTGCCCATCGATTACGACCCTCTGCTGGCCAAGCTGGCCGTTTGGGCCGGGTCGCGCGAGGAAGCCATCCGGCGGATGGTCCGGGCCGTGGACGAATACGTGATCGTGGGAATCAAAACCAACCTCGGATTCTTCCGCGAGGTGCTGGACGATCCGGAATTTGCCGCGGCACGGCTCGATACCGGATTCATAGAGCGCTGGGCCGCGCGGCGTCCCCAGCGCGAGGCCCCGCCCGAAGAGCTGCTCGCCGTGGCCGCGTTGGTGGCGGCGTTGGACGCTCGAACAAGTTCGCCGCCCGCGCCGGCCGTGGAACGCTCAAGCATTTGGCTGACCGAAGGACGGGAGCGCCTTCTGCGATGAGGACGGCACTGCGGCGTCACCGAGCCACGACTGTAAAGGAATGGCTCTCCCCCCACGGGCGGCCCACGCAATGAAAACCGCATTGCGCATACAAAACCGCGATTCCCACATCGAATGGGATCAGGACGGCGAAACCTTCCGCTTCCGCTTCGAGTCTGAAGAAGAGAGGACCGCGCAGGTCCTGGAGGTGGAGTTGCGTACGTACTCCGTCCTGATCGGCGGTAGGAGCTACGAAGCCAAAACGGAGCGGCGCGCAGATGGAATGTTCATCGTGATCAGCGGGTGGCGCATCCGCGTGGAAGTCACCGACGCCCGCCAGTGGAACGGCCGGCGAAAGAGCGGCCTGGCCAGCGGCCGCGAAGAGATCTCGGCGCCGATGCCGGGGAAATTGGTGCGGGTGCTCGTGGCCCAGGGTGACCGCGTGGAAGCGCAGCAAGGCATCGCGGTAGTGGAAGCGATGAAGATGCAGAATGAGTTGAAGTGCACTCGCGCCGGCACTGTGTCGCGCGTCGCCGTGGCGGCAGGCGCCACGGTGAATCCGGGCGAAGTGCTGGTCGTGATCGAATAGGTAGGAAGCATGGTTTGCGAGAAATGCGGCGGCACCGGGTGGAGGATCATCGAGCGCGACGGCGTGTCCGGAGCGGAACGCTGCGACTGCGTCGTCGAAGAGCGCCAAAAGCATATCGAGGAGCACTCCGGGATTCCCCCGCTGTACCGCAATGCCTCCTTCGACAACTTTAAGCTGCCCGAGGATAATCCGCCGGCAAGACGCGCCCTGGCAGACGTCATGCTCACCGTCCGCTCCTTCGCCAGAGAGCACCCGAGCAAGACCCGTCCCGGGCTACTGCTCACCGGCGAACCGGGCACGGGCAAGACGCACCTAGCCGTGGCTGCGCTGCGCATTCTGATTTCACGCGGTTTTGAAGGCACTTTCCACGATTACCAGACGCTGCTGGAGCGCATCCGGGCCGGATACGACAAGAACGCCGGGGCCAGCGCGCGGGAGGCGTACCTCTACGCGATGGAGGCCCCGCTGCTGCTGCTGGACGACCTGGGCGCGCAACGCATGACGGAGTGGGTGGAGGACACCGTGACCTCCATCATCACCCACCGCTGCAACAACAATCTGCCGCTCATCGCGACCACCAATCTTCCGGACGAGGAGGCGGGCGACGCGATGGTGACGCGCGACGCCGATTCGCCGGCGAAAGCGTATGTCCGCGTGTCGCTGGCTCAGCGCATCGGCGACCGCGCCCGCTCGCGCCTGTTCGAGATGTGCAAAGTGGTGCGTATGCCGCAGGTGGAGGACTACCGCCTGCGTAAGGCTGGGCGAGGCTGACGTGGCGCAACGTGGCGCAGACAGCCGTGTCTGCCACTCCGAGGCTTTGCCCGGCTTTCTTCGATCGATATCAGCGGTAGCCATCCGCGGTCTGTTACTGTTAGCCTCGCTCACCGCGAGCGCGCTGGCGGCGGACTTCGTCCACGCCGTAGAGTTTCCCTACGCCGAATTTCCCCGGCCGCTGTGGGAGCGTGAGCTTGTCTGGCTCAAAAATGTCGGGGTGCGGACGGTCGTCTTCAGCATCCCGGCGCACGCCGCCCCTGGCGACCCGCGCGCCGACCTACCCGGCTTTCTGCGCCTCCTGCGGCAACTCGGGATGCGTGCCTGGATTCGAGGCATACCGAAAGAACTCGCCGCCAGCCTGGAAATACAGTCGGAAAAGCACGGCGGGCCGATCGCGTATGTCGAAGGCGGCGGATCGGACGCGCCCGCGCCGCCGGGGCCGGTAGTCAGAATCTCCGCGGTCGATTCCAATGCGCTGCTCAAGAGCCGCGAGGCGCTGGCGCGGGCCCCCGGTTCACTGGTTTGGACCGACGTTGAGGACACGCTCGCCGCCGGATTTCACTCCGGCGCAGTCTCCTTCAGCGGTGACGAGCGCCCCGCGGCCTCGGTGCTGCGCCGCAGCGTCGCTCTGCTGAAAATCTGGGGCCCGGCCCTTCCACCAATGCGGCAGCGTCACGAATTCAAAGGCGGAATTCCGGCGGTGCAGATTTCCGTAGCGGCCGCGGCGCGCGGACCTTCCGCGGTGTCGGTATCGAATCCGGCCGGCGTGGACTGGCACGGCGACGTCACGGGATACGATGCCGGCGCGCGCCGCAAGCTCGTCATCCCCGGCGTGTCGGTTCCGGCAGGCGACACAATGTGGCTGCCCGTGAATATTCCCTTGGCCGCCGGCGGCTTCTGCGAGGATTGGGCGGCGCTGGCTCCGCAGGACCGCATCGTTTATGCGACGGCGGAATTGAACGGCGTGGAGTACGAGAACGGTATTCTGGCGCTGGAGTTCGCCGCGCCGGCTTCCGGCGCCGTCGTTCTCCAGCTTTCGCGAAGGCCCACTGGGCCGCTGCTCGCCGGAGGCAAGCCAACCGATTTCGAATGGGACGAGGAACAGCACACCATCCGGCTGCCCATCCCGGCGGGAAAAGCTCCGCTCTACCGCGTGCGAATCGGCCTGGCCCTGGAGCCCCCCGAGCAGTCCGGCTTCTTCGCCGATCCCGCGCAGCGGCTGATTTTGGGACAGACCACGATCGTCCCGGCCGCGTTTTCGTCGGAAGAGTTGGCGGCCCGCGCGCGGCTGATCGCTCCGCCGAACTATCGCTCGCGCGCCATCGTGAAATCTCCGCTGGAGATCGAATATGAGGTTACCCCGCCGGTCGATGCCGCGCATGGCGAATTCGTGCGCCTCGCGCTCGAAGCCGACGGCGTCCATTTGGCTCACGGCCGCATGCAGGTGATGCGCCCGGCGTCCCTTCGCCTGCTAGACGCGCCGCCGCTGCATTTTGGCATGCGATCAGCCCTCGCGCTGGAGCCCGCCGTAATCGCGGTCGACCCCAGGGCTGGGCGCGCACTTCGAGTGCTCATCCGCAATAATTCCCCAGGCATCCAGAACTTCATCCTGGCGGCGTCGGGCGACGGAGTCACCTTCTCACCCCCTCGGACGGAGATCAGCGTCGCGGCGAAGGCCGAGCGCGAAGTTTCGCTGCGGATCTTTATAGAAAATACGGCTGCCGGCACAGAAAATAGGGTTGCCGACGGTTCGGCCGAAGAAGGATCGGCTGGGCTCCGCGACGCCCGCCTGCGCCTCAGCGGCGCGGCCGCGGCGGAGCTTGCCGTCCGCTTGCTGCCCTTGCGGCGCGGTGAAACCGCCGTTTATTCGCTCGACCGCGACGGCGACGGCGTGCCGGACTGGATACTGGAGAACTCGCAGACGCGCGCCACCTTCTCCGGCTCCGACGCCCGCTGGTTGGAGTGGGTGTGGAAGGATGGCGAGATCAACCTGCTGCCCGAAAGCGGCGCCCTAGCCATGCACGGAGCGACCACTGTCCGGCCCATCGCCGGCGGCATTGAGGTGGCGGGAGTTCGGGTGCGCCGCACGATCCGGCTCGGCGATACGCTGGACATCGCCCAGGAAGGCGGCCTCGCTCTGGATGGACTGAGACCGGACAGCCGCGACGGCTTGGCTTTCGGCATCGAAAAGGCGTCGCCGGACCGGACGATCTTCTCGCTGCGGCGCGGAAAATAGCCCTGCTAGAATGGCCCGAGGAGTCAAACCATGGAAGTGAATCGCCGGCTCTTTCTTTCCCTTCTTCCAGCCCCGCTGTTTGCCGTGGACGAAGGCGAATTCGTCTCCCTTTTCGACGGCCGGACGCTCGAAGGCTGGTCCATCCGCGAAGGGCCTGCGTCGGCATTCTACGTAAACGACGGCGCCATAGTGGTTCACCCCGGCGCCAACTTCCCCACCTGGCTGCGGTCAGCCAGGCAATATGAGAATTTCGATTTTCGCTGCGAGTTTTTCCTCAAAGGCTGGATGAATTCCGGCATTTTCCTGCACGCCCCGGAACACGGGCGCAACACATGGATCGGAATGAAGCTGAACCTCTTCCACAAACACGACACGGTGATGCGGCCGGAATCGATGGGCGCGATATTCCCCCTGGTTCCCCCCAAGGCGATCAACGTTCGCAATCGCGGCGAGTGGAACGACGTGCGGATCCTGATGGATTGGCCGCGGCTGCAGGTTTGGATGAATGGCGAAGCCGTGCAGGATCTGGACGTGGAGAGCGTACCCGACCTGCGCTACCGGCTGCGCCGCGGGTACATTGGCTTCGAGTCGCTCTCCTACCCCATCCGCTTCCGGAATATTCGCATCAGGGAACTCCCCGCCAAGGAGCAATGGGACGCGCTCTATGAGCGGCCCGAGGACTTGGGCAAATGGGAGGTGGTGGAAGGCAATGCCAAGTGGGAGACGCTGGGCGCCATCCTGCGAAGCGACGGGCTCGGGCACCTCGGAACGAAGGAACGGTATCGCGACTTTGAGCTCGATCTGTACATGCGCGCCAGCCGCTGGTCCAATGGCGGCGTCCTGTTCCGCGCTGACGGCGCCGGCGAGAGCCGCCACTACGAAATCCAGGTCCACGACGTGGAAGGCGCGGTCTACCCGACCGGCTCATTGTACGGCTACAAGCGCGCTCTCTATCCGCACATCGATCCGGAAAAGTGGTTCCTGATGCAATTGCGCGTCAAGGACCGCCAGTGCATCGTGCGCATCAACGGCGAGAACGTCGTGGAGTACGATCAACTCGAGAATCTCGATCCCGGTCGCATTCTCCTGCAAGCGCATGAAACCGGCAAGTGGATTGAGTACAAGCAGATTCGCATCAAAAGACTGTAGCAGCCCGAGAGGGCGGAGAGGTATTTGCCCGTCACGGTTTGATCAGTACCTGACCCACACAGTGACGCCTGCACCGCGCCTGATGCGATGTGATTGGACCCGCTGGTTCCGGCCTTCCCCTGAATCTTAGTCGGCTAATCGTCGTCGGTTCCCAGACCCCCTCAGCATGTCGTTGGATTGCTTGGGCCCGGCGTGCATAAAATTCTATGCACGCATCGGTTCATTCCGTCAGGGGCGAGGCCAGCACGGGCGCGAACCGTGGTCCGACGGTGACGATCGCTCGCAGTCGGTCCATCAAGCGGTGGAAAATCCCCTGCTCGGCGTAATGGTCG
>JACXTT010002782.1_pt1 | contig 27426 bp, 23 predicted proteins | sample 9270951 | NCBI WGS metagenome assembly JACXTT01 (sample SAMN15532306, study PRJNA645909) | rock metagenome | isolation source: weathered quartz diorite | place: Puerto Rico | collected 2017-06-21 | reverse complement strand
TCATGAAGCCCGTTACGCCCAGTGGCGTGCTGGCCGCCGTTATCGGCGCCGCCGCTTCTCCGCGCACCGAGATCACCAAAAAGATCTGGGACTACATCAAGAAGAACAAACTTCAAGATGCCGTCAACAAGCGCATGATCAATGCCGACGACAAGCTCAAGGCCGTATTCGGTGGCAAGAAATCCGTTTCGATGTTCGAGATGACCAAATACGTTTCGGACCATCTCGATGGCACGAATGGCGGCGGCCCCCGAATTGCCAAAAAGTAAGCTCAGAGGAGTTGCGTCATGCTGCTAAAAGATGCCCGAGGCTTTCAGGAATATTTCACAGGCAAGGCAAGCGATGTAGCTCGCCAACTCGCATTCGCCGGGATCGCCACCATCTGGCTCTTACGTGTAGGCGAAAAAACGGGTGGCATTCCATTTTCCGGCGCACTCTTGTGGCCTTTGCTCCTCTTCGTTGCTGCGCTAGCCAGCGATTTGTTGCAATACGTTTATGCAGGTACCGCGTGGTCCATTTTCCACCGAACGAAGGAGAAAGAGCTTAAACCGGAGGAACTAGGAACAAAAGAATTTCTCGCGCCCAGGGAAATCAATTGGCCGACTAATTTTTTTTACTACCTGAAATTAGTCTTGACCGTGTGCGCGTTCTTTCCTTTGCTGACCTACATTTACAGTCGTATTTGACGTTTAGCCCGCCGCCGGGTCGGCCAGGCTCGCCACATCGGCCGCATCAACGAAGGTCAACGATTCGGAATTGACGCAGTGGCGCGTGCCGGTGGGGGCAGGGCCATCGTCGAACACATGGCCAAGATGCCCATCGCAGCGGGCGCAGAGGATTTCCGAGCGGATCATGCCGTGGCTGCGGTCCACGTGGGTTTTGACGTTTTCCTCAGCAATAGCCTGGAAAAAGCTGGGCCAGCCGCTGCGCGAATTGAACTTATGGCTGGACGTAAACAGCGGCAGCCCGCAGCAAATGCAGGCGTAAACCCCGTCGCGCTTGTTATCCAGCAGCGTCCCGCAAAAGGGCGCTTCCGTGCCCTTGCCGCGGGCAATCTGGTATTGCTCACGCGTGAGCTGGGCCTGCCATTCGGCATCCGTTTTCACAACGGCGGTGACTTCGATGGGGCCGACGAGTTGGCCGGCTTGGTTGAAAACTCGGAGCTTCATTGGAAATGCTTTCTGGGGAATCGGTGAGGCCATCTTAGTCGAAAAGGCCGTGGCATACTTACCCTCGCGAATTTGCACCCTCAAGGGAGAAAAACAATGAACCTCTATCTATTGCAGCCCGGCGACCAGCACTTTTGGGGCGGCTCGCCAAGCACCAGTGCTGACGGCAACCTGGGCGACCGGCTGGGCGCTATCTGGCCCGGCACGCTGCCGATCGACGCCAATCAGGCCAGCGTCCCCTGCATGACCCTGCTTTCGGTGCAGCAGGGGATTACATCGCTCAATGCCTCGCAGTCGCTTTCGCCGATTACGGCTTCCAAGGCGGTCAATATTGTTTCGCCGCTGCTGTACGACGCCTGCCTGCGGGCCAACCCACTCGGCCGAGGCAAGCAGCAGCCGACCATATTGTGGATTGCCAGCAAAGCCGCCGACAATTCCGCCCACCTGATGTGCATACAACTGCGCGACGCCATCGTCAGCGACGTCACCATGCAAGCCGGGTCCGATGGCGTGCCGACTGAGGTGTTCCGGTTCACCTACACCGAAGTGCTGTGGACCGCCTCGTCGCAGAACAACGTGGGCAGAAGCTTCGGCAATATTTCGGCGGGGTGGAGCAGTATCGTCAACAAGCCGATTGGGCAATTTACGGATTGATGCGCAAATTAAATTGGCCAAGTCGACTATTTCTCGAAAAATAGTCGATCCCGGTCTTTTTAATTCCGATGGCGCGTGCCGGTGGGGGCGGGCTGCCGTCAAGCATCTGACCAGGATGTGCGTCGCAGCGCGCAGAGGGTTTCCGTGCGTGTCATACCGTAGCTGCGGTCCTCGTCGGCCTTGACATTTTCTAGGAAAATGACCAGCAAAAAGCCAGGCCAGCCGGTGCGCGAGTTGAACTTGTGGCCGGAGGTAAACAGCGGTAGCCCGCAGCAAATGCAGGCAAAAAACGCCGTCACGCTTGCTATCCAGCAGTGCCCTGTACACGGGCACTTCCGCGCCCTTTAATCTCACCCTGGAAAAGGCGTTGCCAATATGTCCCGCATATTTTGTGGGGATATTCAACATTTCCTACCCGCATAGGTAGGTTACAAATGGTTGAACCAAGAGTATGAATGCAAGAAGTCGTTTTTATGCTCTCGGACACGGCGTCCAAAGAAGAGGCCGGAGCAATTGCGGCGAAAAAAGGGAGAGGACTTATGAATCCGGATTGGACCGTTTTTTTAAAACCCGGCATGCAATCATCAGGCAAGTGTCTTATGGCTGCCGGCATTTTCTTGGCATTGCTAGCCGGCTGCGCCACACCCGGCGCACCCGGAGGCGACGCCAGCCAAACGCGGGCGGAAGGGGCTGTGGCAGGTGCACTAATTGGGGCATTGCTCGGCAATGCCGCCGGCAACAACCGGCAAGGCACCGTGGTTGGTGCAGCTATTGGCGGTCTGCTAGGCGCTGTAGCCGGAGACAAAGTTGCCACCAAGAAAGCCGAATATGCGCAACGCGAAGACCAGTTGCTTGCCGCTGCTGCGGAAGCGCGGCAGGTTGCGCAACAGACAAAGGAATATAACGAGCGCCTCCGTAAGGACATCGCCCAACTGGAGAAAACGGAGCAAAGACTTCGTAACGAGACCATGACCGCCCAAGCCAGACAGCAAGCCGTCACTGCCAACCGCGAGAAAATCGCAAGCCTTTTGCAGCAGACCGACCGAAATCTTGTCGATGTCCGAAAACGCATTGCCGCACAACAGGCCATGATTCAGGCGGAACAACAGCAGCCCATGCCTTCCGCAAATATCGTGCAGGTGGCAAGCGGCGTGCAAGACATGCAGATCCAGGAACGCAATCTCGAGCGCGCGCTGGCACAGTTACGACTTATAGACAGCCGCAGAGCTTACTGATGTACGGGAAATAGACATGAAAAAATATTTCTGTAGCCTTTGCATCATTTTGCTTCCATGGGTATTGGGAGCCTGTCAGACCACTGGTGATCCGCGGCAGGGCGGGCTATTTGGATGGAGCGAAGACAAGGCGCGAGACAGACAAAGGGGCCTGCAGCAAGAACTGAATGACAGTACCAGGGCAGCCGAGCAGGAAAAAGCTAAAACGGCGGAAGCTCAAAGCCGCCAAAGCGCACTGCAAACGGAAGTCAATCGTCTGCAAGGGCAACTCGAGAAAATGCTGGATGAAAACCAGCATTTGGAGGCAGAGTTGAGCGCAATGCTGCGAACCAAACAGCTTAAATCTGAAGATTTAATGCGCGCGCGTGCGCATCTGGCGGAGAACGAGCGCGTTCGCAAAGCGGCCCGGGATGCTGCCAAAAACGGCCAAACCAAGCCGCTTGCGGCCGTAAGCCTGGTGGAGCAGCAGAACCAACGCCTTCAAAAAGAAATCCTCTTTTTGCTTGAGCGTTGAAATGGCTTGGGGACGTAGAGGGCGGCACTACTGCGTCAATGTAGCGGGCTGCCGTTACGCCCGTGAAGACTTCCCTTACGACGACGCTATTCTTCAACGTGGCGGTGGGCGCTGTATCGGTATCGACGGCGATGGCTGTGGCGCGGAGTTGGCGCATGATGCCGTCGATCTGCGGTTTAGATGGTTGCTGATCGGTGTGGGAGTGGTGGCCTTGCTGGCGGTGGCGGCAAAACCCATGCAGCACACACTTTTCCCGGAGCCCATCACGAACATTGGCTTTGCGTCACAGGAATCGCGCTTAAATGACGCTGCCGCTTTGCTGCCCATCGCCGTTAGGCGCGAGGCTGGGCTCGATCAACGCGTCGTTATTCAATATCAGTCGACCGACGGTACGGCGAAGGCTGGGGAAGACTACGAAGCGGTCAAAGGAGCGCTGACTTTCGAACCCGGCGAGAGCAGCAAGACCGTTTCCGTAACCATCCTGCCGGATCTGCGGCAAAGCAAGGGTGAGCGTTATTTTAGTCTGCTGCTGGATAACGTCGCCGGTTCTCCGAAACATGTTGTTTTTATACAGGAACGCCAGGTGGACCGCAGCGCAGAACTGCAAGCTACGCAGATGGTGCGCGCGGCGTCCGTGGTGGCAAAGGATATCGCCGACCACGTGGTGCGCGTGCGTGTAATTGCCGATCTGATGGCGACGGACCGCCGGGATGGCACCACCTTTCATCAGTACCAGAAGGCGCTGGAGGTCGCACAAGGCAATTTAAGCCGGGCCCGTGAGAGCTATGCGCAGTTTTTCAGAGACATGCAGGCGATGCAGCCACGTATTGTTTTGCAGGCGATGGACAAGGTCAGTGAAGACCTGGATCGCCAGGGCTTCAAGCAGCAATCACAAGCCGCTGCAATCATGAAACGGCAGTTCGGCGAATATCTTTCCAGGCGCACGGTGAATATGGACCAATGGGCTATGGAACTAAGTTCGATTATCCCGGCCGCCTCTGCCGCCAAGGGGACGGGCTCAATCTGATTTTTTATCTCCCGAAGGCTGGTTCGTAATGGGAGGCGCACCCGAGCCACTTTGCGGCCCCTTCAGCAGATTCCTTGTGCTCGATTGAGTTAGGCTGTGCTCGTTGAGCAAATTCGCCATCTCTCCCGCCATCTTTTTCTCCAGAGCAGCTAAATCCTCGCTATCGTTGCCGCTTCTTTCGCGCATCAATTGCTTTTGCAGTTCGAAATTCTCTTTTATCAATGCCACCTTGCCCGACGCAAATTCATCAAATTTCTTTTTATCGAGATCAATTCCTTGCTGCACCCCGGTGCGAAATGATTCGATCCGCATTTGACGCTGGAAAATTAAGGCGTCGGCCTTGTCGTCGTTGTCGCTTAACAGCCCATTGAGGTCTATTGCCAGGCCGAATTCTCGTCCTATCGCCTCCCTGGCCATTTTGCGGATCTCCCCTTCTAATTTCCCGTCGTCCTGGGAGGCAGCGGCAAGTTCAAGCAAATCCCCTTTTTTGCTGAGCTTGCCTTTAATTTCACTGCATACCGCATCACGAACCTCCGATAGTTCAAATTCTACTGCCAAGGATTTTCGAAGACTCGCCGGTAACGGGTCGATAACCTCGCATTCGATCCCCGCATCTTGCGCTCGCCGAAGTAGCTTGCTTGAAGTCCATTGCGAATCTTCGCGATAACCAAAGTCCTTGCTGATGAAACGCTCCCAGCCGTTCTCCCGCATTCCAGTAACCTCGATTCGCCCCTGAATTATCATCAATTCATCGGTTCCTGCCTTTGTTTGGTAAGTAACGGGCGCATTGAACTTTACGGGCTGTCCGCAAATTGCCTTAAAGCGCTTCGCTTCCTCCGTCTCCGACTGTCTGATTGAAATAATTTCAGCGCTGAGTCCGCACTTTGCCAAATTTTCCGTGATCGCTTCAGTAAGTTTTGGAGTTACCTTGTTTTGGAATTCCAGATTAAATTCCATTCGGCTGATGTCCTGCACGACGTCAAAGCAGATTTCGTGAACACGCAGTCGAATGCGCTCCTCAACATCGGCGTCGTCAGGCGAGATGACTCGATCCAGCAATTGAAAATTGCTTACGTTTACCGACAACGCGAGCGCCATATGTACGTGCCCTGCGGAATTCTTCGTTTGGTACTCAAATCTACTCTCTGGCAGGTCGATTCGCATTCCTGCCACGAGCGACAGGGCGGCAATGTCGGGAAAGGTGTGAAAAATATTCAGTTTATAGCCGATACGCTTTGCATCCTCCACTATGCAGCTTTGCATCTCTTTCTGAATGGGATTTTCCTCATTCGAAAATGAGCCGATGACCTCATAATATTTTTTGCCGAATAGGTGCCGTCTTACAGCCTGTGAGATCGATAGACTGATGGCATCCTGCACGGCCTTCACCGTTTCCAGGTTCGCCTTTCCATAATTTTGATAATTATCAAATTCCAGCTGCGCATTCGTGATCACTTCGCGTGCAACTTTGCTATCCGCTAGTGTAAAAGAGTCTCTCTGCTCCTTGATTTCCACCAGCAAAGGGGGCAGGTTTAGCAATTTGAAGCCAATTCGAAAGGGCAGATTGCCTATTGCCCCCCCGACTTTCCTGGAAATTTCCTGGTTCATGTCCTCCGATTCGCCGACACCTACACTTGACGCTTTAAACATGGCCAATAGGTTCTTGTTGCCGGCTTTATGTACTCGATAATGATTTTGCATCTCTTCATGCAGTGCCTGGCCTATCAGCGCGCGCAGCGCAGCCTCGACTCCATCGCGTTGATGCAGCGCGGAGGTCAGTTTGAAGGCTTCCTTCTCGTCGCGCGCATGCAGTTCAAAGGTTGCCAGGAAGTCCAAGGCTATGGCGCTCGTACCCTCCGCCCAATGGAACTCCCAAGAATCCACCACCAAGGGGGTAGCAAGCTTCTTAACAAAATAGTGGGTTTCGTCTGCGCTGCTACCGAGAAATGAGAGAGCACGGCGCTTGTGGATTTCGATGCCATTTTTCCGGGAATGGACAAATCGGTAGCCATCGCCGTTTACGGCCTCTGAAAAAGAGGCCGGATTAATCGTCCTAATCAGTTTGTCGAGCTGGTGGTCATTCATTGCCGGATCCTTCCTGTACGGGTTCCGTAACACGCGTGCAGAGCGCACGCACCAATAAATCGGCGGCGCGGATGCGCATGCCTTCGATTTTCTCTTTGTCCCGATTGCCGTATTTGCTGAAATAGTCTCGCCGGAGCTGATAGCCTTCGGACAGGTGGCGGGCCCGCAGGATAAGCGCCTGGTACTGTCTTCCATCCAGGTAATCACGCAGAGGCGCTATAAAGGCGATCGCACGTGGCTTTGCTTCGACGGCGAGGGATTTATCCGCAAGCAAGGACCGACAAAAGCGCTCATAAATACGAACTGCTGAATTAAGGGTGGTGAAAAGCTCAGGTGCCGGAATTGCGGAGGGCTTTGGTGATTTACAGGCCTTGTGTCCTGCTATCAGGGCTGCCACCAGCTTGCCGCTACGCGTGGTTTGGTCGCCGGCGAAGAGAGCATTTGTTGTGTCCTGGTCGAAGCCCTTTTCCATGCCGACATCAACCATGGACTGTACAAGGGAAATACAGTTGCGCATAAGTGCTTCACGCGCCCACGATTGCCGTTCTTCTCTATTGCCGAAGGCCCTGCCGAACTCCCCGGCCGATGTAACGGCTGAATCGGTCGCCGGCGGCAGCAGACTTGTAACGGCCTCAAAGACTTTTATCAAATGAGACGGGCTTGCCGAGAGCAAACGAAACCGACGCGCTACGCAGAAGCGGGAGACCGCAACCACGTCAATCAACGCCGGCTGCTCCGCTGCCAGCTGGCGCCAATTCGAACGCGATGGCGATCCGGCCAAGGTTAGGGCGCAGACTTCCGCCGCAGCGTTGCCGGTTAGAGGATGCGCCATCAGGGTGAGTACGACGAGCTGCAGTAATTCTGCCTGGTAGCACAGACTTAGATAGCGGTTTTTAAGCCCCATCCCCTCAATGACTTGCTCGTGAATACGATAGGTAGAATCCTCTGGCAAACCCTGCAGAATTTTCTCGTAGCCCGCAGAAATAAGTGTTTCATGCCACGCACTTTCTTCTGTCACGCAGCGAGCGCCCAGGGTCTGCAGGTATTCCCGGATCAACGATGGCCCGAAAGGCTGCTCCAACAAGTGATATAGCAATTCCAAAAGTCGCTGCGCCGGGTTCAAAGCATCGGCTGCAGAGACCACTTTGTTGTAGCACTGCATCAGCCATTCCGTCGATATTGGCTGGATATGACTGATGTTCAGGTGAACGATGTAGCGCAAATAGCCCGCATTAAAAGCTTGCGAGCCCCGCCCAACCAGGTATAACTCCGTCATCGGAGCGAGTTGTTTGACCATAAATGCCGGCTGAGTCCGGAATAGCTGATCGGAGACCCCCAGCGACAAGTCGAACTCGCGCAAGTGACAGCCGGTTACTGGCGAGGCGGCGTCGGTAATGAGCGAGGGCAGGGGGCCGAAAGTCACGCCGAACGTGCCCATCAGGGCATCATGCTCACCGCGCCGCCACCGCTCCAGGTTTGTGGGTGGCGCCGGTTTCTGTGCGTCCATTGACGGCCCGGGAGCGTCCTGCGGCAGTAGATTGGTACAAAGATTCAAATACTCAGCGAGAGGCATTCCCGGGAACAAGGCTGCTACGGCAATCAGTACCAAACCGACACCATCCGAGAAATGTTCGCGCAAGTCTGTCGCTGTACGCTGTTCTTGTTCCTGGGGGAGGGGGGGCTCGAGGCGCCAAGTGGCCAGTTCCGCCTGTGCCAGTACAGAGTGGGCAGTCGCCCGGGCGGCTATCGAAGACCAACTGGTTACCAACAACAAACGTGAGTTGAACTTCTCCAGGTATTGGTAGAGGTTTTCCACAAATTCGTGGTTGAAATCATCAGGTTCCCGGCTGCGGTCGAGGTATATGATTGAATTGCCGATGGCTGCATCGGTCCATACGCGCTCGTGCAAGAAATTATGTAGCGGTAGTGGCAACGGCTGGGATTCCAGGCAGGTTACCTGCTTAAGCGATGGATGCTTATCCCGCAATTTGCCCAGGATCGAATAGAGCGCCGACTTGGGCCCCTCCTTTCCGTAAGCGAGTATTAGTAGGCGGTTATCAAGCAAAGCCTGGGTCCACCTGGCAACAAGTTCGTCGTTAGCGTAAGGTTGGTATGGTGGCAAGCGCCCTATAGTCCTCAACCTTTGGCTCAGATTTGTCCAGTCGATTCCTCCCAGATTGTTGTTTATCGTTGTATAGGTTGACGAATCGATATAGGCGAAATTGTGACCACCTTGTTGATCGATACGATTGTTGGTGGACGCACCATCCTCGGCATCGCCGGCTACCTTGTCAGGATCGTCCGGCTCCTTTTGTTCAGGCGGAACTGAAGAGTCTGGTTTCGGGGTGGACAAGGGGCCCGGCTCCGGCGTAGGCGAGGGGGCCGGCTGCGCCTGGTCTTTGTCAGGGCTGTTTGACTGGTTTGCCTCCGCGTTCATCCCTCCGCCACCTCTAAGCCCGATTCGGCTTATTGATGTTCCGGCTGGCATGTATCGTAGCCGTGTGGCCGCCATTTCCGGTTTGGTTAATGACATTGCTGTTGCTGATGTTGCCGGTGCTGATGTGGCCGGTGCGCACTGATGCCTGACCGCTTGCGTCGCTGACCCGATTGGCGGCCTCCAGTATTTCAGGGTCATCGGACAGCTTCAGTTGGGCGATTTGCGAATCCAGGCCCTTGGCCGCTTCTGCGGGGTTGGGTAGGACCTCTATAGCTGTAATTAACTTTGTCGCCGCCGAGTCTGCAGGCTGCTTTCGCCATATGATTTTCTTGAGCGCCTCATAGGCATCGGCGGTTGCCTTTTTTGTGGCTTCGTTCGTGATTACCGCGAATGCAGCCACAATGGCTGCAGTGACTGGATCCATTTTCACTCTCCCGATATTTTTAATAGTTGCTCTGTTAATGCGCCGATCCAGTATGTACCTGTCCACTGATCGTTGTCCCCACCCACATGGGTAGGAAATTTCCTGATTTGATAAGCGGGTCCATTCGTAGTGATGCCGGCTTCAAACAGCCCCAAAAGACAAACACCCCGAAAGGGGCGTTTGTCTTTTGGGGCTGGCCGGTGGGCAGGTGGTACGCAATTGCAATATGAATGAGCCGCAGGCAAACACAACGACAGCCACGAAAAGACGCTCCTCGTAATTTAACATAATATAAATTATACGATTATAATGTGCATGTGATTTTATATAAATCAATATGTTATATCGTATTTATAAGGCTATTTAAGTAAGTTAATTTAAGGCCTAAAAAACGCCCCCGTTCGTCCGGAATCCGCCTCCCTTCATCGGTACACTCATAAAACCGTAGTTTTCCCGATGTACCGTATCGCGTATTCGCTCGAACATATTTGATCAACTGTGTTTGAGGCATTGGCTACCCATGATCACGGTATAGCTGTTCCGCATGCAATCAATAAACTACCGGCTAGTGTCCTGGCGGTAATGATGTGCAGGCAAATCCGTCTTAAAACCTGAAGCGTAAACACCTTGATCCAGACTTTTCGACAACTCCGGCGGCGCAGTTATGCATATTGGCGCGGCGACAAGGCTTCTTCCAAGATGACCGAGTTTTCCTCGTCCGTGCAAATGACCGTTCCGTTTATGCGGGCCTGGGCGGTTTTGCAGGAGCTGGAAAAGTGGCCGCAATGGACGCCGACAGTGCGCAGCGTCGTACGGATGGACAAGGAACCCCTAGCTCTGGGCCTGCGGGTCAAGATCGCACGGCCGAAATTTGGTTCTGACGTATGGACGGTGACTAGTCTGCAGCCGTACCGCGGTTTTACGCTGGCCACCAAGCGCTTCGGCGTGGTCATCAAGCACAAATACGATCTGGTGCCGTCGGGCGTGGGCAGTAAGGCCACGCTGACGGTTCGCTACGAAGGCCTGCTGGCGCCGGTACTGGCCACTTTGGCAAAAAAACGCCTGGCCCAGTATCTGGAAATCGAGGCGCTGGGACTGAAATCCCGCGCCGAAGGCCTGCGCTAGTCGGATAGCCCCTGGCCGCGAAGTGCGGCTGCCCCCACCCCAACCGCTACGGCCGCCCTCCTCCTCGGCCCCCCGCCCCGTTTTTGCCCGGTAGGGCGCTTGCGGCAAGGACTACTTTTTGGGCTGTTTCACCAGTTTGATCTTGAACTGGGTAACCCATTTGCCGTCCTTGCCCTGGATTTCGTTGTGTACCTCATAGGCGCTGTCGTCCACCTTGCTCCATTGGGCGCGGTACTTCAGTGAGTAGCCGGCGGCCAGATAGTCTGCTTCCGGAAAGACGAATTTATCGGCCTGCAATTCAGCCGTGCCGCGGCCGATGCCGCCGCTGTTTTCAAAATAGAGGTAGTTGAGCTTGTTGGTCGAGGGGTCCAGGTAATAGACCGTTTCGCCCACATAGTCCGGCCGGCCTTCGGCGTGTACGGTGTGCACGTCGCGCAGGTAACGGCCCTCGTAAACCCAGCTGAAGCAATGTTCATCGGTCTGCTTGCCGTCGGGCATGGTGCCTTTCCAGCAGGCGCCGGCCAAAAAGCTCATAGGTTGCAAGGCGCTGATCGGCGCGGCCGGGGCCGGCATGGGCAAAGCAAGGCAGGCCAGTGTCGACCACAGGAGTCTGGTTTTCATATGTTTTCCGGTTATTGAATGAGGCCGAACACCAGGCCGAAAAGGGTGAATTGCAGGGTGTGATAACCGCCGTTGACCAAAAGCAGCTTGCCGCTGCGTGCTTCGAACAGATAGTTGATGCCGAAGCTCGCTGCCACCCAGGCAAAGCCGGCCGCGAAGCCCGCGCCCACCGCCAGGCCAAAACCGGGCTTGGGGCCCAGGAACATGCCGAACACGAAGGCCGCCAACAGCGAGAGCACCAGCGAGCCGCCGAACATCATGGCCACGTTGCGCTTTTTCAGGGCCTCGTCGCTAAGGCCGGCTTCGCGCTGCCAGACCTTGCCGAACAGAAAGGGCGCATACCAAAGCCCGCCCAGCAAAAAGGCGGAAACCGCCGCCACCAGTACCGCTGCCACGCTGATATTCGCCATTACTGCGCCCTCCTCGTCGATGGGGAAATGGTTTTTTTATTGCCGGCCGTCTTTGCCTGGCCGGCGGGTTTGATCTGCGCATCCAGATAACTTCGCAGCTGGGCAATGGCCCGGTCGAAGTAATCCACGTTGCGGTAGGTGCGCGCCAGCATCACGCCGCCTTCCATGGTGGTGAGCACAAATTCGGCGGTGGCGCGCCGGTCCAGCGTGGCGGGCACCCGGTCGCCGGCGTCTTCCAGGCATTGCTCCACGGCGTCCACCCAGGCGTTGAAATTGGCCACCAGACCTTCGCGTACCGGCGGATCGGGTTCGTGGATTTCCAGTGCCAGGCTACCGATCGGGCAACCGTAAGTGCAATCAGTCTGCACGATGTTTTCGCGGTAGCGCGCCAGCAGGGCATAGATTTTCTCGATAGGATCCTCCACCCCTTCCCAGGCTGGGCCCAGCAACATGGGGCCGATACCGGACTGGTAGGTTTCCAGCACCGCCAGCAGCAGATCCTGTTTGCCGGGAAAGTAGTGATAAAGGCTGCCGCTATGCACATTGGCCGCGCTCAGCACATCGGAAATGCTGGTGGAGAAATAGCCCTTTTCCCAGAACAGGCGCAGGGCCGTGTAGATGATGCGCTCGCGTGAATCGGTCTGAACCATGCCCGCCTGCCTCTAGAAATTCACTTGGTTGAGTGATCAATCAAGTGAACTGTAAGGCAGGGTGTAGCGGCCTGTCAAGCCGGTCTTGAAGAAAACAGCCTAAGGTTGAACCACGGTGTAGCCGTTCGGCGCCTTACCCGCGTCGGCGATGACGGTCACCTTCCCGCTCCGGGTTAGCATCCACACGGTCAGTGTGCCATCGGGCTGGCGCCAGACGATTTGGGTGTTGTACCCATTGTCGAAATAGTCGATGGCCGCGAAAAACTGCCAGCTGGGATCGATGCCCGGTAGATCGATCACCGTGGTGCTGATGGCCGTGGAAGACGGCGTGCAGCCGGCGTTGATATCGTCAGGCGCTGCAGATGGCGGCGGTAGTACGAGGTCCTGGGCCGCGAACGACAGCATTTTGACGGCACCCGTTGAAGCGTTGCGCAGCAGCACGTCGCCTTGCCCGGTATTCGTGAAGTCGGCGAATTTCAGCGCTGAGAAGCCTTGGGGCAGTTTGCCAGCAGCGAAATTGGCGCAGGTGCGGCTATCGGTGGCCATCAGCACGTGGAGCTGATTGTCCGGGCTCAGGTACAGCATGTCATCCGCCCCGTCGCCGTTGATATCCAGCGCGCCCACCAGCTTCCAGTTGAGCGGCGCCCCACCCCGCTTTTTGATGTTGATAATGCCGGTGCCATCGGTAAACCAGATGTATGAGACACCCGAGTCCGGCGAATCCGGCACGGTATATCGCCAGACCAGGTCGCCGAAGCCGTCACCATCCAGGTCGCCCACGGCCTGAATTTCCCATACCCGCTTGACGTGTCCCAATACAAATTGACTACTCGCCTGCTCACCGGGCCAGATGGTCACATCCGCTGTCGGATTCGCCGATGAGCCGTCCTGCAGAACGAGGTCGTAAGTGCCCTTGCCGCTCAGGTCGGCAATATTCAGGACTTCGCCCGTACTGGTCTTGGCTGTAAGCGGAGAAAAAGCAAACTGGGAACCGTTGTACTGGCCGGCCAGTAAATCGCCGCTTGAAGACTGCAGCAATAGGGAGCGCTGGAAGCCGCGTTTGGCCGGCGTGAGGCGGCGCGGGACGACGCGGTTCGATTCGGTGGAGGTGGCGCTTGCGCCGACGGGGTTGCGTGCGGTTACGAAACAGCTAACCGGAACGTCGTTCATCAAGCCGTACACCGCGATGGGTGAGGTTTGCGAACTGCTGGTGATGGACCCGCAGGTCGCTGTGTAGTCGACGTTCACCTGGCCGCCGTCCAGCACGTAGAAACTGACGTGCACCTGCCCGTCGCCCGCCGTGGCCGTGCCGATAATGGGAACCACCGGCCCCGACTGGCCTGGGACCGTCACGTTTAACGTTGCGCTGGCAACGGAGCAATTGGACGTGGCATTGCAGGCAATCACCTTGTATTTGTACGTGATGCCCCCCGCTAACGAGGGATCAGTATATTGAGTCGCTGCGGCCGCTCCGCCCGAAGCGGTTAGCGACGCGCGAAGGACGTCATCGCGGTAAAGGTAGTAATACCCAAGGCCGATACCCGCCGGCGCGCGCCAGGAAACCTGCACTTGGTTGCCCTGGATCGATGCGGTCAGCCCGTCGGGGGCCTCCGGATACGCACCCGGCGCCCGGACGATGACCACGTCACGCAGCGTGGTTGGCCCCGTCGACACAATAATGGGATAAACCCCGGGTTGCTGGGCGGCCGTCAGCAGCCCTGTGATGCTGATCGTGCAGGGAGGCAACACCGCCCAACTGATGAAGCCGGTTTGAATCGGATCGGCGCTCAGCAGGGCAAGTTGCTGCGAGGCGCCGGCCAGGAGCGCGACGGGACTGGGCGACAAGGCGATGCGGCTGCCGTCGATACCGGTAACGGATACGCCAATCACCGCGGAGGCCTGCGGATCCGCCACGCTGGTGGCGACGACGTGATAGCTCCCCAGGGACGATGGCGCCGTATAGAGTCCGGAGGCGTCGACCGTGCCGCCAACGCTGCCTTCCAGGATCGACCAATTTACCCCCGGATTGCCGGCGCCGCTGGCCGTTGCGGTGAATTGCCGAGTGGCATTCACGGTCAGCGTGGCGGCATCGACACCGGCCCGCACCAACACCGGCGCCTGCGGTGAGACTACCAGCGAAAAGTCATCCAGATAGAACCGGGTTGGATTGATGGCATTGTTGGTATCACCGCTGAGGTACACGACGATGGTTTGCCCGATATAGGCGGAAAGATCAAAGCTTTTCCGTACCCAAGCGCCCTTGGCGCCAAAATCCAGATTGGAATAAGTCGCCAGCGTCGCCAGCACCTGGCTGGGCTGGCTGGAAAGCGCATCCGGGGCGCGCACCTGCACCGTCAGCACATCCCGGACGACATCGTTGGCCGAGCCCTCGATCCGTATCCAGAAGTTGAGGATCGCGTGCGGCGCCTGCGCCGGGATGGCGATCTGTTGCATGCGCCATTGCGTGACACCCACGGGGCCGCCGAACACCGACATATAACGGCCGCTACGCGGCTGCACCCCGCCTATGCTGCCGGTCGTCGTCAGGTTGAACCCGCCCCAGGCGCTGCCGCTGGCGCCCGCTTCAAAACCGGGATCAATGAGGAGTTGTTGCGTGTCGTTGCTCAGGGAAAAAGGGACGCTGCCCGAGGCCATATTGCCGGCGGCATCGTAGGCCTGCGCGGTGAGCCTGTGGCTGCCGTTAGCGTACTGGGTGGAATCCAGGCTTGCAGAAAACGGCGCGCTTTTCGCGCTGCCGGCGAGATAGCCATCGACGAAGTAATCGACGCGAACCACCGCACGGTTGTCGGCCGTCACGGCGCTCAGGGTGACGTTGCCGCTGCCGCCCGTCACATTTACGCCGGAAACCACCGGCGCCTCAAAGTCATCCGAAGTGTCGTTCGGGTTGCTCACGTTGATGGCGCCGAACGCCTTGCGAACGGCGATATTTTCGGGCGAGTTGGCGCCGTGCAGGTCGATGGCCGCGCGCAAGGCCGCCTGGCGAGCATTCGCGTAGTTACTGGTGGGCGTCATATACACGGTCAGCGCCCGGTACCAGATGCGGGCGGCGCTGTCGTTGCCGATGCCCGTCATGCCGGCAGGCAGATAGCTCGAGTAGTAGTCGCTATTGCTGTCCGCCGAAGCGCCTTGCGATAAAAAGTAGAACGCGCGATTCATCGGCCCGGAACTGTAGTGAACATCCAGCGTTTCGAGGTTCTCCGACCATGCATCTGCGCTCTGGTGGTCCAAGCTCGGCTTGTACATATAGCGAATGGCGGGTTTGATGGTTTGCTCGCCTTCCAGCCAATTACCGCCACTGTCCGGAATGCGGTTGCCGGTGCCGTTTGCGCCGCGCACGTAAAACTCCACCATGGTGCCGTGAATATCGGAATTGGCCTCGTTCAGGCCGCCGGATTCGCCTTGGTACACCAGCGCTGCGGTGCTGGCGGTTACGCCGTGGGTGAGTTCGTGACCGGCGATGTCGAGGGAAGTAAAGGACAGGCTCGAGGCGCCGTTGCCGTCCCCGTAGGTCATGCAAAAACAATCGTCGTCCCAGAAGGCGTTGTTGTAGTTGTTGCCGTAGTGAACGCGGGCGTAGGTGGCGGCTCCCTTGTTATCTATGCCGTTGCGTTGATGGATGTTGCGGTAATAGTCCCAGGTCGCCTGCAGGCCGAAAGCCGCGTCCACCGCCTGGGTCTGGCCGTTCGTGCTTGCCGTATCGCCGCCTTTGGCGAGTTGCTGGCTATCACCCCAGGTGTTGGTGGCGTTGGTGTACAGCGCGCCATCGCCTTCCAGCGCGTGATTCATATTGGTGACGGCATTGCCGCCGTACTTTCCTCCGGAACCGCGCGTGGTGTCCACCAACGCAAAGCCCTGATCGGTGGAAATCGTGTTGAGGACGACCGTGCCATCGAACTGGGACTGACCGGTGCCGATGGCGGCGGCGGTGTGCAGATCGTTCCAGCGTACGATCACGCGCCCGGTCACCGCATCAACCACGTAAATGTAGCGCTCGCCCACTACCGCGCTTTGTACGCGTACCTCGTGCGCCAGGTGATACCGGACCGGATAGGCTCTGGCTTCAGCTGCGTTGAGTGGCGTTTCCTGGTCCGCGTGGACGCGCGCAGTCTCCGGATATACGATCAATCGGCTGGTAAACGAGAAGCCGGAAGTCGAGGCGTTCTGCAACTCATTTCGCGCGGTGGTGATTGCCTGCTCGCTGCCCAGTCGGGGAACGGCATCCAGATCGATGTCGCGGTGCGTGGCATCGGTAATGGGCAGCGGCGCGTCGTTGGCATCTAAATGAACGATCATCTCTCCGCCCAGTACCGGCACGTTCTTGTAGGTTTGCTGGAAGCGCACATGCGCGTGCCCGAATTCGTCCATATGGCTGGTGCGCACGGCGAAGCTATCGAACTCGCTCAATCCGAGTTTCGGCTGCAACTGCGACAAGTGTCGCGCGGCAGCGGCGATGCGCTCGCCTTCTTGCGCCTTGAGGCGCTGGATCTGCGCTGCTTCCGGTTTAGCGAGTTGCGCCGACGCCAGGCCGGTGTGTGCCAGTGCGGCGAATAAAAATATCGCCCGAAGAATTATTTGCCAATTCATGCCTGCCGTGACCTGTCGTCGCTCATGTTTTGCGGATTGCACACGGATTTAAAAAACACAGCAATCCCGTGATTTGGTCAATGCTGAATAACTTATTGATTTTGTTATATTTAAATGGCGATATTGCAATGAGTAGACACAAAAAAACCGGCGCGTGCCGGTGTTTTTATTTTGGGGATTTCCGAAGAGCCGACTCGCTGAATCGCGTATGTCGTTGAAGAATTGGTCGGGGCGAGAAGATTCGAACTTCCGACCCCTTGCACCCCATGCAAGTGCGCTACCAGGCTGCGCTACGCCCCGACCGAGCCTCGTATTATAGCGCGGATGGCCGTAATTTCGCTCTACAAAATGCGTTGAATTTCCAGATTGACGACTGTCCGGGGATGCACCCCGTAGTCGCGGTGACCGACTTGGCAGCCGGTCAGCTACCCAGCATCGTCAGGATGCTTTTCAATTCGCTGCGGATCTGGCGTAGGTCCAGCGTTCTTTCTGCTGTGGCCTTTGCGGGAGCCTTGACCGGCGCTTCGACGGTGTCCAGACGGTTGCGGGCGCCGTTGATGGTGAAGCCGTGCTCGTACAGCAACTCGCGAATGCGCCGGATCAGCAACACTTCGTGATGCTGATAATAACGGCGGTTGCCGCGGCGCTTGAGGGGCTTGAGTTGCGTGAACTCCTGCTCCCAATAGCGCAGCACGTGCGGTTTGACGCCGCACAACTCGCTAACCTCACCGATGGTGAAGTAGCGCTTGGCCGGGATTACCGGCAGGCTATTGGTGAGTACTGTTTCCATTGAAAGAGCTCTCCACCAAGCTCTTCAGTTTTTGACTGGCATGAAAGGTCACAACACGACGCGCGGTGATAGGAATCTCCTCACCAGTTTTGGGATTGCGCCCAGGGCGTTGCGGTTTGTTGCGGAGCTGGAAATTGCCGAAGCCGGATAGCTTCACACAGTCGCCTTTTTCCAGGGCCATGCGGATCTCTTCGAAAAACGACTCGACCATATCTTTGGCCTCGCGCTTATTGAGTCCCACCTTTTCGAACATCAAATCTGCAAGTTCGGCTTTGGTTAGCGTGATTTGCATAAAAATCTTTTTATATTCTGAGAGTTACGCCGTGTTTTTTATGTAATGTATCAACAATTCTGGAGGTCGTTTGATCAACTTCTGAATCTGTCAAAGTCCTGTCAGTATCCTGCATAACTATACGAAAGGCAAGACTTTTCTTCCCGTTTGGGAGCTTGTCGCCACGGTAATGGTCGAACAGCGAAAAGTCGCTGATTATCGTGATTTTCTCCGCCAAAACCGCATCAATCAAGGCCTGAACGGGCACATTTTCGTCCACCAGAATGGCGATATCGCGGCGGGTTGCCGGCGTGCGGGCAATAGTCGCGTACCAGGGCGCGCGGGCTTTGGTGAGGGGGAGGACGTCCAGTTCAAAGACATAGACCGGTCCCGGCAGTTCGTAGGTCTGCTGCCAGCGCGGGTGCAATTCACCGACTACGCCGATGGCGACACCGTCCACCAGCACAGCGGCTGCGCGGCCCGGATGCAGGGCCGGATGCGCCACGGGCTGGAAGGCGGGTGAGAGACCTGCCAGCATTTCTTCCACGTCGCCTTTGATAGCGTAAAAATCGGCGCCCTTGTTCTTGTCCTCGGCCCACTGTTCCGGGAAGCGCGCACCGGTCATGACGGCGGCCAGTTTCTCCGGCTGGGCTTCGTAGCTGGCCTCGGCGGACAGGAAGCAGCGACCGATTTCGAATAATTTCAGGCGTGCTTCACCACGGTTAAGGTTGTGTTGCAGCGCTTGCACGAGGCCACCCAGGATGGTGGTGCGCATCACGCTCATCTGGCTGGAAATGGGGTTGACCAGGCGCACGGGGCTATCGTTACCGGCAAAGTCGCGCTCCCAGGCATCCGGCACGAAGCTGTAGCTAATGATTTCCTGGTAGCCGCGGTCGGCCATCTGGTGGCGTATTTCTGTCTTGGAGCGGCTGCCTTCGGCCTTGCGCAAGACCGGCACCGAGGACTGCGGCGGCACGGCGGGCAGGTTTTCGTAACCGTGGATACGCGCTACTTCTTCGATGAAATCTTCCTCGATCACCAGATCGAACCGGTGCGAGGGCGGCGTAACCAGCAATTCACCACCCTCCTCCGCTATGGTGCATTGCAGATCGGTGAGGATGTCCTTCATGGTGGCGACCGGGATGGCGATGCCGATCAGCACATTGGCGCGCTGAGGGCGTACTCGCACAGCGGGCCGGGCCGGCAGATTGCCCTTGGCCTCGACCACCGGGCCGACCTTGGTATCAGCCGTGCCGCAGATTTGCACGGTGAGCTGCGTGGCGTATTCGATATTGGCGGGCATGGACTGCGGGTCCACGCCACGCTCGTAGCGGAAGGCAGCGTCCGAGTTGACGCCGAGTTCGCGGGTGCGGCCGCGCACGGTGTCGGGATCGAAATAAGCGCACTCGAAAAATACGCTGGAGGCTTGGTCAGTCACCTTCGATTCCAGGCCGCCCATCACCCCGCCCATGGCCACCGGGCCCTTGGCATCGGCAATCAACAGGGTGCCGGGTTTCAGGACCACATGCTGCTCGTTGAGCAGGTTCATTTCCTCGCCGGCTACCGACAGGCGCACGTCGATGCCGCCCTGCAACTTGTCGTGATCGAAGGCGTGCATGGGGCCGCCGCGCTCCAGGATCATGTAATTGGTGATGTCCACCAGTGGCGAAATCGAGCGAAAGCCGGCGCGCTCCAGGCGGCGCTTCATCCACTCCGGCGTTGGCGCCTGGGTGTTGATATTGCGGATCACGCGGCCCAGATAACGGCCGCAACCTTGCGGGGCGGAAATCTTTACCTCGCGCGTGTCGTCGCTGGTGGCCGCCACCGGCGTGATCACCGGGATGTTCAGCTTGCCGCCGGTGATGGCGGCGAGATCACGGGCAATGCCCAGCATCGACAGGCAGTCGCCGCGATTGGGGGTGAGCTTCAGGGTGAAATAAACATCATCCAGATCCAGGTGGGCGCGAATATCCTGGCCGATGGGCGCGTCTGCCGCCAAGGGCAACAGCCCGCCGTGGTCGTCGGAAAGACCCAGTTCGCGCGCGGAACAGAGCATGCCGTTGGATTCGATGCCGCGCAGCTTGGCCGCTTTGATTTCAAAGCCGGGCAGGCTTGCGCCCACCATGGCACAAGGCACGCGCATGCCAGCCGCCACATTGGGTGCGCCGCAGACGATTTGCAATAGCGCGCCGGTGCCGGCATCGACTTCGGTGACGCGCAGCTTGTCGGCGTTGGGGTGCGGGTTGACGGTTTTGACCTCAGCCACCACCACGCCGTGGAACTTGGCCGCGACCGGCGTGATTTCTTCAACCTCAAGGCCGGCCATGGTCAGGGTGTGCGCCAGTTGATCGACGCTCAAATCTTTGAGGTCGACCAGTTGGCGCAGCCAATTGACGGATATTTTCATCGCTGTGTTCTTTTATCTTGTTAGCGAAATTGGGAGAGGAACTTGATGTCGTTCTCGAAGAACAGACGCAGATCGGAGACACCGTACTTCAGCATGGCGAGACGATCCAGTCCCATGCCGAAGGCGAAGCCCGAATACTTTTCCGGGTCGATGCCGCCGTTACGCAGCACCTGCGGGTGCACGACACCGGCGCCGCCGATTTCCAGCCACTTCACCTGGCCATCGGCTGTGCGGCCCCATTCCATATCGACTTCCACGCCGGGTTCCACGAAGGGGAAATAGGACGGGCGAAAACGGATTTGCATATCCTCGCGCTCGAAAAACGCCTGGAAGAATTGCGTCAGCGTGCCCTTCAGATCGGCGAGGCTGATGCCCTTGTCGACCCACAGGCCTTCGATCTGGTGAAACATGGGCGAGTGCGTGGCATCGTGGTCGCAGCGATAAACGCGGCCGGGGCAAATGATGCGAATCGGCGGCTCGTGCGATTGCATATAGCGAATTTGCACGGGCGAGGTATGCGGGCGCAGGATGTTTTTGGAATCCTGCACGTAAAACGTATCCTGCATGGAACGCGCCGGATGATTTTCCGGGGTGTTCAATGCGGTGAAGCTGAAATAGTCGGTCTCGATTTCCGGGCCGTCGGCCACGGCGAAGCCCATAGAGGCAAACAAGGTTTCCACGCGCTCCAGCGCACGCGAAACCGGGTGCAGACCGCCACGTCCGGCGTCGCGACCGGGCAGCGTGACGTCGATGGCTTCAGCCGCGAGCTTGGCTTCCAGGGCGGCATTGAGGATGCGCGCCTTGGCGGCTTCCAGTTGCGCCTCTACCTTGGTCTTGATTTCGTTGATGGCCGCACCCGCGGTCTTGCGCGCTTCCGGGTCGAGTGCGCCCAGCGATTTCAGTTGCGCGGTCAGCGAACCGGATTTACCCAGGAACTTGGCCTTGGTTTGCTCCAGGTCCGGCAGATTATCCACGCCGGCAAACGCCGTCGTCGCTTCGCTCAATATCGCTTGAAGATCGCTCATGAATGGCTTATCTCAGAGAAGAAAAACAAAAGGCCCGGTTTGCCGGGCCTTTTGCGCTTGCTTGCTACAAAGTTACGCGCCCAGGCCCGCTTTGGCTTGTTCCATAAATCGGGCAAAAGCCGGCTTGTCCATGACGGCCAGGTCGGCCAGGACTTTGCGATCGACTTCGATAGCGGCTTTTTTCAGGCCGTTCATGAAGGTCGAGTAGGTCATTCCGCCGTCGCGAACGGCCGCGTTGATGCGGGCGATCCACAGGGCGCGGAATTCGCGCTTCTTGGCGCGGCGATCACGGTAGGCGTATTGGCCTGCCTTCATCACCGCTTCTTTGGCGATGCGATAGACGGTACTGCGGCGGCCGCGGTATCCCTTGGCGGCTTCCAGAACCTTCTTGTGACGCGCTTTGGCGGTTACGCCACGTTTAACTCTTGGCATGGTCGCTCTCCTTACGCGTACGGCAACATGGCGCGCACGTTGCCCATATTGGTTGCATGAATCTCAGTCGTACCACGCAGCTGACGCTTGCTCTTGGTGGTCTTTTTCGTGAGGATGTGGCGCTTGAACGCTTGCGAGCGCTTGATAGAGCCGGATCCGCGCGCCTTGAAACGCTTGGCCGCGCCGCTCTTGGTTTTCATCTTGGGCATGACATTACCTTTTCACTACATTGCCGCAGCAGGTGGTGGAACCTTTCCACACTTTGAACCTGAAGTCGACTTATGTTGCTTGCTGCTTTTTTGTGTGGCGTTACTGCCGGGACCACACGCCCTCTTGCTGCAAAAATCAGTGTTTCTTTTTTGGTCCGACCATCATCACCATCTGACGGCCTTCCATTTTCGGAAACTGTTCGACTTGTCCCAACTCGGCCAAATCGGCCTCCACTCGCTTCAGCAAGGCCATCCCCAGTTCCTGGTGGGCCATCTCGCGTCCGCGGAAGCGAAGGGTAATCTTGGTCTTATCGCCTTCTGTCAAAAACTTTTTCAGGTTGCGCACCTTGATGTTGTAGTCACCATCATCGGTGCCGGGCCGGAATTTGATTTCCTTGACCTGAATCTGTTTCTGTTTAAGTTTGGCTTCGTGAGCTTTCTTGGCTTCGGCGTATTTGAACTTGCCGTAATCCATGATGCGGCAGACCGGGGGTTTCGCCGTCGGGGCGATTTCCACCAGATCCAGTTCCATTTCTTCCGCCTGACGGGTTGCCTCGATCAGACTCACAATACCAATTGGCTCGCTTTTCGGGCCGAGCAATCGGACTTCGGGTGCCGTAATGTCACCGTTGATCCGAACTTCTTTTTCAGTAGCGATAAAACTCTCCTAACAGTTGATAAACGTCTTGGGCAGTTTCACAAACCGCCTCAAGGGCTATAAAAGCAACCGCGAACAGCAGGCCTACTGGCTACGTTCTAGCAGCCATTTCCTGTTGTACGCGGGAAATAAATTCGTTCAGCGGCATGGCCGGCAGGTTTTCACCGCCACCCTTGCCGTCACGGATACGCGCCGTTACGGTTCCAGCCTGCATTTCCTTATCGCCTAAAACCAGCTGGTAAGGAACTTTTTGCAAGCTATGTTCCCGAATTTTATAGGAAATTTTCTCATTTCGCAAATCGGCGTGCACCCGGATTCCGGCCTGCTTGAGCCCCGAAACGACCTCGGCCACGTAATTTGCCTGGTTTTCGGTCACATTCATGGCCACAACCTGTACCGGGGCCAGCCAAAGCGGCAAGGCGCCGGCATGGTTTTCCAGCAAAATGCCGATAAACCGCTCCAGCGAGCCGACGATGGCCCGGTGCAGCATAACGGGCGCTTTGCGGGCGTTGTCCAGGTCCACGTACTCGGCCCCCAGGCGCTCGGTCATATTGAAATCGACCTGCATGGTGCCGCACTGCCAGACCCGCCCGATGGCGTCTTTTAGCGAATATTCGATCTTGGGGCCGTAAAAAGCGCCCTCACCCGGCAATTCTTCCCAGGGCACGCCGCAGGCGTCCAGTGATTGGGCCAGCGCTTTTTCCGATTTATCCCAGATTTCGTCCGAACCGACGCGCTTTTCCGGCCGCGTGGACAGTTTGTAGATGATGTCCGTGAAGCCGAAATCCTTGTAGACCTTTTGCAGCAGACGCGTGAAATCCAGGCATTCCTGCAGGATTTGCTCTTCCGTGCAGAAAATATGGCCGTCGTCCTGCACGAAACCGCGCACCCGCATGATGCCGTGCAGCGCGCCGGACGCTTCATTGCGGTGGCAGGAGCCGAATTCGCCGTAGCGCAGCGGCAGATCGCGGTAGGAACGGAGGTCGGAGTTGAACACCTGGATATGGCCCGGGCAGTTCATCGGTTTCACGGCGTAGGTACGCTTTTCCGACTCCGTCGTGAACATATTGTCTTTGTAGTTCTGCCAGTGGCCGGAGCGCTCCCACAGGGAACGGTCGATGATCATTGGGCAGCGGATTTCCTGGTAGCCGTTTTGCTCATAGACGCGGCGCATGTACTGCTCCACCTGCTGCCAGATGATCCAGCCCTTGGGGTGCCAGAACACCAGGCCGGGCGCCTCGTCCTGCATATGGAACAGGTCGAGTTGCTTAGCCAGCCGCCGGTGGTCGCGCTTTTCCGCTTCTTCCAGCATGTGCAAATAGGCTTCTTGGTCTTCTTTTTTGGCCCAGGCCGTGCCGTAGATGCGCTGGAGCATCTCGTTCTTGGAGTCACCGCGCCAATAGGCGCCGGCCACCTTCATCAGCTTGAACACCTTGAGCTTGCCCGTGGACGGTACGTGCGGGCCGCGGCAAAGATCGGTAAAGGCGCCTTCGCTATAGAGCGAAACGTCCTGATCGGCCGGGATGCCGCCGATGATTTCGGCCTTGTAGGCTTCGCCGATGCCTTTGAAATAGGCCACAGCCTCGTCGCGCGGCATGACTTTGCGCGTGACGGCTTCGTCCTTTTTGGCCAGTTCAGCCATCTTTTTCTCGATGGCGGCGAGATCTTCGGGCGTGAACGGGCGCGAATAGGAAAAGTCGTAATAAAAGCCGTTGTCGATGACCGGGCCGATGGTGACCTGGGCTTCCGGGAACAACGATTTGACCGCGTAGGCCAAGAGATGCGCCGTGGAATGGCGAATCAGGTCCAGGCCTTCTGCGTCTTTTTCGGTGACGATGGCGAGATTGGCGTCGTGGTCGATCACAAAGCTGGTATCGACCAGCTTGCCATCCACCTTGCCGCCCAAGGCGGCTTTGGCGAGGCCGGCGCCGATACTGGCGGCCACTTCAGCGACGGAAACAGGACCCGGGAAGGGACGTACGGATTTGTCAGGCAACGTAATGGAAATACTCATGTTTTTCTCCAAATTGGGGACGTAAAAAAAGCGCGGACGAGCCGCGCTTTTTTCGGAAAAAGACGCACCTCGCCGGTCAGCGATCAGTAAACCCCATGCTAGTTCGCGGTGTCATAACCATTACCGTCCCGGCCCTTTCCGATACATCCCTAAGATTTTGTGTTGCATGAATCTGTGGTGCGCACGAAAAACGTATTGCACGCATGCCTCATAATATCACGTTCGACGTCGTTTTTTGGTTGACTTTGCGTCTCAAGTTGCCGAAGATCGCGCGTTTTTTCAAATTCTTGCAACGGGATGAATGGGTATGCGTGTAGTCGTTTTGGGAGCAGGCGTGATCGGTGTGTCCAGCGCCTATTACCTGGCCAAGGCCGGGCATGATGTCACCGTCATTGAGCGCCAGTCCGGGCCCGCGCTGGAAACCAGTTTTGCCAATGCCGGTGAAGTTTCCCCCGGTTATTCCGCACCCTGGGCCGCACCCGGCCTGGTGTGGAAGGCCCTGAAATGGCTGTTCATGCCCAAGCGCCCGCTGGTGATCTGGCCCAAGCTGGACCCCGATATGTGGATCTGGGGCCTCAGATTGCTGGGCAATTGCACCGACGCCCGCTACGAATTGAACAAAAGCCGCATGATGCGCCTGGCTGAATACAGCCGCGATTGCCTGGTGCAACTGCGCACCGATACCAATATCCAGTACGACCAGCGCATGCAGGGCACGCTGCAACTGTTCCGCACCCAGCAGCAGCTGGACGGCACCGCCGCCGATATCGCCGTGCTGAAACGCTTCGGCGTGCCGTTTGAATTGCTGGATGCGCAAGGCTGCATCGGTGTTGAACCCGCCCTAGGACGGGTACGCGAGAAAATTGCCGGCGGCCTGCGCCTCACCGGCGACGAGACCGGCGATTGCTTCAAATACACCAATGAACTCGCCAAGCTGGCCGAGGCTGCCGGCGTGAAGTTTCGCTACGGTGTGTCCATACAGTCCTTGCAGACGGCCGGCGATAAGGTGACCGGCGTGATCCTGGCCGACGGTAGCAAGGTAGAGGGGGAATCCTTCGTGCTGGCGCTGGGCAGCTACTCGCCCAAGATGCTCTCGCCTCTGGGTATTGCGCTGCCGGTGTACCCAGTGAAGGGCTACTCGCTCACGGTGCCCATCACCGATGCCTCGGGCGCGCCCGAATCCACGGTGATGGACGAGACCTTCAAGGTGGCCGTGACCCGCCTGGGCGACCGCATCCGCGTGGGTGGCACGGCCGAGTTGGCGGGCTTCAGCCACAAGTTGCGCGAATCGCGCCGTGTGACGCTGGAACACGTGGTCACCGACCTCTTCCCGGCGGGCGGCGACGTGGCCAAGGCTTCCTACTGGACGGGTTTGAGACCGATGACGCCCGATGGCACACCGGTGATCGGCGAAACCAGATTCAAAAACCTGTACCTCAATACCGGCCACGGCACCCTGGGCTGGACCATGGCGGCGGGTTCCGGGCGGGTCATGGCGGATCTGATCTCGGGCCGCAAGCCGGAAGTCGATATGGACGGCCTCACCCTGGCCCGTTACTGAAAAATTCGCGATGACCTTGCACGCTTTGCGCGGCCCCGCCGCGACCTTCACCGGCGACCCCTTTGAACAGGGTTCGGCCGCGTTGCACTTTGAATCGGATGCGCTGATCGTCATCAAGGACGGCAAGGTGCGTGCCTTCGGCGATTACGCAAAATTGCGTGACAAGCAGCCCGCCGATCTGGATATCACCCATTACCGCGACGGCCTCATCCTGCCTGGGTTCATCGACCTGCATGCGCATTACCCGCAGATCGGCATCATCGGCTCCTATGGCCGTCAACTGATCGATTGGCTGGACCACTACGCCTTCCCCGCCGAGGAGGCCTTCGCCGATCCCGTCCACGCGCGCAAGTCGGCCGAGGTGTTTCTGGACGAATGCCTGCGTTGCGGCACCACCACCTCCATGGTCTACGGCACCGTGCATCCGCAGTCGGTGGATGCATTTTTCGAAGTGGCGGCGGAAAAAAAGCTCAGGATGATCGCCGGCAAAGTAATGATGGATCGCAACGCCCCGGCAGCCCTCCTGGACACTGCCCAAAGTTCCTACGACGACAGCAAGGCCCTGATCAAAAAATGGCACGGCAAGGGCCGGCTGGAATACGCCGTTACGCCGCGCTTCGCCATCACCAGCACGCCCGAGCAACTGGAAGCAGCGGCTGCCCTGCGCAAGGAACACGCCGGCGTGCTTCTCCAAACCCATATCGCCGAAAACCACGACGAAATCGCCGCCGTAAAGAAGCTCTTCCCAGGGCACAAGGATTATTTCGGTGTGTACCAGGACTTCGGCCTGGCCGGGCCGCGTGCGGTATTCGGCCATGGCATCCACCTTGCGGAGCGCGAGTGGCGCGCGCTGCACGATAGCGGCGCAGCCCTCGCCCACTGCCCCACTTCCAACGGCTTTCTCGGTAGCGGCCTGTTCCGCATGGCGGACGCGAGAAAAACCGGCCGCGTGGTCAAGACCGGCATCGGCACCGACGTGGGCGGCGGCACCAGCCTCTCCTTGCTGCGCACCCTGGGCCATGCCTACCAGATTGGGCAGTTAGCGGGCCGCGCACTGACAGCCGCTGAGGCGTTTTATCTCATCACCCGGGGTGCTGCCGAGG
>JACXTT010002781.1_pt1 | contig 27434 bp, 24 predicted proteins | sample 9270951 | NCBI WGS metagenome assembly JACXTT01 (sample SAMN15532306, study PRJNA645909) | rock metagenome | isolation source: weathered quartz diorite | place: Puerto Rico | collected 2017-06-21 | reverse complement strand
ACCGGAATGCCACGCCATCGCCCCGCCCGCCTGACCCACATCGCCGGCATCGGCGTGGACCGCATGGGCGCCATCGCCGACGACGCCGACGGGCCGCCGTTCCTGCGCCTGGAGAACCTGGACGTCGACATCCCGCCCGATCCCGAGGCCGTCGCGCGCACCGTGCGCGCGGCTTCCGAGGATGCGGACAACAGCTACCTGCCTTTCGTCGGCCAGTCGCGGTTGCGCGACGTGGCGGCGCGGCATGTGTCGGCGCTGTCGGGCGTGGCGTACAGCGGCGCGCGCAACTGCGTGATCTCGGCCGGCGGGCTCTCCGGCATCCTGAATGCGCTGCTGGCCACCGTCGAGGTCGGCGACGAGGTGCTGGTGACCGACCCGACGTACGCCGGGCTGCTCAACCGCATCCGCCTCGCCGGCGGCACACCGAAGTACGTGCCCTTCCGCTTCACCCCCGGCGGTGAGTGGAAGCTGGACCGCGACGCCCTTCAGGCCGCCGTCGGCCCGCGCGTGCGAGCGATGCTGCTGATGTCGCCCTCGATGCCCACCGGTGGCTACTTCGACGAGGAAGACTGGCGCGCCATCGCCGCGCTGTGCGTGCGGCACGACCTGACGCTGATCCTCGACACCGCCATGGAACGGCTGCTGTACGACGGGCGCAAGGTGATCCACCCCGCCGGCCTGCCAGGCATGGCCGAGCGCACCATCACCGTCGGTTCGTCGGCCAAGGAACTGCGCATGATCGGCTGGCGCGTGGGCTGGACCGTCGCGCCCGAGAGCTACATGCCCGACCTCGTGGCCGTGTCGCTCGCGAACGTGGTGGTGCCGGTGGGCATCGCGCAGGACGCGGTGGCGACGGCGCTGGAGCAATCGCCACGCACGCTCGCGCCCTATGTAAGCGAACTGGAGCGCCGGCGGGACACCGTGCTCGACGAGTTGAAGAGCCTGCCGGTCGGCGTACCGGCCGGCGGCTGGTCGCTGCTGCTACGGGCCAGCGACTTCGGCATCGACGGGCAAACGCTGTCCGAGAGGCTGTTGAAGTCGCGCGTCTGCGCCACGGCGATGCAGGGCTGGGGCGAGACGCATGGCGCGCAGTACCTGCGCTTCGTCTTCTCCAACGAACCCGTGGAGCGACTGCGTGGACTGGGCGACAAGGTCCGCGCCGCACTGGGCGCCTGACGGCTCAGGAGAACAGGCGCTTCCAGAGGCTCTTGCCCGCAGCCGGTTCGGCAGCAGCGGCGGCGGCGGCTTCGGAGTTTTCCAGCAGTTCCATCAACCCCGGCACGCGCGGTTTCTTGAGCCGGCGCGCGTAGACAAGGTAGCTTTCTTCCTCGTCACCGGTATAGAACAGCGGCGGCATCGGCAGCGATGGCATCGAGCCCAGCAGCACGCGCAACGCTTCGAGCTGGTTCATGCGGATGGCGCTGGTGATGGCGGTTTCGCCCAGCGACGGAATGATCTCGTTGGCGCCTGCGAGCCCTTCGTCGAGCAACGACCGGACGAGAGACGAGTCGCCTGCCACGGCCGCCGCGCCCAGCGCGTCGAGGGCCGCCAGCTTCTCCGGCGACAGGCTGGCCTTGTAGGCATCGCCGCGCTTGTCGTTCTCGTCGCGCGCATCGCCGCCGGTCATCGTCATGAAGTCGGTCACCAGCGCCACGGGCTCGCCGGCCGCATCGAGCGCCCAGAAACTCGGGTAGCTGCCGTCACCCCAGCCCGAGCTGAAGATCAGGATGTTGTTCGCAGTGCCGGCCCCCTGCGGGTAGTGGTCGGCGATGTCGGCCGAGCCCAGTTCCTCCGCGAGCACGTCGTCGTAGTAGTTGAAATGGGCAGACTTTTCGGATTCGCGCGCCTCGCGCTCGGCCATGGCCTTTGCGGCATCGACATCCATGAAGCAGCCCACGCCGGCATCGACGGGGTAACCGAAGAACTCGTCGTCTCCGAGCCCCTCCAGCGATTGCCCTTCGAGAAGCGCCGGCTCCCAACGCAGATCGGACACCCGGTGCCCAGCGCGTTCGCTCAGCCAGAGCACCGCCAGCGCATGGCGGCCCTTGTCCTGCAGCACCTCGACGGGGAACGTGCCACGCCGGTTCACGCCGCGCACGAACGCTTCGCGCTCGGGCTGCACCAGGGGGTCACACGCCACGATCCGGCCGCTCGTGATGTTCAGCAAGCCGCAGGGCTGACGATGCAGGTGACGCGCGCCGAGTGCGTCATCGTCGAGGAAAACGGATTGAAGGTTGTCGATATCGAGATAGGCCATGCACCCAGTTTCGCACTCATTCCATGACAGCCGGCCAGAGCGCCACATGGCTGCCCGGTGGCATCGAGGGACGCGGCCACGCGGCGGGCGTTCGCTGAAGCATCGCGCTATGGCGCAACGCCGCCAGTTCGCCGAAGCCCGAGGCGGTGGTCTCGATGTAGGGCGCAAGGCTGGGCTTGGCGATGGAAAGCCCTCCCGGCACGCGCCCCAGGCCGCGCAGCCAATGCCCGGTCTGCGCCAGCGACACCCGCACATGCCAGCTGCCGCCTTCGCGCTGCTGCCGCCACAGCGCGGCGGCGGCGCCGAAAGCGATCAGGTAGCCAGTCGCCTCGTCGAGGATCTGCATGGGCAGCGGCTTCGGCTTGCCGTCCCCGGCGGCCTCGCCTTCGGCGTGGTTGAACCCCATCGCGGTCTGCACCAGCGAATCGAAACCCCGCCGGCTCGCCCATGGCCCCTGCGTGCCGTAAGCGCTCAGCGAAACGCACACGATGCCCGGTCGCTGCTCTGCCAATGCCGCCGGTCCGAAGCCCAGGGACTCGATCCCGCCCGGCCGATAGCCCTGAACGAATACATGCGCGTCGGCAACCAGCCGTTGAAGCGCCGCCCGGCCCTCTTCGGCCCGCAGGTCGGCATGCGCCGACAGCTTGCCGCGGCTGGTATCGGCGATTGCGGCGATGTTCGGCAGCTGCGGTGAATTCACGAGCATCACGTCGGCGCCGTAGGCCGCGAGCGCGCGCCCGCCCACCGGACCGGCCAACACGCGCGTCAAGTCGAGCACGCGCAGGCCAGACAGCGGCCGCTGGTCTTCGCGCAGCGGCGGCAGCACGAGCGGCGGCGCGTCGCCGATGCGCTCGATGGTGAAAAGGGGCTGCGCCGCGACAGCCTGCCCTTGCGGCGTGGCGTCCCACTCGTCGAAGCGCCGCAGTGCCGTCGCGACCAGCCCTGCTGCGGCAGCCGCATCCTCGAACTCGCGGGCGCGCCAAGTGGCCATGACAGCCTCCGCATCAGCGCGCGTGGCCGTTGCCGGATCGAGCTTCATCAGCCGCAGCGCGCCGTCGCGGTGATGCGCGAAATTCGCATGCACGCGCACCCATCCGTCGGCGCAGCGATAGAGCCCCGAGAACGCATCCCATTGATCCGGAACCTGCCCGTCGAGACTGAACCAGCCGATGCATTCCAGCGCCGCGTGCAGCATGTCGACACCGACCTGCTGCCGCCCGGTGCCGCGCAGGTGCCCCAGCTCGCAGGCGGCCAGCGCCGCCGCTGCGACGGTGCTCTGCGCCGCGGTGCCGACCGCGAAGGACGACGGCAGCACCGGATCGGCGCCGGTGAGCCGCGCAAAAGACAAGGCTTCCTCGGGCAGGCCCGCGTGCCGCCAGATGCCGGCCAGAGCTTCGCTCGCATTCATTTCGGTTCTCCAATGCAAAAAGGCAGGGCCCGCTTTCGCTGCCCTGCCCTTGTCGTCGTTGCGCCAGTCGCCTTACTGGATCAGCTTGGCGCCCGTCTTGGCCTGCAGCGCGTCGAAGGTGACGCCCGGCGCCAGCTCGACCACCTTCAGGCCTTCGGGCACCACGTCCATCACGGCCAGGTCGGTGATGATGCGGTCGACCACGCCCACGCCGGTCAGCGGCAGGGTGCACTTCTCGAGGATCTTCAGGTCCTCGGTGCCGTCCTTCTTCTTGGCGACGTGTTCCATCAGCACGATCACGCGCTTCACGCCGGCCACGAGGTCCATCGCGCCGCCCATGCCCTTGACCATCTTGCCGGGGATCATCCAGTTGGCCAGGTCGCCCTTGGTGCTGACCTGCATGGCGCCCAGGATCGACAGGTTGATCTTGCCGCCGCGGATCATCGCGAAGCTGTCATGGCTGCCGAAGATGGCCGAGCCGGGCAGCGTGGTCACGGTCTGCTTGCCGGCGTTGATCAGGTCGGCGTCGACGTTCTCTTCGGTCGGGAACGGGCCGATGCCGAGCATGCCGTTCTCGCTCTGCAGCCACACTTCCTTGGTGCCGGTGTGGTTGGCCACGAGCGTGGGGATGCCGATGCCGAGGTTGACGTAGAAGCCATCCTCGAGTTCTTGGGCGGCGCGGGCCGCCATCTGGTCTTGGGTCCAGGGCATCTCAGGCTCCTTCTTTCTTGTTGGCGGGCACGGTGGGCACGGGCACTTCGCTGCCGGCTGCCGCCTGCGCGATGACGGTCTGGGCCTCGACCTTGGCGGCCGCTGCGTCCACCGGCGCGGCGGCGCTCACGGTGCGCTTCTCGATGCGCTTCTCGGGGTTGGCGTTGAGCACGATGCGGTGCACGTAGATGCCCGGCAGGTGGATGTCGTCGGGGGCCAGTTCGCCCACTTCCACGATCTTCTCGACCTCGACGATGCAGATCTTGCCGGCCATGGCCGCGGCCGGGTTGAAGTTGCGCGCCGTCAGGCGGAAGCGCAGGTTGCCCGACTTGTCGGCCACGTCGGCCTTCACCAGCGCCACGTCAGGCACCAGCGAATGCTCCATGACGTAGGTCTCGCCGCCGAACTCGCGCAGTTCCTTGCCTTCGGCCACTTGCGTGCCGACGCCGGTCTTGGTGAAGAAGGCCGGAATGCCCGCGCCGCCGGCGCGCAGCTTCTCGGCCAGCGTGCCCTGCGGCGTGAACTCGAGGGCCAGTTCGCCCGCGAGGTACTGGCGCTCGAACTCCTTGTTCTCGCCGACGTAGGACGCGATCATTTTCTTGATCTGGCGCGTCTCGAGCAGCTTGCCGAGGCCGAAGCCGTCGACGCCCGCGTTGTTGGAAACGACGGTGAGGTTCTGCACGCCGGAATCCTTCAGCGCGTCGATCAGCGCTTCAGGAATGCCGCACAGGCCGAAGCCGCCGACCGCGAGCATCTGCCCGTCTGCGACGACCCCCTTGAGTGCCGCGTCCGCGGAGGGATAAATCTTGTTCACTCGGGCTCCTTGATGGATGAATGGAGAGTGGGTGGGAAAGCCTTGAACGATACTACCTACCCGTATACGTAGTATTTCGTAATGGTGACACCCGATGCCCGAGATCGATTACCGGCTGGCCTTTGAACACGCGCCCGTCGGCATGGTGGTTTCGAGCAACCGCACCATCGTGGCCTGCAATGTGCGCGTGTGCGAGATTTTTGGCGCAACGCCCTCCGCACTGGTCGGGCATTCGTTCAGCATCCTGTACCCCAGCGTGGCCGAGTTCGAGCGCATCGGCAAGCGCATGGAGCCGTTCCTGAACGCCAGTGGGCACTACGCCGACAACCGCATGATGAAACGGCTGGGCCGCCTGCACGGCTCCATTGCCGGCGAGACCTTCTGGTGCCACGTGACCGGCCACGCGCTGAATCGCGCGGCGCCGCACGAAGCCGGCATCTGGACCTTCGAAGATTTGGGCTCACGCCGCGCGGTGAAGGCCGAACTCACCCCGCGCGAACGCGAAGTAGCCGCACAGGTGATGCGCGGGCTGACCTCGAAGGAAATCGGCAAGGCGCTGGGCATCAGTCACCGCACGGTCGAGCTGCACCGGGCACGGCTGATGCGCAAGTACGCGGCCTCGACCACGGCGGAGCTGGTGCAGAAGCTCATCGCGGGTTAGGCGCCGGCAACTCCAACGCGAGGCGCACCATGTCGCGCAGCACGATGCCGTTCTGCTTCTGCACCCTCTTCGAGCGGCGTTCGAAGAAGCCGGCATCCACCCCGACGATGCGAAAACCGAAGCGCTGGTAGAAGGCCAGCTCGCGCAGGCTGCTGTTGCCCGTGCCCACCTCGAGCCGCTGCGCGCCCCGTTCGGCGGCCAGCGCCTTCGCCTTGCGCAGCAGCGCGGTGCCCACGCCCCGCCCGCACAGTTCGTCGCTCACCGCGATGTTCATCACCTCCCAGATGTCGACGCGGGTCTGCATCAGCACCATCTGGCCCACGACGAGGCCGTCTATTTCCGCGAGCCACTGCTCGCCGCGCGAGAGATATTTCTCGATCTCCGCGCGCGGGCCGTCGGCGGCGAAGAGCAGCTTCCAGGGCGGGGCATCGGCGGGAGTGGCGCGGCGCATCTTCGGCCGCGCTGCGGGTTCTTTCTTCTTCGTCATCCGTTGGTTGGGGTCTGTGTTTCGTCTGTAATCCGCGCCGCTTCATTTGCATCGGGGCCTGGCCGGATGCAATCCGCGCGGAACCCGAGCGGCCGAGAGTACAGCGTGTGCCAGCCCCGACAAGGATCGTTGCGAAAACGGAAACGCCGTGTCGCCGAAAGCGCCGCGCCGGGGCATGCCACGAGGTCTATCGTTGAACCCACGCAGGCATCCAGCCCGCAATCACCCAGGAGCCTGAAATGTCCACGCGCATCCATTCCGAACAAAGCCTCTTGCTGCAAACCCAGGCTTCGGCCGCCCGCGCCCATGCGCTCGTGGTACAGAAGCTGCCGGTCGCACTGACGCTCTCCGCCATCATCCTGTCGATTATCGGCGTGAAGCTGTAGCCGTGCCCAAGGGCCTGCGCCGCTTCAATCAGGCTTGATGTCCGCCGACTTGATGACCTTCGACCACGTCGCCAGTTCCTGGTCGACGAATTTAGCGAGCGTCGGCGAGTCCATGTAGGTCGCGAAGGCGCCCTGCTCGTCGACCTTCTTGCGGAAGGCCTCGCTCTCCACGATCTTCTTGATCTCGGCGCTCAGCCTCGCCACCACCTCGGGCGGCGTCTTCGCGGGCGCGAACACCGCGAACCACGACTCCACTTCGTAGCCCGGCAAACCCGCCTCGGCCGATGTAGGCACGTCGGGCATCGACGGATGGCGCTTGCTGCCGGTGTATGCAAGCGCCTTGATGCGCCCGGTCGCGAAATGCCCGATGACCGAAGGCGGCGTGGTGATGAACATGTCGACATTGCCCGCGATCAGATCGTTGATGGCCGGCCCCGAGCCCTTGTACGGCACGTGCGTCATGGCCTGCTTCGACTGCCGCGACAACAGCTCGCCCGCGATGTGCTGGATCGAGCCATTGCCCGAAGATGCGTAGAACAGCCCGCCCTCCTTCTTCTTGCCGTACTCGATGAGTTCCTTCATCGATTTCACCGGCAGCTTGCCGCTGACGGCGACCACATGCGGCGCGCGCATCACCATCGCCACCGGCACGAAGTCCTTCGTCGGGCTCCACTTGAGATTCGGGTAGAGCGAAGGGTTGCCGACGTGATAGCCCGAGTACTGCATGAGCAGCGTGTAGCCGTCCGGCGCGGCGCGCGCCACCAATTCAGCGCCGATGTTGCCGCTGGCGCCGGGTTTGTTGTCGACCACCACGGGCTGGCCCAGCGCACGCTGAAGCGGCTCGCCAACCAGCCGCGCCATGATGTCGGTGGAACCCGCGGGTGCGGTGGGCACGACGAAGGTGATCGGTTTGGAAGGCCAGGCGTCGGCGCTGGCGGCCGACGCGGCCAGCACGAGGCCGGCCGCGAGCAGGCGGCAAATGGTTTGCATGGTTTGTCTCCGGTGGTTTTTTGTTTGCTGTCTTCGAAACCCGCGCCTTCAGGCCGCGAGTTCCGATATCTCGATCAGGTTCAGGTCGGGGTCGCGCACATAGACCGAGCGGATGCGCGAGGTGGCGCCCGTGCGCATCACCGGCCCTTCGAGAATCGGCACGCCCTTTTCCGCCAGCCGCGCGATCACCGCTTCGAGCGGCATGCTCGCGATGAAGCACAGGTCCAGCGCGCCCGGCGTCGGCAGTTGCGCCTTGGGCTCGAACTCGTGCCCCTTCACATGCAGGTTGATCTTCTGGTTGCCGAAGCGGAAAGCCTTGCGCCCGGCGCCGAAGCTCTCGAGCGTCATGCCCATCACGTCGACGTAGAAGCGGATGCAGTCTTCTTCGTGGGCGGTGGTCAGTACCAGGTGGTCCAGGTGATCGATCATGGGTGAAGCTCCTTTCGTGCGCGGGCGTCGGCCCTGGCCGCGATGTCGTTGAAATCCGGTGGTGGCGCGTGCCGCGTCAGGCGATGGCCCGCGCGGGACACCTGGCTCGGCAACTCGTGCTGCACGAGCGTTGCCAGCTCGGCCGAGGCGGCGATGAGCCCGTCCAGGTCCATGCCCGTCTCGTAGCCCATGCACTGCAGCATGTGGACCACGTCTTCGGTCGCGACATTGCCGGTCGCGCCAGGCGCATAGGGGCAGCCGCCGATGCCGCCGAGCGACATGTCGAGCCGGCGGATACCCGCCTCGACGGCAGCCACCGTGTTCGCCAGGCCCATGCCGCGCGTGTTGTGGAAGTGGGCGGTCCAGTCCAGCGCCGGGTAGACCGCGATGACCCGCTCGCAGACAGCCTGCACCTGTGTCGGATAGGCCATGCCCGTCGTGTCGCACAGCGTCACGCCCTGCACGCCGAGCGCGGCAAAGCGCTCGATCCAGCCGAGCACCGTCAGCACCGGCACATCGCCCTCCATCGGGCAGCCGAACACGCAAGACAGCGACACGTTCACCGGCACGCCGGCCTGCCCGGCGAGCGCGACCACCTCAGCCAGCTGCGCGAACGACTGCTCCCGCGTCATGCGCAGGTTCGACAGGTTGTGCGTCTCGCTCACCGACATCACGATGTTGAACTCGTCGATGCGGCTTTCCAGCGCCCGCTGCGCGCCGCGCACGTTCGGCACCAGCGCCGTGTAGACCACGCCGGGCCGCCGCGCGATGCGGTGCATCACCTCTTCGCCATCGCGCAGCGCGGGAATCGCCGTCGCCGACGTGAACGATGTCACCTCGATCTTCGCGTAGCCCAGCCCGCTCAGCCGGTCGATCAGCGCGACCTTGTCGCCGGTCGGAATGAAGCGGCTCTCCATCTGGAAGCCGTCGCGCGTGGCCACTTCGTTGACGAGCAGCCGAACGCCGTTACCGGTTTTCATGCGGCCTCGCTTTCCGAGCGGCGCGCAGGCCAGCCGCCTTCACGCAAGTCGCCGTTGTGCTGTCCCAGTCGTGGCGCGGGATGCGCGATACACCCCGGTGTCGCGCTGAGCTTGGGCACCACGCCGGGCACCTTCAGCGTGCCGCCGTTCGAGGTGGGCGACTCCACGATCATTGCGCGCGCCAGGTACTGCGGGTCGCTCGCGATGTCGGCCACGGTGTAGATGCGGCCGACCGGCACGCCGGCTGCGTCGAGCGCCGCCAACACCTCGTCGCGGCTGCGCTGCAGCGTCCACGCCTCGATGGCGGCGTCGATCTCTTCCACCCGCAGCACGCGCCCGTCGTTGTGGGCGAGTTGCGGGTCGCCCTCAAGATCCGCCCTGCCGATGGCGCGCATCAGCCGGCGGAAGATGCTGTCGCCGTTGCCCGCCACCAGCACGTAATGCCCGTCGTTGCAGCGGTAGGCGTTGGTCGGGGCTATGCCGGGCAACGCACTGCCGGCACGCTCCCGCACCGCGCCGAAGGCGTCGTACTCCGGCAGCAGGCTTTCCATCACGTTGAACACCGATTCGTACAGCGCCACGTCGATGAACTGCCCCTGCCCGCCATGCGCCGTGCGGTGATGCAGCGCGGTGAGCACGCCGATCACGCCGTGCAGCGCGGCCAGCGTGTCGCCCAGCGAAACGCCCACGCGCACCGGCACCCGGCCCGGCTCGCCGCTGAGGTAGCGCAGGCCGCCCATCGATTCGCCAAGCACGCCGAAGCCGGGCTTGTCGCGGTACGGCCCCGTCTGCCCATAGCCGGAGATGCGCAGCATGATGAGCCGGGGGTTCAGCGCATGCAGCTGCTCCCAGCCCAGGCCCCAGCCTTCGAGCGTGCCGGGCTTGAAGTTCTCGATCAGCACGTCGGCCTCGCTCGCCAGCGCACGCACGGCTTCCTGCCCCTCGGAGCTGCGCAGGTCGAGGCACACCGAGCGCTTGTTGCGCGACTGCACCTCCCACCAGACCGAGCCGCCGTCGCGCAGCAGCCGCCACTTGCGCAGCGGATCGCCGACGCCTTCGGGTTCGACCTTGATCACGTCGGCGCCGAACTCCGCCAGCGTCTTGCCGGCGAAGGGGCCGGCAATCAGCTGGCCCAGTTCCAGCACCTTCAGGCCTTCGAGTGCATTCATGTCCGCGTCTGTCTCCAAGTGGGTATGACCCGACTCTAGGAACAGATCGCGCCGCGCGGAATTGCCGTGATGGCAGCAGGCCTTCGCGAAACGCGAAGGTCCAGAGCGGCGGCTACTTCTTTCGGGCGATGCCGGGGGAAGCAGGGTCGACTGGCGGCGCCGCCTCCGGCGCCTTCACCCATCCGCGCAGCAGCACGCCCATGAAGAGCCCCGCGCCGAAGATCGCCCAGTACACCCAGGCAGGCAGGTTCTCGGCCCCGCTGTGCAGGTTCATGCCGAAGACCGCGCCGATCGCCATCAGCGGAAAGGTCAGCGCCGCGATGGTGTTGAGCTTGTGCTGCGCGCGGCTCGCTTCCATGGCCGCGCGCGCCTGCTGCTCGGCCGCGTGCGCGAGCCGGTAGTCCAGCGACATGCGGGTGTCCGCCAGCAGCAGTTCGAGGCCGCGCGCGATCTCGACGGCGCGGTCGCGCAAGTCGGTGACCAGCGAGTCCTGCGGCGCGGCCTCGCGTGCCGCCTGCAGCGCGGCCTGCATGTTCGAGGCGGCGCGCGACAGCGGAATCAGCGGCCCCAGCACCTGGAACAGCGCCTGCGCCGTCTCGGCCGCCTCGTGCCGGATCTCGAAGGTGCTCAATGCCGCGCGATAGCTCTCGAGCAGCTTCGACAACGCCTTCTCGCCCGGGTTGTTGCCCTTGTGCAGCCACGCGCCATCGGGCTTGCGCAGGAACACGGCGGCCTTGCGCTCGGCGCCCGAGCCGGCGGGCGGCTCGTGCAGGATCAGCATCAGATGCTCCTGCTCGTGGATGACGCGCTGTGCGCCGTAGCTGGAACTGCCCAGCCGCTGGCGCATCTCGGGCGGCAGCTCCCAGTCGTAGTCGATGCGTCTCGTCATCGCGGGGCCTGCAGTTCTTTCCACAAGGTGTCGAATTCGTCCGCGAAGCGGCGCACCAGGGACGGGTCGTTGCTCAGCACCAGGTTCTCCTCGTTGAATTCGCAGGCGCTGCGCGTCCAGTTGTAGCTGCCGTTGAGCAGCCGCGCACCGTCGAAGATCGCGAACTTGTGATGCATGTGGGCATCGGTGCGGTCCACGGCGACCGGGATGCCGGCGGCGCGCAACTGGCCGACGTCGCTGCCGCGGTCGAACTCCTTGTCGTTGTCGGAGATGAAGCGCAGCGACACGCCCCGCCTGTGCGCGGCCAGCACTTCTGCGGTGATGCGGTCGTCCGACAGCGTGAACACGCACAGGTCGACCGAGCGCCTGGCGGCCCGCAATTGCTGGTTGATGGCCTGCAGGCAGGCGGTGCCGGGGCTGAAGAAGGCCTGCGAGCGCACCGCCACGTTGTCGGGCGAGCGCCCGGTGTCGATGGCGCGCACCACGCCTTCGAGCCATTTCAGCAAGGCCAGCTGCTCCGGGTCGGCGGTGCGCGCGCGCACCAGGTCGAAGGCGCGATTGCGCAACTGCCGCAGGCCGTCTTCCGGCGGCGAGGCTTCGCGCAGCGTGTGCACCAGCACCCGGCGCTCGTCGTCGCTCAGTCGGTCGTCGGCCAGCGTGGCGTCGAGTTGGGCGAGCAGTTCGGGCAACGCCGGCTGCGGATCGGCCACGGGGTGTGCGGACATGTCACTCCTCCTTGCCGTTCTTGGGCGTGCGCTTCGGCACGGCCTGGGCAGCCTGCATTTCCGCGGACAGCCGCTTCATGTCGTGCGTGATCGAGCGGTCGAGCTCCAGGCGGCGCTCGGTCGCCGTCACCAGCGGCAGGATCAGCTCGCGGTAGGTCACGGCGATCTGCAGCATGGCGTCGGCCAGGCGCTGGCTGTCGCTCGGCCCTTCGGCGGGCGGCACAGGCGCCGGCTTGAGCCCGTCGACGGCGCGCGCCACGTCGAGCATGCTGCTGGCAATGCGCTGGCTGCCGTCCACGTCTGCGCCGCCGAGCTTGCGCTGGCGCACGAACTCCTCGCAGATGAGCTGCCAACGCGCGCTCTCTTCCGGCGTGGGGCTGCCGAGCAGTTGCGCGAGGCGCAGCAGGTTTTCCTCGGCGCCGGTGGTCAGCGTCTGGGCCTCGCCGCGGTAGTGGTCGCGCAGCAGCGCGTCGAGCTCGTCGTCTCGCATCAGCGCGGTGATCTTGCCCGCCAGCTTGGTCATGTTGCGGTAGCTGCCCTGCAGCTTGAACGGCGGCGCGGTGCGGTAGGCCTCCTGCTGCGCGGCCGACTCGATGTAGGCAAGGTTGACCTTCAGCAAGAGGTCGCGTGCGCGGAAGAGGCGCTGCAGCAGCGTCTTGATCTCTTCCAGCTCGACCGCGCTGTAGGCATGCGACAGCGCGCTGCTGGGCACCTCGTGGCCCTGCACCATCTGCACCAGCAACTGCACGTCCTTCGGGTCGCGCGAGGCCAGCGGCATCAGCGTCGGGTTCGACGTGAGGCTGTTCTCGATGTAGGACAGCGCAAATGCTGCTTCGCGCCCCGAGAGCACGTCGCCCAGGTTGTAGATGTCGGCGCGGTTGGCCAGCATGTCCGGGATCTTGAACACGTCACCCGACTCGGTGTACGGGTTGCCCGCCATCACGATCGCGAAGCGCTTGCCCCGCATGTCGTAGCTGCGCGGCTCGCCGTTCCAAACGCCTTCGATGCGGCGCGTGCCGTCGGCCAGCGCGATGAACTTCTGCAGGAACTCCGGGCTCGTGTGCTGGATGTCGTCGAGGTACAGCATCACGTTGCTGCCCATCGCCAGGCCGAGGTTGAGTTTCTCCAGCTCCTGCCGCGCCGCGCTGTTGGGCGCATTGGCGGGGTCGATGGCCGTGACGCCATGGCCCAGCGCCGGGCAGTTGATGCGAACGAAGATCAGGCCCAGCCGGTCGGCCACGTATTCCATCAGCGTGGTCTTGCCGTAGCCGGGCGGCGAAATCAGCAGCAGCAGGCCCATGCGGTCGGTGCGGCTGCCCTCGCCCGCGGAGCCGATCTGCTTGGCCAGGTTGTCGCCGATGATGGGCAGGTACAGCTCGTCGATCAGCCGGTTGCGAACGAAGGTCGACAGCGGCTTGGCCTGGAACTGGCTGAGTTTCAGGCGCGCTTTCTCGCGCTCCAGCAGCTCGTGGCGCAGGCTGCCCAGCGCCTCGAAGCCCGGCACCACATGCGTGGCATGGAACAGGAAGCGCCGCCAGAAGTCGTTGAGGTTCAGCGTCATGCGGCCATCGGCCACGCGCGGATGCTCCCCGCGCAGCCCCTCGACCGTGCGGTCGAGCGCCACGTTCACGCGCGTGCGCTGCAGCGGCATCGCCAGCACGCTGGCTGCGTCGTCCACCCAGTCGATCGACTCAGGTGACTGATGCAGCGCATAGGCATGCACCCAGTCGCGCGCAAGGCGCCAGCGCTCGGCAGGCGGGGCGGCATCGAGGTCGGCCTGCCATGCATCGCGGCGGCCACCGCGCTCCAGCTCGCGCAGCAGCGTCGCGGCCAGGTCTTCGCCGGCGCCCGACACCACCCAGGTCTCGCCGGCATGCGCCGCCAGCTCGCGCGCAAGGTATGCCGCCGCCTGCTCGCACAGCGTGGCGACGCGGCCTTCGTGCGTGTCGCCCTCCCCCTGCGTGGCGTTGTCGGCCAACGGCAGCAGATCGGGCAGCACGTCGCGCGCGAAGTTGTTGAGCGAGCGCGCCGTGTCGGCTTCGAGTTGCTCGAGCGCGTCGCGCCGCCCGAACATCTCGCTCATCTGCATCGCCGCGCGGGCGCGCCGCAGCAGCGACTCGCGATGCGCGATCAGGCGGCCGTGCTGCCAGTAGAGCAGCGCCAGCGCGCGCTCGGTCGGGCCCCAGGCCAGCAGGCCGGCCTGGTCCTGCATGGCGACCAGCGCACCGAGCAGGCGCAGGGCGTCGTCGTCGTGGATGCCCTTCTGGTAGCCCTCCTGGTAGCGCGCGGCGGCAAAGCGCCGCACCATCTCCAGCAGTTGCGGATGCTGCGGGTCTTCGGCCAGCAGCGTGCGCACGTCGGTCCAGCTGCGCTCGGCCTTGCCGTCCAGCAGCGATTCGAGCAGTCGGCCCGCCAGGTATTCGGCGCGCGAGAGCTCCGGCGTTTCGGACACGAGCGACTGGTTCCAGTAACCCTGCAGCTCCCGCAGCCGCTCGTCGTCGACCGGGCTCTGGTAGTCGGTGCCGGTGACCTGGTAGGCCATGCCGTCTTCGCGTGCCACCAGCGTCAGGTCGACCGGCTGGCGGTGCACCGTGAAGGCATGGCGACCCAGGCGCAGCGTGTCGCCGCCCTCGCTCACCAGCTCGCGTTTGTCGCGCACCGCGCGCAGGGCCTGGTCGCGCGCCGTCTTCAAGCGCGTGTCCAATTCGTCGGCAGGTACCGCCGCGCCCAGCGTGCGCAGGTCGGCAATCAGCGTATGCAGCTTGCCGATCATCGGGTCGGCCGCGAAATAGCTGTGGACCTGCGTCAGCTCGCCGAACTGCGCGATGCGGCGCGGAATGCCGTCGAGGATGCGGCCGGCCGCGTCGACCACGCCCTGCGCGCGGCGCTGGCGGGCATCGACCAGGCTCTGCCGGCGCGCGGAGAGCGCCTCGTACACGTTCTCGCGCTTCTCGGCGATGTCGCGCAGGAAGTCTTCCTGCTCGGCGAAGCGGCCTTCGATTTCTTCCAGCTGCGCCAGCAGGCGCGTGAGCGCGTCGTCGCACTTCTCCGGCGTGTCGGCGAACTCCAGCGCGTTTTCCACCGCCTGGCTGAACAGCTTGAACTGCGCGCCGAACTCGGCCCGCGCCTCGGTCGCGCCAAGCGACTTTCGCCGGGCACGCGCATCGGCGCGCACGCGGTTGATGTCGGCGTAGATCAGCGAGATGCGGTCCAGGATCGACGTGCGGATCACAGCGTCGCCGCCCGGCAGGCTGCCGAGCTGTTCGGTCAGCAAATCGAGGCCGGCCGCCTGCTCGTCGAGCGTGGCGAGCAGTTGCCCCAGCGCCGGCGAGGTCGCCAGGTTCGGCAGCTCGAGCGCCAGCTTGTCCAGTGCCTGACGCTGACCGGCGAAGGCCGTGTCGGCCGCCAGGAACTGCATCGCGCGCTCGCCGATGCGCTGCTGCTCGGTGGCCAGCGCGGCGTCCATGGCGGCGATGCGCGGCAGGTCGGCATAACGCAGTTCCTTGAGCATCTGCAGCGCGCCGCGCCGCTCGCGCAGCCGCGCCAGCGCCTTCACGAAATCGTCAGGGGCACGCCAGATCGTGCTGGCGATGTCGACCAGCAGCGCATGCTGCTCGTCTTCCGCGCGGGCCAGTGCGCGCGCGGTCTCGCGGCGGATGGTGTCGACCTTCTCGAACTCGGCCAGCGTGCTGCGCGCTACCTCGGCGATGCTGCGCAGTTCGCCCATCAGGCCCGCAGCCTCCGACGCATCGAGCCAGAAGTAGGCGTCGCTCACGCGGGTGCATTGGCGGATCAGGTCTTCGTATGCGGCCTTGGTCGGCGCCTGTTCGCGCACCGCGCGGGCGATGCCCATCAGGTCGCTCACCCCGCGCACCAGCTCGGCGTTTCCGATCTTGCCGAAGAAGCCCGTGGCGGGCGGCTGCGCGCTCACGTGCTCTTCGCTGGCGAACGGGGTTTGCCACAGCTGCATCGGATGCACGCGCGAAGGCTCCCCCGAGTTGTCGTGGAACACCAGGATGCGGCCGTCGGCAAAGCGCGCGTAACCGTTGGCGATGATCGGCGTCGCGAGCTTCTTGTCGATCAGGTTGTAGTTGAAGAGCGCGTAGCGCCCCGGCTTGGGGTCGTAGAAGATGTAGGCCACGTCCTCGCCATTGGGCGAGCGCAGCATGCGCTTGAAGCGCAGGTTTTCCACCGTCTCGGCCGGCAGGTCGAAGCGCTTGTGCTCGCCCGACTGCAGGTAGTAGCCGCCCGGGAAGATGATGCCGTGGTCTTCCGGCAGCTGCACGCACGAGCCGCCAATGGCGTCGATGCGCTCCACCTGCTGCGTGCGGATGTTGAACACCAGGTAGCGCGTGACCTGCTCGCGGTACGGCTTCACGCGCAGGAGGATCAGCATGCCGAGCTTGGCCCAGGCAATCTCGGCGTCGGTCAGCGACTGGCTCCGGTCTTCCACGGGCTCGCTGTAGATGCCCAGGCCGGTCTCGGTGTTGTTCTCTATCTTGACGGTGAGGTCGCCGCCCAGCGTCTCGACGAACACCGTGTCCAGCACGTTCACGTGCGGATGCTTGCCGCCCACGTGGTCTTCGCGCGTGGCCACGGTCCACTCGAAGTCGTGGCTCGCGGGCAAGGCGATGTCGCGCTCGCCCCGGTTGTCGATATAGCTGATGCGGCCATCGCGCTCGATGGCCCAGCGGAACACGCGCACGTCGGTGATCTGCTGGCCGATCTGGAAAGCCGCGAGCAGCTTGTCCTGCGTCACGCGCAGCTGCACCAGCGTGGCCTGCTTGTAGTAGGCATACAGCTCGCGGAAGTCGGACGCGAAGCGCGCGTCTTCCAGAAACGTACCGGCCAGCGGCACGGGCTGCAGTTCGTCGCTCTCGGCACCGGCCTCGTCCGGCGACACCAGCCGGTACAGGCCGAACACGTCGCCGACGGCGGTCTCCTTGCGCAGGCCGATGAACACGTTGTAGCCCAGCAGCAGCAGGTCGCCGATGCGCACCAGGTCGCGCGCCACGGCGTTGTTCTCGGTACGCGCGCGGGTGCGCAGTATCAGGGTCTGGTCGGAGCGGCCGAACTCGGCCAGCCGCTGCTCGTTGAGCGCCTGCGTCTTCTCCTGCAGGCCCTCGCCCTGTGTTTCCAGCCGCTTCTTCAGCAGCTCGTAGCTGCCGCTGCCGGAGACCAGGGCTTCGGTCTGGGCCGACGGGTCGGAGGCGGCCGGTTGCGCTGGAGCGCCGGGCGGTGCGCCCGTTTCATCCGTTGGGTGCATAGGTCGGCGCGGTCAGTCCGCGCGCAGCAGTGACAGCGATTCACTCTGGCGGGAATGGGTCAGGCTCCGGCTCATCGCGCGTCTCCGTTCAGCGGACGGAAACTGGAGATCAGGTTGTGCAGCGCGGCTTTCTGGCTCTCGCTGCCGTCGCTGGAAATCTTCTTCATGAGCGCTGCCACGCTGAGGTTCTGGATTTCGCCTGACGAGCTGCCGAGCGCGCCGACGATGTCGCGCAGGTCCTTCACCACGTCGCGCTCGCCCGAGAGCTGGTCCTTGAATGCAACCTGCAGCGCATTGCTCTTGGAGATGACGCCGTCGATGCCCTTGCCCACCGAGAGCGAGCGCACGAAGCTGTCGAAGTAGTCGCCCTGCCCGCCCACGATGTCGATCTTGGCATTGGCCAGCGCGGTGCCCAGCACCTCGGCCTGTTCCTTGGCGATGGCGGTCTGCGCGTCGATGCCCTTGAGGGTCTCGATGTGCGACTTTTCCAGGCGCATGCGGAATTCTTCGTGGTCGCGGGTCTCGGGGCTCATGGACTTCATGGCCTCGAACTTCTCGTGCAGGCCCTTGGCCTCGGCACCGAAGCGCGCCTCGATGACCTGCGCATCGGCCTGGCCCGACTTGAGCGTGGCCTCGGCGTCGGCGGTGCGCACATTGACTTCGGCAAGGCCGAGCTTTTCCTTGCCCGAGGCTTCGGCCTCGAACTTGGCGCGCATGCCTGCGGCCTCGGCCTGCGAGCGGGCCTCGATGACCTGCGCGTCGGCCTGGCCTGCCTTGAGGATGGCGTCCGCATCGGCCTGGCGCACATGCACGTCGGCCAGCCCCAGCTTCTCCTTGCCCGAGGCCTCGGCCTCGAAGCTCGCGAGCTTGGCCTGCGCGGTCGCGATCTCGACCTTGGCGGCCGCCAGGCCCGGCGCCGCCGTGATGGCTTCCACGCCTTCGGCTTCGCGCTTCTTCGATTCAGCGTCGCGCTCGGCGATCTTGAGCTTGGCGTCGGCCAGCGTGAGCTCTTCCGCCGCCTTGTGGCGGGCGCGCTTTTCCTGCGTCTCGGCCTGCTTCAGGTCGATGACCATCTTTTCCTCGGCCTGCCCCTCGGCCATGATCACGACCGACTTCTTGGTGCGCTCGGCCTCGGCCACCACGCGCAGTTCCTTGATGGCTTCTTCTTGCTCGGCCACCGTGCGCTCGACCACGATGCGCTCGCGGATCACGTCGGCAATGGCCTTCTTCTGCACTTCGACGGCCTTGTCCTTCTCGATGCGCTGCAGCGTCACTTCCTTCTCGCGGTCGACGATCTCCAGGTCGCGTGCGCGGATGACCTTTTCTTCTTCCACGGCCACGGCGCGCTTGCGGTTGTTCTCGGCCACTTCCTTTTCGCGTTGCACGTTCTCCTGCTGCACCGACACGGACTGTTCGGCCACGAGACGCGCTGTTTCGGACTTGGTGCGCTCTTCGGCCTGGATCTTGGCGGTCTCAGCCTCTTCACGGGCACGTACGCTGGCAATCTCACGCTGCTGGCGCGCGGTGGCGTCGGCCTGCTGGCGTTCGAGTTCGAGCAGCGCTTCCTGCGTCTCGACGTTCTTCTTCTTGATCTGCATTTCCTCGTTGCGGCGCAGCTCGTTGGTGCGAACGTGTTCCACGGCCGTCAACTCGGTGATCTTCTTGATGCCCTGCGCATCGAGGATGTTGTTGGAATCCAGCTCCGACAGCGGTGTCTGCTCGAGGAAGTCGATGGCCGCGTCTTCGAGCACATAGCCCGAGAGGTCGTTGCCGATCTGGCTGATGATCTGGTCGCGAAACCCGTCGCGCGCCTGGTAGAGGTCGACGAACTCCATCGACTTGCCCACCGTCTTCAGCGCTTCGGAGAACTTGGCGGAGAACAGCTCCTCGAGCGTCTCGTGGTTCGACGCGCGCGCGCAGCCGATGCCCTGGGCCACCTTCAGCACGTCGTCGGCGGTCTTGTTCACGCGCACGAAGAACTTCACCTTGATGTCCGCGCGGATGTTGTCGCGGCAGATCAGGCCCTCGTTGCCGGAGCGGTCGATCTCGATCGTCTTGACCGAGATGTCCATCAGCTCGGCCTTGTGGATGATCGGGTACACCATCCGCCCGGTGAAAGTCACCTCGGGCTCCGCGCGCAGCGTGTTCACGATGAGTGCGTGGCCCTGTTCGATCTTGCGATAGAACTTGGCGAACATCGCGAACAGGCCGAGGATGACCACGGCCAGTATGACGATGGCAAAGATGATGGGCTCCATTTTTTCTCCAGGTGTGCTTTGAGAGCGAAAGAAACAGGTGAAAGACACGCGGCGCGATGCGGCGCCGCGAAGGCGCTCAGACGGTGGTGTCGTCTTGCGCGGCAATGAGGTAGCGGCCGGCCACCTCGTCGTATTCGAGAATCAGCGCCTGCGAACCGCGCTTGAGGGAGTTGGGCGCGGTGGCCCAGACGCGGATGTTGAGGCTGGCGCCGCGGCGCGCGACTTCCGCGCGGCCGTCTTTCTCGTTCACCACGCCGGTGACGACGCGGCAGAGCTGGCCGACCAGCGCGGCGTTGCTCACGGCCGTGTGGCTCACGAACAAACCGCGCAGCGGACGGATCGCCACCGCGGTGACGGGAATGGCGATCACGGCGCTGACCACCAGCAGCACGGTGCCGGCCAGCAACTGAAGCGGCAATGTCGGTACCAGCGGCAGCAGCCACTCGCCGCCCAGGCAGCAGACCGTCCACGAGACCAGCACCAGCAGGCTCACGGCCACCGAGAACGGAACGCCGTTCAGGCCGAAGGCCACCACGTAGCTCGCGAGATGGCCGACGTCGTTGGCATCGCCGTCCGCGTGCGTGTGCACGCCGACATCGACATCGAGCCCGCTGTGTTCGATATCGACCATGCCGAGCATCGCGAGCACCCAGTAGATCACCACGACGCCCAGCAGCACCGTGTAGATCGCGGTGGGGTACCCCGTCACCGCTCCCATGAAATCGCCCATTGATCCTCCCGCGTGCGGGTTGTTGTTCGTTGTTCTATTTGCGGCCCGGCCTTCCCGTGCCGGTGCTCTTCTTCTCTGTCACTGTGCCAGAGCCAGCTTTGCTGGCGAATGCGATCAGGTCGCGCGTGGCTTTCTCCTTGATGGCCAGGCGGTCGTCCGTTGCCAGGCCGTAGCGCTTGGCAAGGAATTCGTAGTCGGCCGCGCTGAGCGACACCGTGAGGCGCGGGCGCTTGGGCTTCGAGGTGGTGGCAAGGCCCAGCACCTGCCGGATCTGGTCCGAGGTGGACACGTGCTGCTCGAAGGCCGCGGTGCGCACGGCTTCGAGCACGGCCTCTTCCACGTCGAACGCCACCTGCACGGCGCGTATCGCCTCGTCGGAGCCCTGCCAGCGAACCGGCTTGGCGCGCATGTTTATTGCGCTCCGGTCCCCGAGGGGTTGGCCTGGCGGGCGCGGATACGGTCCATCACCTTGCCGGTGCGGTCTGCCTCGTTGCCGATGCCCGCGGCGGCGAGCTTCTTTTCGAGCGCGCCGTGGCCGAACTCGTTCTCGAGCTGCTGGCTGGCCGTCATGCGGTCGGACAGGTCTTCGTGGCGCGCGCGTATGCGCTCCAGCGATTCGCGCGCATTGGCCAGCCGCGAGCCGCCGCTGCCGATGTTCTCGGAGATGGACTGCGTGGCGCGGTAGACGCTCTCGGTGGTCTTGGCGATGCCGATCTCGCGCTCGTGCTCGCGGATGCGCGCTTCGGCCGACTTGATGAGTTCCTTGAGCCGGGACACCTGCAGCGCATACGAGGCATGCGCCTTGGCCTGTTCCTCGAGTTCCTGCTCCAGCAGGCCCACCTTGGCCGCCACGTCGAGCGCCAGGCCTTCCTGCGTCTTGTTGAGGGCTTCGAGCGCGAGGCCTTCGTAGCGCGCGGCTTCGTTCTTGAGCCGCTCGATCTCGCGGGCCGACTGCATCTCCTTGGCCATCACGCCCGTAAGGTCGCCCTTGGCCTTCTCGATGCTGTGCTTGGCGTCGATGATTTCCTGCTCGTAGATGCGCGTCGCATTGCTGTCGACCACGCTCTCGCCGATTTCGCGCGCGCTGCCGCGCAGCAGGGTGACGAGCTTCTTGATGACTGTCATGGGACCTCCGCTTAGTTCAGGAATTCGGACAGTGCGTCGAGTGCATCGAGCGCGTTGTCGCTGAGCACGGCCACTTCGCGTGCGATGTCTTCCACGCTCGCATTGCGGCCCAGCGCACCAGTGAGCACGTAGCGTCCGTCGACCCGGCCGAACGAGGACAAGGGCACCGACGGGTTCAGGTCGAGCAGCGATTCGAGCAGCTCGGTGCGGCGCGCGGGCTTCACTTCTTCTTCGGTCCAGAGGTAGCAGATGCAGATGATCTGCATGTCCGAACTCGTGACGAAGATCGGAAGTTCGTCACGCCCCTCGATGCTCACCTGGACCACCGGCGTGTGACCCGGAATGGGCTGCAGCTGAACGGGCAGTCCCCCCATCGCGGCACCGGCCAGCGCGTCGAGCCCCTTGAGTTGATCGAGCAGTGATTGCATACCTCTCCTTATGGTTGTGATACCGATGGAAGCGAGCTTTGCTTCGACGGATTCACTATAGGTTTGCCGACATATCATGTCAAATGAGCCCTTTGGTTCTCAGCACGAATGCATGGTGACTTTCGGCACTTGCGCGCTCCCTAGAATCCGCTGATGGCCAACCCGATCAATCCCGCGCGCGTCGACTTCGTCACGCTGCGGCTGTTCTGCGCGGTGGCGCAGTCGGGCAGCATCACCAAGGGCGCGGAGGCCTGCCACCTTGCGTTGTCCGCCGCGAGCCGCAGGCTCTCAGACTTCGAGGCGGCCACCGGTTCGAAGCTGCTCGAACGCAGTGCGCAGGGCATCGCGCTCACGCCCGCCGGCCATGTGGCGATGCAACATGCGATGCGCCTCTTCCAGGGCTTCGAGCAGTTCAGCAGCGAGATCAACGACTACTCCAGCGGCGTGCGCGGCCATGTCCGGCTGTGGGCCAACATGTCGGCGCTCACCGAGTTCCTGCCCACCACGCTCGCGACCTTCCTTGCGCAGCATCCCGACATCCGCGTGGAAGTGGAGGAGCAGCTCAGCGGCGACATCGTGCGCGCGCTGGTCGACGGCCTCGCCGACGTCGGCGTCTTCGCGGAGAACACGCCCGCCTACGGCCTCGACGTCGCGCCGTTCCAGACCGACGAGCTGGTGGTGCTGTGTGCCAGGCAGCATCCGCTGGCACGCACGCGTGCGAAGCAGGTCGACTTCAAGACCTGTCTCGCGCATGAATTCGTGGGGCTGAACCGCAGCAGCTCGCTGCTGGAGCTCACATCACGCGCGGCCGAGCAGGCCGGCGTTCCGATGCGGCTGCGCGTGCAGGTGCGCAGCTTCGACGCCATGTGCCACATGATCGCGGCCAACCTCGGCATCGGCGTGGTGCCGCTCGCGGCGTGCAAGGCGCAGGTCGCTGCGCTGGACCTGAAGGTGGTGCGGCTGCGCGATGCGTGGGCCACGCGGCGGCTGCTGATGGCGACGAAGACGGGAGCCATCCTGTCGCCGGCGACACAGCTGCTGGTGAAGCAGCTGTTCGCCTCGTCGAACTAGGCGAGGCCTTCAGTCGGTGCCCACCATCACGCTCGAAGCCTTGATCACCGCATAGGCGTTCGCCCCTTCGCTGAGCTTCAGCGAATCGGCCGAGTTGCTGGTGATCGTCGAGACGATCTGCACGCCCGGTGCGATCTCCAGTGTGACTTCGGTCGTCACCGGGCCGCGGACGATGGCGATGACCTTGCCGGACAGGACGTTGCGTGCGCTGATCTTCATGGGGTGCTCCTTGGGAGTGGGTCAAAAAAACACCCCAGTCTATCGGCGCCGCAGCGCCCTCTCCGGCCTACTTGGCTTCTTCGGCCTCCAGCACGGCCCATTCCTCGTCAGTGAAGAGCCGCGAGCGCGTCAGGAAGCGCACGCCCTCCGGCCCCTCGAGCGAGAACATGCCGCCGCGTCCAGGCACCACGTCGATGATCAGCTGCGTGTGCTGCCAGTACTCGAACTGCGGCCCGCTGATGTAGAACGGCATGCCGCCGATGTGCCCCAGCAGGCGGTCGTAGTCGCCGACGATGAACTCGCCCTGGCCGTAGCACATCGGCGCGCTGCCGTCGCAGCAGCCGCCCGACTGATGGAACATCAGCGGGCCGTGCTTGGCGGCGAGCCTGTCGATCAACGCGAGCGCGGCATCGGTCGCGGTGACGCGCAGGACTTCGCCGGCCATCAGAAGAAGCCCAGCTTGTTCTCGCTGTAGCTCACCAGGAGGTTCTTGGTCTGCTGGTAGTGGTCGAGCATCATCTTGTGGTTCTCGCGTCCGATGCCCGACTGCTTGTAGCCGCCGAAGGCCGCATGCGCCGGATAGTGGTGGTAGCAGTTGGTCCACACGCGGCCCGCCTGGATGCCCTTGCCCATGCGGAAGGCGCGGTTCATGTCGCGGCTCCACACGCCGGCGCCCAGGCCGTAGAGCGTGTCGTTGGCGATGGAGAGGGCTTCATCCTCGTCCTTGAAGGTCGTCACCGACACCACGGGGCCGAAGATTTCTTCCTGGAAGATGCGCATCTTGTTGTGGCCCTGGAACACGGTCGGCTTCACGTAGTAACCGTCGGCCAGGTCGCCTTCGAGCTTCTGGCGCTCGCCGCCGATCAGCACCTTCGCGCCCTCCTGCTTGCCGATGTCGAGGTACGACAGGATCTTCTCGAGCTGCTCGCTGGAGGCCTGCGCGCCGATCATCGTCGCCATGTCGAGCGGACTGCCCTGCTTGATGGCCGCCACGCGCTTGAGCGCACGCTCCATGAAGCGGTCGTAGATCGACTCCTGGATCAGCGCGCGCGACGGGCAGGTGCAGACCTCGCCCTGGTTCAGCGCGAACATCGCGAAGCCTTCGAGCGCCTTGTCGAAGAAGCTGTCGTCGCGGTCCATCACGTCGGCGAAGAAGATGTTGGGCGACTTGCCGCCCAGCTCCAGCGTGACCGGAATCAGGTTCTGGCTCGCGTACTGCGAGATCAGCCGGCCGGTGGTCGTTTCGCCGGTGAAGGCGATCTTGCCGATGCGGTTGCTCGACGCCAGCGGCTTGCCCGCCTCCACGCCGAAGCCGTTCACCACGTTCAGCACGCCCGGCGGCAGCAGGTCGCCGATGAGCTCCACCAGCACCAGGATCGACACCGGCGTCTGCTCCGCGGGCTTCAGCACCACGCAGTTGCCCGCCGCCAGCGCGGGCGCCAGCTTCCACACGGCCATGAGAATCGGGAAGTTCCACGGAATGATCTGGCCGACCACGCCGATGGGCTCATGGAAGTGGTACGCAAAGGTTTCGTGGTCGATCTCGCTGATGCCGCCTTCCTGCGCGCGGATGCACGAGGCGAAGTAGCGGAAATGGTCCACCGCCAGCGGCAGGTCGGCCGCCATGGTTTCGCGGATCGGCTTGCCGTTGTCCCAGGTCTCGGCGGCCGCGAGCATGGGCAGGTTTTCCTGGATGCGGTCGGCGATCTTGTTCAGGATGTTCGCGCGCTCGGTGGTCGAGGTGCGGCCCCAGGCGGCCTTGGCCTTGTGCGCGGCGTCGAGCGCGCGGTCGATGTCGGCCGCGGTGGAGCGCGGCACTTCGCAGAAGACCTTGCCGGTGACGGGCGTGATGTTCTCGAAGTACTGGTTGTCCACCGGCGAGACCCATTCGCCGCCGATGTAGTTGCCGTAGCGCTTCTTGAACGGCACCGCGGTACCGAATTTGCCCGGTTCGAGCATGTCCATGACTTGTCTCCATTTGCTGGTGGTGGCGCCGCGACATGCGGCGACCCGCACGGACAACCGCAAGCCACGTACCCGCCGGGATCGGGACATTCCCTGAGTACTTCCTCTTGGCAAAGGCACTGTGCAGCGGGTTTTCATTCGCAATCTGCGACATGTCCGCGCGAACATAGCGACTAGGATGTCGCACAAGGCGAATGCACCGCGAACGGCAGACAACCGGAGACATGCATGAGTGAAGCGCAGTGGCCATCGGTCAGGGTCGAACAGGCCCGTGAAATGTTCTTCGTGCAGGGCCGCGACCCCGCACCGTGGATCGCGCCGCACATCTCGCGCTCCTGGCAGCGCAGCCGCCCGGTCGACCACCAGTACATCGACCCGGCACCGATGGCGCTGGCCCTCTTGCGCGAGCGGCGCGAGCAGTCGATGCGGCTGCTGGACTGCGCCCAGCCCGAACTCGACGGGCTGGCCGAGCACGCCATAGGCAACGGCTGCGTGGTGATCCTGTCGGACGCCAGCGGACTGATCCTCGAGGAAATAGGCAGCCCCGACTTCCTGCCCAAGGCCGAGCGCATCGCGCTGCAGCCCGGCGTGGAATGGTCGGAAAACAACCGCGGCACCAACGCCATCGGCACTGCGCTGGCCGAGCGCGAGGCGCTGATGGTGCTGGGCGGCGAGCACTACCTGGCGCAGAACGGCGCACTGGGCTGCGCGGCGGCCCCCATCTTCACCGGCCGGGGCGAACTGGCGGGCGCGCTCGACATCTCGGGCGAGACGGTGCGCGTGAACACGCATGCGCTGGGCCTGGTTCGCATGGCCGCGCAGCAGGTGGAACATCGCATGCTGCTGGCAGAGGCACAGGGCCATGTGCTGCGCTTCCATGCGCGGCCGGCGCTGATCGGCACCGCGCGCGAGGGGCTGATGGTGATCGAGGGCGGACGCATCGTCGCCGCCAACCGCGTGGCGCTGGAACTGTTCGGCCGCTCGTGGGACGGCCTGCTCGACCTGGAGGCCAGGGACTTTCTCGGCCCGAACTGGCCCCGCATGGAACACCGCCGCAGCCTGCTGACACTGCCGGGCGGGCGGCAGATCGCCACGGTGATGGAGCGCACGAGCACGCGCGGCGGCGCACGGCCGATGGCGCGGCGCGCCGACGCACCGGCGGCTACCGGAGCCGCTCGACCAGAGGCCGACGACATCCTGCCGCTGCTCGACAAGGCCGTGCGCGTGCTGAACGAAGGCGTGTCGGTGCTGGTCAACGGCGAGACCGGCAGCGGCAAGGAAGTGTTCTCGCGCCGCCTGCATGCCGCGAGCCGCCGCGCCGCGGGCCCGTTCGTGGCGGTCGACTGTGCCTCGCTGCCCGAGACGCTGATCGAGTCGGAGCTGTTCGGCTACGACGAAGGCGCCTTCACCGGCGCACGGCGCAAGGGCATGGCGGGCCGCATCCGCGAGGCGCACGGCGGCGTGCTGTTCCTCGACGAGATCGCGGAGATCCCGCTGGCGCTGCAGACCCGGCTGCTGCGGGTGCTGGAAGAGCGCGTGGTCACGCCGCTGGGCGGCGGCCAGGGCGTGGCGGTGGACTTCGACCTGGTCTGCGCCACCCACGGCGACCTGCCGGCGCTGGTGCAGGCCGGCCGTTTCCGCGCCGACCTGATGTATCGCGTGGCAGGCTTCACCGTCGCCCTGCCACCGCTGAGCCGGCGCGCCGACCGGCACGCGCTGATCGCGCGGCTGTTCCTTGAATCGGGCGGCGCGGCCAAGCATCTGCGGCTGGAGAGCGACGCGCTCGAGGCACTGGCCGCCTACCGCTGGCCGGGCAATGTACGGGAGCTGCGCAGCACGCTGCGCGCGGTGGTCGCGCTGGCCGACACCGGCGATTCGGTGACGGCTGCGGCGCTGCCCGCCCACTTGCTCGGCACGCATGCCGCGCCGACGACCGACGCAGCCACCGAAGCCGCACTGGCACCCCAGGCCGGCCCGCTGCAGGCCATCACCCGCCACGCCATCGACGAGGCGCTCAAGGCCTGCGACCACGACGTGTCCAAGGCCGCGCGGCGCCTGGGCGTGCATCGCAGCACCGTCTACCGCCATATCGCACGACAGCGCGGCAAGCCATCCGCCGTCTAGAAACCCGACTCCGGCTTGCGTTTCGCTATGCTTCATAAAATACAGCGAAGCATTGCCGGCACGCCGGCCCGGATACGCACGCCATGGTCAACAGTCAACTTCGCTGCCTCATCGCACTCGGCCAGGAGCAGCATCTCGGCCGCGCCGCGCAGGCCAGCCAGGTTTCCCAGCTCGAACTCTCGGAAGCCATCCGCCAGCTCGAACACGAGTACGGCCGGCCGCTGATCAAGCCCGGCCCGCGCTTCGAGGGCTTCACGCCGCAGGGCGAGCAGGTGCTGGCGTGGGCGCGCAACTTCCTGCGCGACAGCGAGGCGCTGCGCCGCGACCTGCTGGCCGGTCGCA
>JACXTT010002780.1_pt1 | contig 27439 bp, 24 predicted proteins | sample 9270951 | NCBI WGS metagenome assembly JACXTT01 (sample SAMN15532306, study PRJNA645909) | rock metagenome | isolation source: weathered quartz diorite | place: Puerto Rico | collected 2017-06-21 | reverse complement strand
AGGGTACGATCGTGACAGAACTTCTTGTGCAACTGCCGGAGCCAGGCCTGATCATCGCCTCAATTGGGGGCGGCGGTCTGATTTCCGGAATTCTCTCAGCGGTTCAGCACCACTCGCCCGAAACCCGCGTATTCGGCGTCGAAACCGAGGGGGCAGACTCGATGTACCAAAGCCGGAAGGCGGGAAAGATCGTCGAACTGCAGGCGATAACTTCGATCGCCGAGACCCTGGGCGCACGCAAGACGGAGAAGACCCAGTTCGAAATCGTCACGCAATACGTTACTGATCTGGTCACGGTATCGGACAACGCGGCCATCCGGGCGCTGATTGCCATCCTTCAGGAAGAAAAGCTGCTCACCGAACCGGCGACCTCCTGTTCGGTCGCGGCGCTGCTGGAAGGCAAGATCCCGGTGAAGCCCGGTGAGAACGTGGTGGTTGTGTTATGCGGGGCAAACGTGGCCCACGAGAAGGTTCATGAATGGGAATCCGCGGCGCGCAACCTCACCGTTAAAGCGCGCAGGCGAAAGGGCGACCCGAAGTAATCAAGCATATCTTTCACCGCCAAGGACGCAAAGGAAGATGAGAGGCGAGGCGTGATACAAAGGGGTGACTCCCGAAAGCCTGATCCGGCAGGCATGCCCTATGTCGAAATTTGTCTCTCCCCGTATTTCTTGGCGTTCTTGGCGGTGAGTGTTACTTGAATTCTTTTGCGTCCGATCAGGCGATCGCCCGCAGAACGGCACTCCAGGCCTTCGCCAGATTATTTCGGTCGTACCCGCCGCCGCCAAAAGCCATCAGACGTCCCTTGGAGAAACGCCTAGCGATCTGCACCAGGCTGTGCGCCGCGTGCGCGTGCGTGGCCGGCGAATACTCGAGGTGCGCCAGTGGATCGCCTTTCAATCCGTCGGCGCCGCATTGAAATACCACGAAATCCGGTTCGAATCTGGTCAGGTGCGCCGCCACCCGTCGCCAGACCCGCATGAACTCCCCGTCGCCGGAGCGCGGCGCGAGCGGGATGTTGAGCTTGGTGCCTTTCGCGGCCCCCATGCCGGTTTCGTCCTCGCGCCCGGTGCCGGGATAGAGATGACTGCCGTCCTCGTGGATGTCGGCAAAAATCAGATCAGGATCGTCCTCGAACGCGTAAAAGACGCCATCGCCGTGGTGTACGTCGATGTCCACGTACGCAACGCGCCTGATGCCGTACCGGGAACGCAGCGTCTCGATCACCACGCCGAGATCGTTGAATACGCAGAATCCAGCCGCATGATCGCGCCCGGCATGATGGAGCCCTCCGATCGGCTGAAAGGTGCGCGTGCACTCGCCCGCCATGATGCGTGCAAGGCCATCCAGAGCGGACCCGACCACGGTCGCAGACGCCTGGTATACGCCGGGAAACACCGGCGTGTCGCCGTTGTCGAGATACTCGAGCCGGTCGCGCTCGGCGTTCATGACTTTTTCGACATGGCGCTTGCTGTGAAAACGCTCGATTTCCTGGCGCGCTGCGACCCGCGGGGCCTGAACCGGTATTTTCTCCAGCAGTCCCTGGGCGGAGGCCTCCGTGTAGAACGCGCTCTGCCGGTCGACTCCGAGCGGATGACCATCGGGAAAGCCATAGCGCGCGAGTTCCTCGCCGACGTAAAGCAGCGCCTGCGCGGGCGTGGCACTTTGCGCTCTTTGCGACATCAACACGGTCGTAGCTCCCGTTCCGAGCACGCCCGCCGTTATTCCTCGCAGTAGTTCGCGCCGCATCGCGTCCGTCTCAGAACTCTTCGCCACAATTCCAGCAGACCTGGAAATGTCCGGGGCTGCCCTCATGGCAACGCGGGCAGATCACGGATCCCGAACTGGGCGCCGGCCGCTCGATCTCACGGATCACTTCGCGTGCCCGTTGCAGATCACGCTCGTCCACGATCCACACTTCAGGGTAGACGTGGGTGAAAGGAATCTCGCCCAGCCCGCCCTGCAGGTTCTCGTTGAATACCGTGGCGTCGATCCCCGCCTGTCCCAGCAGTCCACGCACCAGGTGCGCGTCCGGCAACGTAGCGGCAGAATAGATCTTGACCATCAGAACAAATCCATCTGGCCGTCGAATCTTGGCGGCCTGAACTTCGCCGTATCCAGCGGCCCGCGGCGCATATGGTTCAGTGCAAGCCGGCGGCAAGCCATGTTGAACCGCTTGCTGAGCAGCTCCGCCAGTTTCCCCGCCCCACGCATGCGCGAGCCGAAGTTCGGATCGTTCTCGCGCCCTTCGCGCATGTCGCGTATGCGACCCATCACGTGTGCCGCCTTGAGCGGGAAGTTGTGTTCGAGCCAATCCTTGAACAAGTCCCTGACCTCCCAGGGCAGCCTCATCAAGGTGTAGCCCGCACGGTCTGCACCGGCCTCGCGTGCTGCTTCGAGCACGGCTTCGATTCCCGAATCGGTCAGAAACGGCACCACGGGCGCCACCATCACTCCGGTCGGCACGCCGGCCTCCGCCAGTCTACGGATTGCCTCGACGCGCCGCGCCGGTGCCGGGGCGCGTGGTTCCATGCGCCGGGCGATGTCGTGATCCAAGGTGGTGACTGAAATATAGACCTGTACCAGATTCTTCGCCGCCATCGGCGCCAGGATATCGAGATCACGCTCCACCATGGCGTTCTTGGTGATGATGGTACAGGGGTGATTGCAAGCTGCCAGGACTTCCAGAATCGAGCGCGTGACTTTCCACTCGCGTTCCACGGGTTGATAGGGGTCGGTGTTGGCGCCGATCGTAATGCAGTCGCAGGTGTAGCCGGGCCTGGCAAGCTCCTCTTGCAACAATTCTGCCGCGTTGGTCTTGGCGAACAGCCGGGTCTCGAAATCCAGCCCCGGCGACAGGTTCAGGTAAGCATGCGACGGGCGCGCGTAACAGTAGATGCAGCCATGCTCGCAACCGCGGTAGGGATTGATCGACTGGGTGAAGGGAATGTCCGGCGATTCGTTGCGGGAAATGATGCTCCTGGCCCGTTCCACGGTGACGGTGGTCCGGGGACGGCCGGGCTCCTCCGGCGGCGTATCCCAGCCGTCGTCGAAAGCTTCGCGTGCACCCTTCTCGAAGCGCCCTTCGGGGTTGAGGGTGGCGCCGCGGCCTTTGTGGACCGCGCCATAATCACCAGTTACCGTCTTCATCGCCATACTGGTCATTTAACCAGTATTGCGTCCAACAAGGAAGCCCCCCAAGAAAGGACCGGGGCACGGGGTCCGGGGATCGAGCATTGCTGTTACTCTGCCCTCGTTCCTCTGCTCTCCTAGCTCATTACAGCCCCATCATCCGGATCGCCGCTTTGCACAACGCGGATTGAGGATTGGCGAACGCATCGAGGATGCTGAAGTGGTTGTCTTCCGGACAGGGAATGTCTTCGGCGATGACGCTGCGCCAGTTGTTGGCCAGCAATGCATGCTGTTCCTTGAAGCCCCCGATCTCCCGTCCGCCCACCGCGATGCATATCGGCGCCTTGGTGGCGGGTGGGATGAAAGCGGGGCTTACCTTGGGCGCCTCGGCCTCGTTCAGGCGCACGTCGACGTTGATCGTGGGCGTGCGTGCGATCGGCACCAGATCGTAAATACCGCTGATCGACATTCCCCCCTGCATCACTTTTTCCGGCAAGCCACGGGAGTAGCGCGGCCATTGCGCCGCCATGCACATTGCGGTTAGGTGCCCTCCCGCCGAGTGCCCGGCCACGAAAATTCTGTTGCGCGGCGAACCGACCTCACCCGCGTTGCGATACAGCCACGCCCCGGCCTTCAGGCACTGCAGCACGATGTCCTCGACTTTCACGGACGGGCACAACGAATAGTTGATCGCCGCGACCGCCGCGCCTGCCCCAACGAAGGGCGTAGCGAGGAAGGAATGGTCCTTCTTGTCGAGCGAACGCCAGTAGCCCCCGTGGATGAACATCAGCAACGCCCTGGCCTCGCCGCGGGGGCGGAAGATGTCCATGGTCTCCATTCGATGGTCGCCGTAGGGCACATCCACCTCGACATCGAGTTCACGACGCGCCTGCGCCGACTGCGCCGCCCAGCGATCGAAAAAACTCTGGAACTCCGGGACCGCCGCCCGGTTGTTGTACAGCGATTCGTAATATGCGCCGTCTTGGATCATGGCAACCTCCACATTTTTATTTTTACTGTTTGTATTTATAAACTTACCAGTGCGTGGACCGTCGTAGTGATGGCTTTGAATTCCCGAATCATGCAGGAATCGGCAGCAGATGAGAATTCCCCCGACACTTGTTTCGCCCGCCAAAACGAGCGGGCGGCTTGCCGCTGCACCCTTTTGGGCGAATGATTCACCGCAGCATACCGGCGCTTCGTTACGCGCAGAGCGGCTTTCCCGCGCCGGTGCCAACTGAATTTTCCAGGAGAAGCATCATGTCAATGGAAATGCGCTGGAGCCACTTTGTTCTTGCGCTGGCGGCAGTGATCCCGATGCATGCCGAGGCACAGATCAAGATGTTTGAACCGGAGCGTGTCGGACACTGGTATCTTTCCGCGGCAGTGGGTGCATTCAGTGGGGAGACCAACTCGCAACTTGTCAAGCAGGACGGGCAATTCGGTCTCGCAATCAGCGGCGGCTACCGGCTGACGCCCCACGTCGCCCTCGAAATCGATGGGCTGTTCGCGTCCCAGCACATCGATACGCCGCCGACCGTTCCGCCGGCCGCATTGGGTTCCCCCAACAGCCGCGCCGACCTGTACAGCGGCGGCATTGGCGGCCTGGTGAAGTTCATCCTGCCACTGGATCGGGTTGAGCTATACGCGGGGGGCGGGCTTGGCATCTATAGCACGACGCTGTTGGTTAAAGGCAGCGTCCTCGGTGCGCACACCGAGTTAACGGAATCCGACACCAGCGTCGGTTACCAGGCTGTGGCCGGAGCGGATATCTTCGTCACGCGCCGAATTTCCATGGGCCTGGAATACCGGCGGCTCAAGCTCGACGCGAATCTTGGCCCCCTCATTCCGGGCGACCTCGAGATGGGCGGCAATTTCCTCTTTGCGACCGTTCGCGGCCACTTCTGAGTACCCGCGGGACACCTGCACCCGGTACCAAGATAACTGTGGCCGAGCGATTTTTTTGATAGCCTTGAGCTTGTCTGGGAAGCCTCCGCTTCGCCCGACCACACAACCCCGCAAAATAATTCGGCCCGTGGTGCGGTCGGGCGAAAAAAAATCGGTCGATAAAAGCTGCCGAGCGAAAACATAATGTTCAAGCAATTCAAAATCAACCCGAAGGATTTCGACGGCCCGGTGCTGGTGACGGGGGCCGGCGGCTGCATCGGCACTTGGGCGTTGTCGCTGCTTGTAGACGCGGGCGTGACGGTGGTGGCGATGGACCTCAGCGAAGACAAGCGCAGGCCGAGTCTCCTGATGGCGATGTCCGAGATCGCTGCAGTCCAGTGGTTAACCGGCGACATCGCCGATCCGGCCGCGGTAATGAAAGCGGTGGAGACCAGCGGCGCCAAAGCGATCATCCACCTTGCCGCCCTCCAGGTGCCATTCTGCAGGGCCGACCCGATTGCCGGCGCCCGAGTAAACGTGGTCGGCACCGTGAACATTTTCGAGGCCGCAAGAAAATTCGGTATCAGGCGCGTTGCCTACGCCAGCTCGATTGCGGCGCACGGAGTGCTCGATCCCAAGACCATGCCCACACTCTACGGCGCGTACAAATTCTGCAACGAGCAGACCGCGCGGGTGTACGCGCAGGATTGGCAGATCCCGAGCGTGGGATTGCGTCCCGGGGTGGTCTATGGCATTGGCCGCGATCAGGGAATGACCTCCAAAACCACCGTGGCGATCCTGGCCGCCGCGGCACGCAAGCCCTATACCATCCCCTTCCGCGGCCCGATCTCCTGGTTGCATGCGGGAGAAGTCGCGAGCGCCTTCATCAAAGCCGTGTCGAAGGAACGCGCCGGCGCCGAGGTCTTCGATATCAACGGCGTGCCCTCGACCGTCGAGCAGTCGGTGGAGCTGCTCAGGAAAGTTGCGCCTGAGGCACAGATCGCCATCAGCGGCGAAGCGCTGCCATTCCCGATGGCATTGTCGGACCAGCCGGCGCGCGCTTTTCTGGGCGACTACGGTTCGGTGACGATCGAGGACGGTATCCGCCAGACCTATGAAGTTTTCCAGTCGCTGCTCGCAAAAGGGTTGGTGAGCGCCGAAAGCATCGCCTGACCCTCCAGATTCCCGCAAGCTTGCTGCACCGCAAGACCCGCTGCTGGCTTGGGAGTCGGAGCTTCTTAACAACTTTCATCTTTGTAAGGACGCATTATCGAGTCATCGCGTTGCGCATTGACGCGCGGAATCGGAACGGGCACACTGCGCAGGCGCTGTGCCGCGAGCACCTGAATGGTCGTGCGGGAAAAAGCAACAAAACCTCGATAAGGTGTGAAAAGAAGAACCGGCGGTGCCAGTGGCTATAACAATTCACCAGCTCAATTCCTAAGGAGGACTCCAAATGAAAAAAGGCATCGTCGCCGCACTGCTCGGCCTGCTGTGCGTGTTCGGTTCGTCAGCGGTATTCGCGCAAGTCAAACAGGTGTACTGGACCACGAGCGGCATGTTCGGCCCCTTCCCTATTACCGGGCTGATCCCGACTGTTCCCAAGGAAAAACAACGCGACGTCACCATCCCCGTGAGCATGTGGGTAATCGACCATCCTAAGGGTCTGGTCGTGTTCGACACCGGCATCAACGCGGCGGTCACTCAGGACTGCAAGTCCTATTGGCAGCCCGGTCTGTGCGATTTCCTGAAGCCTACCAACAAGCGTGAAGAAATGATCGATGCGCAGCTCAAGAAGATCGGCTTGTCGACCGACAAGGTCAAGGTCGTGATCACGTCGCACACGCACCTGGATCACGTAGGCAACATCAAGATGTTCCCGAACGCGATCCATGTGCTGCAGAAGAAGGAATTGTATCAAGGCTGGTTCCCGGAAAAATTCCAAGGCCGCACTGGGGGCGCCTTCGTCATGGCTGACCTGGAAGGCACCCGCGACTTCAACTTCCTCGAACTCGAGGGCGACTACGATTTGTACGGCGACGGCAGCATCATGATCTACAGCACGCCGGGCCACACGCTGGGCCACCAGTCGGTGAAGGTCAAGTTGGCGTCGGGCAAGTCGATGATCATGTCCCAGGACGCCATTTGGATGCAGGAGAACATGGACGGCTATCCCGCCGGGCTCAACTACAGCATCCTGGACTACACCAAGTCCATCAACCGCCTGAAGTTCATGCGGGACCTCGAAGGCGCGCCTATTTTCTATGGGCACGATCAGGACCAGTGGGCCAAGGGTGGCGACCGCTGGTACAAATAACGCCAGCATCGCTTCACTATGAGAAGGCCCCCCTCGCGGGGGGCCTTTTTTATCTCCGCTCCATCCCGTTTGTCCCCTTTTCCTCCGTTGAGAGTGCCCGCCGGACGTGATTGCCCTTGAATCGGTTTACAAGCGCTTTGGATCCAGAACGATCATCCACGACCTGTCGTTCACCGTGGCAAAAGGCGAGATTGTCGGATTCCTAGGACCCAATGGTGCCGGCAAGACCACGACGATGCGGATGATCTCCGGCTTCACCACGGCCTCATCCGGACGCGTGACAGTGGGCGGCTACGACATGGCGACGCAGAACGAGGCGGCGGCCCGAAAAATCGGCTACGTGCCGGAGCATCCACCGCTATATGACACGCTCGACGTTTCTCAATACCTGCGCTTCGTTGCCCGGGTCAAGGGTGTCCCGCGTTCCCAGCTCGGCTCCGAGCTGGATCGCGTCGCCGTCGCGTGCCGGCTCGAGGCCGTGCTCAACCGGGAAATCTACAAGCTCTCCAAAGGCTATCGCCAACGCGTGGGCTTGGCTCAGGCGCTGCTCGGCACGCCCGAGGTGTTGCTGCTGGACGAGCCCACGGCAGGGCTCGACCCCGGACAGATTCAGGAAACCCGCGAAGTCATCCGCTCCTTCGGAGAGCACCATGCAGTGCTGCTCAGCACCCACATTCTCCCGGAAGTCACGCTGATTTGCCGGCGGGTCGCCATCATCAGCCAAGGCCGCCTGCTCGCCATCGACTCGCCGAGCAGCCTGCAACGCGCCTCCGAACAGATCAACCGGGTAACCCTCACCGCCACGGCACCGCGCGACGCGCTGCACGCGGAACTGCTGGCGGTGTCCGGGGTCATTGCCGTTAGCGCTCACGACGTACCCGGAAATAAGGGATTGCTCGGCGTCGAGTGCCAGACCGACGCGCGCGAGGGCGTGGAAGCGGCGATCGCCCGGGCCGTGGCGAGTCGCTGGGATCTGCATCGGCTGGAGCGGCAGCAACCGACGCTCGAGAATATTTTCCTGCGCTATGTAAGCCAGTCACCGCCTGAATCGAGCACAGAGGAATGAATCGCATCATCGCCGTCTACCGCAAGGAACTGCTTTCCTATTTCCGTTCGCCGATCGCCTATTTCGTCGTGGCGGTATTTCTCTTGGGCACCGGTTACTTCTTCACGTACAACATGTTCCTCTCCGGAAGCGCCTCGATGGATGAGACGTTCCGCAACATGGGCATCCTGATTCTGACATTGCTTCCCCTGGTGTCGATGCGGCTGTTTTCGGGCGAGCAGAGCGGACGCACCATGGAACTTCTGATGACGCTGCCCCTGAAGACCTGGGAAATCGTGCTCGGCAAGTTTTTCGGCGCCGTGACGATCCTGCTTTTGATGACGGCTGGCACATTCATCGACCTGGTGCCGCTGTATCTTTTCGGCAATCCGCAGACGACCACGATCATCGCCGGCTACATCGGCTTCATCCTGCTGGGCATGGCCTGCCTCGCGGTCGGCCAGTTCTTTTCTGCCCTGACGCAGAACCAGATCGTCGCCGCGCTTATCACCATACCGGTTCTGCTCAGCTTCTGGTTCATTGGGCATTTGCAGAATTTCCAGGCGTCCTACACCCTGCGTAGCCTGTTCGGCTACTTGTCCTTTGCCCTGCACTTTGCGGATTTTGTGCAGGGATTGATCCGCAGCGAGGCCGTGCTGTTCTACCTGATCGTCGGCGCCATCGCGCTGACCCTGAACGCCGGCTACCTGCAGTGGCGACGCTGACATGGACCCTTTCTACCGTTCCGGCCTGATTCTGCTTGCGGGCATCGCGTTGCTGGCGCTTGCCGGCGCCGTCCATGCGATCCTTCTCGACGGCATCCTATGGACAACGCTGATCGCCGCGTCGGGATTGGTGCTCGGCGCCTGGGGCGGCTATGCATTGCGCCTGCACCTGGGCGCAATGTTCCGCCGGCGCCGCGGCGAAATCCTGCTGCATACGGTCGGCGTCGTCGCCGTGATGGCGGCGGTCGCCTACATTTCCCTGCAGTTTCCCATGCGGGTCGACATGACTGAGGAAGGAAAGTATTCGCTCTCGAAGCAGACCGTGACAATGCTCAAACGGCTCGAAAAACCGGTGCACATCACTTTCTTCCACGATCCCATGATGCGCGAAACCGTGGAGCTGTACGAGTTGATGGCCCGACAAACCGACAAGCTCACGCTCGATTTCTTCGACCCCATGCTTAATCCCGCGCAGGCACGGATACGCGGCGTGCAGTTCGCCGGTACATCGATCCTGGAAAGCGAAGCGCGCAAGATGCAGATCAGCGGCTCCAGCGAAACGGACATCGCGAATGCCATTCTGCGGATTTCGCTCGGCGCCACTCAGAGAGTCTGCTTCCTTGACGGTCATCGCGAGCCTGATCCGTTCAGCATGGAGTCCCATGACCATATGGAAGGAACGGCCGGGCATTCGCACGGGCTGGGCGCGCAGTACGTGCTGCACCAGCAGCATGGCATGGCCAAGGCCCGCGACGCCCTGGAGACGCTGAACTACGCGGTGGAAAAGATTTCCCTTTCCCGGCGCGAATCGCAGGAAGCCCTCGCCAAGTGCGCTTTGCTGGTCGTGGCGGGACCGAAACTCGCCCTGCTGCCGATGGAAGTTTCCGCAATCCGGCGCTTCCTCGCAGCCGGCGGCAACGGCTTCTTCCTGCTGGATCCCTTCGTGAACACCGGCCTGGAGCCGGTTCTCACCGAATACGGGATCGTTCTCGACAACGACATCGTGATCGACGAAGCGAGCCATTTCTGGGCGGATCCCTCTTCTCCCGCAGTGACCGATTACAACTATCATTTGGTTGTCCAGGATCTTCCGCTGACTTTCTTTCCGGGCGCGCGATCGCTCTCGCCCACATCACGCCGCATTCCGGGTACCAACGTGATTGCCGTGGCCAATTCCTCCAAGCAAAGTTTCGGGCAAACCGATTCCCGGCGCATTCGGGTCGACGAGAGTCAGGATCGCCCGGGACCCCTGACGCTGATGGCCGTTGCCATTCGCCGCCCCGCGCCCGCCGATGATGCCCTTTACCGGACACCGGGTGGCGGAAAACCGGATACATCCGCCAATGAACCTGCCGTGCCCGTCACCGGCCGCTCGCGCATCGCGGTGGTCGGTGATTCGGATTTCGCAACCAACTCGTTCTTCCACATCATGGGCAACGGCAAGCTGTTCCTCAATACCGTAAACTACCTGGCGTCGAAGGAGAACTTGATCGGATTGGAACCCCGTTCGCGCGAGGTGCCCCGCGTGAATCTCACCAATCGCCAGATGAAGGGCACGTTCTTCCTGGCAGTGATTCTAATACCCGCCCTGCTCGCTGCGGTCGGGCTCGCAGTGTGGTGGAAACAGCGATGATCCAGGCCGGGGGCGCGCGTCGTCGGGTGCTGGTGGTCTGGCTGATCCTGGCAATGCTCATTGCTGGCATCGCGATCACGGAATACCGGAATCGATCGAGACTGCCGGAAGGGGTCGCCGAAACGATTCATGGCGCCGAAGGCTCGCGAATGCTGCTTGCTGCCGCAGTCGCGGACCTGGGTGCCATCGAGATCGGACACGCGGGCACCTTGCATCGCTTCGAGCGCGATGGAACCGGTGCCTGGTTCTACCATGGCATGCATACCAGGGCGCAGGCCGCTCACGCGCATCAGACTGATCCTTTACAGGCACAGATCATCGAAAAAGCCTTCGCCGGCCTTGGACGTGCCCGCATGGAACGTCAGTTCAAGCTCGACGTGCAGTCAGGTAACTACGGCCTGACATCACCGCAGATGATTATTCTGATCTATCGCAAAGGCGATCCGCAGCCGCTGGCGCAGTACGCGGTCGGCGACGTCGCGCCGGATGGTCTTAGCCGTTATGTGCTTCCAGTCGGCAGTTCTTACGTGGTAACCATCGCCAACTACCAGATCGACAACCTGCTGGACCTGATCCGGGCTGTAAGGGAAGATCCCGCGAAGGAAACTTCGAAGAAATGATTCGCGGCGGGCTCGCGATCTACCTTCTTCTCATTTGGCCTGCGCTCGCCGGCGCCCACTCCGGAGGCACCACGGGGTTTGCCAGCGTCTCGATATTCGGCCACTCGGTACGCTACAGCCTGACCTTGTACGACATCCCGCCAGGCCCGCTCGCCGAACAGATGCGCCTCGGCCGACCCGATGTAGCGCCGGACTACCAGCCGCTCATCAATGCCATCCGCGAGAAGATCCGGCTTGCCAACGAGGGCATGGCCTGCGCGCCCACCGTGGGACATCTCCTTGCGCCCTCCGCAGACTCGATCAGCGTTACTGGAACTGTCGACTTCGCCTGCGCAGGCGAAGTGCGCAAGCTGTCCATGCGTGACGACATGACGGATGTCCTGGGCGCCTCCCACCATGCCCTCACGCTCCTCGTAGGTCCTGGAGGCAGCGATCAGTTCACGTTCGAAGCCGAAATGCGCGAGATGATCTGGTCCCCCGGGCAGAGGCCCCATGCCGTACGCGCCGCGGCTAGCTATTTTCCGCTCGGCTTTGCGCACGTTCTCAGCGGCTATGATCTTCTTCTCGTTCTGCTGTTGCTGATGCTGCGCGGCGGCGGATGGGTACGGCTGCTCGAGATCATCACCGCATTCACGGTGGCGCACAGCGTCACGCTGGCTTTGGCGGGATTGAACCTGGTGGCAATTCCGGACCGGCTGACGGGGGCGCTGGTGGCAGCTTCGATTGCCTACGTCGCCACGGAAAACCTGTTTCCAAAATATGCGGTCTCGCGGCGCTGGGCCGTGGCTCTCGTATTCGGTCTGGTGCATGGCTTTGCGTTCGCTCAAGCGCTGCGCGACATCGGCATGCCGCACAAGAATCTGGCAGCCCCCCTGCTGAATTTCAATCTCGGCATCGAAGCGGGCCAGGCTATGGTGGTGCTGCTGATCGTGCCGATCCTGGTGCTGATGCGCGACAGGCCGTGGGAACCTAAGCTGGTCGCGACGATCTCCGCAATCGTGCTCGCCGCCGGATTGTATCTATTGGTCGAACGCGCCTTGATTTCCTGAAACCAAAATCCTTCGCCACAGAGGACACATGAGGACACAGAGAAAAGAATGTGGAAAAAAGAATCTGGCCAGAATTCCTGAATGACGACCTCAGTTCGCGACGTAAATGGCTTGTTTCGTGGAAAATCACTGAGGGGAAATTGCGCCCATTTCTCTTGTTGTTGTATTCCTCTGTGCTCTCCGTGTCCTCTGTGGCAAACGCTTTTTTTCATTTCAGGATTTAGCGCTGAATAGTCAGGACGGTAAAGCCCTCGCCGATCAGTTCGCGGTTGATAAGCCCCCTTAGCCCGGCATCCCGGAGCAGCTTCTCCTGTTCTTCGCGGGTCGGAATGACATTGCCCCACAGCAGCTCCTCGAAACCGGTCTGCAACGGAAAGCGGAACTCGGGCCGGCGCATTTCCTCCAGCGTCGAGGGGTAGGTTTCATCCACGATCACCATCCACCCGCCGGCCTTGAGCGTGCGCGCGGCAGCACTCACCACCGCCCGCCGCACGCCAGGAGCGATCTCGTGCAGCACCTCGATCATCACGCAGGCATCGAACGCCCCCGTGGCATCGTCAACTTTCTCCTTGTGAATCGCGATGCGGCTGCCCAACTCCGCCTTCTGCACTTTTTGCCGCGCCTGCGCCAGGCTGTCGTCGTCTATGTCCACGCCGGCACAGCGCGCTTTGGGAAACGCCTTGGCCGCCTGCAGCAGGAAATTGCCGGTGCCGCAGCCGATTTCCAGGATGGCACCGCCGGCCGCAAGCTTGCCGGCAAGTCCAGCGAGGGCCGGAAGGATTTTCTTCGCGGTCACCACCTGCAACCCTTGGGTGGACTCGGCGATCGCCTGGTTGAAGTGCTCGCCTCTGCCCTGGAACGGCTTGACGGCGCCGGTCCGGAACGCTTCGCGGCAGCGATGGAAATCTTCCGCAGCGACTTCGGTGCCGAGCCGGACGTAGCCGCCCAGATAGCGGGGATGAGTCGGGCTGGCAAGAATCAGGTCGAAATAGGGCGCGAGTTTGAAACTGCCGATATCATCCGCGTCCAGAATCTCCAGGCCGTACGCTGTCTTGCACCAGACCTCGACGTACGGCGTATGCAGGCCCAGACGCTCGGCCAGTTCCCGGCCGGTCAGCCCCGGCTTTTCGACCAGCGCCTGGAACAGGCCGAGGTGTACACCGACATCGATGAGGTGAATGGTGTTGAATCCGCGCCGCCACTCGAAAATCCTGGCGACCTGTGAGTCCGCTGTGATCTCCCTGTTGTTTTCCGCCATTGCCGGTCGCTCCCCGTTCTGCAGGTCTGTGCGGCAAAGTATACTGGCCTGAACTAGTGTCCTGTTCTGCTGATTCGTGGGATAACTCGCGAACCTTTGAAGCCGGCCCATGATCTATTTGACAGCAATCCGTCATTTATCGGAAAACCCGCGAAATCGGTGTCAGGCAAGGCGCGAGTCCTCGACAGTGGCGGGGGCCGGTGGAACGTGGAGCAGGGGCGCCGCTTGCGGGGATGCGACTGTGCAACCGGCCAATAGCGTGTCCGCCACCGGCCTTACGCGTGTCCCCGCGGTCAGATCCCCGGAGGGGCCCCTCTTCCCCGCTGCTACACGCACGGCGAGGACTCGTAACACTGCATGGCACCGATTCTCGTCGGGTTTTCAGCCGCGAATTAGCGGAACGGGACACTAAACACGACGGCATCCGTCCTTTATGATTTCGGTTCTGAAGACTTTTCTGTGCGTTTCGAACGCCTCACCAATAACCCATTCACCGCCAGGGACGCCAAGGACGCCAGGGAAAATCAAATGCAAGAATCAAGTGAGTGTTCAATTCCCGTGCAAGTATCTGCGTTGCGACTGGCCCTGGCGTCCTTGACGTCCCTGGCGGTTAACGCTTGGCCGCCCATTCGATGAACCGTGCAAAGAATCTGGTCGTACTGCTGCTGCTTGCCGCCACGGCGGCGTGGGCGATGCCCGAAGTCGGTCAGCCGGCACCGGCGCTCAAGGGCAGATTTTTCTCCGGCCGGCCTTTCGACCTAAGGGAAATGCGCGGCAAGGTGGTGCTGGTGAACTTCTATTCCAGCTACTGCAGTTTCTGCGCCTACGAGATCGGCAATCTGGAGACGTTTTATGAGCAGCACCGCGACCACGGCTTCGAGGTCATAGTAGTGGGAATAGACCGGCCGGAGGATCGCCACCGGGTCGAACGCATGGTCGGACTCTACGGGTTGGAGGGGGTGATGGTGGACGATCTGGAGGAAAGCGGCTTCGAGAAAAAATATCCGACGCCCACTGCATTTGTCATCGACCGCGACGGAGTGTTGCGCAGCAAGACCACCGGCTCGAAGATGCCGCACTACTTCGCCGAATATGTCTTGCCGCTGCTGCCCGCACAATAACGCCACGCGCCGGCAGTGGGGCAGTCATTGCCGCTTCGCCGCAGTCTCAGGAAAGCTAAGCAGCGTCGACGCGTACAGCACGACCGCGACGATCAGTACCGCGTTGAAGCCGGCGTGAATCGCCAGCACCGAAGCCAGTACCGCACCGGCTACCGCGGTGCAGGCATTGATTCCCCATGCCCAGGGCACCAATGCGGGCGTTCGCGCGGCCAGCGCCTCCAGTCCCAGCGGAAACGGCATGCCCATGCTCAGGCCGAGCGGCAGGATCAGCAGCACGGTGATTGCGATCCTGGCCGCGTCCGGCAGCGCTATCAGCGCGTTGATGGCCCCGGGCAGCCAGATCAGATAGACCCCGCACAACAGCGCGATCGCCGCAATCGGCGGCACAAGCAACACCAAACCCGGCGCGATCTGCTTTGCCAGATGCTGCGACAGCAGGCTGCCCAGTCCCGCGCACAACATGAACGCGAACAGCACCACCGCCACGGCATACAGCGGATCGCTGAGGAAAAGAACGAATTTCTGGATGAACGCAATCTCGACGAACATGAATCCGATTCCGAGAGCGGAGAAGTAGGCAGAAGTGCGCCATCGCACTGGCGCGCCGATGCGCGCATCCGGGTTGCGCAGTCGGGCTAGCGGCAGAAGGATCAGTGCCGCACCCAGCACGAGCGCCTGCACCAGCGTGGCGATCAGCAACGGATATCCCCAATCCAGCAACGGCAATCCGCCGCGGCCCCGCAATTGCAGCAGTTCGGGCAGCGTTTTCCAGCGGAAAAAATGGAAGAAATAGGGGCGGTCGTCGGTCGCGGGCGCGATGTTGAACTTGTAGCGCTCGATAAAGTCCGCGCGTTGCCCGCCGAGCAACGCCACCGCGCCCTCATAGAAGTAAGGCCGTTGCAGCCGGTTGAAGGTATCAGCGTCGCGGGCACCCATTCCCGGATACCACACGAGATCGAAGCCGCGGCTTCTGCAGAACTCCCGCAGTCGCGCGACGTCCGGCGGCGTCAATTGGCCGTTTTTCACGATCAGCGTGGCGGTATTCCAGCTGCGGATCATTGCCAGACGCGCGCCGGGATCGCGCACGTTCTCTTTTTCGAGTGCCACGACAGCGGTCGCGAATAGCTTCAAGGCATCGCGTGGGGGAAGATCGACCCAGCGCGTCATCGCGAGAAAGCCGCCAGGCCGCAGCCGCATGAGATAACGCTGCAGCGCCTCGACGGTATAGAGGTAGCTCTCGTTCAGCGCGTAAAGCCCTGCCGCGGACGCGCCGAACGCATCCAGCAGTCCGAGCTGGATCACGTCGAAATAATCCCGGCTCGCGGCCGCAAAGCCCCGCGCCTCGGCAATGTGCAGGTGCACGCCGGGCCGGCTGTAGGGGCGCCCGGAGAATTCGCCGAACTCGCGCTCCACCAAATCCACTATTTGCGGGTTCAGCTCCACCGCGTCGACCGTTGCCGCACCGTGATACAGCGCCTGCAGCACGTCCGTGCCGGCGCCCGATCCCAGGACCAGAACCCGCGGCGTGCCGGTCAGGTGATAAGGCAGCGCCGAAGTGAGGTAATCGACATAGACCAGCGGCTCGCGGATCCCATCGTAACGGTTCAGCGCACTGAAACCTTCGCCGTCGGTGAAAACCGCGAGCTGGTCGGGTGGCGGCTGCGGCGCGTCAAGACTCAACCCGGGCGCGTGCCGGAACGGAACGGCGTTGCTCTCCACCACGGTCAGCTGACCCAGCGGGCTGGAGCGCTCTGCCCGCACCTCCGCGCCCATCACTTCGAGCACCTTGCTGAGGCTCTTGTACTGCGACATGCGCAACTGCCCGATCGGCGTCTGCGCCGCGGCTAACGCGACAATGGCCAGCGTGAGAGGCACCAGAGCCGCGCGGCGCGGCTTCCCGCCAGCGCTCAGCCAGAAAAGCGCCGCGGCGACCGTACCGAGCACCGCCACACAGGCGAGAACAACCGCCGGTTGCAGGGCGAACAGTGCAAACATTACCGCCAGGCCGCCGAATGCGGCGCCAACGAGGTCGAAGGCATACACGCGCCGCGCCTGCGCCGCGTAGCATGTGAAGGCGAGGCATACGCTCAGCGCGGCGAGGAAGAACGGCACGAACAACAGCATGTACATCGCCAGCAGCCACAGCGGTTGCCGTATATCCCAGAGGAATTCGAGCGCGTTGAAGGGCAGCGCCTGCGCCAGCAGGAAACACCCCATCGAGCTCACGCCGAACGCCGCCGCCGCGGATGCAGACACCTGCGCGAGGCGTTGTTCGAGCCGTGTCCGGAACAAGGTGATCATGGCGCCCGCTGCGCCGTAACCGAGCAGCGCCACACTGATGATCATGTAGGCAAAGTGATGCCACTGAATGATGGCGAACAACCTCGTGAGCAGGATCTCGTAAGCCAGCGCCGCGGCTGACACCAGCGACACGGCTGCACCCATACCGGGCGGTAGCGTGCCGGGTTGTGTGGTGCCTTCAGACATGGTGCGCGTTGCCAGGGTGTTGCGTCGCCGATCGTTCGATGTTCTGGCGGCGCGCCAGCGCGCGGTCAGTGCCTGCCGGTAAGGGGAACGAAACGCACAGGCAGCATCTGCTGGGTCGTCACCGAGCCGTCCGGCATTTTCTCGATCAGCATCAGCTGCTGGGTGAGGAAACTCGTACCTACCGGGATCACCATGCGACCACCAGGCTTGAGTTGCTGCACCAGCGGCACCGGAACGTGATTCGCAGCCGCGGTGACCATGATGCCGTCGAAGGGCGCCCGGGAGGGCCAGCCGTAATAGCCGTCGGCAACTTCCACATCCACGTTGCGATACCCGAGCTGCGCGAGGCGCTTCTTTGCCTGGATCCCGAGCGGTTCGATGATTTCCATCGTGTACACGCTCCTGGTGAGCTCCGCCAGCACCGCCGCCTGGTAACCCGAACCGGCCCCGATTTCCAGCACCACGTGCCCCGGCTCGGGCCGCAGCAAATCGGTCATCAGTGCGACGATGTAGGGCTGCGATATCGTCTGCCCGTGGCCGATCGGGAGCGGCCGATTGTCGTACGCGTCGCGCTGCTGTTCCGCCGGAACGAACAGATGGCGTTGCACCCTCCCCATGACTTCGAGGACTTGCCGGTCGAGCGTGCGCCTTCCTGTTTCCAAGGGAGTCGACGCCGACATGCGCTCGATCTCTTGAACCATCTCACGCCGCGCCACGGCGTAATTGTCCTCACCGCTGGCAATGCTAGCGAAGAACAGGACAGCGAACAGTCCGCTTCTGGCGATCCCCAGCAATGGGAAACGACAGATGAGATGTCGAGTGCACCACATGCTCAGGCACAAGTATGGAGGCAAACGGCGTCGCTGGGAACGGTGTACGCCCGCGGCGAACACGGCAAGCGCTAGGCGCGGGCAGCGGTGGTCGCCCGTGTCTCCGACGCGACTTTGATGACGCGCGTCCAGCCGTAGGGATCGGGTGCACGGCCATACTGGATATCGGTCAACCCCTTGAACAACCGCTGCGCAACCGGCCCGGGCTCGCCGCTGCCGACGGCATAATCGCGCCCCTGGTAACCGAAGCGGCCGACCGGCGCGATCACGACGCCGGTGCCGATGCCGAACGCTTCGGTGACCCCGCCGGCCTCGATGTCGCGCAGCACGTCGCGGATGTCGATGCGGTCCTCGGTCACGCCATAGCCGAGATCGGGTGCGAGCTTCAGCAGCGAATCGCGGGTGATGCCGGGCAGGATGGCTCCCGAAAGGGCCGGCGTGCGGATGTGCTTGCCCCCGTAGACAAAGGCGATGTTCATGGCACCGACTTCGTCCACGTAGCGGCGATCCACGGCATCCAGCCACAGCACCTGCTGATATCCCGCCGCAAGCGCCTTCTCGGTCCCGGCCAGGCTGCCGGCGTAGTTGCCCGGGGTCTTGGCTTCGCCGGTGCCGCCGCGCACTGTGCGGACGTACTGGTCGGAAACGAACACCGATACCGGTTTGAAGCCGCCGGAAAAGTAAGGTCCGACAGGACTGAGGACGATGTAATGCAGAAAATCGCGGCTGGCGCGCACTTCGAGCGTGTTCTCGGTGGCGATCATCACCGGACGGACATAGAGCGCCGCCCCTTCCTGCTTCGGTGCCCAGGCGTGATCGAGGCGCACCAGTTCCGAGATGGCTTGAACATGATCCCCGATATCCACTATCGGCATCGCCATGCGACCGGCCGAGTCGTTGAAGCGCCCCGCATTCTTCTCCACCCGGAACAGGTTGAGATTGCCGTCGGGGCGGCGATAGGCCTTGGTGCCGTCGAAAATCATCTGGCCGCAGTGAAACACTTCCGCGGCGGGATCGAGTGCAAGCGGCCGGTACGGCCCGATCACCGCGTCGTGCCAGCCTTTCTGCACCGTATAGCGTTGGGTAAACATGCGGCCCGTAAACACGCGTCCGAAGCCGAGCTCCTTGGGCAGGCACTTCGGCAAGGCATCGTCCACCGGTTCCACGCGGATTTTGTTTCCGGTCATTCCTTCTTTTCCTCGAGAAAATGCGCCGTCAGCATCTTCCATTCCTCATCCGGTGCCACGTCCGCGGGTTTGCGTCCGGCGCGGCGATACCAGTAGCCGGCGTTGGACAGATCACCCTCCACCCGATGCAGATAGGCATGTACCAGGGCCGAGGCGGTTTCGTTCTCATGCTTCTGGACGATGGCGTGCGCGCGCTGCCAGTCCCCCTTGCGGGCGTACCAGAGGGCTTCCAGCATTGGGCCCAGTCCCGACGGTAAGGTCTTCCGCGATATGGTGCCCTCAAATTCTCGTATGTTCATAGCAAGGAAGGATCGCCTTGTGGCTGTTCCGTTGCCTTTCTCTGCGTCCTTTCCCGCTCCTCTCTGAGTCCTTTGAGTCAAAGCCCTTATTGCCGGCCATCGGCCGGTCTACGCCGTCCTCGCGCTTGCATCGAGCTCGGCGCCCTGGTCGCCGAGAAATTCCTTCTTCACATGCCGGGTGCTGTAACCGTTGAACAAATGGCCGAGCAGCCCGCGGTCGAGATCGCTGGTGCCCATGAACCAGTCGGCAACCGGGTAGGTCAGGTTCATGTTGTGCTCCATCATGATCGGCTGACTGTGATGCGCGGCGTGATGCCGGCGGATGGTATTCACCAGCGGGCAGTTGCGCACAAGCCAGTTGTCGTGCACGTGGCAGCACAGATGGAAGGTTTCGTAATTCAGGTAATAGATCGGCGTGATCATCATCAGGATGTAACCCGCATTCGGCGACCACAGGTAGCCGAGGACGATCGCCGCCGGCAGCGTCAGCAGCATGAACACCAGCAGGGCGTACGGGGGGAATAGCACGATGCGCCATTCGCGGTTGGTGTCGTAGGTCATCACCTGCGCGGTGAAGTACTGATGGTGCTGGTGGGTGTGACGGTGGTAGACCGGCATGAGGATGCCGCCGAGGCCCTTGATCGGCCGGTGCATCGCGTTCCTGTGCAGCCACCACTCGTTGAAATTGTAGACCACCAGAACCGGGATCACGCACAGCAACTCCCAGATCGTCGGGTTTTCGACCTGCGATGCGCAATACCAGACCACGGCGATGCCGGGCACGAAGATGGACAACAGGTGCCCCCAGCCGTTGTACCAGGAAGCGATGTTGCGCTTGTAGTCGTCGCGGAACGCGGCCTGCTTCGGTGTCAGCACGGCAGTAGTCATGGTCTCCTCCGGTCATGCGGCGCACCCCTGCCGTGCGCCTGTTCGCTGGTTTGTCCGGTGATTTTAACCGTTCTGCGGCAACGCGCATTTAGGCTCCCCGGGGCGTTTGCCTCGGAACCATGGTTACGCTATGGTGCGTGCTTATCAATTTCTCCCCGGATCATGACCACCGCAACCGCTGACTCTTTTCGCCGCGACGCCCAGGTGATCGGGCTGGTCGGCCTCGCCCACGGCACTTCACACTTCTTCCACCTCGCGCTTGCGTCGCTGTTTCCCTGGCTCAAGGACGCGTTCGTGCTCAGCTACGCCGAGCTGGGACTGCTGATGACCGTGTTCTTCATCGTATCGGGCGTGGGCCAGGCGCTCGCCGGTTTCGTGGTTGACCGCTTCGGTGCGCTGCCGGTGCTGTTGGGCGGCATTGCCCTGCTCGGCCTGGCCGCGCTCGGACTGGCAGCCAGCCAGAACTATCCGATGCTGATCCTGTTCGCGGGCGTTGCCGGCCTGGGCAACAGCGTGTTTCATCCCGCCGATTTCACGCTGCTCAACAGGCGGGTGACCGTGCCGCGCCTCGGGCATGCGTTCAGCGTGCACGGGCTGGCGGGAACGCTCGGCTGGGCATTGGCGCCGGTATTTCTGGCCGGCATCGCAACGATCGCCGGCTGGCGCCTGGCGCTGCTGGCCGCCGCCGCGCTGGCATTCGTGGTTCTGGCGGCGCTCGCCGCCTTCCGCGATCTGCTCGATCCACGCGAGGTGCAGCATGCCGTCGCGCAACCTTCGCGAGGCCAAGGGGGCAGCATTCTCGGCTTCATGTCGGCCCCGGTGTGGATGTGCTTTGCCTTCTTCCTGATTTCGTCGTTTTCGTTCGGCGGCATCCAGAGCTTCGCGCCGGCGGCGCTGCGCGACATTTACGAGATTCCCTTTGCGCTCGCCAGCGCGTGCATCACCGCGTACATGCTGGCAAGCGCCGGCGGCATCGTGGTCGGCGGCTTTCTGGCGACCAGGACCGCGCATCACGACAGGATCATCGCCGCAGGCTTCGCCGCATCCGGCGCGATCGCGGTGCTGGTGGCAACCGGTATTGCGCCGGCTGCAAGCGTTATCGTGCTGCTGGGATTGATCGGCTTCGGCGCCGGTATTGTCGGCCCTTCCCGGGACCTGCTGGTGCGCGCGGCCGCGCCCAAAAACGCCACCGGCCGGGTTTACGGCGTGGTGTACTCGGGGCTGGACATCGGGCTGTCGATCGCGCCGACGCTGTTCGGCCTGCTGATGGATTGGCGACACCCTTCATGGGTATTCATCGGTATCGGCCTGTTCCAGGTACTGGCGTTGTTCGCGGCCCTGGGCGTGGGCGGCACGGCAATCAAGCGCGGCATGCAGACTGCCTGAACGGAAAAGCCGCCAGCCTCCTCTCTTCCCGCACGAGACGCAGGCATTGAGCGCCCAAACGATCGCCATCGAAGTGCGCGCTGCGGCGAAAGTATTCGCCAACGGCGTGCGTGCCCTCGATCCGATCGACCTGGTCGTGCGCGAAGGCGAAACCGTCACTCTCATCGGCCCTTCCGGTTGCGGCAAGAGTACGTTGCTGAGATTGATAGCCGGGCTGGTGCAACCAAGCGCAGGCCGCATTGGACTCGCCCCCGAAGGCCAACGGGCCGGACTGGCTTTCGTATTCCAGAACCCCACGCTGATGCCCTGGACGAGCGTGGAGCGCAATATCCGCCTGCCGCTCGAGCTCTCCGGCACGGAGCGGGTCCAGGCACAGCAAAGAGTACGCCATGCGCTGGAACTGGTGGGCCTGAACGAGTTCGCGCGTTTCTATCCACGCGAGCTTTCCGGCGGCATGCAGATGCGCGCCTCGATCGCCCGGGCACTGGTGACCGGACCGCGGCTGCTCCTGATGGACGAACCCTTTGGCGCGCTCGACGAAATCACTCGCAACCGTCTCGACCGCGACCTGTCCGAATTGTGCGCTCGCGAGAAGCTCACGGTGCTGTTTGTCACCCACAGTATCTACGAAGCGGTATTCCTGTCGTCGCGGGTACTGGTGATGTCCGCGCGTCCGGGCCGGATTCTCATGGAAGTTGCAATTGACGAACCGCAGCCGCGCCGCGAGGCCTTCCGTGCCACGGAGAAATTTGCGCGCCTGAGCGCCGGGCTTTCCGGCATGCTTGCCACAGCCATGCACGGGGCACCCGCATGAGCGATGGGAAGTGGCTGCAGGTCGGGGCACCGATCGCGGTCGGCATGGTGTTTATCCTGGTCTGGCATGCGCTGGTGGTGCTGAACGAAGTGCCACCCTATATCGTGCCTTCCCCCTTCCTGGTTATGAAGACGCTGGCGCAGGACTGGGGATTGCTGTCCGGTTCGCTGCTGGTCACGCTGCAGGTCACCGGCGCAGCGCTGGCACTTGCTGTCGTGCTCGGTGTAGCGCTATCGATCCTGTCCGTGCAGAGCCGGCTGATCGAGGCAAGCCTGTTGCCCTACGCGGTGATCCTGCAGGTCACGCCGCTGGTGGCAATCGCGCCCCTGATCATCATCTGGGTGCAGAACCCGCGTACCGCCCTGGTAATCTGCGCCACGGTGGCGTCTATTTTTCCGGTGATTGCCAACACGACCATCGGCCTGCGCAGCGTGGACCCGGCACTGCTCGACCTGTTCCATATGTACGGGGCTTCGCGCATGCAGACGTTGGTCCGGCTGCGCATTCCCAGTGCCGCACCCTATTTCTTTGCCGGCCTGCGGGTGGCCACCGCGCTGGCACTGATCGGCGCGGTGGTCGCGGAGTTCGTCGCCGGTACCGGCGGCACGCAGTCCGGGCTCGCCTATCAGATTCTTATGGCGGGGTTGCAGCTCAACATTCCCCGCCTGTTCGCGGCGCTGATCCTGATCACGCTGACCGGCATCGCGTTGTTCCTGCTGGTCAGGACGCTGGCCAGAATATCTTTGCGGCGCTGGCACGAAAGCGAACTGCCGCAGGAGCGGTGAACCGCCTGACGGCGCAACCGCGGGGAGCGTAAACTCGGTTTTGTTCCGACGGAGACCACAACGATGACAATCCTTATCCGCCTGACTGTCGCCCTTCTGTTGTCTACTGCCATTGCGGCGCATGCGCTCGATAGGGTGACCTTCCTCACCAACTGGTACGCCGAAGCCGAGCACGGCGGTTTCTATCAGGCGCTGGCCGAGGGCATCTACGAGAAATACGGCCTGGACGTGAAAATCGGCATGGGCGGCCCGCAGGTCAACGTCTACCAGTTGCTGCTCGCGGAAAAGGCCGATTTCGTGATGGGCTACGACGTCGCCACCATCAACGCGGTGGAGCAGAATCTTCCGCTGATCACCGTCGCGGCCAACTTCCAGAGCGAACCGGTGGGGCTGATCGCGCATCCCGACATCGAGAGGATCGAGGACCTGAAGACCCGCACGCTGCTGATCGGCCAGGCCAGCGAGACCACATACTGGCCGTGGCTCAAGGCGAAGTACGGCTTCACCGAGGCGCAAAAACGGCCTTATGCGTACAGCGTCCAGCAGTTCCTGGTGGACAAGAACGTGGCGCAACAGGGCTACATCACCTCAGAGCCCTACGCGATCGAGAAAGCCGGCATCAAGCCGAAGATATTTCATCTGGCCAAGTACGGCTATCCGCCCTACGCGCAGACCGTGGTCACGCTTACCAAGACGGTGAAGGCCAGGCCGGATGTGATCAAACGCTTCATCGAGGCCTCGGCGCTGGGCTGGAAAAGCTATCTGAAGAATCCGGCGGCGGGCAATGCGTTGATCAAGAAGGACAACCCGCAGATGGACGACAAGCAGATCGCCTTCAGCATCGCCAAGCTCAGGGAGTACGGGATCGTCGATGGCGGCGACGCCAAGAAGCTCGGGCTGTTCACCATGACCGCGGCGCGCTGGAAGCAGACCTTCGAATTCATGCGCGACGCCGGGCTCGTGAAACCCGACGTCGACGTGCACAAGGCCTATACGCTGGAGTTCGTGAAGCAGGTGAAAGTGCTGCCCTAGGAAAGGGCTGTTCGGCCACTCTTGTGGGCAATAGATGGCCGGCAGCCGGAGGATTGACCGACTCGCGAAAAAACGCGCTCGTCGCCAAAACCGTACTGCAAGGCGTTAACCGCGAGGGACGCCAGGGAAAGGTAACTGCAAGATGCAGGGGAGTTTTAAGCGCTTGCGCAAGTATCCGGGCTGCAACCCGCCCGCGCCGCTCACCTTCGCCGTCCTGCCCTTTTCTTTTCCCTGGCGTCCTTGGCGTCCTTGGCGGTGAATGCGTAAATGGTGAATCACCGGAGGCGCTATGATCGTAGACTGCCACGTCAACATCTGGAACCACGACCAGGTCACCTCGTTGTGGCGCGACCAGATGGAAAGGGTGCGCCCGGACGGCACGCCCGGCCTGCTGGCGGATGCCGACACGCTGTTCGAGGCGATGGAGGAAGTGGACAAGGCGATCGTGTTCCCGATTCGCTATGGCGACAGCGCGGGGGTGGAAAGCGACGATGAGACCTGCGCCGCGTGCGTGGCCAAGTATCCGTCGAAGTTCGTCGGGTTTGCCTACGTCGACCCGCGACGGCCGGACTACATGGAGCGTCTGCGGCACGCGGTCGAGGATCTGAAACTCAAAGGCGTGAAGTACGGGCCGATCTACAACGGCGTGCCCCTGTCGGACCCTCGCATGAAGCTGGTGTACGAATACTGCGTTGCGCGCGACCTGCCGCTGACGATGCACATGGGTACCACGTTTGCGCGCAACGCGCCGGTCGAGCTGGGACGCGCGATCCACGTCGAACCGGTCGCGATCCGATACCCTGATCTCAAGATGATCTGCGCCCACATGGGGCACCCGTGGTACGAAGAAACCATCGCGGTGGTGCGCAAGCAGCCAAATGTCTATTGCGAGCTCTCGGCGCTGTTCTACCGGCCGTGGCAGTTCTGGAACATCCTCGCCTGCGCGCAGGAGTACCGCATGACCGACAAGATTTTCTTCGGCACCGACTTCCCCTTCTCGGGGGTGACGGAAAGCATCGAAGGACTGCTCAATGTCAACGAGGTGGTCGAGGGCACGAAGCTTCCGCGCATCTCTACCGAGGTGATCGAAGGCATACTGCATTCCAACCCCTTCGAGCGCTGGTGGCACAAAAAGCTTCGCTTCAATTCTTGACGATTCGCGCAGGCCGCGCGTCGCTCAACGGTGGCGCTCCCCGAAGAACTGGCCCGATGGCCCTGCACCCCGGTCCCGAGGCAAACCGCGCTCGCCGCCGCTTGATTGGACCCGTCCCGCTCCGGCGCCTATGTTCCGCTCGACATGCTGCCGGACTGCCCCGCCGGAAGCCCGCGCTTCCGGGATGATTCGCGGTACCTGTGCGCGCTGCTCCCTAAAAACCTGCGGCCTGACCTGCTGCGCGCCTGCGGACGGGAACGATGGTGCCGCTCGCTCCTGCCGCATTTCGCGCGGCGCGCTTTGCCGAACCTGATCTGGCATTCGCGACGGCTCGGCGAGCTGGCGCGGCTGCGGACGAAACTGCGGCTGTGCCCGGTCTGCCTCCAGCCGCTGCGTCATTGCCGGCTCGTGCCGTTGCTGTTCCTGGATGTCCTGCCGCGGACGTGGAAATCGCCCGGTAAAAGGTGCCCGGCTCAGCGGCCGCGCAGCCTGCGATGATTCCCGCCTGGGATTGGTTGGCGCCATGTTCGCGTCCGAACGCCGGTGCGGCGTCTGGATGGGCGGCAAGGTCGCGAAATTGCGGCCGTCTGGATCCCGTCGACCCGAATCCTGCCACTGATTCATCGTCAGGTCGCGGCGCCCACCGGATTCCAGGCGCCTCGTATCGCGCCGCTGAACCGGCGGCAGGGCGGCGCGGTTGTATGCATCGGCACCCGTGTCTTTCCAGTCGCGCCGCCCGCTGCGGCCACCCAAGTCCGGCCGACGGCCATCCGGACCGACGACAAAACCGCTGCCCGGCATGATCTGCGCGTGCCGCCCACCGCGGTCCGGAGCGATCGAATTGTGCGCAAATGCATGCACCGCGTTGTGGTCCCAGCGGCCATAAATGTTGGTGACGTTGTGCGATTGGCGCTCACCGTTGACCGTTATGTTATTGATCGATGCCACCCGTGAGCCTATGGCCGAGGGTTGATGCCATGCGTGCCGATTCCAGGGACCCCACCAGGGCCGGAAGTGCGGACGCGGCGCAAACGCAGCGAAGCAACACGGCCGCCACGGATTCCACCAGTTGTAGAAGATGCTGAAACCAAACCCCCAGGTGACTGGAGAGCCGTACCAGACGGTGCCGATCCACGGCCGGTAGTACCAGCCGCTGCCATAGACGACCACGAGGTCGCTGGACACATACGACCCGACGTAGCCCGGCGTATATCCCTCATAGACCACTTCCGGCGTCGCGTCGTAGATGCGCACGTAAGTGACGTAATGCAACGGCGAGCTGCGCGGGATCGTATAGACGACCGCCGGTACGTAAGTCGCCACCGACCACGGTCCGTAGGGACTGCTGGCCGTGAACCACACGCCGTTATCCAGCGCGTAAAAGGAATTCTCACTCACCCGGATCACCGGTACCGGCGCATTGACCGCGGATTGCAGCGAAGTGCCGGCGATGGGCTGGAACGAGGGGTCGCCGTCGTAATTGATTTCCAAGCTGGCGGCGCTGCGCGTCACTGTCGCCACCTGCGGCACGCTGTTGGCAATGACCGCTTCGCGCGCTTGCGGCGTCCCCGGGACTGCCGCGCGCACCGGCGCGGTCGAATGATCGGGTGGAATCAGCGCGAAATCTCCGGGAAGATTGCCGGCCGAAACGTATTCCCATGGGCCGCGCTGGAGCGCCCGCGCCCGGTACCAGCGCCCTGAAATAAGCACGTAATGGTCGGCGGTCCTGAGATCGAGAAAAATCCTGTCGGGCGAATTGGTGACGTAGAGCAACTGCGTGCCCTGAATCGG
>JACXTT010002779.1_pt1 | contig 27441 bp, 29 predicted proteins | sample 9270951 | NCBI WGS metagenome assembly JACXTT01 (sample SAMN15532306, study PRJNA645909) | rock metagenome | isolation source: weathered quartz diorite | place: Puerto Rico | collected 2017-06-21 | reverse complement strand
CCCCCGGCCCGACCTCCCCCCCCGGTCCAGTCCCGGACCCGGGGGGGGTCCGCCGCGGTCCGGGGGGGCGGGTGGGGGATCCCCTGGGGGGAGGCGCCCGCCGGGCGCCGGCGCGTCCTGCTGCGCTACTCGGCGGGCCATCAAGCTTCCGAAGTAGCGGTGGGCGCGCAGGCCTTAGAATCGAGGCGATGAGGATCGTCTCGGTCGGGGGCGGCCCGGCGGGGCTCTACTTCAGCCTGCTCATGAAGAAGTCGGATCCCGCCCACGACGTCATCGTCGTCGAGCGGAACCGGCCCGACGACACCTTCGGCTTCGGCGTCGTGTTCTCCGACGCGACGCTCGAGAACGTGGCCGAGGCCGACCGCGAGAGCCACGCCGAGATCACGAGCCACTTCGCCCACTGGGACGCCATCGAGATCCACTACCGCGGCCGGGTCCTCACCTCGGCCGGCCACGGCTTCGCGGGCATGTCGCGCCAGCTCCTCCTCGACATCTTGCAGAAGCGCTGCGCGGAGCTCGGTGTGAGGCTCGAGTTCCAGCGCGAGGTCACCGATCTGGACGCCTACGCCGACGCCGACCTGGTGCTGGGTGCCGATGGCGTCAACAGCATCGTCCGCAGCCGGTACGCCGAGCACTTCCGCCCGCAGATCGACTGGCGGCCGAACAAGTTCGTCTGGCTCGGCACGACGTTTCCGTACCCGGCGTTCACGTTCCTCTTCAAGGAGAGCGCGCACGGCCTCTGGCGCGTCCACGCCTACCGGTACGACGCTTCGATGTCCACGTTCATCCTCGAGACCACCGAGGCGACCTGGCGCCGCGCGGGCCTCGATCGCGCCGACGAGGACCAGACCCTGACCTTCTGCGAAGGGCTCTTCGCCGACGAGCTCCAGGGCCACCGGCTCCTGAAGAACCGCTCGCTCTGGCGCAGCTTCCCCACCGTGCGCAACGGCGCGTGGCGCCACGGCAACGTCGTGCTGGTGGGCGACGCGGCGCACACGGCGCACTTCTCGATCGGCTCGGGGACGAAGCTGGCGCTCGAGGACGCGATCGCGCTCGCCCGTGCGCTGCAGAGCCACGGCGAGGTCGAGAAGGCGCTGGCGGCCTACGAGGAGGACCGCCGGCCGGAGGTCGAGCGGCTCCAGCGCGCCGCCCAGGTGAGCCTCGAGTGGTTCGAGGAGGCCGAGCGCTATCACGGCCGACTCGAGCCGATCCAGTTCGCGATGAGCCTCCTGACGCGCAGCCTGCGCGTGACGCACGAGAATCTGCGCACGCGCGACCCGGGCTTCGTGACCGTGGTCGATCGATGGTTCGCCTCGCGCGCCGAGCAGCAGAGCCGCGCGACGATCCGCGCCACGCCCCCGCCGCCCCCGATGTTCACGCCGTTCCGCCTTCGCGAGATGCTGCTCTCGAACCGCGTCGTCGTCTCGCCGATGTGCCAGTACTCGGCCGAGGACGGCACGCCCGGCGACTGGCATTTGGTGAACCTGGGCTCGCGCGCGATCGGGGGCGCGGCGCTCGTCGTCGCGGAGATGACCGACGTGAGCCGCGAGGGACGGATCACCCCGGGCTGCACCGGGATGTACAAGCCCGAGCACATCGGCGCCTGGAAGCGCATCGTCGACTTCGTCCACGCGGCGAGCCCGGCGCGAATCGCGCTCCAGCTAGCCCACGCTGGCCGCAAGGGCTCGACCCGGCTTCTCTGGGAAGGCGCCGACGAGCCCCTGCCCGAGGGCAACTGGCCGCTGATCTCCGCCTCCGCGCTCCCGTATCATCCCCATAGCCAGGTGCCCAGGGCGATGGACCGCGGGGACATGGCGCGCGTGCGCGACCAGTTCGTCGGCGCCGCGCGCATGGCCGACCAGGCGGGCTTCGACATGCTCGAGCTGCACATGGCCCACGGCTACCTGCTGGCGAGCTTCATCTCGCCGCTGACCAACGTGCGGCGCGACGACTACGGCGGCTCGCCGGACAACCGCGCGCGCTATCCGCTCGAGGTCTTCGACGCGGTCCGCGCCGTCTGGCCGTCGGCGCGGCCGATGTCGGTGAAGATCTCGGCGACCGACTGGGCCGCGCGCGGGCTCGAGCTCGACGAGGCCGTGGCGTTCGCGCGGCGGCTCCGCGAGCACGGGTGCGACATCGTCACCGTCTCGACTGGCCAGACGGTGCCGGATCAGCAGCCGCAGTACGGCCGCCTGTACCAGACGCCCTTCAGCGACCGCATCCGGGGCGAGGCGGAGATCGCGACGATGACAGTCGGCGGCATCGCCTCCTACGACGACGTGAACAGCATCCTGGCCGCGGGGCGCGCGGATCTCTGCGTGCTGGCCCGCGGCCATCTCTACAATCCCTACTGGACGCGGCACGCCGCGTACGAGCAGGGATGGGACCTGCCGTGGCCGGACCAGTACGCCTCGGTCAAGAGCTTCACGCCAAGAGAGAGAGGGCTGACATGAAGATCACGAGCATCGAGACGTTCGTGGTGTCCAACGGCTTCACGCCGCCGCGGCCGTGGTGCTTCTGCGCGATTCGCACCGACGCGGGGCTCACCGGCTACAGCGAGTTCGGCTCGGACGGCATCACGCGCGGTTTGGTCGGCCTCGTGCAAGACCTCGGGCACCGCCTGATCGGCAAGGATCCGACGGCCGTCGAGAAGCACTACGTCGATCTCTACGGCGCCGTCCGCCAGGCGCCGTACGGTGCCACGCAGCAGGCGATCGCCGGGATCGAGCTGGCGCTCTGGGACCTCGCCGGCAAGGCGCTCAGCGTGCCGGTCTACACGCTCATGGGCGGGCCGCACCGCGAGCGGCAGTGGGTGTACTGGTCGCACCTGGCGACCTACCGCGCGAGCAACTGGAAGCTACTTGGCGTGAAGCCGCTCAAGAGCCTGCAAGATCTGGCGGACGCGGCCCGCGAGGCGCCGGCGCGCGGCTACACCGCGTTCAAGACCAACATCATCTGGCCCGGCGAGCCGGCGCGCGCGATCTCGCAGGGGCGGCTCGGTCCCCACGATCAGGTGGCCTCACGCGACATCGTGAAGCAGGCGGTGGCGCAGGTCTCGGCCATGCGCGAGGCGGTCGGCCCCGACATCGGCATCTGCCTCGACATCAACGTGAACTTCAAGCCGAGCGAGGCGATTCGCGTGGGCCGCGCGCTCGAGCCCTACGACCTCTTCTGGCTCGAGATCGACAACCAGGACCCGCACGCGCTGGCGCAGCTCAAGTCGTCGGTACGCGCGCCGATCTGCTCGGGTGAGCAGCTGCAGACGATCCGGCAATACCGGCCGTACTTCGAGCTGCACGCGATGGACGTCGTGAAGGTCGACGTGTGCTGGCAGGGCTTCTCCGCGGCCAAGAAGGTGGCCGATCTCGCCGAGACGTTCGAGCTGAACATCGCGCCCCACAACTACAACGGCCACCTCAGCACCTTCCAGAGCCTCAACCTCTGTGCCTCGGTCTCGAACGTGCGGATCATGGAGTCTGACCCGGAGCAGACGCCCTATCGCGACGAGCTGTTCACGGCGCTGCCGGAGATCAAGGACGGGCACATGAAGATCCCGACGGCGCCGGGCTGGGGCACCGAGCTCAACGAGAAGGCCGCGAAGAAGTACGAGTGGACGGGCTAGGGTAGCAGGCGCTTGCCGAAGAAGGCCGAGATCTTGTGGTCGACCGTGACGGTCTCGGCCCGATCGAAGCCGGGCGGGTCGTTCAGCAGGTCTCCGACGAGACCGGAGAGCCCGGGGGGCAGCGGCGAGAGCAAGGCACCATGACCGCCGGTGGCGAAATCGGCGAGCCGCTCGCACGCGGCACACGCCGCGAGCACCGCATCGCCGTGGAAGCGTGGCACCAGCCACCTGTCCTGGCGCGCCGTCACCAGGGCCAGCGGCACCCGCGGCGCGGCCAGCGAGGGCATGTCGAAGTCCGCGGCCAGCGGCACGCCGGCCACGATCGCGACGATGCGCGGATCGATGTGCGTCTGCCACGTCGCGTCGCTGAATCGGCGGCGGATCACCCAGAGGGCGAGCGTCTCCTTCGCGCCGTCGAGAAGGTTTCCGCGTAGCCGCGTGGTCAGGCCGACGCACGTCTGAAAATCCTCGGCGATGTGCGCTTCGCAGTGCTGCGTGAAGCGCGCGGGTGACCACCGGCCGCCCGCGAGGCTCAGCGCCGTGTGGCCGCCGGCCGACATGCCGTACATGCCGACCTTCTCGGGTGTGAGCAGCGCGCGAAAGCGCGCGTCGCCGGCCACGACGTCGATGGCGCGCGAGACCTCTAGCGGCCGCAGCTTCCAGCTCTCCGGCCCGGGCGTCCCGGGATCCTTGTAGTTGTCGCCGCGATGCGCGGGCATCGCGACGACGAAGCCGTCCGCCACGAGTGTCTGCGCCAGGTTGGCGTGGACCCAGGGCGAGCCGCCCGAGCCGTGCGAGATGACGATCAGGCGCCCGTTGCCGCGCGCCGGCGCGCCCTCCCAGGCGAGCGTGAAGGTGAAGGGGCCGCGCTTGAGCGTCTGCGCCTCGCCCGTGGATGGGTAGTAGACGGTCACGACGCCGTCGCCGTCCTTGCCGGCGATCTCGAGCAGGCCCACGCTGGACTCGGCCGCGGTGACACCGAGGGTGAAGGCGACGACCGCGAGGACGCTGAGCGCGAAGCCTGGCGCGGTGCGCACGGCTACACCGCGGTCGCGGCCCGGCGCTGGCGGAGCACTTCGTACACGGCGATCCCGACGCTCGTGGAGAGATTCAGCGACCGGACGCGCGGCGACAGGATCGGCATCGCGACCAGCCGGTCGCAATAACGCTCGTGAAGCTCGGCCGGCAGCCCGCCCGTTTCCTGGCCAAAGACGAGGACGACTCCGTTCGCGGCGCCGAGCGGCGCGTCCCAGACGAGCCGCGTCGCGCTGGTCGAAAAGAAGTAGGGCTCGCCGAGGGTCGGCAGCGCGTGCTCGAACACCTCCCAGCTCGCCCACACCCTGAGGTCGATGTGCTCCCAGTAGTCGAGCCCGGCTCGCTTCACCTCGCGCGCGTCGAGCGAAAAGCCGAGGGGCTCGATGAGATGCAAGGTGGCGCCGGCGGCGAGGCACGTCCGGCCGGCGTTGCCGGTGTTCCAGTGGATCTCGGGATGCACGAGCACGACGTGCGTCGTCAACGGCCGGGCTCAGGCGCGCCGGGCTTCGAGCTCGGCCAGCCGCTGGCGAAGCGCCCGCTCTTCCTGCCACCGGCTCGTCTCGTCCCGGACGATCGCCGCGATGACCCGACCCTGAGTGTCGGGCGTGGACAGGAGCGCGACGGTGAAGGCGATCGAGAGCGTGCGACCGTCCTTGTGGACCGCCGGCACCCGGAGCACGTCGGTTCCGTAGCGGGTAACGCCCGTCTGCATGACCTGGCGATAGCCGTCCCAGTGCCGCTGGCGGAAACGCTCGGGAATGATGAGGTCGAGCGATCGGCCGAGCGCTTCGCTCTCGGGGTAGCCGAACATGCGCTCGGCGGCCGGGTTCCAGAAGACGATCGACCCGTCGGCCCTCGCGGCGATGATCGCATCGCCCGCCGCCCGCACGAGCTCTCCAGCGTCGAAGTCGCGACTCATTGGACCGCGTTCGCTTACGGGAAGATCCCCAGCTCGAGATAGGTCGCGGCGACCTTCTTCACCGCGTTGAGGAACGCCGCGGTGCGGAGATCGCCCGCCCGCGTGAACTTCCAAAGCTCGTGGATCTGATGGTACGCGGTGATCATCGTCTCCTCGAGCCCGGAGTTGACCAGATCGATCTCGTCGGCGCCGCGCGCGATCTTCAGGCGCTCCTCGGGCGGGAACGAGCGCCCGGTCGCCTTTTCGACGGCCGAGAGCATCCGATCGAAGGCGGCTTCCTCGAAGCGCTTGCCGACGCGGCCGAAGCGCACGTGCGACAGGTTCTTGATCCACTCGAAGTACGAGACCGTGACGCCCCCGGCGTTCAGGTAGATGTCCGGGACGATCAGGACGCCGCGCTCGAGCAGGATCTTCTCGGCCTCGGCCGTGGTCGGACCGTTCGCCGCCTCGGCGACGATCCGGGCGCGAATCTTCGGCGCGTTCGCGCGCGTGAGCTGGCCTTCGAGCGCCGCCGGGATCAGGATGTCGCAGTCCTCCTCGAGCGTGAGGTTCGTCTGCGCGATGTTCCGGGCGCCCGGGAAATTCACGATCGACTTCGTCTCCTTCTGGAACTGGAGCACCGCGTCCACGTCGAGCCCCTCGGCGCGGTAGATGCCGCCCTCGCGCTCGGAGAGCCCGACGATCCGGCAGCCGGCCTCCTGGCAGAACTTCGCGGTGTGGTAGCCGACGTTGCCGAGCCCCTGGACGATGACGCGCTTGCCCTCGAGCCCGCGCGAGAGCCCGAGCGCCTTCATGTCGTCGGCCTGGTCGCACACCTCGCGGAGCCCGAAGAACACGCCGCGCCCCGTCGCCTCGACGCGGCCGCGGACGCCGCCCTGGGTGACGGGCTTGCCGGTCACGCAGGCCATGGCGTCGATCGCCCCTGGATAGAACGCCGAGTACGTGTCGTAGATCCACGCCATCTCGCGCGGGCCCGTGCCGTAGTCGGGCGCGGGCACGTCGATGCCGGCGCCGATGAAGTTCTTCTTGATGAGCTCGGCCGTGTAGCGACGGGTGATCTGCTCGAGCTCGGCCACCGTGTACTTCTTCGTGTCGATGCGGACGCCGCCCTTGGCGCCGCCGAACGGCACGTCGACGATCGCGCACTTGTAGGTCATGAGCGCCGCGAGCGCCTTCACCTCGTCCTCGTCGACCGTCGGCGCGTAGCGGATGCCGCCCTTGACCGGCACGCGGTGATGGCTGTGCTGCGCCCGCCAGGCCGAGATGACCTCGTAGCCGCCGTTGCGCCGGATCGGGAACTGGATGGCGTACACGGAGTTGCAGGCCTTGATCATGTCGAGCAGCCCTTCGGGATAGTCGGTGAGCGCGGCCGCCTTGTCGAAGTACATGTTGACCGTCTCGAAGAAGCTGGGGCCCGACTGCGCCATCGCCATGACAGTACCTCCGGAGAGAATCTTCGCACGCCGATGCCGCCGGCGCGTAGGAAGGCGTGAGGGGTGGTATCGTCACCGGCGGCGGATAGACACGCCGATCGCGGTGTGGCCGGCCCGCTCGGCGGGAGAAGGAGACGAGCATGGAGCGCGACAAGCTCGCGGACCTGGTGGTGAAGTTCACCGAGGCATTCAATCGAGACGACCTGGACGGCGTGATGTCGTTCATGGCCGACGACGCGATCTACGACGAGTTCACCGGCACGATCAACCGCGGCGCGGCGGCGATCCGGGCGGCCTTCGTGCCCCAGTTCCGCGGCGACTTCGGCAAGATCCGCTTCAACGCCGAAGACCTCTTCGTCGACGCGGCGGCCGGCAAGGCCCTGATCCGCTGGCAATGCACCCTCGAGACCAAGCGCGGCCCGGCAGCGTGGCGCGGCCTCGACATCATCCACGTCGTGAACGGCCGCATCACGGAGAAGCTGACCTACGCCAAGGCGAAGGTCCCGCTCCTGGGAGAGATCGCATGAGCACCGTGCCGCCGCTCCAGCGTGTCGCCGTCGCCCTGTTCGACGGCTTCACCGTCCTCGACGTGTATGGGCCGGTCCAGGCGTTCGCCTCGTGCCGCATCGTGCAGCCCGACGGCAAGCGAACGCCGCTGTTCGAGATCTTCTCGATGGCGAGCCAGGCCGGCCGCGTCAAGGCGGGCGAGGGGCCGGCGAGCTGGGCGGAGTGGAGCTTCGACGACGCGCCCGACTACGAGATCTTATTGATCCCCGGCGGTTTCGGGACGCGGACGGCCATCGAGGACCGGGCATTCCTCGATCGGCTGACGGCGGCGAGCCGGCGGGCGCGCGTGACGACCACCGTCTGCACCGGCTCGGCGCTGCTCGCGCGCACCGGTTTGCTCGACGGCCGGCCCGCGACGTCGAACAAGATCGCCTGGGACTGGGTGACCCAGCAGGGGCCGCGCGTCCTCTGGCGGCGCAAGGCGCGCTGGGTCGACGACGGCAACGTACTGACGTCGTCGGGGGTCTCGGCGGGGATCGACATGGCGCTCTCGCTCATCGCGCGCATGCACGGACGGGAGATGGCGCTCGTCTCGGCGCGGAACATGGAGTACGTCTGGCGGGAGGGGGCGGAGGACGACCCGTTCGCGTGAGTTAATATGTCGTCCGCATCCGCCCAGGACGACCGCCGTTCGAAGGGCGGACGATCGCGCTAGGGCCGCTCTGGCCCTGATTTCACGCGCGGCGGCGCGCTCGGGCCGGAGATCCAGCGCGCCGACCGCGTGTAATGCGGCCCAGCGTTCCCCGACACGCGCTGGCGCGCCATCTCCGCCAGCCGGCGTTCCTTCTCCGGCGTCCGCTCGGCGATCTCCTCCTGCGCGTCGCGCAAGTGCGCGTCGTAGTCGCGCCCGACCGGACACACGTCCACGCAGCGCGTGCAGCCCGAGTAGACTCCGACGCCACGCAGGATCGACTGCCAGCTCATGAACGACTCCTTCGATTTCAGGAGTGCCTGCTGCTCGTCACGCGACGATTTCACGAGGCGCTCGACGTGGCCCATCAGATAGGTGAACCCATAGGGCGACGCGAGCGGGGCGCAGCGCTCCTTGTCGAGCGTCCACTGGCCGATCGCGTCGGCCGGGCAGGCGAGGAGGCAGCGGCCGCACGCTTCGCCCTGGCAGAGCGCCTCGGCGAGCGGGCGATCGGGCTCGAGCTCGGCGCTCGTCAGCACGGCGCCGAGCATCACGCGCGGGCCGAACTCCGGCGTCAGCAGCATGAGGTTGAGCCCGAGTGTGCCGAGCCCGGCCTCGACGGCCGCGTGGGCGAGCGAGAGCGGGCCGCGCGTGTCGCCCTTGGGATCGTAGTGGCGCGGATCGAAGTGCACCGGCGGCACCGTGATCGACGGGAAGCCCGCGTCCTCCAGGAAGTAGACGAGCTTCAGCTCGATCTCCTCGAGATCGGTCAGCACGAGCTCGGTCGAGTACTGCTTGTGCCGGTCGTCGTGGCCGCGCAGCCGGTTGGTCCCGGTGAGGAGCCGACGGGCGAGGACGATGACGGATTTCGAGTCGTCCGACGTGATGCGACTCGGCGTCTGAGGGCGCGACGCATCGGGCGGGTGACGATCGAGCACCTCGCCCCGGGCGATGCCGACGAGGTCGGCGCCGAGCGATCTCGCCTTTTGCTTGACCGTCGCGGCGGCGAGGCTCACGCGGGAGATCCGGCGCGGCGGGCCGGCGGACGGTAGCCGTCCTCGCCGATCCAGCGCACGCGCCCGTCGGCCATGCCGCGGATCGGCTCGCCGCGCTTTCTGATCCCGAGCAGCTCGCGCGCCCGCGCGACCTTCTCGTCGTTCTTCTCGGGGATCTCGCGCTGCGCCTCCTTGAGAAACCGGTTGTAGTCCTCGCCGACGGGGCAGACCGCGAGACACCGCGGACAGTCGCCGAACGCGCCGACGACGCGCAGGAGCCCTTGCCAGATGCCGAACCACTCGTGGCCCGCGAGCGTCTCGAGCTTCGCGCGGTCGCCGTCGGCGCCGGCGAAGCCGCTGAAGACGCGCAGGATCGTCGAGAAGCCGAACTCCTGCGCGAAGGTCGCGCAGCGGCGCTTGTCGAGCCCCCAGTGCTGGACGGCGTCGGGCGGGCACGAGTAGAGGCAGCGCGAGCATGGCTCGCCGATGCAGAGCTGCTCGGTGATCTTGCCGTCGGGCTCGAGCTCGGCGTCGGTGAGGACGACGGTCGTGTAGCAGCGCGGTCCCGCTTCCTTCGTCAGAAGATTGAGCTCGAAGCCGATGGTGCCGAGCCCGGCCTCGATCGCCACGTGGCGCGTCGAGAGGTAGCCGTAGCTGGCGCTCTTCATCTCCCAGACCGTCTCCTGAGCCGCCGTCTGGAAGGCCCAGTGGCCCTCCTCCTCGAGGAAGCGCGCGATCCGGTAGCCCACGCGGTCCATCTCGCGCAGCACGAGCTGGTCGACGTGGTGGATGCACGCGTTGTCGCGCGCGCGGAAGGCGCCGGCCGGGATGCGCTTGAAGAACGCGACGCAGCTCCGGATCTCGGGCGACACGCGCTCCGGGATCTGCGGGTATGCGCGATCGGGCGGATGCGCGTTCAGCACGGAGGCCTCCGCGATCCCGACCCCGTCGGCGCCGAGCTCGCGCGCCTTCGCCTTGACGATCTCGGCCGTCAGCGCCATGCGCCTATGATGGCATAGCTTGCGCTTCGCTCCCCACCTGGGCGAGACTGCGACAAGGCACACCACGGAGGGAGCACGGATGAGGGAGGGAGCCATGCACGAGCTGAAGGTCGTTCGCCTCGACGAGACCGATGTCGTGAAGTTCGGGCCGGACGCGGTCTACCAGCTGATCCTCGGCGACGACGAGGGGACGACGCCGATCCGCACGGGCATCCAGACCTCGCAGCCCGGCTACGTGGCGCCCGTCCACTCGCATCCCTACATGGAGGTGCTGCACATCCTCGACGGCGTCGCCGAGGCATGGGTCGACGGCCGCGAGGACCGTAGGGTCACGCTGCGCAAGGGCGACACGATCGCCATCCCGCCCGAGGTGCCGCACAGCTTCCGCGTGGTCGGCGACGAAGTGCTCCGGCTCCTCGGCACGCACACCTCGCCCAAGCGGATCGTCAGCTACAAGGACGGCGTGAAGAGCGACGCGCGCGGCTATCGGGTCTACGAGTCCTGAGCGGCGAGGCCGGCTGAGGGACGGCCTCAGACCCGCTCAACGTCCGGCCGACCGAAGAGCCCCCCCGGCCGTACGAAGAGCGTCGCGATCAGCAGCAGGTACGACGCGACGCGGCTGAAGCCGCCGCCGACGATCGGATCGACGTAGCCGCCCACGAGCGATTCGAGGATTCCGACGGCGAACGCGCCGATGATCGTGCCCGGCAGGCTGTCGAGCCCGCCGAGGATCACGATCGGGAACACCTTGAAGCCGAGCAGCTCGATCCCGAACCCGCCGCCCGACACGAAGCTCCACAAGGTGCCGGCCAGCACCGAGAGCACGCCGACCAGCGCCCACGTGATCGCGAAGTGCCGGTGCAGGTCGATGCCGATGCCGAGCGCGACCTGCTGATCGCTGGCGATGGCCCGCAGCGCGAGGCCCGTGCGGCTGCCGTGGAAGAACCAGCTCAGCGCCGCGATGCAGGCCGCGGCGATCGCGGCGGCGACGATCTTGTCGGCCGACAGCGGCACGCCGCCGATCACGAGGGGATCACCGGAAAAGGGCGAGGGGATGCGCGGCGGGATCCCGGCGAACACGAGCGTCGCGGCGCCGCGCATGAAGATGCCGACGCCGAGCGTCAGCATGATCAGTGCGAGCAAGGAGCTCTGCAGCAGCGGGCGCAGCACGATCCGGTTGAAGAGGAGGGCCAGCGCGACCACGCCGGCGCTGCCGACGGCGAGCGCCCCGCCGAGCCCGAGGCCGAAGGCGTAGCTCGACGCCGCCGCGGTCCGGGCGCCTACCATCGTCCACTCGCCCACGGAGAAGTTCATCATGCGCGACGCCTTGTAGACGACCACGAAGGCCAGCGCGACCAGGGCGTAGATCGCGCCGGCCAGCGCGCCGTCGGCGACGAGGAACGCGAAGTACGCGAGATCCGGCATCGCGGACGGCATGTCACGCGGTCTCGGTCACGCCGAGGTAGGCGCGCTGGACGTCGGGGGCGGCCAGCAGATCGGTCGCGGGCCCGGCGAGGACGACGTGCCCGGTCTGCAGCACGCAGGCGTGCGCGGCGCACTGGAGCACCATGCGCGCGTTCTGCTCGACGAGCAGGACCGCGGTGCCCTCGGCGGTGAGCCGCGGAATGATCCGGAAGATCTCGCGGACGACGAGCGGCGCCAGCCCGAGCGACGGCTCGTCGAGCATCAGGAGACGCGGTCCTGCCATCATCGCGCGGCCGATCGCGAGCATCTGCTGCTCGCCGCCGCTGAGGCTGCCGGCCATCTGAGTCTTTCGCTGGGCGAGCACCGGGAAGAGTGCCAGGACGCGCTCGAGCTCGGTCGCCTGGCTCGTCCCGTCGCGCCGCGCGAAGCCGCCGAGGCGCAAATTCTCCAGCACGGTCATCCGCGCCAACATCCCGCGCCCCTCGGGCACGTGAATCACGCGCCGGCGCACGATCTGGTGCACCGGCAACCCGACGAGATTCTCGCCGCCGAACCGCACCGCACCCCGCCGTGGCCGCACGATCCCCGAGATCGCGCGCAGCAAGGTCGACTTCCCCGCGCCGTTCGCGCCGATCAGCGCCACGACACCACCCTCGGGCACCGACAGGCTCACTCCCTGCAGCGCCCGGATCCTCCCGTAGCTCACGTGCAGATCTTCCACCTCGAGCAACGCCCTACTCGCTGCCAAGATAAGCCTCGATGACGCGCGGATCCCGCTGGACCGCGCCGGGCGGCCCCTCGGCGATCTTCTGCCCGAAGTTGAGCACGGTGACCACGCGCGAGAGCTTCATCACGAGGGACATCTTGTGCTCGATCAGCAAGATCGTCACGCCGCGACGGTTGACCTCGCCGATCAGCGCCTCGAGGTCGATCGTTTCCTGCGTGTGCATCCCGGCCGACGGCTCGTCCAGGAGCAGGAGCCTGGGCTCGCTGGCGAGCGCCCGCGCGATCTCGAGCCGGCGCTGCTCGCCGTAGGGCAGCTCGATCGCCGGCCGCCCGGCTTTGTCCGTGAGCCCCACGAGGTCGAGAATTTCCCGGGCTCGCGCGCGCGCGCCGACCTCGGCACGCGGCCGGCGGAACGGAACACCGAGCAGCGGCGACAGCACGCCGCCGTGCGTGCGACAGTGCAGCCCGAGCAGGACGTTCTCGAGCACCGTCATCGAGCCGAAGAGCCGGATGTTCTGGAACGTCCGGCAGATGCCCAGCGCCGTTCGCCGATAGGACGGCAGCCCCACGATGTCGCCGCCGTCGAAGCGAATGTGGCCGGCGTCCGGACGGAGGGCACCGGTGACCAGGTTGAAGAACGTGGTCTTGCCGGCGCCGTTGGGCCCGATAATCGCGTGGATCCCGCCGGGCTCGACGGCGAGGTCGAGCTTCGAGAGGACGGCGAGCCTTCCAAAGCTCCGGGAGAGCCCGTCAACCGCGAGCAGCGGCACGCTCACCGCGCAGCGAGAGGCGGGCCAGCAGGGTCGCGTCGAGCAGCCCTTGCGGCCGCACCAGCATCATGGTCAGCACGAGCAGGCCGTAGAAGATCTCGCGCCAGTCCTTCACCCAGCGCAGGAGCTCGGGCAGCACCGAGAGGATCGCCGCGCCCACGACGGCTCCCCAGAAGCTCGCGAGGCCGCCGAAGACTGCGTAGAGCATCACGAAGAGCGAGCGCCCGACGCCGAAGGCCTCCGGATCGATGAAGAGCGTGTAGTGGGCGTAGAGCGCGCCGCCGAGCCCGGCGATGACGCCTCCCGCCGCGAAGGCCGCGAGCTTCACGTAGGTCGAGTTCACGCCCATCGCCTCGGCCGCGGCCTCGTCGTCGCGGAGCGCCGCGAACGCGCGCCCCATGCGCGAGCCGCCGAGCCGCGTGAAGAAATAGGCGAGGACGATCAGCAGGCCCAGCACGTGCCAGATGGTGGTCGCCGGGGGGATCCCGGCGAATCCGGCGGGCCCGCCGAAGGCCGGCGCGTTGAGAAAGAGGACGCGCACCATCTCGCCGAAGCCGAAGGTGACCAGCACCAGATAGAGCCCGCGCAGGCGCAGCGCCGGAAAGCCGACCGCGAGCCCGACGATGCCGCCGACGAGCCCGCCGGCGCCGAGCGCCAGCGGAAACGGCGCGCCGAGCTGCACCGTGAGATAGGCGGACGTGTAGGCGCCGAGCGCCATGAATCCGCCCTGTCCGGCCGAGAGCTGGCCGGCGGACGCCGGCAGGTAGAACGAGAGCGCCATGATCACGTCGATGCCGGCGAAGATCAGGATCGAGACGACGTGATCCGAGAGCACGCTCGCCCTCAGCCGGTCTGCAGGCGCGCGCCGAAGAGCCCGGTCGGGCGGACCAGGAGAATCAGGATCATCACGGCGAACGCGAAGGCGTCCCGATAGGAAGACGCGAGATAGGCCACGCTCATCACCTCGATGACACCGACGATCAGGCCGCCGACCATCGCGCCGGTGACGTTGCCGAGCCCGCCGAGCAGCATGATCGCGAGCCCTTTCAGACCGACCTTGACGCCGAAGAAGGGGCTGAGCCCCGTGAAGTTCCACGCCAGCAGCACGCCGGCGGCGCCGGCGAGCGCCGAGGCGATCGCGAAGGTGACGACGATCGCGAGCGAGACGTTGATGCCCATGAGCCCGGCCACCGTCTGGTTCTCGGCGGTCGCACGGATGGCCATGCCGGTCGGCGTCGCGCGCAGGAACACCTCGAGCAGCGCCATCAGCACGACGGAGGTGCCGAGGATGATGAGCTGAAGGGTCGTGAGCGTGACGACGCCGAGATCGAGCGTCGCCGACGCGAACGGCGCCGGGAAGGCCACGGGCTCGGCGCCGAAGATCTTCACGACGACGTGCTGCAGCACGAGTCCGACGGCGATGGTCGTGATGAGCGGCGTCACGTGACTGCCGCGGCTGCGAACCGGGCGAAACGCGACGCGCTCGACCAGCACGCCGAGCGCGGCCGCCCCGAGCATGGCGCCGGCCAGGACCACCCATGGCGGCGCGCCCGCGAGCGCCAGCGCCAGACCCACGTACGCGCCGACCATGAAGACGTCGCCGTGGGCCAGATGGAGCAGGTTCAGCACGCCGAAGATGAGCGTGTAGCCGATCGCGACCAGGGCATAGGCGCCGCCGAGCATCAGCCCGTTGACGAGCTGCTGGGCGAACATTGTGCGCGATGATATCACCTGGGTCCGAGACACCTCTCGTTGCCACGCATTGATGCGGAACACGGAGTTGCAAATCGCTGCAAAATACCGTGTCAGACGCACCCCCCCCGGCAACCGGGGCTCTCACGCATGGAGTACGGGACGTGCTGGCGCGTCATCGAGCGCATCGACAGCGCGTCGATCACCGCGCGGGATGAAGTGTCCGTACACCGTAAGGGTGAATGCGGCCGAGCGATGGCCGAGCTGCGTTCGAACGTAGGTGATCGGCTCGCCGGCCTGAAATCAACAGGCTCGCGTATGTGTGGCGGAGCGTGTGACCGCCGTAGATCGTGTCGTCGTCCATCGCCGCCCGCGTGATGATGTTCAGGTTCGCCGGCAGGTCCTTCACCGCTAGGCCCATCGCCGCGAAGGTCATGAGCACCACGGCGGGAAGCACGTTCGCTTGCGGGAACCGGTCCGGGCCCCGGTGGACGCCGCCGTTGGATCCCTTGGGTGGCGGAGCAGGTGCCACCATGCGGCCCCGGAACACGCTCGTCGCCAGCCACTTCTCGACCAATGGGCGCTTCGCCCGAGCCCACCCGCCGCAAAGTCATCTGCGACAACGCGGCTAGGCTCTACGGCCTCGTGTAGGTAGAGTCGGGCGGAGAGGGACAGCGGCGTGGGCAGGGCGGGGCCGGGGGCCGACCGACCACGGTCACTGGCGCTTCGGCCTTGCGTTGGGGGAGTTCCCCAATCCTGGCGCGGGGCGAGCTTGTTGTTAGCAGGAGCGGGTCGGCTGGCCCCCGGCCCCCCCCGTCCGCGCCCGCTGTCGCTCTTCGCCCGCCGTGCGTCCGGCTGTGCCGCTAGTCGCTGGACGCCGTTGGCTTGGTCTTACCGCCGCTCTTCTCGTAGGCCTCGACGGCGCGCTTGAGGTCGCGGTACGCGGAGCAGGTGATGAAGCAGAGCGAGTCCAGCGTGCGGAGGTGCTCCTTGGCCTTGGGCAGGTTGTCGAGCTGCAGGTACGCCTCGCCGATGTACTCGTGCGCGCCGCGATGTTTGGGATCGATGGTCAGCGCCTTCTCGTAGAGGGGGATCGCCGCCGTCGGGTCGCCGTTCTTCCGCGTCGCGTAGCCGAGCCAGTTGTAGGCGTCGGCGTTCTTGTCGTCGCGCGAGACGACGCTCTGCAGCAACGGGATCGCCTTCGCGTACTCGCCCGCCTTGATGGCCTTCACACCGGCGGTGTACTGCGGGTCTTCAGGTTTGTACGGCGTCGAGGTGGCCCCCTCCCCGCCACCTCCACCGGCCGCGCCGGCACCGGCCGGGAGTCCCGCCGTCAGGAACGCCAGGATCAGGACGCCGAGGAGCGAGGAGAGGCGCAGCGATGCCATCATGGTATGTCCTCCTGCGATTCTCAACGCGGAAGCGGCCCCAAAGTTCCCGCCGCGCCGGCTCCGCGGGGCGGCGCGTCAGACGTCCCAGCCCCCGTCCACCGTGACCGAAGACCGTCCCCCGCATAATGCAGCGGAGAGGTAACGGCGGTCGCGGCGTTACGGGAACGTAGGCTTTGACCGACCCAGTACCCGCAATCGCGCGAAATGTATCATCCGTGAATCTCATAGCCCGCCCGCGGTGTCGAAAGCCTCAGCTAGGAGGTGCCTATGACACTAAAAGACGAGCTGAGGGCGCTGCGGGCGAAGGCCGAGGCCAATCGCCCGCCGGAGATCGTGGCCATGATGCACCGCGTAGTGGACGAGCTTCGCGCCTCGGGCGCGGCGGGGCGGGTCCTCAAGATTGGCGACGCGATGCCGGGCTTCGCCCTGCCCGACCGCGACGAGAAGATCGTGGACAGCGGGGCGTTGCTGGGAAACGGCCCGCTGGTCGTGACCTTCTATCGCGGCCGCTGGTGACCCCTACTGCAACGTAGAGCTGGTAGCTCTACAGAAGGTCCTGCGAGATCGTCGCCCTCGGCGCGAGCCTGGTGGCCATCTCGCCGCAACTGCCCGAGCACAATCGTGAACTTGTCCGGAGCCGCGCACTCGGCTTTCCGATCCTCACCGACCGCGGCAACGTCGTCGCCTCGCAGTTCGGGCTGAGGTTCGCGCTGCCCGACTACCTGCGCGCCCTCTACGCTACGTTCCCGCTGGACCTCGCTAAGTACAACGGCGACGCCTCGTGGACGCTGCCCATGCCGGCGCGCTTCGTGGTCGATCGCGCCGGAATCATCCGCTCCGCGGAAAGCGATCCCGATTACACCACCCGTCCCGAACCCGAGGACACCCTGGCCGCGCTGCGCGCGCTGCGCTGAGGAGAGCCGTTCGTTCGAGCTTCCAGGTGGGCGTGGAACGGTCTCCGACCGTGGCTTCTCGCGCGACGGGCGACCCACGATCCAAATCGATCTGCCCAATGTCACAATCAAAGTGAGATTTGGACCCTAAGTATGCGAACGCTATCGGTGGAAGTCTTCGAGCGAGAATGGCGGCACTCGCATGATTCCATTTTTCTGGGTTTGCCCGCGACCGAACGGCCGTTTCGGAATGAGACCTGGGGGGCCCTTCTGTTGCCATACGCGTTTCGTGTCGAGGAAGACGTCTTTTCTGCGATTGCGGAAGCCGCGCAAATCCGAGGCGACGAGGAGTTCGTCATCTGGAATGCCGAAGTCATCGATCCCGAGCCGGGCGTGATTGTCCCATGGGACCGGGAGGTTCTGAACCGAGTGCGATACTCCACACCGCTCGGTCAGTTCGAAACCCACCTGTTCGGTCGTTCGGCAGCGTGGGGCTGGGTCTGCACCATCGATGATTTCTCGTGGCTTGCTGGAGATTCTTCGTTCATGGACACCGTGACGCGGCGGCTTGGCGGTTGCGATGCAATTCGTAGAGGCTTCTTGCAGTTCGCAGAAACTGACTGGGATATTCCCGCCGACCTGCGTGAGCGGCTGCTTGATCTGGTCGGATGGCGCGATCCTCGCCCTCCCGCATGACAGTGCGCCGGGCGAGTCGTCCCCACGGCTCATAGGGCCAGATCTCGAGCAGGTTTATCCAGCAAGTGCTTGCACCAGCGCGATCGCCAACCCCATGGCGGCGGTGAGCCCGGTGCGCGCTTGACGTCGCTCTCAAAAGTAGGCGGCCACGCTCGCGACCGTGGCTGCGACGATTCCGGTGGAGAGCCCTACGATTTTTCCAGCCCACGTAGAACACGGCCTCCTCGACCCCAACAGATCCGACGACAAAGCGAATCGTCGACGACCTGACCAAAGGCGGCACCACGACGACGACGCGGAGGGGCACCGTGATCGTCGAGAAATCTGGCGGCGAACCGGCCATGCGAGGCGGCGTTTGAGGACGCGGCGAAGAAGGCCGGCACCCAGCCGAGCGACCAGCTCTTTCCGTTCGCCTTGACGTAGCGTCGCGAGCTTCGCTCTCGTCGAGGGTTCGACGCGGCGGCTTCTCGACGCGGGGCCGGGGCGCTACGCGGGTGGGCGCCACACCGCGCGGAAGCGGCGCCGTGGGGAATTCGGACGTTTCTCGTGCGCCGAGCGTAGTCTGCCAAGCAGTCAGGGGTCAAGAGAGCCGGCCCCGACAACTTCAGTGTCAGCTGTCGGCTCCGACGTACTCCTGCCCGTCGATCGTGAGTGCAGGGCCTTGGGGTTCTGGCGGCGTGGCCTGAGGGCCAGGCTCTTGTCGCGGCCGCTGCGACACGAACTTCGAGGGAAACGGCTCGCCGTAGCCGCTCTTGCCGTGGCCGTTGCCGTTCGTCCCGCCCGCCATGATCTGGTGGAAGTCGCGCTGAAGCGTCAGGAACCGCCCGTAGATCGTGTCGTCGTCCATCGCCGCCCGCGTGATGATGTTCAGGTTCGCCGGGGCCATCAGGTGCGCAGCTGCGGCCGGAATATTCGGTGCCGTTGACAGTGCCGCGCACGGATACCGCGAAGCTGAAGTTCCTGCAAGGGACGACACTCGTAGCTGCTCCGTACTTCTGCAAATCTTTTCAGTCTTGACGTCCTACGGGCAGGTCGTATCCTCCCGAGCGGCAGGGAGGATCGCCCGTGGCTTGGGTGCTTTTTGTTCCTCGCTCTGTCCGCTATCGAATCAGGCGCGCTGCTCGCGGTCGCTGCGCGTTGCGGCTCCCCGCTCGAAAACCCAAGGAAGATCTGACTACGCCAGCCATCGCCGCGGCCAAGGGGGGAACGTCGGGTCCACGTGCAACATGCTGATCGCCTTCATGAATGAGACAGGAGCGCAGTCGGGCAAGGCCATCACAATGGACCAAGACAATCAACTCTTGTCCGCTACGAGCAGAATCAAGGCGGTCATTGGTTACCCGTGACGTCGCAGGTCGCAGCAAGGGACGCTCAAACGCAGCCTGCTGCGGACAAGAAGTTGACGTCGGCCCAGGGGCAGCAGCTGGTGATGAACAAAGCGAACACCACCAACTCGCCATCCGGTGCCCGGCGGGACCAATGCCGCGTCAGTTTCTCGGGAGTTGGCAATCGGCATAGCCGCCGCTGCGGGAGGCGCATCGTCGGCTTCTGGAGATGGGCGGGCGGCTGGCTCACGAGATCGCACGTTGAGTGGTTGTCAGCAAACAAGCGGATGCCGGTATCGCGTGCTGGATGTATCCGTGCCTCAGCTCGGCGTGCAGCCGACGGATGAACAGCGCGTTTGACCGGACTGTTGCCTCGCGTTCGCTCGCCGCGGCCGGGCAACGCGAACCTTGCGCTGCTGGGCGCACTTTTTATCTCGAACCAGGAAAGGGGGCTGACCAATGAAGCCAATGCTGAACAAGCGGGTTCTCTTGACTGTAACCGTGGCCGCCCTATTGGTTGCGCAACCCGTATCAGCGCAACTCTCGATCACCGACCTTGGGACGCTGGGCGGATTGTTTTCCTTTGCCGTTGCCATCAATGATGGTGGCCACGTGGTTGGCGCCAGCACGATCGCCACTGGGGAACAACATGCCTTCCTGTGGGAGAAGGGTGCGATGACCGACCTGGGGACCCTGGGCGGTACGAATGTGGCCTCCTTCCCAGAAGCCATCAATGCCCGGGGCCAAGTGGTCGGCTTCAGCAGCCCCGTTGGCCAGAACGGGCGTGCGTTCCTCTGGGAGGCGGGCACGATGACCGACCTGGGGACCCTGGGCGGGTTGTTTTCCCATGCCTTTGATGTCAATGCCCAGGGTCAGGTGGTCGGTGGCAGCACGACCGCCACTGGTAAGCAACATGCCTTCCTGTGGGAGAACGGCACGATGACCGACCTGGGGACCCTGGGTGGGTCGTCTTCCATTGCCTTGGCCATCAACGCTGGGGGCCAGGTAGTCGGCGACAGCGAGACCGCCACTGGTGAACAACATGGCTTCCTGTGGGAGAACGGTACGATGACCGACCTCGGGACCCTGGGTGGGTCGTCTTCCATTGCCGTGGCCATCAACGCCGGGGGCAAGGTAATCGGCAACAGCGAGACCGCCACTGGTGAACAACATGGCTTCCTGTGGGAGAACGGTACGATGACCGACCTCGGGACCCTGGGTGGGTTGCGGTCCGTTCCCGTTGCCATCAACGCTGGGGGCACCGTGGTCGGCAACAGTATCACCGCCACTGGTGAGCAACACGCCTTCCTGTGGGAGGCGGGCACGATGACGGACCTGGGGACCCTGGGCGGGCATACTCCTAATTGTGTTTCTGGGTTCAAATGCTCGCAAGCCACTGCCACAAACGCTCGGGGACAAGTGGTCGGCAACAGTATCACCGCCACTCATGAACAACACGCCTTTCTGTGGGAGGCGGGCACGATGACCGACCTTGGGACCCTGGGCGGATGTTGTGGCAATGCCAGCGCCATCAACAACCGCGGACAGATCGTGGGAGGCAGCCTCACCACCTCAGGCGAGGATCATCCCGTTCTGTGGACACAGTGATACCCACCGCTTGAACCTAACTACTTTGTGGTGTGGTAACGCCCAGCGCCTGAGCCGCCTCTCTCACTCGATTCACCGTCGGCGCGGTGTCCGCGTACGTCGGATCGCAGAGGACTGCTGACGCGGGGGGGACCAGCAGGTGAGCGGGGCGACGGAGCCACGTGCTACCCGACGGACGCGGCAAAGATCCGGAGATAGTTGCCGCCAACGATTTTCGCGGCGTCCGTGGACGTGAACCCGCCACGCAGCATCGCGTCCACCAGGCCGGTGAAGGTGTCGTACTCCTGGACCAGGCCCGGAGCGGGCTGCTGATCGGTGCCGACGCTGACGTGATCCACTCCCACGACGTCCGCCATCTCCTTGAGACCATCCACGTACCGTTCAAGGCTTGGGAAGAAGTGCCAGATGCCAATTGAGCCGCCCGTTTCGGCAATAGCGCGCGCATGGTCCGGCGTGACCTGGCGCTCGGTGAGCGGTGTCGAACCTTGCGCTTTGGAGCCACGGAGCGCCGTGTGTGAAAGCAGCAAAGGCTTCGTCGACACCTTGACCGCCTAGTTGACCATATCCGCGGTTGCATGCGCAACATCGACGACGACGCCCAGGCGATTGCAGGCGCGAATGACGTCGGCACCGAAGGCCGTCAGGCCGTGGTGGACGACCGCCCCGGTCTGGAAGTCCCCAATGTCGTTCGGTGTGTAGTGCACAAGCTGCATATGGCGCACGCCGCGTTGGTGTGACTCCTCGAGCCGCTCGAGCTTCTGCTCGAGGAAATCGAGCCCCTCGATGTCCAGAATGATCGCTGGCTGACCGGCGGCATGGGCCGCCTTGAGATCGGCGACGGTTAGTGCTCGGCGCACGCCGTGACGCGCGACGAGCTCGTCGATCCACCCGAGACGATTCAGATGGTACCGGTAGAGCTCGCCCGACGCCGGCTGGCGCACGGCCGCGAGAACATTGCTGGCATTACGGCCGAGGATCGGGCCGTCAGGGACGTCAGCGAGGCACACGATCGCGATGCGACCTGCGCGCATGCCGCGCGCGAGGTCACCGTTCGGCGCGTTCCTCGACACAACGCCTTGGGCGCCCGCGTGGCTGTGGACGTCGACTGAGAGATTGTCCACGAGAAGCTTCGCCGCCGCGGAGAGGGGTGCGTTGGATGTCGCGGCCGTAGCCGTCTCGCCACGCGCGCCAGCGCAGCCCGCGAGCATCAAGCCGGCCGAGTTGAGCAGCGTACTCCACATCCATTGACGCCGGGTCGCCCGGTTGTCGCAACAGATCATGGTGGACCTCCGCTCCGAAACCCGTCGCGCACTCCTGGCAGAATCGTGCCCCGTCGCGATTCTCCGCTTGGCACTCGGGACACGCCATGCGGAGCCTCCGCCGAGCCTGACCGTGGAACGGTGGGCCGAGAGTAGTCTGCCCAGCCGCCAGGGGTCAAGAAGGGTGCCTGACCACCTGCGCGACGATTCGGCGCACCGCGGAGGAATTGTCGCGGAGGAAATTCGGGTGTTGCGCATCCCGCGACCATCGCGCTCACCGTTCCGGAGCGCGGCCGGCGCCATGAGTCGCTCCCGGCAAGTCCGCCCCTGTTTGACGCCCGCTTGACAGACCGATGTAAAGGTCCTATATCCCTCGCACACACCGCCGTGAACCTCGGTTCCACCCGAATCGCTCGAGTGGAGGTGCATCTATGACAGTCACTCGGCGCGAACTGCTCAAGGGCGCGGCAGCACTCGGCGTACTCGGCGGGCTGCCGCCGACGCTCCCGGGCGCGGCGCAGGCCCAGACCACCCAGAAGAAGGAGCTCGTCATCGCCCAGGCGGGTGACATTGCCCGGTTCGACCCGCACTTCAGCACGGCGTCTCAGGACATCCGAGTCTCGTTCAATCTCTTTGACAACCTGACGAGCCGGCACCCCGACGGCAAGCTCTACCCGGGGCTGGCGACCGAGTGGAAGCTCGAGGGGCAGACGACCTGGAGGTTCAAGCTGCGCCAGGCCGTCACGTTCCACAACGGCGACGCCTTCACGTCAGCGGACGCCAAGTTCAGTCTGGAGCGGACCTACGACCCGGGCGCCAAGACCATGGTCGCCACCGTCTTCACGACGATCGACCGCATCGAGGCGCCAGACCCGTTCACCTTGGTGATCCACACCAAGAAGCCCGATCCGCTCCTGCCCGCGCGGCTCGCCTTCTACGGCGGCCAGATCGTACCGAAAAAGTATCTCGAGTCGGTCGGCAGCGACACATTCAACGCCAAGCCCGTTGGCACCGGACCCATCAGCTTCAACTCATGGGTCAAGGACGCCAAGGCGGTTTTCGACGCTTACCCCGGCTACTGGGGCGGCAAGATCGACGTGGACCAGTGGATCGTCCGCGCCATCCCGGAGACGGCGCCGCGCGTCGCGGCCCTGCTCAAGGGCGAGGTGGACGTTATTACCCAGCTGCCACCCGATCACGAGGACCGGATCAGGGCCAACGCCTCCACGCGCGTGGAGGGCGCGCTCTACGCGGGCCTGTACGTCTTGGGGGTCAACAGCAAACGGCCGCCGCTCGACAACCAGTTGGTCAAGCAGGCGCTCTCGCTCGCCATCGACCGTAACCTGATCGTCAAGGAGCTCTGGAGGGGCCGCGGCATCGTGCCGAGCCAGCCCATCGCCAAGGGCGACAACCATTTCGATCCGACGCTCCCGCCCCTGGCCTACAACCCCAAGGATGCGCGCGAGCGGTTGAAGAAGGCCGGGTACCGGGGCGAGGAGATCGTCCTCGAGACCACGGTCGCCTACGTCGCGTTAGACAAAACCATGTCCGAGGCCATCGCTGCCATGTGGAAGGACGTGGGCGTCAACGTCAGGATCGAGGTGCTGGAGTACTCGGTGCGCGCCCAGAAGAGCCGCGAGAGGAGCTTTAAAGGCCTGTGGTGGGGAGATCCGACCTCGACGCTCGGCGATCCTGACGGGATGATGTGGCGGCTGCTCAGCCCGGGCGGCATCTACGACTACTGGCGCGATGCCAGGTTCGACGAGCTGGGCAACGCGGCGCGCTTCTCGGTGGACGAGAAGTTCCGTGGTGAGGCATATCGCGAGATGACGAAAATCTTTCTCGAGCATCTGCCCTGGCTACCGATCGTCCAGCCCTACGAGGACTACGGGTTGCAGAAGTATGTCGACTTCACGCCCAATCCGAACCAGCAGTTCGAGATCCGGCGCTTCAACTTCAAGTTCCGCCGAGCCTCGGCATCGTGAGCCCTCCGTCCCTGTCACTTTGGGAATCCCGTCGCGCGTCTCAATGAGAACGGGGGGACGAGAGCTCGACCCCACTCGGCATTCATCTCCCCGGACATCGGTTGAAGTACGCCTCACCGTTGTAAGGGAGGGCGCTGTGGATCCAGCCAACTTGGGTCCGTCGCGGGACGGCATCCACAGCGCAAGAAGCAGCAGCGGGCTTCGGCATTTGCTCTACGACCTTCCGAACAGACGGGCGAAGAAGTTTGTCACGCTGTGGCCGAAGTCCGTGGCTCTGGACTCATCGGCCGCACGCGCCGGCAGTGGAGCGCGGGTGAGGACCACAAAGGCCAGAAGAATCACAACCGCCTTCATAGGACCTCCCAACAGCCGAGCTTTCTAAATAGGGCTCAGCCGGGCAAACGCGAACCCCGCAAAATGAAGGACCCGGTTTGCTGAAGGGCGCCGACCCAGGCAGACACCCAGGAATCAGGTGTTCGCGGTTATTTCAGCGTAGCCTCCGAGTGCCATTATCAGGTCCAAGGCTCCATGCATGCGCTGGTACCTCGTCGGGAGGTCTTCGCTCGCGCACTGCGCCGCGAAGGCGAGCTGCCCCATCAACCGGAGCACGTTCACGTTTGAGCGAATTCCCTGACTCTTGATCCGGGCAACGATCTGCCCTGTAGGGACCTCGCCCAGCATCTCCAGCACGTCCTCGACGAATCTCTTGTTCACGGGTTCACCTCCCTGCTGACCCTCCGAGCGGTGCAAACTTGGGGCCGGTGGTGGTGTCCACGGCATAAATGGACCTTCTTGGTGCAGCACGAAAATCGTCTGTAGAAATGATCTTATAGCTGCCCGCCCATCGACTTGGGTGAGGCGCCCGGTGACCACTGTTGCGCCCTGCTGTGGCACTCCGGCACAGATCATGTGCCCGCTTTCTGCTCGAAGTCGCGGGCCGGATTTCCAGTGATGCTTCAGGCCGGCGAGTTTTCATGCCGTTGCTCCCTCAAGTCGATGACGACGACGGCTCTGTAGGAGGCCGGCGACCTGCGCGGCAAGGTAGTGGTCGATGCAACGAATCCGCTCAAGCCCGACCTCTCCGGCCTCGTCCGCGTGCACTCGACGTCGGCCGGCGAGCAGGTTGCGGGCTGGATTCCGGGCGCCAAGGTCATAAAGGCGTGCAACACGATTGGCGCGGTCCACATGGCCGATCCGCGATTCGGGACACAACGCGCCAGCATGTTCATCTGCTGCGATGACCTGGACGCGAAAAGCGACGGTGTCGCAACAGGCGGCTGACCTTGGATTCGACCCCGTTGAGTGCGGGCCACTCACACAGGCGCGTCTGCTTGAGCCGTTGGCGATGCTCCGGATCTCGATGGCGTATGCCTACGGGGCGGGGTCGAATATACGGCTTTGCTCTGCTACGGAAATAGGTGGCTCGCATTTGCCACGCGCTCGGAGGACACCTCGGTATAGCCCAGCTTCGGTATAGCTTCGGTCCCTTCCTCGAAGGGCTGTTCTGGGGCTGATTTTCATCGCCTTGTCCCCAACCGGCCCCGTCCTTGCGTCATAGGCTTCTGAGGAAATTCAACAGGTCCTGATGTTTGGTCTCTCCAAGCGCGCGAAATCGCGCGATCACCGCGTTGGCTTCCGACGCCGGGAAAAGAGCATTACCTCGGCTCGCGTGCGCCTCAATCGCCTCGACCAGGTCGGTCGTGCGCCCATCGTGGAGCAAGAAGATGCGCTGCCCGAGCCCCCACAAGGGGGCCGTCCGAAACTCGTCCGGCCCCGCCACGCCCTGGAGGATGTCGTCGGCGAGCCTCGCTCCCATGCGATGCAGGAGTAAATCAGAGAAGAGTCTGACCGGCTTCTCACTGAGCGCCGCGCTCGATGAACGTCCCGTGGTCAGGGATGGCGTGTGACACAGGGCGCAGCCGATCTCGGTAAACACGCTGCGTCCGCGAACGCTGGAGGGCGTCTCGGGCGCGGGTTCTGGCGGGGCCAGGAACCGCATGAAGAACGCGAACTTCGTCACATCGCTCAGGGCGTCGGTCGCAGTCGCCGCGTCGGCCTTCGTGTGATCTTCGGGAGTCCCATTGAACAGGCACGTGGTTGTCTCGTCGCGTTCCGTCGGGAAGAGCTCGTTCGTCACGCCCTGTTCGACGTTGTAGGCCTCGCCGGCGAAGATGAGGAGGGACTTGTTCTGCGCCTTCCACCCGAACCGCGTGATGCTTCCGTCATTGCCGCTCGTATTGGCGCGGCCCGGCCCGTGTCGATTGGGCCGTCCGACAATCCCCATGGCCGCACGAGTCGGACGCGCCTCCTGCAGCGTCGCCAGGATCGTCGCGTCCGCGATTTCCTCGATCAGGCCGGCGCCGAAGACCGGAGTCGGGATGCGAAAAATCAGATTCTGGCGCGCCGCCTGGCGTTTGAAGTCCGGCTGGGACAGGACACAGCCAGGGGCATCTGAGCGGCCAGCGATCGTATAGAGATCATGGACGCCCCCATCGCGCGTGCCGTCGGGCTTGAACTTGAAACGCACCTCGCGGACGGGCCCGTTGAGCGTGATGAAGGAGGGAACGATATTCGTCGCGCCAGCCTTCGTCGCCACCGCGACTTGAGGATTGACGGACGGACTCGTCCCCCCGGTCGCAGGCTGCGCGTGGCATCCCGCGCAGCTATCAAGGTTGAATCGCGGCCCCAGGCCGTTGGGCACCGCTTCAACCTCCCCGAACGCCGCGGCCCCGGCCTGGAAGACCGCCTGCTCCGCGTTGGTCAACCCCGGCAGCGGGCCGCCGGCCCCGGCAGGACCGCCGCGCACGCCCGGATCTTTCGCCCGTAGTGCCGCGACGGTTCCGCCGACCACAAGAAGCGTCACGAGGATCAGCAACACGCCTACTCTCTTCGCCATAGTCTCCCCAACCGGTTTTCACGATCTTCGCAGAACGGCGAGTCGACCGTTCCGGCAAGATTGATCCTGCCTCTTTGGCGCTGACCTGTGTTCATCCCGTGTGTCAGACGTCGAGCCACGCTCCAGCCGTCCGGCGCATCACTACTCCAGCGGGTTCACATACTCTGTTCCATCGACGACGAGGCCGCTTGGGGGCGGTGGCGCCGCAGCTGGGGTGGGCTCCCGCGGTGGCTCGGGATGAAGACCGAGGGGAACGGGCGCCGCTCGCGCGCGTGGCCGTTCTTGCCGTCGCTCCCGCCGGCCATGATCTGGTGGAAGTCTCGCTGCAGCGTTAGGAACACCTCGCGCTCGCCCATCGCCGCCTCGGTGATGATGTTCAGGTTCCCCTGCACGATCAGGTGGGCCGCGGCCGCCGGGATCAGGGTGCGGTGGCTCTTCTTCCGCCGCGCCTGCAGCTCGCGCATCGTGGCCGGCAGGTCCTTGACCCAGGGCGCTTCGTTCTTCTACTTCCGGCGTCGCTTCTGGATCCTCATCGCCCTCTTGAGCGCGCGCTTCTCGTCGCCCAGCTCGAC
>JACXTT010002778.1_pt1 | contig 27442 bp, 27 predicted proteins | sample 9270951 | NCBI WGS metagenome assembly JACXTT01 (sample SAMN15532306, study PRJNA645909) | rock metagenome | isolation source: weathered quartz diorite | place: Puerto Rico | collected 2017-06-21 | reverse complement strand
CCGCGCCGGCCGCGGCCATCCGCACGGCGCCGCCCCCCACGGGGCGCGCGCCGACGCCCAAACCCGGCGCCCCCGACAAGCACCGGCTGCTCGCCCTGGTCCCGCCCGAGGGGATCCAGCGCGTCGAGCGCGAGCAGGGCGACCGGATCAACGTCTTTCCGCACCTGCTGATCGAGGAGTTCGTGAGCCTCCTGATCGTGAGCGTGGCGTTGATCGTGTTCTCGACGTTCGTGAACGCGCCGCTCCGCGAGCTCGCCAACCCGAACCTCACGCCGAACCCGTCGAAGGCGCCGTGGTACTTCCTCGGGCTCCAGGAGCTGCTGCGCTACTTCCATCCGATGATCGCCGGCGTCATCATCCCGACGCTCATCCTGGTGGGGCTCGCGGCGATCCCCTACATCGACCGCAACCCGAGCACGAAGCCGGGCGACCGCAAGCTGATCATCACGCTGTTCACGATGCTCTTCATGTTCGGGGCCACGCTCACGATCATCGGGTCGTTCTTCCGCGGCCCGGGGTTCAACTGGGTGTGGCCGTGGAGCCAGGGGCTGTTCTTCGAGCTATGACCGAACTCGCCGTCTCCTCGTCCACCTTCGCCGTCGCGATCGTGGTGCTGCTCTTCGGCCTCTTCGTCGTCCTGCTGCTGGGGTCGTTCGTTCGGTCTCGCCGGGCGCGGCAGGGCGCGCCCGCCGAGTCGCGGATGGCCGGCGTCGCGCCCCAGGCGGCCCCGTCCGGACCGAAGCCGCGCCGCGTGGTCGCCCGCCGGGACTTCCTGCGGGGTGGGCTCCTCGCGTCCCTCACGATCTTCGCCGCGCAGTTCGGCGGTGCGACGCTCGCGTTCCTCTGGCCGAACATCAAGGGTGGTTTCGGATCGGTGATCCTGTTGCCCGACTCGCTCGATTCGATCAAGACGCAGATCGCGACCAGTCGGCAGCCCTACTACTTCGGCGCGGGGCGCTTCTACATCATCAACTACGAGGCCCTGGGCGGGACCGCCACGAACACGACCTACCAGGGGCTCATCGAGGACGGGCTCATGGCCCTGTTCCAGAAGTGCGCGCATCTCGGGTGCCGCGTCCCCTTCTGCCAGCAGAGCCAGTGGTTCGAATGCCCCTGTCACGGCTCGAAGTACAACGAGGCGGGCGAGTACCGGCTGGGCCCCGCGCCGCAGGGGATGTACCGCTTCGCCGTCAAGGTGGAGGGGCAGTCGGTGAAGGTCGACACCTCGAGCGTGGTCCTCGGGCCCCCGCGGGGCACCGACACGATCCACCAGTCGCCCGAGGGGCCGTTCTGCGTATGAGCGGGCACGCGCGGTGATCGCCCTTTCCACCGCCCAGGGGATCCTCGTCGGGATCGCGGCCGGAGCGGGCGTCGTCATCCTGCTCTGGGCACTCGCGTCAGGCGCCCGGCGGCCCGGGGGCGCGCGGGGCCCGGACATCCCCTCCGCGATGCGTTCGGCGCCCTCCGACGAGGACCTCGAGGTCCCGGTCCGGGAGAAGCTCTACGCATGGGGCCTCATCACCGTGGTCATCATGGCCGTCTGGGTTCCCGTGCTGTTCCTTCGAGAGAACACCACCAACAAGGAGGACACGGCCGGGCTCCTCGCGACCTCGGTCGAGCGCGGGCACCTCACGACCCTCCCTGGCAACGAGGAGAACCAGATCGGCTTCAACTGCGAGCGATGTCACGGGCCCGGCCTGCACGGCGGACAGAACGTGTACAACGGCAACGTCGTGGTCGTGCCGAACCTGCAGACCGTGTGCGGCGGGGCGGACTACGGCCATCCGCTCATCACCAACCTCCAGGACGTCATCAACACGATCGCCCAGGGGCGGACCGGGACCGACATGCCGTCCTGGAGCGTCCGATACTCCGGCGCGATGGACGATCAGCAGATCGAGGACCTGGTGAATTACATCCTGTCGATCCAGACGGAACCCGTGGCCAAGAACATCTGCCTGCACGCGCCGGCCGCCGCGTCGCCGTCCCCCTCCGCGTCCGCGAGCCCGTGAGGACCACGACATGACGGGATTCCTCGCCGACACGCCGATCTTCTGGAAGGGGATCGTCGTCGTCGTGTGCGGGTTGATCCTCTTCGTGGGGAGCGTGTACGTGCTGCTCTCGGCCGTGTTCGGGCTTCGGATGGGCTACCTGGTGCTCGCCGTCTCGTTCTTCGGATGGCTGGTGCTGCTCTCGCTCCTGTGGGTACTCGGACAGCCGCCGATCTTCGGAGTCACCGGCACGCTCCCGAACCTCGGCCCCCGCGGCACCGAGCCGCACTGGCAGGTCTACGCGGCGAGCACCGGCTCGGCCACGAGCAACCGGTTCGCGACCACGTCCCAATACCCGGCCTCGCCCTGGCACCTGCCGAACGCCGTCGAGAAGCCGTCGCTCGCCTCGGTCACGAGCGCGATGCAGAAGTACCTGGCCCAACAGGCCGGGGAGCAGTTCGCGAAGCAGGGCATCGCCATCTGTACGCCGACCTCGTCACCGACGGCGAAATGCCTGACGGTGGACCCGACCACGTTCCTGGTGCAGGACATCGAGTTCTCGAGGTCGCATGGGACGTCGCTCGCGGCCGCCCATAGCTTCTTCACCCTCGGCGGGCCGCAGATCACGCTGTTCGTCTATCGGGACAAGGGCAACCGGAACGTGTATTCGTGGTCGTTCTTCCTCGCCTCGATCGTGGGGTTCGCGATCCACGTGCCGTTCCTGGATCGGGCGGAGAAGAAGCGCAAGGAGATCCTCACCGGTGGGACGGCCCCACCCTGGTATGGACCGGCGTGAGGTGACATCGGCGTGGACGTGATCGGCGCGATCACCAACGGCAGCTCGGCCTTCATCCTGTTCACCGTGATGATGGTCGCCATCTTCATCGCGCTGCTGTTCGCGATCAGCCGCTAGCCGCGGCCGCCTCGAGCGTTCGCTCGATCTCTTCCGCTCCATGGGCGGCCGAGAGGAACCAGGCCTCGTAGCCGGACGGTGGGAGCAGGATCCCTCGTTCGAGCATGCCGTGGAAGAACTGCGCATAGCGGGCGTGGTCGGCGGCGCGAGCGTCGCCCTCGTCCCGCACCGAGCGGCTCGAGAAGAACACCGAGAAGAGCGACTCGACGCGATTCACCGTCACCGGCTGGATCGAGGCGAGGCCATCGGCGAGCCGCTGCGCCAGCTCCCGAAGCGTCCGATACGGGTCCTCGGCGCGGATGAGCTCCAGGGTCGCAATGCCGGCCGCGACCGCGACCGGGTTCCCCGAGAGCGTCCCCGCCTGATAGATCGGGCCAGAGGGCGCGAGGAGCTCCAACAGCGCCGCACGGCCGCCGACCGCCGCGCTCGGGAAGCCGCCGCCGATGACCTTGCCCAGGCACGTGAGATCGGGCGCGACGCCGAACAAACCCTGCGCCCCGCCGCGACCGACGCGGAACCCGGTGATCACCTCGTCGAACACGAGCAGCACCCCCCGCTCGTCGCAGAACTCGCGCAAGCCTTCCAGGAAGCCCGTCGCCGGCGGGACCACGCCCATGTTGGCCGCGACCGGCTCGACGATCACGCACGCCACCGAGCCTGCGTTCGCGTCCACCGCGGCCCGGACCGCGCCCAGGTCGTTGAACGGCGCGACGAGCGTGTCCCCAGCGACCGCTTCGGTGACGCCGGGCGAGTCGGGGAGCCCGAGCGTGGCCACGCCCGAGCCGGCCCGCACGAGGAGCGGATCGGCATGGCCGTGGTAGCAACCGGCGAACTTCAGGATCTTCGATCGCCCCGTCGCGCCCCGGGCGATCCGGACCGCCGTCATGGCCGCCTCGGTCCCCGAGGAGACCAATCGAAGGCGCTCGATCGACGGCATGGCTTCGGCGACGAGCTCCGCGAGGCGCACCTCGCCCTCGGTCGGCGCGCCGAAGGAGCTCCCCCGCCGCGCAGCCGCGACCGCCGCTTCGACGACCTCCGGGCGCGCGTGCCCGAACAGCAGGGCGCCCCACGACTGGACGTAATCCACGTAGCTGCGGCCGTCGACGTCCTCGACGAACGCGCCCTCGCCGCGCGAGAGGAACCGCGGGGTGCCCCCCACGGCCCGGTAGGCACGAACGGGCGAGTTCACCCCACCCGGGATCCGCGCGAGCGCGCGCGTGAACAGCTCCTCAGAGCGCGTCATGCCCAACTCGCCGGCTTTTTCCTCCGCAACGCGACCTGGGGTGTTGCGCGTGGGGCACGCGAAGGTGTCATCTGGCCCCGCGGGGGAATCGTAGTACCGACGGACCCGCAGGCAGCTCTTGCCGTCGAAAGGAGCAAACCATGAACGCCACCGAGTCGATCACGTACCCCCGCCCCTGGAAGGCGCTTGCCGCGTTCACGCTGGTCGGCGCGGCCGCGATCCATGTGGCCGTGACGCCACAGCACCTCCATGAGTGGGTCGCGGCCGGGGTGTTCTTTATCGTGCTCGCCGCCGCCGAGGCCGCGGGCGCCGGCATCATCCTGTCGAGACGGCTCGGAGCGAAGCCGGTGGCGCGCGGGGTCGTCGCCACGCTCACAGCAGGGACCATCGCGCTCTGGATCGTGTCCCGGACCGTCGGGCTTCCCTTCGGCCCGGAGGCGGGCGTGCCCGAGGCGGTCGGCGCCTGGGACGTGGCCTCCACGATCCTTGAGGCGCTGACCCTCCTGTCGCTCTGGATGCTGGCGCGGACCCCCACGTACCTGCCGATGCTGGCGAGGGAGCGGGACGCGGAACTCGTCCGCCGCGACCGGGCGGCCTGACCCGAGGCCGGTTACTGGAGCCAGTCCGCCGCTTCCTTCGCGTGGTAGGTGAGGATGAGCTCGGCGCCGGCACGCCGGATCGCGGTGAGGATCTCCAAGGTCGCCCGTCGCCCGTCGAGCCACCCGGCCCGATCCGCCGCCTTCACCATGGCGTACTCACCGCTCACGTTGTACGCGGCGAGCGGCACGCGCAGGTCCCGGCGTGCGCGTGCGATCACATCCAGGTAGGGCAGGGCCGGCTTGACCATCACGATGTCCGCGCCCTCCTCGACGTCCGCCCGGATCTCTCGCAGGGCCTCGTCGGCGTTCGCGGGATCCATCTGGTAGCCCGTTCGGTCGCCGAACGAGGGGGCGCATTCGGCAGCGTCGCGGAAGGGCCCGTAGAACGACGACGCGAACTTCGCCGCGTACGCGAGGATGCCCGTGTCGGCCAGTCCCGCCTCGTCCAGGGCCGCGCGGATGGCCCCCACCTGCCCGTCCATCATCCCCGAGGGCGCCACCAGGTCCGCACCCGCCTCCGCCTGGGCGATCGCGATCTCTCGATAGCGCTCGAGCGTGCGGTCGTTGTCGACGCTGCCGTCCGGCGCGAGCACCCCGCAGTGGCCGTGATCCGTGTACTCGTCCAGGCACAGGTCCGCGATGACGACATGGTCGTCGCCGAGCTCGGCGCGGAGGGCACGGAGCCCACGCTGCGCGATGCCGTCGGCGCTGGACGCTTCGGTCCCCGCAGGATCCTTGCGCGCGGGGACGCCGAACAGAACGAACGCGACGATGCCTCGTGCCGCGATCTCGCGCGCCTCCTTCGCGAGCGACTCGAGCGTGTGCTGCGCCTGCCCCGGCATGGACTCGATGGGCTGCGGTTCGGTGATGCCTTCCTTCAGGAACAGCGGCGCGATCAGGTGCCGCGGCGCGAGGTCGGTCTCGCGAACGAGCGTTCGCAGCGCCTCGGTGCGCCGCATGCGTCGGGGCCGGTGCGTCGGGAATGCCACGTCATCGCTCCTTCGATCGCGGGCGACGGGCGCCGAAGAGGCGCTCGGTCGCCGCGACGACGCCCTCGATTGTATGCGGGCGGGCGACCGCGCCCACAGCCAGGCCGTGGGCGCGTGCCGCCCTCGCCGTGACCGGGCCGATGCACACCGCCATCCAGGATGCCTGCGGTCGTCCCCAGAGCTGGGTGAAGCCGCGAACGGTGGATGCGCTCGTGAAGGTCACCGCGTCGACGGCGTCTGCCTCCAGCGCCCGACGGGCGGGCTCCGGCAGGCGGGCGGGCACGATCGTTCGATAGGCGTCGACCCGGTCGACCGACCACCCCTTCCGCCGGAGCGCCGATTCCAGCCCGGCGGGGGCGACGTCGGCTCGAAGGCAGAGGACACGGCCGTCGCCCGCAGGCATGGCCCTCCCGAGCGAGGCGGTCGTGAACGTCGCGGGCACGAGGTCCGGGGCTCGACCGGCCCAGGCTCGAAACGCGTCGGCGGTGCCCTCGCCCACCGCGGCCACGCTCGCCTCGATCGCCGTCGGAGGGACCCGGCCGGCGAGCACCTCGACGGTCGCGCGGCTGGTCAGGGTCACCCACGCGAACGAGCCACCCGCGAGCGCGGCGAGCGCGTCCGAGAGGGCTCGCGTGCGTGCCGCGACGATCCGGATGGCCGGCGCAAGCAGGGCGCGGGCGCCGCATTCGCGAACGAGCGCTGCGAGCGGTCCCGCCTGCGCTCGCGGCCGCGTGACCACGATGATCCTTCCTGCGAGCGAGCCGGACACCACCACCTCAGCCGCCCGAGGGCGCACGGTCGGAGAGCGCGGAGAGGATCCGCTCGGCGCCGGCAGACCGGAGCGATTCGGCAACGTCTCGGGCCGCGTCCATCGGATCGGCCGATCGCGACTCCGCGCGGAGGACCTCGGCCCCGTCCGGCGTCGCGACGACGGCGATCATCCGGATCCCGTCCGCGCCGGCCGTGGCATACGCGCCGAGCGGGAGGGCGCACCCGCCGCCGAGCGCCGCCACCACGGCGCGCTCAGCCTCGAAGGCGAGGCGGCTGAGCCGATCGTCCAGCCGGTCGAGCATCGCGCGAGTCGCGGCATCCTCGCTCCGCGCCTGCACGGCGAGCGCGCCCTGTCCCGGCGCGGGCACCATCACCTCAGGAGGCAGCTGCGACGTGTGGGGAGGCGCCACGCCCAGTCGCCCGAGCCCGGCGGCCGCGAGGACGAGCGCGTCGACCTCGCCGGCCTGGAGCTTGGCGAGGCGCGTGTCGACGTTTCCCCGCAGCTCGAGGATCCTCAGGTCCGATCGCCAGCGCGCGAGCTGGGCCCGCCGCCGAAGGCTCGACGTTCCCACGGACGTCCCCTCCGCAAGCGCTTCAGCCTCGCGCGTCACCAACACATCGAAGGGGTCGGCCCTGGGGGGCACCGCCCCGACGACGACGCCGTCGGGGTCCTCCGCCGGCAGGTCCTTCGCAGAATGCACCGCCAGATCGACGTCGCCGCGGACGAGCGCCTGGACGATCTCCGCGACGAAGAGCCCCTTCAGCCCCGCATCGGATCCGGCGGGTGGCGCGCCGCGGTCCCCCGCCGTCGACATCGGGACGAGCTCCGACTCGATGCCCAGCCGGGCGAGTCGCTCCACGATCTCTCCGGCCTGCGCGAGCGCGAGCCGGCTGCGGCGGGTCCCGATCCGAAGCTTCACGCGCCGGGTCGAAAGGGGATGTCGAAGAGCTCGGCCAGCGCCCGCGCGAGCGTGTCGCCGCCGCCGGGCCCCGAGGATTGCTTGAGCCTCGAGATCGGCCGGTGCAGGAGCTTCGCCACCACGCGTTCCACCAGGGCCTCCACCGCCGCGCGCTCGTCTTCGTCCAGCCCGGAGAGCCTCGCGGCCAGGCGAGCCCGTTCGGCGTCGCTCGCCTCGACGCCTCGGGCCCGGAGGGCCTCGATCAGCGGGGCGAGCCGCGCCGCCCGGCGCCACGCGGTGAACCGGCGAACCTCTTCGCCCACGATCCCTCTGGCCGTCTCGATCTCCGTTCGCGCCGCCCCCGGCCCGGGCTCGACGGCCTGCTTCAGATCGTCGATGTCGGCGAGGTCCACGCCCGGGAGCGACGACACGGTCGGTTCGACGTCGCGAGGCACGGCAAGGTCCAGGACGAACAGCCGTGCGCCGCCAGGTCTCGCGGCCAGGGCGCGGCGCACGTCGGCCTCGCAGACCACGACCCCGGCAGCGCCGGTGGAGGACACCAGGACGTCCGCCCTGGCGACCGCGGAGGCGAGGACGTCCAGGCCGCCGGGCTCGCCGCCCGTCCGGGCGGCGAGCCGCCGGGCGCGCTCGACGCTCCGGTTCAGGATCCGAAGGTGCCCGACGCCTCGTTCGCGGAGCCGCCGGGCGGCGAGGTCCGCCATCCCCCCCGCCCCGACGACCAGCGCGGAGCGCTCGGCGAGCCCGCCGAGCGATCGTTCGGCGAGCTCGATCCCGGCCCGCACCATCGTGTCGGGCGCGGCGCCGATCGCCGTCTCGGCTCGCGCGCGCTTCCCGGTTCGGATGGCTCCTCGAAAGAGCGCCGACAGGAGCGGCCCGACGGTCCCCTCGGCCTGCGCGGCGCGGAACGCCTCCCGCACCTGGCTCAGGATCTGCGGCTCTCCAAGGACCATGGAATCCAGCCCCGACGCGACCTCGAACAAGTGCTCCGCCGCGTCGTCCTCGTAGTGCGAATAGAGGGGCTCGGCGAGCTCCTCGGCGGGGACCTCGCGCGACTCCGTGAGCACCCGCTTCAGCGCGAGGAATCCCGCGTGGTAGGAGCCGACCCCGGCGTACACCTCGACGCGGTTGCACGTCGAGAGGATGACGGCCTCGTGGATCTCGGGCTCGTCGACGAGCGCGCGATAGGCCTTGGGGAGGTCGTCGGAGACGAAGGACAGCCGCTCGAGGAGCTCGACACCCGCCCTCCGGTAGGAGACGCCCAGCGCGAGGATCGGCATCAGTGCGCCACGGCGAGGTCGGCCAGCACGGCCTTGCGCTGCTCGTAGTACCCGAGGATCTGCAGCTCGATCGCCAGGTCCACCTTTCGGACCGACACGTGCTCGGGCACCACGATGACCGCCGGCGCGAAGTTCAGGATCGAGCGGATCCCGGCCGCGACCATGAGGTCGGCCACACCCTGCGCCGACCCGGCCGGCGTGCAGATCACACCGATCGCCACCTCCTCGCGCCGGACGATGCGCCCGATCGCCTCGACCGGCTCGATCCGGAGCGGCCCGACCCGCTTGCCGAGCTTGGCGGGGTCGTTGTCCACGAGCGCGACGATGCCGAACCCGCGCTCGGCGAACCCCTTGTAGTTCGCGAGCGCATGCCCCAGGTTGCCGGCCCCCGCGATCAGGACCGGCCAGTGCTGCGTGAGCCCGAGCTCGCGTCGGACCTGGTGGATCAGGTACGCGACGTCGTAGCCCACGCCTCGCGTGCCGTAGGAGCCCAGATAGGACAGGTCCTTTCGGACCTTCGCCGAGTTGACCCCGGCGGCGACCGCCAGGTCGCCGGATGAGGTGGTGCCGATACCGGCCTCGGCCATCTCGACCAGCGCCCGAAGGTAGACGGGAAGGCGCGCGACGGTCGCCTCGGGGATCGCGCGGTCGGCCATGAGCGTTGGCATTCTAGCCGAACCCCGCGCACAAAGGCACAAGCTCACGCGAGCAGCGCGCGCAGCCCGGCGGCGTCCACCGCGTACACGAAGGCCTCCACCCCGTTCACCTCGACGACCGGGACCCGCAGGCCGTGGCGCCGCTCCAGGTCGTCGTCGCCGTCGATCAGGACCTCCCGGAAGCCGAAGCCCAGCCGGCCGCGCTCTGCGAGGATGGTGGCCCGGGCCTCGTCGCACAGGCCACAGGAACGTCGCGCGTACAACACGACCGTGGCCGCTACAGGCACGTCACCATCGTATCGATGACCATCTGATAGACAGGAATGCAGTGGAGACGCACCGCCAGGGGGATGAGCGCGATCTGGAGCTCCAGCGCAGGATGACGTTCGGCGATCGGGACGCGTTCGAGGAGTTGTACGCCCGATACTCGGCGGCCGCCTACGGGCTCGCCTTCCGGGTGATCGGGCAGGAGTCCCTGGCGCAGGACGTGGTGCACGACTCGTTCCTCGCCATGTGGAAGGCGCCCGGCGCGTTCGACCCGGCCCGCGGCAGCTTCCGGACCTTCTTCCTGTCCCTCGTCCACCACCGGGCGGTGGACACCGTCCGGCGAGAGGAGCGCCTGCGCCGCCGGACGGTTCGAATGAACCCCGGGCCCGCGCAGGACGAAGATGTAGCGGAGGACATCGTGGAGGAGGCCTGGCTCGCCCGCCGCCGGGCCATGGTGGTGACGGCGCTGGACGGGCTTCCTCCCGAGCAACGAAAGGTCTTGGAGCTGGCCTACTTCCGTGGGTACACCCAGGCCCAGATCGCCGAGCAGCTCGGCGTGCCGTTGGGAACGGTGAAGACGAGGACCCTGGCGGCCATGCGCAAGCTGCAGCGGGCGCTGACGGAGCGGGACGAATGAGCGACGAGCACGCGATCATCCAGGAGCTCCTGTCGGGCTACGCCCTGCACGCGCTCGACGAGGACGAGCTCCGGCGGGTCGAGCGGTTCCTCGGGAGCCACGTGCCCGGCTGCCCGGAGTGCCGGGACGCCCTCCAGGCGTTCGAGCGGGTCGCGGGCGAGCTCGCGCTCGCCTCGGAGCGCCGGCGGGTCCCCCGGCTCCTCCTGCCGCGGCTCGTCCGCGATCTTCGATCCCGCGCCCGGGTGCGCTGGCCCCTCGGGGTGGCGGCGGGGGTGGCGGTCCTGCTCGTCGGCGGCCTCGCCGGGCTGAGCGCGAACCTGACCACCCGTGTCGGACAGGCGAACCTTCGCCGGGCGAGCGAGGTCGACTTCCTCACCACCGTGAGCGACCCGCAGTCCCAGGTGATCCCCCTCGCACCGGATGACTCGAACGGCTCTCAGGGCACCACGCCGCCAGCGGAGCAGGCCCACCTCGCGGCGGCGTACCTTCCCGGCGGCTCCACGGTCTTCATCTTCGGATCGGCTCCACGCCCGACGCCGGACAAGGTCTACGAGGTATGGGTCGTGCACCAGGGGCAGTTCTCGAGCGCCGGGACCTTCGTTCCCGACCGGGGCGGGGTGCTCGTTCGGATCAAGGCGGACCCGAGCAAGGTCGATGGGTTCCTGGTCACCGAGGAACCTCGGAGCGGAAGCCGCCTGCCCACCGGCCACCACATCGGGAAGGCCACGCTCCGGCACTGAGCTGCCGGTCGCACCAGCGTCACGGTCTCGCCACAAAGATGGCTGAACCGCGCTCGCGAGGGCGTCGAATAGTCGGCGAGAAGCATCCCCCTTCTCTGCAAGGCCGGACACGCGTCGTCGACGCACCCGGGGCTATCCGGTCGGCGCGGCGCGCAGTTTCGAGGAGGCCGTATCCCCTGCGGCCTCCTCGGTCTTTTCGGCCTACAGGATCCGCGTGGTTCCCCGAGTCACGAAGAACACGCCGAACCCCACGATGACGGCTGCCGAGCCCACCGGGATGAGGCTCGCCCAGCGGCCGTGGAGGCGCTCCGTCACGCTCGAGCGGGCCCGGATGGCGAACACGCCCACCATGACGAGCGCGGTCGCGAGCCCGACGCTGAAGGCGAGGATCAGCCCGAGGCCGTACGCGATCCGATGGGCCCGGACCGCTCCCAGCAGCACGACGAACGCCGTCGGGGAGGGCAGGATGCCGCCCGCGACCGCGAGCGCCGCCAGGCTCCGGGGCGTCACCGGTCGCGCGTGATCGTGATCGTGGCCGTGTTCGTGTTCGTGTTCGTGTTCCTGCGAAGCGGCATGCCGGTGCCCGTGCCACGGATCGTCGCCGCGGCGCCGGGCACGGACCCGCACCGTCACGAGATACGCCCCGAGCCCCAGCGCGACCAGGCCCGTGACCAACTCGAGCCACGGATAGACGCGCTCGGGCGGGAATGAACGGGCAAGGACGAGGAACACCAGGCCGAGCGCCAGCACCGACGCCGTGTGCATGAGCGACACGGCCACCCCGATCGCCGTGGCTTGCGCCCGCCGAGCGCCGGAGCCGACGAGGTACGCGGCCGTGATGGTCTTGCCGTGCCCGGGCCCGAGGGCGTGCACCGCGCCGAAGCCGAACGCGAGCACCAGGGACCCGATGAGGATCAGCGGGGTCAGGCGCCATGCGACGAGTCCCGCGAACGATCCGCCCGACGCGATCGGCGCGCCCGAGACGGTCCGGCCCTCCCCGCCCGCGGTCGAGCCGCCCGTTCCCGTCCCGGGCCGGAAGGAGAACGTGGCGGTCGTCACGTCCAGGGGGCTCGCGAGCATGTTCACGGGGTAGGCCAGGAGCGTGTCGCTCACGCTGGCGGTCGGGACGCTCGAGCCGACGAGGGCGAGTCCGGGCTCGGCGCGGGCGGTGATCTCCTTCCACCCGATCCGTCCCTCGTAGTTCGCGTCCCGGTACTCGACCCGGCCGGTTCGACCGGCGATCGAGCCGCGCAGCTCGACCACCAGCCGCAGGATCGGGAGCCCCGCCTGGCCCGGCCGAAACGTCATCGTGGCCCCGACGACCTGTAGTGGGATGGCGCTGCCGTCGACCAGCAGGTGGACGTGCGCCATCAGGGTCGGGGCCGTCCGGTCGGCCCAGGACTGCCGCTCGGCGTCGGTGATCGTCCCGTCGCCGTTCGTGTCGATGTTGGGCGTCTCCTGGTAGGTCGGGATCTCCGCCATGTCGACCACGTAGGTGACGCGGACCGATCCCGGCGCGAGATCGATCCCGCTGTAGCGGTTCACGGTGAAGTTGCCCAGGGGGTGCGCCGCGGCGGGCGGCGCGGCTGCGACGGCCATCCCGCCAAGCGCCGCCATCGTAAGGCCGGCGAGGAGGGCCACGCGTCGGACGAGGCGAGTCACGGCGCGCCCCCCATCCGGGCCAGGATCGCTGCGGCGGGCTTCGACCACAGGATCGAGAACGAGGGGTTGATGGCGATCGCCGTCGCGAGGTCGCGGCGAGCCGCGAGCGTGCGACCCAGCGCTCGCTCGATCATGCCGCGATGGAAGAAGAAGAGGGCATTGCGCATGCCGAGCGCGAGGGCGCGGTTCGCGTACGCGAGCGCCTCCGAGGCCCGGCCGTTCGCGTACAGCTCCCACGCGAGGGCGTCGGCCACGGCGATGCTCTGGCGGCGCGCCCACTCCGCCTGGGCGGCCGCGAGCCCCTCGCCGAGATCGACCCGATGGTCCGCATCGAAGAGGGCGATCTCGAGGTCGACGTTGACGCCGTTCGCCTGGAACAGGCGCTCCTCGACGCGAAGGAGCCCGAACTCGCGCGCCGCGTCGTCCGTGCGCCCGACGCGCGTCTCGAGGTCACCGAGCGCGATCACGTATTCCGGCAGCGGATAGCGCGTGACGACCCACTCGTAGCCGGCGATCGCGCCTGCGAGGTCGCCGCGCGCGGCCGCGACCTTCGCCATCCCGGCGTGGGGCGGCACGAAGGAGGGGTCGGCCGAGATCGCCCGCCGGTAGGCATGCTCAGCGCCGGCGAGGTCGCCCGAGTTGAAGGCGAGCTCCCCGAGCTGGTTCTCGGTCCAGGCGATGTCCGCGGCCGTGCCGGCCGCCGAGAGCGCGAGCCGCATCGCGCGGACCGCGCCGGCGACGTCGCCCTGCAGCTCGAGGGCGTAGGACGCCCGAGCGTAGGAGGACAGGTCCGGGCGGGTGTCGACGGCCTTCTGGATCTCCGCGAAGGCCTGCGGGTAGCGCCCCAGCTCGATGAGGGCGTCGCCCACGACGTCGTGGACGCCGCCGTTGTACGGGTTGGCGGCCTCGGCCTGGTCGCCCCAGGAGAGCGCACCGGCGAAATCGTGCCGGGCCGCGTCGAGCGCGGCCATGCCCACCATTGCGTCGAAGTTCGCCGCCGGGTGGACGGCGAGCGAACGCGCGAGGATCGCCTCGGCCTTGGGGTAGTAGGTCGGATCGGCCGTGACGCGCGCCTGCTGGACGTAGGCGATCCCGAGCGACGCCATGGCGTTCCAGTCGCGCGGGATGGCGGTGATCCGGGCCTGGAGGGCCGCGATGGTCTGCGCGAGCGAGTCCGCCGCGAGCACCGGATGATCCTGCAGGGCGGCGACCGAGGCGCCTCCCCTGCCGGTCACGGGGGCCGCGACCGCGGACGGCGGCGACTGGGCGCGCAGCCAGATGCCGACGCCACCGGCCGCGAACAACGCGACCGCGAGCCCGGTCACCACCGCCACTCGTCCCGTTCGCCGCCGCACCGCTCTTCCTCCTTTCGGCGGGGCCAGGGGGTCCGATCGGGCTTCGGACCCCCCTGAGCCCAGCGCTCGTTCGCGTCTAGCTCGAGTGGAACCTCGGTGCCACGCTCGATCCCGAGTGCGCAAGGCCGAGGTACGGGAACGACGCCTGGAACGGCACGTCGTTCGCGTCCACGCCGTCACCGAGCGTGTTGGTCGCGCAGCTGTTGTCGATCAGGCAGCCCTCGACGACCTTCAGGGAGATGTCGATGACGTCGTCCGAGAGCCGGCGCCCGTTCGGGTAGCCGGCGAGGTCCCCGCCGATCACGCCGAGCGTGGAGCAGCTCGTCGTGCAGGGCGGGATCGTCGTGTTGAGGCGAAGCTCCTCGCTCGCCTGCACGACCGGCGGCTGGTTCACCCCTGCGAGCCCGGTCAGGAACACCGGGACCAGGTCGCAGGTGCGGTCGATCGGCGGCTGCGGGCTGCAGTTCGGGATCGGTAGCCCGTAGATCGCGTTGATGAGGGCCGGCAGGTCGTTCGGGTCGTTCCCGAACGTCTCGACCTTCGGTGCGAACTGCGCGTCGTCCTTCGGCTGGGAGGCGTTGAACAGATCCTTCAGGCCGACCGGGACCACGACCTCGTTCACGAGCGGGTTGCCCAGGCGCGAGACCTGGACAAAAGCACCGCTGAAGGTCTTCGTGCCGTTGGTGTGCTGCACGGTGATGCTCCGGCGCTCGGCCGTGGTCCAGATCCCCACGATGCCCGAGCCGTCGCCGCCGCCCGTGAGGTCCGTGATCGGGACCTGCAAGGCGAAGGCGTTGATGTTGAACCCGGCCAGCGAGTCCGTCCCGACCTCGCTGAAGTTCGCGCCGTAGAGCAGGTCGAACACGCGAAGGTCCAGGAAGAACGGGTCGTCGGCCTGCCCGGCCCAGCTCAGGCCCTTCCCACCCGAGAAGGAGTGGATGGCCTGCGCCGAGAGCGACGCGAAGTCGGGCATGGACGCATCGCCCACGTCGGAGGGTCCGACCAGCGCGTTGTGGAGCTTCTGCTTGCTGACGCCACCGGCGATCCGGTACAGGTCGTACGTCTGGTAGAAGTTCAACGTGGCGTCGGTCAGGTTGTTGACGACGCCGGTGTTGTAGAGGAACGAATCGGTGTTGCGGTAGTGGTTCGAGAAGATCCACCGGTACGTGATGTCCGGCCGGGCGTCACCGTTGTTGTCGATGTTGATGTCGTAGGCCACGCCGGGGGCGAACGAGTAGAAGTTCGGCCCGCCCGAGGGCTTCTCGAACGGGATCCAGTTGCTGATCATCGTGACCGTGTCAGGCTTGTCGGGGCTCACGAACGCGTAGAGGTCCGTGCCGTCCACCTGTGGATCCGCGGACACGAGCGGCGCCTCGCGGTGGCTCGACGCGCTGCCGGGGACCGGGGCGAGGCCGTTGAACAGCCCGACCCCGAGCGCCACCGTCGAGAGCGCCGCGACCGCCGTGAAGCGGAGTCGCTTGCCGAACGAAGGCAAGGGGAGTCCCTCCTTTCGAGGTCGTCGAGTGGTTGTGTCGGCCGCCGCGAGCACGGCCGGCCGGTGTTCCGGCGCGGCCGACACCTGCCCACCTCCTCTCGATCTGCTCGGGCGACGGTCGATCACCGGCCCGTTCGCACTCCCCCGTCGGTTGGATCAACCGTCGGCGAAGAAAAGTGCTAGGCGGGTGCAGGCTGCCGGCGGCCGGCGCGGAGGAACCCGGCGAACATCACCGAGACGCCCGCCCCCAGCGAGACGGAGAAGAGCGGCACCACGTGGAACGCGGCGCCGATCCCCGAGCCGATCGCGACCAAGGTCGCGCCCACCGCGATGCCGAGCGTCCCCACCGTGCGATCGCGGAGACGGGGGTCGCCTCGCATCTGCGAGGCGCTCCACACGAGCCCGCCGAGAAGCAGGAAGTACGCGGGGAGCGCGTAGAACTGGGCGAGGCGGTGCGGTGCGGTCCCCGGGCCGAACACGTCCTTGCCGAGCGGCAGGTGATCGGCGAGCGCGACCGGATGGATCCGCGCTCGCCAGATCACGACGATCGCCACGGCGGTGAGCGCGTAGATCGCGACCGACGCCACGATCGAGACGATCCGGCTTCGAACCAGGAGCTGGAGCTCGCCCAGGAAGAGATAGGGCACGTTCAGCACGGCCCCGAAGAGCCAGTAGAGACGAAACTCCCCGGCGGTCCATCCCCGCGCCACGCCCAGGAACATGGCCGCCGAGGCCACGGCGAACATCGCGAGCGCGACCGTCCAGTGCCCCTCGACCGCGCGTCGCTTGCGTGCGAACCGGGCCCCCAGTCGCCAGGCGAACACCGTCGCGACCACCGCCGCTCCCAGCGGGAAGACGGCGAGGCCCCAGCTGCCGGAGGCGATCATCCCGGAGCCTCCTCGCCCTCGCGAAGGCTCCGCCGGAGCACCTTGCCCGTCACGTGGTGCGGGAGCTCCTCGACGATGCGGATCTCCTTCGGCCACTTGAACCGCGCCAGGTACCCGTGGAGGAAGTCGAGGATCTCCTTGGGCTCGACGCTCGCCCCCGGCTCGGGCACCACCCACGCCTGGATGGCCTCGCCCGTGTGTTCGTCGGCGACCCCCACCACCGCCGCCTCGGCCACTCGCGGGTGGTTGCGGATGGCGTCCTCGACCTCCTTCGGAAAGACATTGAACCCCGAGACGATGATGAGGTCCTTCTTCCGATCGACCAGGAAGAGGTAGCCCTCCTCGTCCCGGTAGGCGACGTCGCCCGTATGTAGCCAGTCGCCGTCGAACACCTCGGCGGTCTCCTCGGGCCGGTTCCAGTAGCCGGAGAACACGTTCGGGCCACGCACGAGGATCTCGCCCGGGTCGCCCTCCTCGACGTCCTCGTCGTCCTCGTCGACGATGCGGAGCTCGAGGCCCGGCATGGGCAGGCCGATCGACCCGGCCTTCGCCCGCGGGCCGAGCGCGTTGCTCGACACCGCGGGAGCGCACTCGGTGAGCCCGTAGCCCTCCCAGATGATGACGCCGAAGCGGCGAAGGAACGCGTCAAGGGTCTCCGGCGGGAGGGGCGATGCGCCCGAGACGGCCATCCGCACGGAGGAGAGGTCGTCCGCGGAGCGCGACGCGGCGAGCCAGCCGGCGAACATCGGCGGCGCGCCGATCAGCACCGTGACGCGATGCCGGGCGATGAGCTCGATGCTCTGCTCGGGATCGAAGCGCTCCGCGAGGATCGCCGTGGCTCCGGACTGGAAGGCCATGCCGAGCACGACGTTCAGCGCGTAGATGTGGAAGAGGGGAAGGGCGGTGAGCACGACGTCATTGGCCCCGAGGGCGAGCAACGAGACCGACGACATCTGCACGAGGTTGGCCATCAGGTTGCCGTGGGAGAGGACCGCCCCCTTCGGCTCGGCCGTCGTTCCGGCGGTGTAGGCGATCACCGCGACGTCGGACTCCTCGGTCGGGACGTCCGGGGCTTCGGTCTGGTCGGAAAGCGCCTCCTCGAGCGACACCGTTCCCGCGGGTGCGGGCGGGCCGCCGATCACGAACACCGTGCGCAGGTCGGCCAGCCGGTCGCGGACCGACAGGAGCCCGGGAAGCGAGGGAAGTTCGCTCACGACCGCCTTCGCGCCGGCGTCCGCCAGGATGTATCCCAGCTCCTCGGGCGTCAGCATGACGTTCAGCGGACAGGCGATCGCCCCGATCCGGAGGATCGCGTACAGGCTCGAGACGAACTCGGGAACGTTGCCGACGAGGAGCGCCACGCGGTCGCCGCGCTCGACGCCGAATCGGGTCAGGGTGCCGGCGGTGAGGTCGACGAGGTCGTCCAGCTCGCCGAAGCTGATCGCACGGCCCTGGAACACGAGCGCGGGCTTGGCGGGGTTGGCGAGGGCCGCGTCCCGGAGGAGGTCGGCCAGGTTCACGCGCGCACCTCGACGAAGGCATGCTCCACGGCTCGGGACGGGGTCAGGCCGGCCCACTCGGCGTGCGTGGTTCCCCTCGACTCGAGCAGGCGCAGTTCCTCGATGCCGCCCGGCCGTCGTTCGAAGAGCGCCAGTCGGCAGGACGCCACCTCGGAGTTGTGGCAATGGCGCTCGCGCCCGTCCGGATCCTCGAAGCGCGCGCGGATCAGGTCGCGGGCCGGTGCCTCGACCCGGCCGGTGAGCCGGTAGCGGCGGCTCTCCAGGTCCAGCCGCCAGGATCCGAGCTCGAAGTCCGGGCGCCGGGCGACGCGCGCCAGGCGGATCCACCTGCCCTGCCACCGGATGCCGACGAAGGTCAGGTACGGCGTGATGAAGGGCCCCCGCCGGGCCTTCGCCGTGACCGCCTCGATCGCCGCGTCGGCGCCGATGAAGTCCGAACAGCTCGCCCACGCCCAGCGTTCGGCGTGGCGAGTTCCAAACACGTGGCCCTGGTGCGCGGGCGCATCGCGCAGCAGGAGCACGTCGTCGTCGACGCGGACCGACCCGGAGACCCGCGTCGCTGGGTTCGGCGAGACCGAGTGCGTCGAGACGAGGCGGCTCCGCCCGAGCCGATCGGGCAGGATCCCGAAGCTCGCGCCTCCCGTGTCGTACGCGAGGTCCCACGAGACGTCGTGGCCGCCACCCTCCACGCCCCCCGAGGCGCGACCGGACCGCATCACCGTTCCGGCGATCTCGACTTCGAACGCATCCGGAGCGACCGTCGCCTCCCCGGTCGAGACATGGATCCCCACGGTCCTGGCCGGATCGGCGCGGTCGAACCGCGCGAACCACGCGCCCGCCGAGCGCACGCCGTCCCGTGCGGTCGCGAGGGTCGAGCGAATCCAGTAGCCGGTGCCGGAGACGGGATCGGTGAAGGTGAGGAACCAGACCTCGTAGGTGCCGGGCCGCCCGTAGGCCCGGGCGACGTTCTCCGCCTCGCTCACGCCACCAAAGGATACGAGAGCGCCCCAACCCGGGCTCCTAGAATGGCTCGGCGCGTGAACCCGACCCGTCCGGCCGCCAAGCTGCTCTTCTCGACGGCGCCCTTCTTCCGGCAGCCGCTCCGCGATGCGTTCGGCCACATCGCCGGTGCCGGCTTCGAGGCGGTCGAGGTGATGGTCACCCAGGATCCGACCACGCAGGAGCCGCACCTCCTGTCGAAGGCCGCCGGCGAGCACGGGCTCACGGTTCGAGCGATCCACGCCCCCTTCCTCCTGGTGACCCGCAGGGTCTGGGGGACCGATCCCACGCAGAAGATCTATCGCGCCGTGCATCTGGCCGAGGAGGTGGGCGCGTCGCTCGTGGTCATCCACCCCCCGTATCGCTGGCAGGTTCGGTTTCGCGGTTGGGTCCAGGACCACCTGGCGGAGTTCTCCGAGCGAACCGGCATCACGGTGGCGGTCGAGAACATGTTCCCGATCCGGCTGCGCGGCGAGCTCGGCGTGCGGTTCCATGCGAGCCAGGGGTTCGAGGATCTCGAGCGGTTCCCGGACCTCGTCCTCGACACGAGTCACGCCGCGGTGTCGAACCTCGACATCCGCGTGGTCTATCGCGCCTACCGCGACCGCATCCGGCACGTGCACCTGTCGAACAACGCCGGCCGGGGGTGGGACTCGCACCTGCCCGTGTATCAGGACGGCGTCCTGCCGCTCGCGGAGTTCCTGGACGACCTCGCCGAGGACGGGTTCGCCGGGAACGTGTCGATCGAGCTGGACCTGCGGCCGTGGTTCGCGGACGCCCAGTCGCTGCACGACGTCCTGGTCCAGAACCGCGAGTTCTGCGAGAAGCGGCTGGAGCCGGTCACCTAGCCGTGCGGAGATTCACGCTCATCGCGCTGCTCACGCTCTTCGCGCTGCTCATCGTGGCGGCCGTGCTCGCGGGCCGGCTCGGCGTGCGCCGCGACCGGATCCCGACATCGAACCCCTCGGCCGCAGCCACGATTATTCGGAGCCCGGCTCCTTCGCCTTGATCGAAGGGTGGTGGGGGTTGACGCGTCCCGGCTGCACGCCGGCCTTGCGCGCGCCGACGCGGCGCTTTCGAACGGGCGTCCACTTCGTGCCGCACGCCGCGCAGAACGCGTGACGCGCCGCGTTCAGGACGAACACCACTCGGTCGGACCCACACATCGGGCAGGTGGTCGTCGCCATCTCGTCCTGCCTACCTTCCGGTCGAATCCAGGGCCCTCGCCCCTCGGGTCAACGCTTGTCCCTCTGGGCGAGGGGAGCCTGGATGGGGAAGCTCCCCGGGGGACAGTGTTCCGCAGCGATGGGGATGGCGACTACGACCGGTCGAACTAGATTCGCCCTACGTCGAACGGCCCGGATCGGTGGGGACGACGCGAAGCTCGATCGCTTCCCCCGTCGCGAGCCCGAGGCGGTCGGCTGCGCTCCCCTGGTTCACGACGAGCGCAGCCCATCCCCACGAGTCGATCACGAGCGCGAGGTCACCGACCGGCACGTCGGCGAACGTGATGACCCGCTGCGCCGATGCCCGACCTGAAGACCCGGAAACCTCGACGGATCGCACGAGGCTCGCTGCGTCCAGGTCATCTGCACGTGCGGAGAGCTGAAGGTTCCCGAAGCGGTCGACGCCGATCACCGTGGCGAGGACCCTGCCGTCAGTGACCTCCGCCCGCGGGAGCTCCAGCGACACGAGCGAGGCGGGATCGACGGGCGGGCCGAGTTCGTCCAGGTTCGCGCCGCGGGCGAGGTGCGCGGCGGCCGGCGCGAAGACGTCGCGGCCGTGGAACGTCGCCGACACGGGTTGGACCATGACGACGGCAGACGTGATCTCGACGACCGATGCGGCACCATCCGCAGCGTCCCACGCGAGCGACAGGAGGCCGTTGTCCGGACCGACGAGGTCGATCCCAAGGTTCGTTCGCACCGCGATGCCGCGCCGCGACGTCCCGACGCCGGGGTCGACGACGGCGAGGGCCACCGCATCGGAAGGAAGGAACGGCACGGCGTCGTGCAGGAGTAGCGCACCGCGAACGATCTCGTGGGGCGGGACGGCGTGCGTGAGGTCGATGACCTGCGAGTCGGGCGCGATCCGCGCGATGACCGCGTGGCAGGTCCCGGCGAATCCGTCCTCGAGGCCGTAGTCGGAGAGAAAGACGATCGGGCGAGCCACCGGCCCGGTTACTTCTGCTTTCGCTGCCAGCGCGTCTTCTTGAGCAGCTTGCGGTGCTTCTTCTTCCGCATCTTCTTGCGGCGCTTCTTGACGACCGAGGGCAACGTTCGTCCTTTCCCTATGGTTCCGGGTGGTTCCGGCCGAGCGGGCCCGGAGAGTCTAGTCGGTTCCGAACAGGTTCCGCAGGTCGACGCGGCGGATCCGGAAGTCCTCCTCGAGGCGCACGGAGCCGAGCTTGAGCGCCTTGGGGCCTTCGGCCACCGGCGAGATCAGGCGCATCACGCCATCGTCAACCGAATAATCGAGGTAGCCGATGCCGGTGGAGCCGCCCTGCCCGTCGGACAGGCCGACGAGCAGTCGGTCGAGCTGCGCGGGGTCGAAGAGGGCGGGGAGGGCCGGCATGAAGACGGTGGGCTTCACGCGCCAGCGTTGGAGCGGCTCGGCGAAGTACTCGCGAAACGTCGCCTCGCGGTACTGCGCGCGCTCGTCGATCGAGGTGTGGCGGATGTCGGGGAGCACCGGGAGCGCGACGACCTCGCTCGGGAAGAACCGGCGCACGATGCCGAGGATCGGATCCAGCTCCTCACCGCGCGCGAGGCCGATGACCACGTCGGGCTCGAGCAACTCGACCTTGTGGTACTTGAGGATCTGGCCGTAGACGCCGGACACGAGCCCGCTCGTGTCCACCACCACCAGGTCCGCTCCCTGGGCCTGCGCGAGGCCGCGGAGCCGTCCGGCGCCGACGACGAGCGGGAGCAGCTGTCCCTGCGGCGACGTCGCGCCGACGAACGAGATCGCGTCGGGCCGAGCGAGCCGGTCCGGTTCGAGGTCGGCCGGCTCGTGCAGCATGCGCATCGTCACGGCGGTCGGCGGACCCACGGTCTTGCGGCCGAGGTCCGCGTCCAGGTAGGCGACGACCCGTCCGGCCGCGAGGCCCGCGGCCCCGAGCGCCTTGCCGAGCGTGGACTTCCCGGAGTCGAGCGCGCCGAGGAGCATCACGACCGACGCGGTGCCGGCCACGCGGTCGACGACCGACTGGTATGGGTCCACGCCACTCCCGTCGCCGAGGCGCGGCCCGTGGTGCTCGGGCGAACGGCGCTAGCCGGGCGTGGGGTCCCCGTCCTCCTCGGACTGGTGTCGAATCCTGCCCATCAGCGACCTCGCCTGCCTCATCGTGGATCGAGCCTCACGGGTTCCGCGCTGCCCTTCGGTTGTGGGGCCGATTCTACTCACGGGAACCGGGCGGCCACGGCCTGGAAGCATGGCCAGTAGTCCTCGGGCAGCACGTTGTCGTCCATCACGATGACGATCTCCGTCCTGCCGCGACGCTTGGCGACCACGAGCGCCGGGTCGTTCACGTCCGCGACCGAGATGGTCTCGACGCCCGCCTGGATCGCGGCGCCGGCGAAGCCGTGGTCGGCGAGGACGAGGTCGGGCCGGACCTCCTGGAGGAGCAGCTCCATCGGGCCGGGCGCATGCGTGTGCACGGTCGAGCCGCGATCCGAGAGGACCGCGACGCCGTGCAGGTACCGGATCTGTCGGTGGCGGCCCGCCTCGCGCCAGCTGTGGCCGGAGAGTGGACGAAGGAGCTTCGCCCCATCCTGCTCCAGGAGCGCCCCGATCGCCTGATAGAGCAGCGTGAGGCCGGCCGGGTGCCCGGTCGCGAGCAGCACGCGTTCGCCGGCGGCACCGGCACGGGCGAGGCGGTCGCCGGCCACCGCGCACGCCGCGAGGACGCGCATGGGATCGATCGGCGTCGGGCCCGAGTCGATCCTCGGGTCGGGATCGAACCCCGCCTCCTCCGCGACGGCGGCAAGGATGTCGTGCCGCGAAGGTGAGCCCAGGCCTCGAAGCCCCAGCTGGAGGTCACGGTCGCCCGCCGCGAGGCGAGCGATCCGCCACGCGACGTCGGCGCGATCGTGCGACGTGACGGGGCCGGCGATCCCGCCCGCGACGAGCGCCGCGGCGAGCTCGTCTCGACCGTGCGCGCCCCGGAACCAGTCGCCCCCGTCGTCCCGCGTGGGTGGGCCCTGCCCATATGCTGTCGGGGTCATGTCGAGCCGCGATTCTACGGGTGGCGCCCAGCGGATCGGGGAACGGTTCAGCCTGCGGGGCACGACGGCGGTCGTGACCGGAGCGAGCCGGGGCATCGGCCGCGCCATCGCCCACGCGTTCGCCGAGGCGGGCGCCTCCGTGGCGATCACGGCGCGCGGCCCCGAGCAGCTGGAGCTCGTCGCGGAGGAGCTCCGGGCGTCGGGGGCTCGCGCGATCGCGCTTCCCGCCGACGTCACCGACGAAGGACAGGTTCGCGCCCTCGTGGACCGGACGGTCGAGGCCCTCGGGACCGTCGACATCCTGGTGAACAACGCCGGCGCCGCGCCCTTCATCGCGCCGTTCGCCGAGACCCGGCCCGACGGCTTCGAGAAGTACTTTCGCGCGAACTTCACGAGCGCCGTGCTCTGCACCCGAGCCGTCGCGCCGATCCTACTCGACAAGGGTGCCGGGTGCGTGCTCAACATCGCGTCGGTCGCCGGGTTCATCGCCACGCCGGGCGAGAGCTACTACGGGAGCGCGAAAGCCGCGCTCATCCATTTGACCCGGACGATCGCGCACGAATGGGCGACCTCGAACGTTCGCGTGAATGCGATCGCGCCGGGATGGATCGACACGCCGATGAACCAGGCGTTTCGCGTGAGCCCCGAGCTGAACCGTGGCGTCCTGTCTTCGATCCCCCTCGGCCGATGGGGCGAGCCGGAGGACGTGGCGGCCGCGGCCCTCTATCTCTGTTCCCCGGCAGCGTCCTTCGTGACCGGCACCGTGCTGGTGGTCGACGGGGGCCAGACGACGGGCGCGATCACGGGGGTGTAGCCGGTGGACCTGACCGACGCGGTCGTCGTCGTGACGGGCGCCTCCGCGGGGATCGGCCGGGCGACGGCGCGCGCGTTCGCCGCGCGCGGCGCGAGCGTCGTGGTCTCCGCGAGGCGCGTGGACCGGCTCGAGCAGCTCGCCGGGGAGATCGCGCGCGCCGGCGGCACCGCCCTCCCCGTTCGCTGCGACGTGACCGATCCCGAGGACATCCAGGCCCTCGTTCGACGAACCGAGGAGGGGTTCGCCCGCTGCGACGTCCTGGTGAACAACGCCGGCATTCCGGGCGGCGGCCCACTCGTCGCGCTCTCCACGGAGCAGATCGAACGCGTGGTCGCGACGAACCTCCTCGGCGTGCTGCGCGTGACCAAGGCGTTCCTGCCGCTGCTGCGCGGGCGGGACCATGCGCACGTCGTGAACGTCGCGTCGCTCGCCGGGCGCTATGCCGTGCCGGGTGCCTCGGTGTATTCGGCGACCAAGCATGGGGTCGTGGCCTTTTCCGAGGCGCTCTCGATCGAGCAGGAGGCCTTCGGCATCCTGGTCACGGCCGTGAACCCCGGCCTCGTTGCGACCGAGGGATTCCCGCACCACGACGCGCGGGAGCGACGGCTCGGCCGGGTGATGCCGCCCGAGCTAGTCGCGGCCGCGATCGTTCGGATCGTCGAACGAGACACGACACTCGAGCGGTCGATCCCGCGATGGCTGGGCGCCTTCCAGGTCGTCCGTGTGCTCACCCCGCGCCTGTACCGCTTCGGCGTGAGACGGGCGACCCGCGGGTCGCTTCGGCCCACCGGCGCGGCGCCGGCCTGAGGCGAGGACGGCGTGCGGGGGGCCTGGCCGGGCGAGCGCAAGGTCGTCACCGTGCTCTTCGCCGACCTGTCCGGGTACACCGCGCTCGCCGCGAGCCTCGATCCCGAGGAGGTCTACCGGTTCATCCGACCCGCCATGACGGGGCTCGTCGAGCTGGTGGAGAGCTTCGGCGGGACCGTCCCCCAGGTCATGGGCGACGGGTTCCTGGCGGTCTTCGGGGTCCCCACCGCGCACGAGGACGACGCGGAACGCGCGGTCCGGGCCGCGCTCGCGGCCGTCGAGTCGATCCGCGCGACCAACGCCGGCCGAACGGGCATCCGCGTCCCGGAGGTCCACGCCGGCCTCAACACCGGCGAGGTCCTGGTGGCGCCGGCGGTCCAGGAACCCTCGGGCTGGAACATCACGGGCGACGTCGTCAACGTCGGGTCGCGGGTCGCCGGGCTCGCGACCGGGGGCCAGGTCCTGGTCACGGAACGCACGCGGAGCCTCACCGCCCACGCCATTCGATATGGGCCGCGAGCGAACCGCACCGTCAAGGGGAAGGCCGAGCCGATCGAGGTGTTCGAGGCGCGGGGGACCGCCAGCAATGCGCCGGGTGGGCACGTGTCTCCCTCCCGCGACACGCCATTCGTCGGGCGCCAGCGCGAGCTCGGTCGACTGGATCGCGCGGTGCGCCTCGCTGCACAGCGGGGACGAACGGGCGTGCTCGTCGTCGTCGGGGACTCAGGGATGGGGAAGTCCCGGCTCGCCCTGGAGCTGCGGTCGCGCCTGCGTGACTACCGGTTCGTCGTGGGCACCTGCCCGGCGTACGGGCAGCGGCTTCCGCTGGCCGCGCTCGCGCAGGCCGTGGAGCAGCTGGGGAGGCTGGGCGGCGGGGCCGCGCTCGCCCGCCACCTCCGGACGCTGATGGGCGAGGGCGTGGGCCCGCCCGGTTCGAGCCCCTCCGACTCGGGCCCCGACGTGCGCGTCGCTGCCGCCGCCGTCCTCCGCGAGGTCGCCCGCCGCCCGCCGACCGTCATGGTGATCGACGACCTCCAGTGGGCCGACGACGACCTGCTCGCCGTGCTTCGCCAGGCGCACGACGCCGCATGGCCGGGACGGCTGTTCGTCCTTGGGCTCGCCCGCCCCGGCGTCGAGCGATCGCTCGCGGGGCTCCCCACCCTTCGGCTCGACGCGATGTCCGCCAGGGATCTCCACGATCTGGCGGGCACGGTCCTCGGCGCGGGCCTCCCCGCCCCCGCGCTTCGCAGCCTGGTGGATCGCTCGGGGGGGAACCCCCTCTTCCTCGAGGAGAGCGCGCTCATGCTGGCAGAGTCCGGCGTCCTCGTCCGCGAGGGCGGATGGGTGCTCGCCGATCCCGCCGGCCTGGAGACGGTGCCCGCGACGCTTCGCCTGTTGATCGCGGCCCGGCTGGACGGGCTCTCGCCGGATGAGAAGCGGGTGCTGCAGGACGCCGCCGTGACGGGCACGACGACCTGGGATCGTCTGAGCGAGCGGCTGTTTGCGGGCCCGGAGGCCAGCCGGGTCCTTCGGCGGCTGGAGGCGCGCGGCCTGCTTCGCCGCCTCCCCCGAAGCTCGATCGCGGACACGCTGGAGTTCGAGTTCAAGCACGCCCTCATCCACGACGTGGCGTACGAATCGGTGCCGCGGGCCGAGCGGGCGGCGCGCCACCGGCAGATCGCCGACTGGCTGCGCGAGACCGCGACCGGGCCGGACGAGCGCCTCGACGCCCTCGCGCACCACTTCGAGCTGGCGTGGGAGCTCGCGGCCACGCGGACCGGATCCGGGCCGGACGTCGAATCCGCGGGGCTCGCCGCCGACTACCTGAAGCGCTGGGGCGACCGGGTCTTCGCGTTCCAACCGCGGCTCGCCGAGTCCGTGTACGTGCGCGGCCTGACGGTCGCGCGCAGCCAGCCGGGGCAGGTCGGGGCGGCGGTCCTGGCCGAGCTGCTTATCGGGCGGGCGGAGAGCCTGATCGAGCTGGCCCGACCGGACGAAGCGCGGGCGGACGCCCGCGAGGCGCTCGACCTCGCCGCCTATTTCGGGCGAAGCGATCTGCGCGCCAGGGCGCTGCTCGCTCTCGGTCGCGCCGAGTCCGACATGCGCGAGGTGCGGACGGCCCGGGAGCTCCTCGAGGAGGCGCTCGCGCTGCTCGAGGCCGGGGGCGACGTCCGCGGGCAGGCATGGGCGCTCCACCGGCTCTCGGAGACCTGGCGCCTCGACGACCTCCCGCGCGAGGTCGCGCTCCTCCGGCGCGCGCACGATCTGCTCGCGTCGCTCGACGATCGCTGGGGAACCGCGCTCATGGCGCAGGAGATCGCCTATCTGCTCACGACCGACGGCGGGCGGGAGTTCGAGGAGAGCTTCGCCGAGGCACGGGCGCTGTCCGACGCCGAGGGGGACCTGCGTTCGCACGCCGCGCTCTCGCGCACGGCGAGCTACCACGCGCACTATCGATGGGACTTCGCGCGCGCGATCGCCGCCGCGCGCCAGGCGGCACCGGCGGCCCGCGAGGCGGGCGACACGTGGGTGGAGCTGGATGCGATGGTCATCGAGGCCCTGTCGTCCGCGGCGGTCCGTCCGCCGGCCGAGGCGGCTGCGCTCGCTCAACAGCTCGCCGCTCGCGCCCGGGACGTGCAATCACCGCGCCTGCTGGCGCTGGCGAGCCTCGCCG
>JACXTT010002777.1_pt1 | contig 27450 bp, 20 predicted proteins | sample 9270951 | NCBI WGS metagenome assembly JACXTT01 (sample SAMN15532306, study PRJNA645909) | rock metagenome | isolation source: weathered quartz diorite | place: Puerto Rico | collected 2017-06-21 | reverse complement strand
TCCACGCACGCGCAGGAACGCGTGCGAACGGCGAAGCCGGCCCGTAGGGCGGAGGGCAAGGATGCCCGGAGTCAAAGTCCCACGGGATTAGCTTCGCGTCAAAAGTAACCCAAAGAAAACGACCTTCAGAGCGAGAGCTGGCAGCGGACTGCGGGGAAAAGCCCTGGAGGCTCCGGAGCCGGGATTGCGACAGCCTCTGCCTATGGCGCGCGGCTACGCCGCAACGCGCCGAGGCGACGAGGACTTAAAGCTGGGCCTCTCCCCGTCAGTGTGAGGGGCTCGCGGTGACGCCGCCTATGGCCACTCCCTGTAGAGCGCACCCAGTGCGCGAAAAGCCTACGCAGCGGTGAAGTCGTGACTCCGCGGTCGCGCACTGGGTGCGCTCCTGCGGGGTTGTTGCCTTACGCCTTGCCGTGAAACAACTCGCGACCGATCAACATGCGGCGGATTTCATTGGTGCCGGCGCCGATCTCGTAAAGCTTGGCGTCGCGCAGCAGGCGGCCTGCCGGGAATTCGTTGATGTAGCCGTTGCCGCCCAGCGCCTGGATCGCTTCAAGCGCGACCTTCACCGCGTTCTGCGAGGCGTTGAGCAGGCAGGCGGCGGGGTCGATGCGGGACTTCACGTTGTTGTCGAACTGGTTGGCGACCATGTAGGCAAAGCCGCGCGACGACTGCAGCGCGGTGTACATGTCGGCGACCTTGCCCTGCATCAGGCCGAAGGTACCGATGGGTGCGTTGAACTGCTTGCGCTCGCGCACGTAGGGCAGGGTGATGTCCATCGCCGCCTGCATGATGCCGATCGGGCCGCCCGAGAGCACCAGGCGCTCGGTGTCCAGGCCGCTCATCAGCACGCGCACGCCTTCGTTCACCTCGCCCACGATGTTCTCGGCGGGAATCTCGCAGTCCTCGAACACCAGTTCGCAGGTGTTGGAGCCGCGCATGCCGAGCTTGTCCAGCTTCTGCGCGGTGCTGAAGCCCTTCATGCCCTTCTCGATGATGAAGGCGGTCATGCAGCGGCTGCCGGCGGCGCGCGGCGCGGTGCGCATGTAGACCAGCAACACGTCGGCGTCGGGACCGTTGGTGATCCACATCTTCGAGCCGTTGGCGACCCACACGTCGCCCTTCTTCTCCGCCTTGCAGCTCATCGAGCCGACCACGTCGGAACCGGCGCCCGGTTCGCTCATCGCCAGCGCGCCCACGAATTCGCCCGAGCACAGCTTGGGGATGTACTTGCGGCGCTGTGCCTCGCTGCCGTTGTGGAAGATGTTCTGCACGCACAGGTTGGAATGCGCGCCATAGGAAAGGCCGACCGAGCCCGAGGCGCGGGAAATCTCCTCCATCGCCACCATGTGGGCGAGGAAGCCCATGCCGGTGCCGCCGTACTCCTCGGGAATGGTGACGCCGAGCAGGCCCATTTCGCCGAACTTGCGCCACAGGTCGGCGGGAAACTGGTTTTCGCGGTCGATGTGATCGGCACGCGGCGCGATCTCCTTTTCCGCGAACGCATGCACGCTCTCGCGCAGCAGATCGATTTCTTCACCCAGCGGGAAAGGACGCATGCCAGCCAACTCCGGATTCAATCAAGAGGTAAATGGTAGCGCGGCGACCATGACAGGCCGTTGCGCGACGCACAACACTGGCGGCCGCCACGCCCGCGAAAGCAGGGCGCCAGGCCTTTCAGTTCAATGCATTGGCGAGTTCGGCGAGGCGGTCGCGCTGGCTCATGATCTGGCCCAGCTGTCCGACCACCAGGCGCGTGGCCTCGTCGTGTCCGCACGAGGCGAGGGCCTGGGCGGTGGCGGCGTCATCGGTCGTTGACGCCGTCTGCAGGCCACCCGCGAGCGCATCGGCGAGCTGGTCGAGCGCGTTGACGGTCCTCGCGCCGTCCTGCGCGATGGCGTCACGGGCAGGGGCCTGCAGGATCGCCTGGCGGTTGGCGCCCAGTGCGGAAAGCTGGCCCAGCAGGGTGTGCGCGGCGGCGAGGAAGCGCAGCAGCGTCTCGCTGCCACGATGGTGTTGCCCGGGTTCCCGCAGCATGTTGGCCAGCAGGTTGCTCAGCGTGGCATTCGCGTTGTGCGCGTCGCGCCGGGCGATCCGGTAGTCGAGATCGTCGCGGCGACCGCTCGCGAACTGCGCAAGGATCTGCGCCAGGTAGCGCGCATCGGAGCGCACCGTCTCGGCAAGTACGTCATGCAGGCGCCGGCCCTGCCAGTCGGGCAGCACGAGTCGCATCGCGAGGGCGGCGATGGCGGTGCCGATCAGCGTATCGAGCAGGCGTGGCCACATCACCTCATAGCCGTTGCCCACCTGGTTGAAGCACAGCACCACGAACAGCGTGATGGCGGCGGTGGCGGTGGGATAGCGGCGCAGTCGCGCCGCGAAGAACACCACGCCGGAGGCCACGATCAGGGGCATCTGCCACGGGCCGAACGGCACCAGGCGCAGCGTGGCCCAGCCCAGCACCAGGCCCGCCACCGTGCCGACCACGCGCTGCGTCAGCCGTCGCACCGTGGCGCCGTAACTGGGCTGGCAGACCAGCAGGGTGGTGAGCAGGATCCAGTAGCCATGGCGCGGATGTACCAGGTGCAGCACTACGTAGCCCACCAGCAGGGCCACCGCCAGGCGCACCGCGTGGCGGAAGCGGAACGACCGCGGCGTCAGCTGCAAGCGGATGCGCTCCCAGGCTTCGCCCAGGGATTGCGGCCCCGGGTTCTGCAGCAGGCTTTCCTGTTCCGTGGATGGCATGCCCACCGGCGCGGCGCCCTCGAGCTGGCGATGGACCGTGGTGATGTTGTTCACCAGCGCCTGCAGGGTGCGCAGCAGGTGCGCCGCCGGCGGATGGACCTGCGCCTGCAGGGCGTCGATGGCGCCCTGCAGGTCGTCCACCGCAGCTCTTCCGACGGTGTCGACCGGCGGCTTGGCGAGCAGGCGCAGGCTGTCGGCACGTTGTCGGCAGGCATGGGCCTCCAGGCGCAATGCGTGCTCGCAGCGGAACAGCACGTCACTGTGGAACAGCGCCTCGGCCAGCTCGTCGTACGGGTAATGGGCCGAGCTGACGCGCTCGTGGACGTCCTGCGCCATGAAATACAGGCGCAGCCGCGAGGCGCTGCTTCCACGCGGGCGCCGTGAGCCGATGCGGTCGATCAGCATCAGTCGCGTGTCGTTGAGCGCGTCGACCACGCGCTCGTTGCGCATGGCCAGCGTCAGCTGTAAGGCTTCGCGATCCACCCCGTGCACCGGCGTGAACAGCGCCGCCTTGCCTTCCAGCACCTCGGCCAGGGCATCGAACACGCGCGCCAGCGAAAGCCGTACGGCCTGTTGCGGCGCGAGCACGCTCCACAGCAGCGACAGCACGCCGTACCACGCCGCGCCGGCGAGCAGCAGCAGGGGCTGGTGCCAGGGATGCAGCGACGAGCCGCCCAGGGCATCCGCGCCGATCATGGTGTAGACGGCGAGCAGCAGGGTGGAGCCGGCGATGGTGGCGTAGCGCTCGCTGACCGCCCCCAGCATCACCAGCACGAAGGTGGAGAGCAGCAGCCCGATGGCGAACAGCGCCGGATAGGCGAACAGCCACTGCACGGAGAACGACGACACCGCGAAGCAAGCCAGGGTGATCAGCAGGGTACCCGCGCGACTGCGCCAGTGGTCCTCGGTTTCGGCCAGGGCGCAGGCGATCACGCCGAGCAGCACGGAGACCACGGCGTCGATGTTGCCGCTGCCGTAGCACCAGGCCACCGCACCGCCCAGGGCGAGCAGCACGCGCAGGCATTCGGCAAAACGGTCCGAGCCGCGCAGGCGGCGCCAGCGTTGGACGAGGGCAGGTGAGGACGTCACGGCGGCAGGATAGTTGATGCGGTGCATCATGCCCAGCGACCGGCCAGGCGGGCACAAAAAAAACGCCGGCGCGAGGCCGGCGTTTTCTGGTGGCTTGCGACGGCGCTTACTGGCCGCGCATGCGACCGGCGAAGCGCGGACCGTGGTCACCCATGGTCGGCAGCTTGATCTTGCCGATGGCCTCGATGCGCTCCTCGGCCAGGCGGTCGGCCGCGCGGTAGGTCGGCACGCCTTCGTTCTTGGAGATCTCGAAGATGCGACCCAGGTTGTAGTAGATCGTGCGCATCATGCGCATCGCGCGCTCGCGGTTGTAGCCGTCGATTTCCAGCGAGACGTTCATCACGCCGCCGGCGTTCACGGCATAGTCCGGGGCGTACAGCACGCCACGGCGCTGCAGCTCGTCGCCGATGGAGTCGGTGGCCAGCTGGTTGTTGGCCGCGCCGCAGATGATCTTCGCCTTGATGCGGTCGATGGTCTGCTCGTTGAGCGTGCCGCCCAGCGCGCACGGCGAGTACACGTCGGCGTCGACGTCGTAGATCTCGTCCAGGCCCACGGCTTCGCAGCCCAGCTCGTCCACGCAGCGCTGCACGGCATCCTTGTTGATGTCGGTGACGAACACCTTGGCGCCCTGTTCGCGCAGCAGCTTGATGAACTCGCTGCCCACGTGGCCGCAGCCCTGCACGGCGTAGCTGTACTTGCCCACGTCTTCGTTGCCGTGCTTGACCTGCAGCGCGGCCATCAAGCCCTGCAGGGTGCCGAATGCGGTGAACGGCGACGGGTCGCCCGAACCGCCGTGCACCTGGTGCACGCCGGTCACGTATTCGGTTTCACGGAACACGTATTCCATGTCGTTGACGTCGATGCCGACGTCTTCGGCCGTGATGTAGCGGCCGTTGAGCGAGTTGACGAAGCGGCCGAACGCGCGGAACAGCGCCTCGGACTTGTCCTTGCTCGGATCGCCAATGATCACCGCCTTGCCACCGCCCAGGTTCAGGCCGGCCACGGCGTTCTTGTAGGTCATGCCGCGCGACAGGCGCAGCACGTCGTTCACCGCGTCCTGCTCGCTCTTGTACGGCCACATGCGCAGGCCGCCGAGTGCCGGACCCAGCACCGTGTTGTGGATCGCGATGATGGCCTTCAGGCCGGCATCCTTGTTGTGGCAGAAGACGACTTCTTCGTGACCCGTCTTGGCGATGGTTTCGAAAATCATTGGAACGCAAACTCCACGTTTGGCGGCGCCCTGGGGAAGGGTCATCCGCAGGAATGGAGGCGGGGTTCGATCCAGTGCGGCCCCGCCGGGGTACTAACAAAAGCCTTAAAGTCAAAACCCCGACCAGTGGTCGGGGCGATGAATTTAGTCCACTAGTTTAGTACGTCCCCGGCGGAACGGTTGCTGCGACGCCGCAAGTCGCTGGCGTACGGGGAAAAAATTCCCGCGGTCCGGCAGGCCACGCGGTGCGGGGGACCCGTTGCCCCCGCCGGGTATAGCGCTCGCTGGCGCCGCAGGTTGCTACGTTCGCGCGGCGACCGGGGCCAGGGCCGGCTCAGCCGTTGCCGGCCGTCCCCGGCTCGGCTTGCCAGTACACGGCATAACGCTCGCCGTGCACCTGGTTGAGCGGCGCCACCGCCAGCTTCCCGTCACGCGTCTGCGCCTCGAAGCGCAGTTCCTGCGCGGACTGCACGCGCAACCAGGACAGGTCGTCCGGCTTGCCCATCGTCACCCGCGGCGAGGGCCATGGCTTGGGTTCCGGCTTGGGGGCCGCGTCATATCCGCAGTACTGCATGTCGCGGGTGAGGCCCTGGTCGCCCAGGCGGGCGGCCAGTACCAGCGGCCCGTACAGCGCCGCCTGCAGGCCGTCGTCCCCGGGCAGGGCCACGCTGGTCAGCTGCATGGGGAGGTCCATCTCGATGCGGTCGCCATCGTGCCATTCGCGCTTGAGCGTCAGATAGCTGCCGGGCGAGGCGAAGGTGTCCAGCGTCTCGCCATTGAGGCGGACGCGGGCGCCCGGGGCGATCCAGGCGGGCACGCGCAGGTTCAGGGCGAACGAGGCCGGCGCGCCCAGCGACAGGCGCAGGCGGGTCACGGGTTCGCGGGGGAAGCCGGTTTCCTGGCGCAGGCGCAGCTTCTGTTCCGGCCAGTCGAGTTCGGACGGAATGAACAGGTTGACGTAGAGGTCGTTGCCGTCGCGGAAGTAGATGCTGTCATTGAAGCGGGCGAACTCTTCCGCGCCGCTGCCCGTGCAGCACCAGAACGAATCGGTGGGCGTGTTGTAGAACTTGGCGGCGCCGGGTTGCAGCGGGTAGTAGTACAGCTTCATGCCGTCGCCGTCCTGCGTGCCGAGCCGCGCGTTGTAGAGCGTGCGCTCGTAGTAGTCGAACGCGCGCGGATCGCCGTTCCACGCGTAGACATGGCGCGTGAGCTTCATCAGGTTGTAGGCCACGCAGCATTCCGCGCTGTACAGGCCCAGCTGGCCCTTGAGGTCGCCGGGCGCGGTGTTCCAGAACTCGTCGTTGCTGGAGCCGCCGGTGGCGTACGTGCGGTTGCGCGTCACGGTTTCCCAGAAGAATTCGGCGATGCGCCGGTAGCGCGGCTCGCCGGTGAGCTCGTAGCGGCGGGCCGCGCCGATCACCTTGGGTACCTGGGTGTTGCTGTGCAGGCCCTGCAGTTCGTCGCGGTGGGCGGCCAGCGGGTCGAACAGCGATACCTGGTCGAAGCGGTGCGCGGCATCGAGGTAGCGAAAGTTGCCGGTGATCGCGTACAGCGCGTACAGCGAGTCGTTCATCCCGCCGAACTCGGTCTTCAGGATGTGCGCCATCTCTGCATCGGAGAAACCGTTGAGCCAGCGCACCGTCCAGTTGCCGATGCCGATGGCTACCTGCAGCGCCTGCTTGTTGCCAGTGTGCACGTACATGTCGAGCATGCCGGCGAGGATCTTGTGGATGGTGTAGAACGGCGCCCACACCTTCTGGCCGCTGCTGAGCCGGTCGAAGAAGCTCTCGGGGAACGCGCTCAGGTAGCCGTTCTGCTTCTGGCAGGCGGCCAGCGCCGCCACCAGTTCGTCGCCGCGCTGCTTGAGCGTGGCATCGCCCACGGTGGCGTAGGCCAACGCGGCGGCCGACAGGTAGTGGCCGCCGCTGAAATGGCCGCGCAACTCGCAGTCGGGCTTCTCCCAGCCACCCAGCGGTTTCGCGCTGGAAGCGATGCCCGCCTGCACGCGGAAACTGTGCGCCAGCCGGTCCACCGGCAGGCTGTGCAGGTAACGCTGGTTGATCGCCGCGGCGCGCGAGAAGTCGCTGTCCAGCAGGCGGACCTGGCCCAACGCGAACGGCTGCATGCGATACACGGGTTGCTCGCGAATCGCGTTGCCCGCCGCGGCGTCGGCGGGGGTGGCCGTGTCGGCGACGTCGGGCGCGAGGCTGAAGGCGCGAGGCACCACCGCCAGCGAGGCCAGCGCGGTGGCCGCCCGCTTGAGAAACTGCCTGCGATGTTCACGATCGTGTTGCATGACTGTCCCCGTGCTGCGGCGGCTGGTTGTCTTGGGTGGATGGCGTTGTGCTAGCGAAGCCCGCGTGCGATTTCATGGTGCCGTCACGCGACTCCACCGTCTTGTCTCACTGCAGGGGCGGCCTGCGGAAGCCCGCATGGCCGTGCGCCTGCAGGTGCCGATGCCTCAGTGCGGCGCATCCAGCCGGACCAGCCACACGTCGTGGCGGGCCAGCGCAATGGCCTGCTGGTCCTTCAGCGATACGGGGCCGCCGCTCCACACGTCCTTGCCCTGCTGGGTGCCATGCAGCCCCAGCTTTGCCAGGTTCAGGCGGAACGGATGGGTGTCGGCGAAACGGGCGCTGCCCACGTTGAAGATGGCGATCGCCATCGCGCCGTTCTGCAGCGGGCGGGTCCACACCTCCACCTCGCCCTCGGCATAGGCGCGGGTAGCCTGCTTGCCCAGCGGGTCCTGGTCGATGGCGATGACGTCGCGATTGCCCAGGATGTTCCTGACCTCCGCCGGCATGTGCGCGAGATCGTTGCCGGCGAGCAGGGGCGCCGCCAGCATGGCCCACCAGCTGAAGTGCGCCCGGTTCTCGGCGGCCGTCAGCTTGCCGTTGCCTACCTCGAGCATGTCCGGATCGTTCCAGTGGCCGGGACCGGCATAGCCGGCCAGACCGGCCTGTTGCGAGGCGATCGCGTAGATGCGATCCCATTCGGGCGTGATGTCGCCGGTGGTTCGCCACAGGTTGCCACCGACCTTGGCACCAGGCGCCCACTCCCAGACCGCGTCCCACCCGTACTGGCACAGGGAGTAGACGATGGGCCGTCCCGTCGCCACCAGGGCGGCGTGCATGCGTTCGTAGGCGTCGGTCATCAGGCGCATCTGTTGCGCGGGATCGTTGGGCGCCTTCGCTTTCATCTGGTCTTCGATGAAGCTGCACAAGTCGTACTTGAGATAGTCGACGCCCCAGCCGGCGTAGGTTTTCGCATCCTGCGCCTCGTGCCCCAGCGACCCGGCGAAACCGGCACAGGTCCTGGGGCCGGGCGACGTGTAGATACCGAGTTTCAGGCCCTTGGCATGGACGTAGTCGGCCAGCGCCTTCATGTCGGGAAAGCGCGCATTGGGATGGATCACGCCCTTGGCGTCCCGTTCGCCCTGCCAGCCGTCGTCGATGTTGACGTAGACGTAGCCGGCGTCGCGCAGGCCGGTGCTCACCAGGGCATCGGCGGCGGCGCGGACGTCCGCATCAGTGACCTTCTCGGCGAAGAAATTCCAGCTGTTCCAGCCCATCGGCGGCGTGGCCGCCACGGTATCGGCGAAGGCGCTGCCGCCAGCCGTGCCCAACACCAGGGTCAACGCGAACAGCACGTAACGGGACAATCGCATGGTTCACCTCGTCAATGGGAAAGCGGCAGGCAAGGTCAGGCAACACTGGCGGCCACGCGGCTATGGCGCCGGCCGTAGCTGAGATACAGCACGCAACCCAGCAGCAGCCAGATGGCGAAGCGCACGTAGGTGATGATGGGCAGGCCCCAGATCAGCCAGCACGAGAAGCCTACGCCGATGATCGGGACGAGGGGCACCAGCGGAGTGCGGAACGGACGATGCAGTTCCGGCTGGCGCCAGCGAAGCACGGCCACGGCCGTGCAGATCACGATGAAGGCGCCGAGCACGCCGATGTTCACCAGCTTGGCCAGCTCGTCCAGCGGAAACAGGCCGGCGGCGACGGTGGTCACGCCGCCCAGCAGCAGGGTGGATCGATGTGGCGTGCGCCAGCGCGGATGCACGGCGGCAAACCATGCTGGCAGCAGGCCGTCGCGGCCGAGGCTGAAGCCGATGCGCGCACCGGCCATCAGGTTGGCGAAGATCACGCTGGTGATGCCGCAGACGGACGCCAGCGAAATCACCACCATGGTCCAGGGCATGCCGATGCGGATGAACGCATTCGCCACCGGCGCGGCATTGTCCAACGTGGTGTACGGCACGATGCCGGTGAGCACCAGGCAGATGGCGATGTAGAGCACCATGGCAATGCCGAGCGACAGCAGTACGGCGCGTGGCAGGTCGCGTTGCGGGTTGCGCGATTCCTCCGCCGCGGTGGTGAGCATGTCGTAGCCGAACACGGCGAAGAACACCACGGCGGCGCCGGTGACGACGCCGTGCATGCCGAACGGCATGAACGGATGCCAGCGTTCGGGCTTCACGTAGGCGGCACCGGCAATCACGATCAGGGCGGCGCCGGCGATCTTGATCGACACGATCAACGTGTTGAAGCGCGCGCCCCATTCCATGCGCACGGCGAGCAAGGCGGTGATGACCAGGGAGATGACGATGGCCGGCAGGTTCACCACGCAGCCGGGCGCGCTGCCCCAGGCGCCCTGCGCCCACACCGGGAGCGGTATCCCGGCGGCATCCAGCAGGGCCTGCATGTAGCCCGACCAGCCGACCGCCACCACCGCGGCAATCAGCGCGTACTCGAGCAGGAGATCCCAGCCGATGATCCAGCCGGCGAACTCGCCCAGCACGGCGTAGCCGTAGGTGTAGGCGCTGCCCGAAACGGGGATGAGGCCGGCGAACTCGGCATAGCACAGTGCCGCGGCGGCGCTGGCGATGCCGGCGATGATGAAGGACACCAGCACGGCGGGACCGGCCTGCGTGGCCGCCACGGTGCCCGTCAGCACGAAGATGCCCACGCCGATGATGCCGCCGAGGCCGATGGCCGTGAGTTGCCACAGGCCCAGCACGCGCCGCAGGCCGCTGCCGCCCCTCGCGGCCTCGCCCTGCAAGGCCTCCACCGGCTTGCGCCTCAGCATGTCGTTGACCAGGCCCATCCGCTACTCCCCGTGTCGCGTGCTGTCGATGTGTATGGATCGTCTGTCGCTCTCCCGGTCCGTCACCGTCGCGGATTACAACTCGCCGGCGATGGATGCGGGATCGCGTCGTGTCTTCCCTGGCGCGCTGCTCCGTGGTCGGTGTTGCGATTACTTCGTGGCGTACGGCGACTTGCCGCCCTCCGCGATGAACTTGTCCACCTGCTGCTGCAACACCGGCAGCGGCACCGAGCCGAGCGACAGCACGGTGTCGTGGAAGGCGCGCAGGTCGAAATGCTCGCCCAGCGCCTTCTCCGCCTTCGCACGCGCATCGACGATGGCGAGCTCGCCCAGGTAATACGACAGCGCCTGCCCGGGCCACGCGATATAACGATCGACCTCGGTCTCGATCTCGTGCTCGCTCAGCGCGGTGTTGTCGTGCATGTAAGCCTGCGCCTGCGCGCGCGTCCAGCCCTTGTGATGGATGCCGGTGTCGACCACCAGGCGGCAGGCGCGCCACATCTGGTAGCTGAGATAGCCGAAGCGGTCGTACGGCGTGTCGTACATGTCCATCTCCACGCCCAGGCGCTCGGAGTACAGCGCCCAGCCTTCGCCATAGGCGGAGATGTAGGTATACCGACGGAAGTCGGGCAGGCCTTCATGCTCGGCCGCCAGCGGCATCTGGAAGGCATGGCCCGGCGCGGACTCATGCAGGGTCAGTGCCGTCAGCGAATAGAGCGGGCGCGAGGGCAGGTCGTAGGTGTTGACCAGGTAGACGCCCGGGCCGCCGCGGCCCGCGGTATAGAACGGCGCAAGGTCGGCGGGCACCGGTTCGATGGCGAAGCGCTGCCGCGGCAGGTGGCCGATGACGTTGCCGACCTTGCCGTCCACCCGCTTGGCGATCCAGGCGGCATCCTTCAGCAGGTCGTCGGCGCTCTTGGGATAGAACTTCGGATCGGTGCGCAGGTAGTGCAGGAATTCGGGGAAGCTGCCCTTGAAGCCGCTGTCGCGGATGGTCTCGTCCATCTCCTTGCGGATGCGCGCCACTTCCTTGAGGCCCAGCTCGTGGATCGCATCGGGCGTCATGTCGAGCGTGGTGTACTCGCTGATCTGCGACTGGTAGTACGCCTTGCCGTCCGGCATCGATTCGGCGGCAAGCGTGCTGCGTGCCTGCTTCATGTAGGTGTTGCGGATGAAGTCGAGCAGCTGCGTGTAGGCAGGAATCACCGAGTGCTGGATGGCAGCGCGCCCATCCGCGCGCAACTGCGCCTGCACGTCGGCGGGAATCGTGGACGGCATCTTGCGGAACGGGGTGTAGAACAGGTTGTCGTCGCCCTTGGCGTTCACCACGTCGGCGATCGACTGGTCGCGTCCGGTCAAGGTCACCCGCGGCACGCTGAAGCCGCGGGCCAGGCCGGCCTGCATGTTGGTGGTCTGCTCGCCGAAGTAGCGCGGGATGTCCTGCAGCTGGCGGATGTAGTGGCGGTAATCCTCGGCGGTGCGCAGCGTGCGGCGGGCGGTGAAGCCGAGGTTGGTCCAGAACGCGGTGTCGCTGTTGAACGGCATCTCCCAGGTGTGGAAATGCTGGTCGGCCAGCAGGGTCTGGATCTGGTTGCGGTAGACCGCGTAGTTGACCGGATCGTCGCCCTTCAGCTGGCTCGGCGAAAGGGCGTCGAGCTGCCTGAGCACATCGGCCCAATACTGCTCGCGCATCGCCTGGGTGGCAGCGTCGACCTTCGGCAGGTGGTCGGCGATCTTGCTGTCGTTGTTGTCCTCGTCATCCGCGCCCTTGAATTGCGCCTGACGCCAGGCCCACTCCCTGGTGTAGATCGCGTGGAAGCGGGCGGTGGCGTCGTCGCCCGCGCGCGTCGGCAGGGAGGCGGCGAGGCAGAGCGTGCAGGCGAGGGCGAGGAGGAGTGGCTTCACGTCGCAGTCCTTCGTGGAGATTTCTGTAGGAGCGCACCCAGTGCGCGACCGCCACGTTTCGGCGTCTCCGCTTCGTCGGCTTGTCGCGCACTGGGTGCGCTCCTACAGGGGCTTGTAAGCATCACGCAAACGGCTGGTCGATCGCGGGCGAAGGCGGGGTGAACCAGGCGGCGCCGTCCCCGGTGACGTAGAAGTGGTCTTCCAGTCGCACGCCGAAACGGTCGGGCACCACGATCATCGGTTCGTTGCTGGCGCACATGCCGGGCTCGAGCAGGGTCTGGTTGCCGCGCACGAGGTAGGGCGTCTCGTGGATGTTCATGCCGCAGCCGTGGCCCGTGCGATGGGGAATGCCGGGCAGGCGGTAGTCGGGACCGAGGCCGGCCTGTTCCACCACCTTGCGTGCCGCCGCGTCGACGGCCTCGCAGGTCACGCCCGGACGCACGGCATCGAACGCCGCCTGTTGCGCGGCCTGTTCGAGTGCCCAGATCCGCGCCTGCTCGGCGCTGGCCTCACCGAAGATGTAGGTACGCGTGATGTCGGAGTGGTAGCCCAGCACCGTGCAACCGGTGTCGATCAGCACCAGTTCGCCGGGCTGCAGGTATTGCTCGCCCGGCACGCCGTGCGGGTAGGCCGTGGCCTGTCCGAACTGCACGATGCAGAAGGTGGAGCCGTTGTCCGCGCCCATCGCACGATGCGCCTCGTCGATGAAGCGCACGAGTTCGCCCCGGCTGATGCCTTCGCGCATGAGGCCGGCGGCGAGACGGTGCACCTGCAGCGTCATCGCCGTGGCCTGCTTCATCAGCGCCAGCTCGCCGGACGACTTGCAGATGCGGCAACCGTCGATGATGGCGGTCGCCTCCGTCAGCGGCTTGCCACCGAGCACCGCACGCAGGCGTTCGGCCACCAGGTAGGGCGCCGCCGGGTCCAGCGCGAGACTGCCGGCAGCGCGTTCGCGCAGCGCGTCGGCCACCAGCTGCTGGGGATCTTCGTGCTCCTCCCACAGGCGCACTTCGGCGGGAATCAGCAGGACGCGTTCCAGCGAGCCCACTTCGAACGCCGGGCAGACCAGGATGGGAGCGCCGCGCTGGGTCAGCAGCAGGCCGACCAGGCGCTCGCTGGCACCCCAGGGCACGCCGCTGAAATAGCGCAACGACGTGCCCGCGGTGATCAGCAGCGCATCCACGCCTTGTTCGCGCATCAGGCGACGCGCCTGGTCGAGCCGTTGCTGGAACTCGTCGGCGCCGATGGCCGGCGCCGGCGTGGACCAGGGGGCCAGCGTGGCGCGCGCGCTGGCGAGGTCGAGGCCGCCGATCTGGCTCGTCGTGCTCATGGCTGGGCTCCGTGTTCGAGGTCGTCGCTGCGCCACACGCCATCGATGCAACGGGCGACGCCGCCCGGATTGCGATCACGCAGTTCCGGCGGCAGCTGGTGCTCGGGCACGTGGTCGTAGCAGTGCAGGGCAGTGAAGCGGGTGATCGCCGCCGGCATGCCCACGGCCGTGAAGCCGGGATGGCCGGTGCTGGGATACGGGCCACCGTGGTTCATGGCCGGACTCACCGCCACGCCGGTGGGCATGCGGTTGCCGATCAGCCGGCCCACGCGCGGACGCAGCGCATGCGCCACCTTCGCCCAGGTGTCGTCGTCGCTGCCGTCGTTGGCGCTGTAGATCGTGCCGGTGAGGTTGCCCTCGAACGCCGACGCCACCTGCGCCATCTGCCCGATGTCCTTCACGCGCACCAGCAGGCTGGCCGGACCAAACGCCTCGGTCTGCAAGGCCTTCGGTTCGCGCAGGAAGTGTTCCGCGTCGACGCTGAGCAGGGTGGGCGCGTAGCGGTAGCCCGGCGAGCCGGCCCCACCGCCCGCCAGCAGTTCGGCACCCGCCTTGCGCAGCGTGGCGACGCTGCCCTGCAGGTGATCGAGCACGCCGCGCGAGAACAGCACACCGGGTGCGGCACCCGCGAAATGCCTGGTCGTTTCCGCCACGAAGGCGTCACCGGCGGTATCTCGCAGCACGATCACCACGCCGGGGTTGGTACAGAACTGGCCGCTGCCCATGGTGCAGGAGGCGAAGAACTCCTGCGCCAACGCCGCACCGCGCTCGGCCAGCGCGCCGGGCAGCAGGAACACCGGATTCACGCTGGAAAGCTCGACATAGGCGGGCACGCCGGCCGCGTCGGCGGCGGCCTTCAAGGCCAGGCCGCCGGCGCGGCTGCCGGTGAAGCCGATGGCGCCCAGGCGCGGATCAGCGGCGATGCGCGTACCGATCGCGTTGTCGAAGTGATAGAGCATCTGCACCGTGGCAGCCGGGAGGCCCGCCTGCTTCAGCGCCGCGAACGCGATGCGCGCGAGCCGCTCGCTGGTGGCCGGATGCGAGGGATGCGCCTTGGCGATCACCGGATTGCGTGCGGCGATGGCGGAGGCGAAATCGCTGCCGGCGATCGCGTTGAACGCGAACGGGAAGTTGTTGGGCCCGAACACCAGCACCGGCTTGGCCAGCGGTGCGCGATGCGAGCGCAGGTTCGCCGCGGTGTCGATCACCGGCTGGGTCCAGGCGAGGTCGCGCACCGCCCTGGCCGCGAGGCGCAGCTGGTGGGTGGTGCGTGGCAGCTCCACCGCGGACAGGCGCGGCTGCTTCGGCAGGGCGGTCTCCGCATTGGCCAGTTCCACCAGCATCTCGGCATCCGCTTCGATGCCGGCGGCATAGGCTTCGAGAAACGCCGCGATGTTCTCAGGCGGGGTGGCGGCCAGTTCGTCCGCCACCGCGTGGGCGGCGCTCAGCGCCGCCTCGACATCGGCCTCGCCGCAGATCGGATAGCTGGCACCGATCGCTTCGCCCGTGGTGGGATTCTCCGCGCGGAACTCGCCAAGCAGCTGGCGTGCCGCACGCCATTCGCCATCGATCAACAGGGGTTGTACGGCCATGTCAGATCACCGGTGCGTGGGCGATGGCATGATCGATCACGCGAAGCGCGGCTTCACGCTCGGCACCGTCCATCGCCAGACGCGGTGCACGTACACGTTCGCTGCCCATGCCCACCTTCTCCTGCACCAGCTTGATCAGCTGCACGAACTTGGGCACGGTATCCAGGCGCAGCAGCGGCAGGAACCAGGCGTACAGCTCGGCCGCCGCGTCGGCGCCGCCGTCGCGCGCCAGCTCGAACAGCTTCACCGATTCCTTCGGATAGGCATTGACCAGGCCGGCGATCCAGCCGCGGGCGCCCATCGCCACGCCTTCGACGATGGCGTCGTCCATGCCGACCAGCAGTTCCAGACGATTGCCCAACAGCGAGCGCAATGCCGCGAAGCGGCGCACATCGCCGGAGGATTCCTTCACCGCCTGCACGTTCGGGAACTCACGGGCGAGCTCGGCGATCTGCTCGGGCGAGAAGTCCGTCTTGTAGGCGATCGGGTTGTTGTACAGCATGCACGGCAGGTCGGTCGCCGCGATCACCGCACGCAGGTGGGCACCCATTTCGCGCCAGTCGGTGGAATACACGTAGGGCGGCAGCACCATCAGGCCCGAGGCGCCCAGTGCCTTCGCTTCGCGCGCCAGGCGCACCGCTTCGTCGGTGGAGAGCGCGGCGATGCCGGGGATCACCGGCGCACGGCCTTCCAGCGCCTTGACCAGGGTGCGGATGATGGCGAGCTTCTCGTCGAAGCTGAGCGTGGCCGCTTCGCCCAGCGAGCCGAGCGGCACGATGCCCTTGCAGCCGTCGTCGATCATCGCGCGTGCGTGTTTGGCGAGGAAATCGTGATCGACCTGGCCGTCTGCAGTGAACGGCGTGGTGATGGCGGGAATCACTCCGTGCCAGAGGGATGCGTTGCTCATGGTCAGCTACCTCGGTAAGCGTCGTCAGAAGGAAGGGTGGCAAGCCCGGCCAGCGTGGCCAGACGGGCGGGGAAAATGGGGGGACGTCCGCCGCTGCGGGGGAAGCGTCCGAGTTCGGCCAGCGCCGTGCCGCAGATGCGCCCCTGGCAGGGGCCCATGCCGCAGCGCGTGGCAAGCTTGGCGGCGCGCGCGTCGGTGTAGCCGTCGAGTTCGCCAAGGGTCACGTCCTCGCAACGACAGACCAGCGTGCTGTCGTCGGCGAGCGCGTGCAGGCGCGGATCGAGGGCGAAGTGCCGCGCCAGCAGCGCGCCGAAGCGGCGCTCGCGATCGCGCTGCGGCAGCAGGGCATGGGCGGCGACGCCGTGGCCGGTGGCGATGTGGCCCGCCATGGCGCCTTCGAGCCGCGCCACCGCGAGCCCGCCGATGCCGCCGGCCTCGCCCGCGGCGTACACGCCGCCCACGCTGGTGCGCAGCAGCTTGTCCACGGCGACCTGGGGATGGCGGCCGGGCTGGTCCATCGCACAGCCCAGCAACTGCGCCAGCTCGGTATTCGGCACCAGGCCATAACCTGCCGCGAGCAGATCGCATTCGACGGTCTGCGTGCCGGTGGGCGTCTCGATGTCCGCGCGTTGCACGCCGTCACCGCCGTGCGCACGACGAACGAAGGAGCCGAAGTGGTAAGGCACGCCGGCCAGCCGCAGGCGCAGTCCCAGGGCCTGCACGGCGCGCGCGGGCCAGTGGCGCAGCTGTCGCGCGAAGGCATGCACCCTGGCGGCAGGCGCCTGCTCGTAAATGCCCAGCACGCGGGCGCCGTGTTTGCGCAGCGTGTCTGCGGCCGCGAGCAGCAGGGGGCCGCTGCCGGCGACCACCACCCGTTTGCCGGCCACGGGCCAGCCTTGTTTGGTGAGCGCCTGCAGGCCGCCGGCGCCACTGACGCCAGGCAGGGTCCAGCCGGGGAAGGGCAGCAGCAGTTCGCGTGCACCGGTGGCGAGGATCAAGGCGCCGTAGCCGATCAGCCGGCCGCCTTGCGGTGTTTCCACGCGCAGCGCCGACGACTCGGCGGCCACCACGCTGTGGCCGGGCAGCAAGTCCACGCCCTGCAGCCTTGCGATGGCCTCGCGCGCGGCACGTGGCGCCTGGTGGCGCACGTCGTGGCGCCACACCTGTCCGCCGGGGCGCGCCTGCGCATCGAGCAGGCCTACGCGCGCACCATGTGCCGCGGCCGTCTGGGCCGCGGCCAGGCCGGCCGGGCCGGCGCCCACCACGAGCACGTCGTAACGATCAGTCATCGGTGACCACCTGCATGCCGTCGCTCACCGGCGTCATGCACGCACGCACATGGGCGACACCATCCACCTGCACGCGGCATTCGAAGCACACGCCCATGCCGCACAGCGGCGCGCGTGGCATGCCGGTCACCGAGCGTCGGAACGGCGACGCCACCTGCGCTACGGCAGCCGCCACGCTGGCACCCGCGGGTACTTCCACCGGCACGCCGTTCACGCTGAGTCTCACCGGCGCGTTCATGCGGCCATCCTGTGCGGCGCATACGGTGCGGGATCGATCGCGGGCTGGCGGCCCTGGATCAGGTCGATCATCAGTTTCGCGCTGCCCAGCGCGGTGGTGACGCCGAGGCCTTCGTGGCCGGCCGCCACCCACTGGTCCGCCGCGCCGGGCACGGCGCCGAGATACGGACGACCATCGGGCGTGGTCGGGCGAATGCCGGTCCAGATGCGCAACGCCTGCAGGTCGCGCAGCTTCGGCACGAAGGCAAAGCTGCGTTCGAGCATGCGTTGCACCATCGACGGCGACACGGCTGCATCGGTCGCGCTGAATTCGCGGGAAGAGCCTATCAGGATCTGCCCGGTCGGCCGCGGCTGCACGTTGAAGGCGACGCTGCTGTCCGCGTCGCCGTGGGCGCTGTCGGCGTAACCGAGTTCCAGCAACTGGTGGCGCAGCAGGCCGGGGTAACGATCGGTGATCACCAGGTGGCCCTTGCGCGCGCGCATCGGCAACATCGGCAACAGCGCGGGCAGGGCGCAGCCGGTCGCCACCAGGGTGGGGCCGAGCAGGCGGCTCCTGTCGTCGAGCTGCACGCCGCCGCGCGGCAGCGCCACCACGCGCCTGCCGGCGAACAAGCGGGCGCCACGCGATTGCGCGCACTGGACCAGGTGGTTCGCCACGCGCGGCGGATACACCACGGCCTCGCGCGGCACCAGCAGTCCGCCGGCGAGTCCCGGCACCAGTGCCGGTTCCAGTTCGTACAAGCTGGGGGCATCGATCACGCGGGCTTCGTTGCCCGCCGCCTGGAGTCGTGCGGCCCGGATGCCGGCCGCCTCGAGTTCGCGGTGGTTGCGCGCGACCCACAGCGTGCCGCAGCGGCTGAATTCCGCTGCGCGCAGGCCGGCGAACGCTTCCCAGTGGTGCAGTGAATAGTTCGCCAGCGCGAGTTCGGCCGGATCGTCGTCCATCGCCACCAGATGACCCATCGCGGCGGCCGTGGCGCCACCGCCGATCGGGCCGGGCTCGACGATCGCGACGCGCATGCCGCGCGCGCTCGCTTCATCGGCGCAACTGGCACCGATGATGCCGGCGCCGACGACGATCAGGTCGAAGCTGGCGATGCTGCCGCTCATTCCGCGCCGCTGCCCCAGGTGAAGGCGTCGGCTTCGTCGAACAACAGGGTGCTGCGGGCGACCACGTAGGCGGTGCCGGTGATCTGCGGGCGCACGCCCCGCGTGCCCGGGGTGTAGCGGCCTTCGAACACGCTGCCGAGGATGCTCTCCTGCTGCCAGGTGTCGCCCGGCGCAAGCTTGCCGTCGGCAGCCAGGCAGGCCAGCTTGGCGCTGGTGCCGGTGCCGCAGGGCGAGCGGTCGTAGGCGAGACCGGGGCACAACACGAAGTTCCGGCCGTCCAGTCCGGCGACCGGAGACTTCGTGTTGACCTCGATGTGATCGATCTCGCCGCCCTCGGCGCCGGTGATGCCGTTGGCCTCGAGCGCGCGGCGCACGGCTTCGGTATAGGTGGTGAGTTCGCGCTGGTGGTGGATCTCCAGCGGCAGGGGCGTGTCCCTGGTGATGAAGAACCAGTTGCCGCCCCAGGCGACGTCGCCGGTGACGGTGCCGTAGCCGGGCACCTCGACGCTGACATCCGTGGCGTGGCGGTAGCTCTCGACGTTGTCGATGGTGACGCGCCCGTCGTCGTGCAGGGTCGCGCCCACCACGCCGACCGGCGTCTCGATCTTGTGCGTGCCCGGGCCGATGCGGCCCATGTGCTGCAGGGTGCGCACGAGGCCGATGGTGCCGTGGCCGCACATGCCGAGATAGGAGACGTTGTTGAAGAAGATCACGCCGGCGCAGGCGTCGGCGCCCTGCGGCGGCAGCAGCAGCGCGCCGACCACGGTGCTCGATCCGCGCGGCTCGCAGGCGATCGCGCTGCGCCATCGGTCGAAGTCGCGGCGGAAGCGCTCGCGCTGCTCCATCAGCGTGCCGCTGCCCAGGTCGGGGAAGCCGGCGATGACCACGCGGGTCGGTTCGCCGCCGGTGTGTGAGTCGATCACGTCTATGGTGTGCATGGGGCCTATCCTCGCGTCGCGCCGGTTCGGGCGTCTAGAAACGCTTGTCGTCCGGCGATGCGGAAATCGGCACAATGAAAAACCTCGCGATGAGGCTATGCTGCAGCTGCAGCACGGCCTGGCACGCAGCAAGGAGTTTCGATTGAGATGAAGATTTCTGCCGACGAACTCGAGGCGCTGTTCGACGCGCTGCCGGACGTGGTGTTCTTCGTGAAGGACGGCAGCGGGCGCTACACGCATGCCAACCTTACGCTGGTGCGGCGGCTGGGGCTCAAGCACCGCAGCGACGTGATCGGGCGTGACGTGACCGAGCTGTTCCCGCAGTCGCTGGGCGGCTCCTATGCCACGCAGGACCAGCGCGTGCTGGAAGGCGAGGTGATCGAGAACCAGCTCGAGGTGCACATGTTTCCGAACCGCGTGCCCGGCTGGTGCCTCACCTGCAAGCGGCCCTTGCGGCAGCGCGGCGAAGTGCGCGGCATCGTCGGCATCTCACGCGACCTGGGCAAGCCGGACGGCCGGCATCCCACCTATGTGCGGCTGCGCCGGGTACTGGCCCACCTGCAGGAGCATTACGCCGAGGGCGTGCGCGTGGCCAGGCTCGCGGAGCTGGCGGATCTTTCGGTGGCGCAGCTCGAACGACATTTCCGCAAGGTGTTCCAGCTGACGCCGCAGCAGCTGCAGACCAAGTTGCGCATCGAGGAGGCCATGCGGCGCCTGCATGGCAATGACAGCGTCGCGGCGATCGGCCTCGCCTGCGGTTTTGCCGACCAGAGCGCGTTTGCGCGCCAGTTCAAGGCGACCGTGGGGATGACGCCACGCGACTACCGGTCCATGGCCTCGGCCAATGGCCGGCGTGCGCCCGTGGCGGAACAGGTGCCCTGAGGCGGGGACGGGACGATCGTCACCCCGGCCGGGCCGGGATGACGATCGCGGCGAAACCGGTGCGACTCAGCCCGCGACCCACACGCCGACGTTGAGGTGCCAGCCGTCGTTGTGGCGTTCGTAGTGCGGATGCACATAGTGGTAGCCAGGACGCTCCGCTTCCCAGTGCCCATGCATCGCCACGTACTGGCGGCCGTTCCAGTGCCAGTAGCCGCGCGCCCAGACGTAGCCCGGGCGGGCCACCGGCTCGCGCTCCACGATTTCCACCGGCGGCGGCTGCGGGGCCACGACCTCGACATACTCGCGCTGTACGACCTGCTCACGCTCGACCACGACCGGGCGGGGACGTGGCGCGGGTTGTTCGACCACGCAGCCACTGGCCAGCAGGGTGAGGGCGGAAAGAGCGATCAGACGTATCGACATGGTTCAAGCCACCTCTGGGTTGGAAAAGTCGCGGGACGATGACGGTGTTGGCTGAGGCCTGCCTTTCCTCCGGCAGGCCTCTTCGTCGTTATTTTTTGCTTTTCAGGCAAGTACTTGCGTTGATCTTCCCGGGCGGTCCGATCAGCGGCCCCAATAGCCGTCACGGAAGCGCCAGCCGTCGCGGTCGTGCTGCCAGCGGGCAGGGCGATACACGTAGCCCGGACGGGCGCGCACCCAGTAACCGCCGACCCACACATGGCGATGACCCTCCCAGCGCCAGTAGCCCGGCGCCCACACGTAGCCGACGCGCGGCGGGGGCACGACCTCGTAGCGCGGCGGTGGCGGAGCGACGTTGATGCCGACCGCGACAGACACGCCGGCCGCTGCGGTCGGGGCATAGACCGCGCCAGCGCTGGCGATGCCGAGGACAGCCAACAGGGCGAGTTTGCGGGTGGTGTTCAACATGCCGGTCTCCTTGTCGACGGCCGCGTCGTGCGGCCTCAAGCGCGGAAAACGGGGCGTCCGTTCACGTGTTGACGCCTGCCGCGATGGCCGTTCAGGTTCGCCGCGGCCGGTGTGCGCATGCCGTTCAGGCGAAATTGATAGAAAAAGAACGAACGGTCGTGCTATTTTTCAGCCATGAGCACCGTCACCCCCAGCACCGGCAAACGCGCCGCGACCCGCGAACTGATCCTCGAGCACGCCTACGAACTGGCGCGCAAGGAAGGATTGGAGGGCCTCTCCATCGGCGCCCTGGCGCAGGACGTGGGCATGTCCAAGAGCGGCGTATTCGCCCATTTCGGTTCGCGCGAAGACCTGCAGCTGGCCGTGCTGGAGGCCGGGCAGTTGCGCTTCCTGCAGCGCGTGAAGTGGCCGGCGCTGAAACTGCCCCGCGGCCTCCCGCGTGTCCGCGCCATCGTGGCGAACTGGGTCGAGTGGGGCTACGAGTACCAGAGCGGATGCGTGCTGTTGACGGCCGCCAGCGAGTACGACGGGCGCGAAGGCGTGCTGCACGACACGGTGACCCGCCAGCAGGCCGGCTGGCGCGAGGAAATGTGCCGCGCCATCGGCCATGCCGTGGAAAACGGCGAACTGGGGACCGATACCGATCCGGCCCAGCTCGCCTTCGAGATCTACGCCCTGATGCTCGGCCTGCATCACGACGCGGGTCTGTTCGGTTTCGACGAAGCGCGTCGCCACACCCTGGCCGCCTTCGATCGACTGATTGCCAGCTACAGCCCGGAACCGGGCCGGAGGACTGCGCCATGACCACTACCGCCATCACCACCGCCAAGCGCCACCATGGCCCGGGCAAGTTCACCCTGGGCGCGGTGCGCGCCGGCTTCGCGCTGGGCGGCCGCCTGGCGCCGGCGCGCACGGTCGAGCACGCCCGTCGCCTGTTCGTCACGCCGTTTGCCAGCAGCCGCTCGCGCGCCGAACGCGCCGAGCCGGACACGGACATGCGCGAACAGGTGATCGAGGTGAGCGGCCGGCGCATCACCACCTATGTATGGGGCGATCCCGCCACCCAGCCGTACGCCCTGCTGGTGCACGGCTGGTCCAGCTTCGGCCTGCGTTACCTGCCCTGGGTGGCGCCGCTGCGCGCGCTGGGCTATGCCCTGGTCGCGTTCGACCAGCCGGGGCACGGCAAGAGTGAAGGGCGCTACTGCACCATGCCCGACTTCGTGGACACCGTGCGCGGGGTGGGGCGGCACCATGGCCATGCGGCGCTGGCGATCGCGCATTCCCTCGGCGGGGCCGCCGCCGCGCTCGCGCAGGGCGAGACCTGGCATGCGGACAAGCTCATCCTGATCGCGCCGGCCGCCGACCCGGTGGCCGCCGCCCAGCGCTTCAGCCAGTTCGTGCACCTCGGCGAGCACCTGCGCGGCCGCCTGCACGCCAGCCTGGAAGCGATGACCGGCATCAGCATCCACGACCTGCAGGTGCACCGCCACCTGCCCACCCTGGGCCAGCCCGGGCTGATCGTGCATGACGTGGACGACCACGACGTGCCCTGGTCCGAGGGTGAGCGCTACGCACGCCATTGGCGCGGCGCGCGCCTGCTCAGCACGCAGGGCCTGGGGCACCACCGGGTGCTGGACGCGCCGGAAGTGATCGAGGCCTCGCTGGCCTTCCTGCGCGGCGAGGTGGTGGGCGAGCGGGTGGTGTCGTCGCCGAACCTGCCGTTCGGGGACGCCTGAGCGCTCGTCGCGCACAGGGTGCGCTCGCACAACGGCGCCGCGCGCTTGTGGGAGCGCACCCTGTGCGCGACCGCAGACTCGACGATACCCGGGCGCACGGTCACCGCGAAAACACGCGAAAAGCGTTACGAATCAGCCTTCCTTCGCGCCGCAACATGTTCCAAACGTAACCATCCACTAAAATCCCGGGATTAGCCGCACAGCCGTTGCCGGAGTCCCCATGAGTTCCCCCGCCCAGCACGTTACCGCCAGCACCGCCCAGGCGGAGACCCGCCCGTTGCGTTTCGTCACCGCCGCCAGCCTGTTCGATGGCCATGACGCAGCCATCAACATCATGCGTCGCATCATCCAGTCGCAGGGCGCGGAGGTGATCCACCTCGGCCACAACCGTTCGGTGGAAGACGTAGTGCGCGCCGCGTTGCAGGAAGACGCCGATGCCATCGCGCTGTCGTCCTACCAGGGCGGCCACGTCGAGTACTTCAAGTACATGGTCGACATGCTCAAGGAGCACAACGCCTCGCACATCCGCGTGTTCGGTGGCGGCGGCGGCACCATCACGCCGGAAGAGATCCGCGAGCTGCAGGCCTACGGCGTCGAGCGCATCTACCATCCGAACGACGGCATGAAGCTCGGCCTCACCGAGATGATCGAGGACGTGATGCATCGCGCGCGTGCCGCGGCGGTGAAGCGCGCGAAGGACGGGGCGGCCACGGCCGTGGCGCCGCTGGTCGACATCGGCAACGAGATCGCGGTGGGCCACGTGCTGTCGGCGATCGAGGAAGGCGAGCTGTCCGACACCGAGCTGGAGCACCTGCGCAAGCAGTGGAAGATGGCCGGCAAGCAGACGCCGGTGCTCGGCGTCACCGGTACCGGCGGCGCGGGCAAGTCCTCGGTGGTGGACGAGCTGCTGCTGCGCTTCCTGCACGCGTTCCCCGAGATGCGCATCGCCGTGCTCGCCGTCGACCCGACCCGACGCCGCAGCGGCGGCGCCCTGCTGGGCGACCGCATCCGCATGAACTCCCTGCGCAGCCATCGCGTCTACATGCGCTCGATGGCCACGCGCCGCCAGCACGCCGCCACCAGCGCGGTGCTTCGCGACTGCATCGATTTCCTCAAGGCGCAGCCCTACGACCTCGTCATCGTCGAGACCGCCGGCATCGGCCAGAGCGACTCGGAGATCGTCGACCTGGTGGATTTCCCCACCTACGTGATGACCAGCGACTACGGCGCGGCCAGCCAGCTCGAGAAGATCGACATGCTCGACTTCGCCGACCTGGTGGTGCTCAACAAGTTCGACAAGCGTGGCGCGGAAGACGCGCTGCGCGACGTGCGCAAGCAGTGGAAGCGCAACCGTACCGCCTTCGCGCTGATCGACGAGAAGGTGCCGGTATTCCCCACCATCGCCAGCCAGTTCAACGATCCGGGCGTGACCTGGATGTTCACCAACCTGTGCCGCCTGCTGCGCGAGAAGCTCAGCCTGCCGGCCGACAAGTGGACGCCGGACCTCGACACCACCCTGAAGGAACCGCGCGCCACGGTGCTGATCCCCGGTGCCCGCGTGCGCTACCTGGCGGAGATCGCCGAGCAGGGCCGCGGCATCAACCGCGAGATCGAGCGCGAGGCCGAGTTCGCCAGCAAGGCGCAGCACTACTACGAGTCGCTGAAGGAACTGGGCGATGACCACCTGCCGCGCGAACTGGCCCGCTATGAATCCGAGGCGCTGCACGCCGAAGGCGTCGACCGCACCCTGCTGACCCTGCGCCAGCGCTACAACGCGGCGATCAAGGAACTCAGCCACGAGGCCATCCACCTGCTGCACGACTGGCCCAAGCGCTACAAGTCGGTGACCGAGGAGATCAACGAATACAAGGTGCGCGACAAGGTGATCCGCGTGGAGAACTACCGCGTGTCGCTGAGCCACCAGAAGATCCCCAAGGTAGCGCCGCCCAAGACCAGGGACTGGGGCGACCAGCTGCGCTTCCTGATGCGCGAGAACCTCCCCGGCTACTACCCGTACACCGGTGGCGTTTACCCGTACCGCCGCACCGGCGAGGACCCGACCCGCATGTTCGCGGGCGAGGGCACGCCCGAGCGCACCAACCGCCGCTTCCATTACCTCAGCCAGGGCGGCGCCGCCACGCGCCTGTCCACCGCGTTCGACTCGGTGACGCTGTACGGTGAAGACCCGGCACCGCGCCCGGACATCTACGGCAAGATCGGCAACTCCGGCGTCAACATCGCCACGCTGGACGACATGAAGAAGCTGTATTCCGGCTTCGACCTCAGCGCGCCGACCAGCTCGGTGTCGATGACCATCAACGGTCCGGCGCCGATCATCCTCGCGATGTTCATGAACACCGCGATCGACCAGAACGTCGAGAAGTACCTGAAGGAAGATCCGGCGCGCTGGGCCGCCGCCGAGAAGAAGATCGCCGCGCTGTTCCCGAAGGGCCGCCCGCAGTACTCCGGCGACCTGCCGAAGGGCAACGAAGGCCTGGGCCTCGGCCTGCTCGGCATCACCGGCGACCAGTTGGTGGACGCACAGACCTATGCGCGCATCAAGGAGGAGACCCTGCAGAACGTGCGCGGCACGGTGCAGGCGGACATCCTCAAGGAAGACCAGGCGCAGAACACCTGCATCTTCTCCACCGAGTTCGCGCTGCGCATGATGGGCGACATCCAGCAGTACTTCGTCGACCACAAGGTGCGCAACTTCTACTCGGTGTCGATCTCCGGCTACCACATCGCCGAGGCCGGCGCGAACCCGATCAGCCAGCTCGCTTTCACGCTCAGCAACGGCTTCACCATCGTGGAGTACTACCTGGCGCGCGGCATGAAGATCGACGACTTCGCGCCGAACCTGTCGTTCTTCTTCTCCAACGGCATGGATCCGGAATACACCGTGATCGGCCGCGTGGCGCGCCGCATCTGGGCGCGCGCGATGCGCGAGCGATACGGCGCCAGCGCACGCAGCCAGATGATGAAGTACCACATCCAGACCTCCGGCCGTTCGTTGCACGCGCAGGAGATCCAGTTCAACGACATCCGCACCACGCTGCAGGCGCTGTATGCACTGTTCGACAACTGCAACAGCCTGCACACGAACGCCTACGACGAGGCGATCACCACGCCGACGGAAGAGAGCGTGCGTCGCGCGGTGGCGATCCAGATGATCATCAACAAGGAACTGGGCCTCAACTTCAACGAAAACCCCTGGCAGGGCAGCCACATCGTCGATGCGCTCACCGACATCGTGGAAGAGGCCGTATACAAGGAGTTCGAGGCGATCAGCGAGCGCGGTGGCGTGCTCGGCGCGATGGACACCATGTACCAGCGCGGCAAGATCCAGGAAGAGTCGATGTACTACGAGCACAAGAAGCACGACGGCAGCCTGCCGCTGATCGGCGTGAACACCTTCCTGCCCAAGGATCACGGCGGCGAGATCGCCACCGAGATCGAACTGATCCGCTCCACCGAGTCGGAGAAGGGCCAGCAGATCGACAACGTGCTGGCCTTCGGCAAGGCGCGCAATGGCATGGCGCCGGAAAGCCTGGTGGTGCTGCAGAACACGGCACGCGATCGCAAGAACGTCTTCGAGCAGTTGATGGAGGCGGTGAAGTACAACTCGCTAGGCCAGATCAGCCACGCCTTGTACGACGTGGGTGGCGAGTACCGTCGCAACATGTAATGGGTCTGCCGGGGGAGGGGCGAGCCTTCGCCCCTCCGCTCCCCAACCCTCCCTGTAGGAGCGCACCCAGTGCGCGAGTCCTTTCGCCCCGGTCCTCCAGGGTGGTCATACCTGCGCCAGCAGGAGACGATCTACAACAGCGAAGCTGGTCCTCCAGTGGCTTGGCTCCCGGCTCCTGATCTGGTGCTTCCATCACGGCTCCGGTGACGCGGCGCGCGTCTCAATCTCCTCCTTTCGCATTTGTAGGAGCGCACCCAGTGCGCGATAACCCAGCGCCTAGGCTTCCACGCCAGCGCCGCGACCTTGGTGGGAGCGCACCCTGTGCGCGACAGTCTTTCGCGGTGGCTCGCACTTCCGTGGTGCTTGTAAGAGCGGAGGCTCGGCTTCGGTAGCCATGCTCCCGCCAGCTTGTCGCCTACGACCGACGGAAGTCCCTGTGGGAAGCGCGGTCCTTTTTTTGATCTCCTCCCTTCGCATTTGTAGGAGCGCACCCAGTGCGCGATAACCCAGCACCTAGGCTTCCACGCCAGCGCCGCCCCCAAGGTGGGAGCGCACCCTGTGCGCGACCGTCTTTCGCGGCGGCTCGGACGTCAGTGGTGCTTGCGAGAGCGGGGCGCCTTCGGTAGCCATGCTCCCGCCAGCTTGCCGCCTACGCGGCGGGCGTTTCGATCTCCTGCCGGCGACGCGAAGCTAGTCCCCGTGGGAAGCTCGAGTCACTTTTCTTTTGCTGGTCCACGCACGCGCAGGAACGCGTGCGAACGGCGAAGCCGGCCCGTAGGGCGGAGGGCAAGG